>RRZT010680928.1_pt1 | contig 12290 bp, 18 predicted proteins | sample 2165551 | NCBI WGS metagenome assembly RRZT01 (sample SAMN10456910, study PRJNA506462) | wastewater metagenome | biome: wastewater; feature: sludge; material: wastewater sludge; isolation source: wastewater sludge with Escherichia coli K12::gfp cells carrying plasmid... | place: USA: Moscow, Idaho... | reverse complement strand
GAATTAAAAGAAATAAAGAAGAAATATGGAAAGTAAAATTACATTCCATATTTCTTAAACCATTAATAAATAAACAAAAGAATTAATGGAGTCTTGCAATGTCTAAAACACTTTCCTATGAAGATAATATTATGGATAATTCTAATACACTTTATACCGATGTAATTATGAAAGTATATCCTCAAGATGAATGGGATACAATGCTTACAAACACAAAATTTTTACGAATACATATACTGGCTATGATTAAAAATTTTATTGATAGTGAAAAGACTATTTGTATTAAAGAATTCTCAGATAAACCTGCTATGATTTATGATGACCCAACTAAATTTAATTTTGGTGTGTATGAAATATCAACCGATCACATTATTATTAAAGACGCTTTTAGTTTATCTAAAGTAAATACTCAAAATAGTTTAATAAACCCAAAATATTCCTTGGTGTTAGAGGCATTAAATTCATACAATGTGACCACCAAAAATTGGGATAACTACCTTGATGACATATTTTTATATTATGTTGCTGATAACCTTTATAACTCTAGGGTTCAAAAAATAATGATTGAAGACACTATAGATATTTTGAAAAGATGGGAAGATATTTCAGATTTAAAAACAAAAGATATGATAAGAGTATATAATGCTAACCATAATATAACTAAATATGATCATACTACCTTTTGGCAAGAACCATTGAATTTAATATCTAAAAAATATTGGGAAAAATTTTCATTTGTTTTAACAATTAATGATTATGATATTTACAATGAGGACAATTCTAAATATTTAGATATTATTGCTGAAAAATATTTTAATAATGGTTATTTTGACGAAATTGTTATAAAAATGAATTATTTTTATTGGCATGATGATTTTAAAAAAATTATTGATTGGACAAGTAGTAAAAATCTTAAATCGGCTCTTGTGAGTTATAGATTCAATACAATTTTTTCTAACAATGAGAAAAATAGATATTTTGATGATAATGAAGCTGGATTATATGGTGATATACAAAGAAAAAATACTGTTATTGAAGAACTTGAAATGTTCGAAAGCAGATTACCAATTTTCTTAAACCAAATACTTACTAACCCTCAAACTTATGGTTTTGAATTAGAAGGTGGATATTTTGGTCAAGAAGGCGATATATCAGATATATCACTTGATTCAATAGAATTTGAAAAATATAAAGAAATATTTTGTAAAATATCATCATTATCTCCATTTGCACAAAATAATGATGGTTTTGTAAAAATATTTAGAGACCCACTTAAAAAAATTTTCGTATGTATGAAAAGGGATTAAATGACGCTTAAAAACTGTTTTGGTAATATTGTTATTAATTTTTCAATAAAACAGGATAATATTAAATTAGTTGATATTGATATCCTGGAAATTTTAATGAACTCTTTAAATGGTTTTAAATTTATTAATAAAAATAAACCATTTAATGAATTAATAAAAACTCAACAACAACACTCAAAATTTATTTTAATTGATAAAGATCTTAATCATTGTGATGAATTTAGATTTTTAATTAAAGTAATATATAATTATCTTACTGAGACTGATCAACACAAAAGTTTTATATTAGAAAATATCGAAATAAATATTGATTCAAAATCATCAATCATTATATATGACACGGATATATTAAGAGATAAATTCAATATTATTTCATTTTCACCAACTATAAGAAGTGACTGGTCACAACAACCTGATATCATGGAAAAAATAATTAGAAGATAAAATTTTTATTGTAAAATATATATTGGTGAAAAATTAAAAAAGGAATTTCATTGTTAGATAAAATTAAGTTAGAATATGTAGAATCAGCGTGGATTATTTTATATCAGTTGACTAATAGCAACCCAACATTATTAACTGCCACTACCAATTTGTTTCAAAAAAATTTAAAATTTGTGATGGATCAATTTAAAGATAATAAACTCATTTTTTCAGGATTATTTAATGCATATACTGAAGATAAGATGGTTGATAGATTAAAAACAGCGATAAATTTTAATGAAACCCATGGTTTACATACATTTCAATATGCTGATAGTGGTGGTTTACAAATTGTTAATACTGGTGCTATTGTTAATGATGAATTAAAAAGAAAAATCTATACATTTCAAGCTATGAATAGCGATTTTGCTTTTTCTTTTGATGAAATTCCTGCCTTTAGAAATTCAGATAAAACACGAACTTATGTTCAAGAATGGGTAAATCCATATGGTATAAAAGCTGGTGAAAATTTACAAGAACATATTGATATTTTTAAAAGTTTGAATACCACAACAAAGATAATACCTATTATCCAAGGGTTCGATCATGAACAAATCAATACATACACCAAAGGTATGTTAGCACAAATCAATAAACAAGATTTATCCGAAATCGGTGCTATTGCTTGTGGTTCTGCTCACGGAAATGGGTTTGGTACATTAGATAGTTTTATGGCTTTACAAAATATGGATATACCAAATCGTTTAAAACAACACACCCATCTCTTAGGAGTTAGTGGTATAGATAGATTAGCACCTATTTTAACAGTTGTGAGAAATGGTTTGATTAAAGATATGGATAGACTTTCATTTGATAGCTCTTACCATACTCAAAGCTATGTATATGGTGAAGTACAAAGAAATACACAACATCTATTAAATAATAGCAAAATTCATAGATTGGGTTTAAAAAGAAATAAATATGTTGAAGATCGATTTAATGAAATGATTGACTTTTGGTCAGATTGTGAAACATTCAATTTTATTGATTTAGAAGATGTTTTTAAACATTCGATATATGATAGTGAAGGTATTAATTCCCCAGCTAAACAGTTAAAAGAACGGTCTGAAGAAGATTATATTAAAAATGTTAATGTTATTCAGATGCATATATTATTTAATATTTTTAAATATATAAGACTTTTGGAAGATTTCATCGAAGATAAAATAAGTTTCTTTGATATTTTTCATAATGACAAATATTTTAAATTTTATAGTGGTCTTTCAAATGTTAAAACATTTGGTGATTATATTGATTGGAGAGATTTAGCTGTAAACAAATACAAATTTGCTCGAGCTAAAAATGTAACACAATACATTAATACCCAAAATAATATAATGGATATGCTATTTTAATAATAAATTAAGATAAGTTGTTTTATAATGAAATAAAAATTCCAAAAAAAAGGATAATTATGGTTAATAAATTAACTATTGAAGAAGCTTGGAAGCATAATCCCAATAAAGTTTATTATGTTATTCAGAATCCTAGAATTGATAATAAAAATAAAAGAGTTTTAGGATTAACTGTTAAAACAGTTGAATATATAGTAAAAGATTGGGACAAAGAAAATATTAATTTTGAAAAAGTTAATAAAGATAATGATAAAATGTTTCCTGAAATACTAGTTTTTGATAAAAGATACCCAGATGCAGAAAATGAAGTCTTTGCCGAAAGAGTTTCTAAAGCTAAAAAGAAACCAGAAGTACTTGACTCTTATGGTGTTTTTATTGATAAAAAATTAGCTAGATTTCATAAGCTTGTGAGGTTGCACAGAGTTGCGGAACAAATGGCGGGTGTTTATAAAAGTCTTAAAGAAAAAGAACAATCAGCCATTACTAAGTCTGAAAATAAAAATGATACTTTTCAATTAGACGATGTTAAAAATTACTTTCAAACCATTCAAGATACAAATTATTTTGAAGAATTAGAATTAATACAAGTGGAGTATCCAGACTTAGCAGTTAAGTAGGGAGTTTTAAATGCCTAAAACAATTTCATGTGGCATAGCAGCTATTAGAAAAAAAAATGATTCCTTAGAAATTTTACTTTGTAAACCTGTAAATGCAGGTTTTTATGGTATGGGTTTTCTAAAAGGTCAGATGGAACCGAATGAAACCAAACTAGAAGCTGCTAAAAGAGAATTTAGTGAAGAAAGTGGTGGTTTAGATGTTGAGTTATTAGATGAGAATATATTTTTCATACAAAATAACCCTAAAAAGAAAATATTTATTTGGCCTGCTATAGTTTCTATAACTGAGAAAAATAAAAATAAAATAAATGAAAAGGGTGAAGTCCCTGATCATGATAAAGAAAATGTATTGGTAAAATTTTATTCTATATATGATCTACCTCCGGTTTTCAGAAACCAACAAAAAATACTCAATGATTTATTAGAATTTATAGAAGAAAATAAAGATAAACTAATTTAAGTTTATCTTTATAAATCTTTAGTTATAATATATCTATAGTTATAATATATCTATAGTTATAATATATCTAATTAAGGTTTTTGATTTAATCTTTTTTTAAGGTTATTTCAATTATAATTACTACATATAAATTAAAAAGAAGGTAACAAAAAATGGCTGAATTAAACGCTAAAAAATTTGAAAATTCATCTCAATTGGAAAACATTTATAAGATTGCTTGTGATACAACAGTATCAGTAATTGTTGAAGGTGACCACGGTATTGGTAAATCTGAATCTGTTTATGCATTCGCTCAAAAAAATAACTTTCATGTTGAACCATTGTTTTTATCGCATCAAGAAGTAGCAGACTTAATTGGTATTCCTACTTTAGAAAGAGATGCTAGTAACCACGCTTTAACAACTTGGTCTAAACCAATTTGGTTACATAGAATGGAAGAGGCGGCTAAAGATGGTAAAAGATGTGTATTATTTTTAGATGAGTTAAATAGAGCTCAAACTGAAGTAAGACAGGCGGCATTACAATTAGTTCTTGATAAACAAATTCATGAACATAGATTACCAAAAACTGTAGTTAATGGTGTGTCTTTTGATACATTCGTTGTCGCAGCTGTAAATCCATCTGATGGTTTTTATCAAGTAGATGAATTAGATCCAGCTCTTTTAGATAGATTTTTATACTTTAAATTACATGTTAATGCTGATAGTTGGTTAGAATGGGCATCTGCTAATGGTATTCATAAAACTATTATTTCATATATATCTAATTCTAAAGATAAATTATATGTTAAAGATGAAAATGCTCCAATTTTCCCAACACCTAGATCTTGGTCAAAATTAAGTGAGTTATTAAAATCTTATGAAGATAAAAATATTGATAATCACGCATTATTATACAATCTAATTGCTGGTAAAATTGGTCATACAGTTGGTGCTCAATTCCAAACATACTACAGAGAAAACTCTGTAATAGTTACAGTAGATGATGTGGCTAAATTATGCTTAAAAGAATATCCTAAAGCTGTTAAGAAATTTGGTGCAAAAACAGTTGAAGCTGTTGATGATGTAGCAGAGAAAATTAAAAAAATAATTGATCCGTTAGAAATGCCATTATTAAAAGAATTATCTAGTAATATGATGACAGCATACTTAGATGATAGTGGTAAAATTAAATTTGAAGATGCATACCCATTAGTTTGTTATTTACACGCTATCTCGATAGAACAATTGGCGGCATTTATTAAAGAATTACAAGTTGAATCAGAAGATAAAAATTCTAAAAAATTCGACAACTTAGCTGAAATTGCTCCAGGTAAGGAAATATTTAGAAGAATCGTTAAAAAAGTTAAAAAACTTTCTATTGATTAATAGAAAGTTTGACTTTGTATCTGAATTTTAATATAAATAAAGTTATGATAAAAGGAGTTATAGATGTCAAATATAGAAAACATCAGATTTCAAAAATTATCTACTGCGAAATTCTCAGAACAAGATAAGCAGGACTTAGTTAAGGAACTTAAAAAAAGAAATATTAGTTGCAGACTTACCAGTACTGCCATTTTATTTGATGAAAGATTCCTTAAAGATGTCAAAGACCTTATTCCCGCTTCTTTAAGATAAATTTAACTTTATATTTGTATATTTAATATACATTAAATTAGGATATATGTCCGAATTTTTAAGATCTTTCATAAAAATATAGTTTCCTATCTTCTTTAAAAGATAGAGTGTTAAACCATTAAGTGAGCAATAAAAAAATGAAAAAACAAACTGAAGAATTAATTGATACTTCGCCTACAAAAAGAAAGGGTAGATTGAAAAAAGGTGAAAAAATTGTCGCATCAGGACATAAGACTATGTCCATGGAAGAAGCTTTCAAATCAGTTGAAGGTATGAAATATAAAATAGCTAACAAATATAAAGTATTTTGTAATTCATCTGTATCTTATGAGGATTTAATTTCCGCAGCTAATATTGGTTTAGCTTGGGCTTATAGAGATTGGGACTCAAAAACTGCAAAATTTACAACATTTTCGCATAATAGAATTGAACGACAAATAGATTTATATCTATGTGAAATGTTACCAAAATACAAAAATAATGTTGATGCAAAAAATTGGCTTAGAAGAAAAAATAATGAGTCTTTTGATTCTTTAACAAAAAAAGGTATAACTAAAGATCCCGAATTTAATAAATTACACGGTTTAGATGGCACTAAGCCATTTACTAAAGAACATTATAATTTATACACCCAAAAAGTAGCCAATAAACTGTTTAATGATGGTAAAAATTTAGTTATAACTACTTCTAGTGGTTTTCAAAATAATGATAATGATGATTTTGATATTTTTGATACGCTTTCATCTCAAATGGAATCATCATCAGAAGCATATATACCCGAAACAGCTGAATTAAAAGCATTAGATGAAGTACCAGCTAAAATCGCTACTATGATTATGGAGGGTTACTCTATTACTGAAATAGCTAGACATTTTGGTGTGTCTAAAGCTAAATTGATTAAAATGGCTGGGGTTAAGGAGTACTAATATGTTACCAGAAATTAATGAAAAATATACTAATTTTGTGTTAGAATACGCTAAAACTGAAGGTTTGGATAGTTTAGTTAGAAAAATAAATTTAAATGATGAAAAAAATAGTATTGAGGTAGATTTGCAGCCTGATTTAATTTCATCTTTTTCTATTGAATTTCCAGAAGCTGATTTAAAAGAATTAGATAGTGCAATAGAATGGATACTTATTACAGCTGTTGCAAAAAGAAAAGATGAATTAAGTAAGGAAAAATAAATGAATCTTATTGATATAATGAAAAAAAATGAAATTGAATTGGAATGGTTATTTACTCTAGCTCGATTTAATGATAAAGAAGGGTTGATGTTTTTCGAACCTGTTGTTGATACCATTGATGATATAGAGGTTACAAATTTGGATCCTAAATGTATTATTATTGATGATGCTAAATTTATATATGATTCGGAAATGGATAAAAATATTATTATCAATACTGTTGATAATGTTATTTCATTTACACGTATTGATGGTATTCAACTTAATATTGACACAAATGAAATATCAGGGTTTCCATTTGAAATACAACAATTTAAAAATAAACCTTTTGAATTATCTGAAGATGTATCTCGTGAAGGTTATGTTAATTTAGAAAATTAATAAATTAAGAACTTATTATATACAAAACAATATTAATCTATTAAAAAATATTAAAACCTTTAATAGATTAAGTTTTATTTTATAAAGATTTTATTAAAGAATATAAAAATTCTAATGAATTTTCAGTTCTTAAATTTATCTTTATAGGGTTCATAACTAACCCCATACCAACTGGTTCTTTAGGAACATCATTGGCTGCTTTTGCTATAAACTTTCTATGAATATTTAACGAACCATTAACATCTGCATTTATTCTAATACCTGTAGAAGTTATAAAAAGACCACGCTTATTTCTGTTACCTTTATAGGTCTCGTGCTTTTTTATTTCTTCATTATCAAAATAACTGCATTTAGATGTATATGACTCTTCTTGTAGATGGATTTCTATTCCATTCAATTGAAGTTTATAAGTTAAATGATTAAGGATTTTATGGAATGGTATCTGCACAAAATTCTGATTATTTCTTTTACCAAGATTAATATTTTGTTTCCATTCCTTATTATATCCTATAACAACATAGTCTATTTTCTTTTCAAGAACAGACTTAACAATAAAATCACTTATCTTATGGATTTCATTATTAAGTTTATTACCTCTCTTATTATATAATTGTCTTATTTTCTTAGATGTATTTGCATTTTGTGACTTTTTAGTCGCAGATTTAGTCTTAGCTATCATCTTATTGTATTTTTGGTTTATAGATTTAATCGCTCTACCATTAATCAAATAAGGTTTATGAGCATTAGAAGTCACAGTACATAAATTATTTAACCCTAAATCTATTGAGCACCAATTAGAATTTAGTTTATTTTGAGTATCAGCTTCTACTTCATATTTAATATGTAATTCATAGTAGTCTAATTTCGGAACTATTTCTATGTATTTAATCTCAGAATCAAAATCTTTGTCTTTTAGATACTTGGGTACTTTACATAATTTTAATCTTCCTTTGTTTAAATCTTCAGATACTGTAATATATATCCAACCATCTTTAAATATAAAAGAACCTGATGTTTTAGATTTCGTATAAATCAATTCTTTTCTAGCATCCTTTCTTTTGAATTTTGGAGTATCTATTTGTTTATCATAATCTTTATTTTGTTTTTTCTTTAGTAAAGCAAAGAAAGAAGAATAATCCTTATGTAGTTTCTTAATAAGTTGCTGTGAAATTTGAGCTGGTAGGCTTTTATATACTGTATTTTCTAGATGGGTTTTCATTAACAAATCTGTTCTATTATAATTCAAATATTCTTTAGTATCTTGGAAGTGTTTATTTATTTCATAAAGAGAGGAGTTATATAATGCTTTAGCTCTGTACGACATAGTATCTATTACTTTAAATTGTTGTTTATTCAATTTTAGTTTAGTAACTGATGTTAAATACATTTATATCCCTCCTTTTATTTTAATTATATAATATATTTATATTTATTTTATATTGGTCTTGTTATTTTAAGTAGCCTTAATACATCTTTTGATTTCATTTATATCCTTTATATATTTGTTTTATGTATTTATAAATAAAACATATAAATTTTTAATATATTTTAACATATTTTAATAAAACAACTGATATAATTTATTGTAAACGAATTTTAAAGATTATTAATGGAATTATTTTCTTAAATCTCTTAAAGCGAATAATTCTCTTATATTTTTGAAAGATTTTAATTTATTTACACTTAAAATATCATCATCAACTTGATAATATACTTTCCCTGTTAATGAAATCTCATTATCAAATACCAATGAACCTGTATTTATACCCATTTGTTCAACACATTCTGTTCCTTTTGATGAATGGAAAATTGTCTTAGGTGCAATAAATGTTTCAGTTAAATCAGTTGCTGCAAAAGTTTTATTTGCACTAGTTGTTGGTGCAATATAATTTACATCTCCAGTTGACTCAATTGTTGCTATTTTACTAATAACTGCTTGAGTGTCAATTTTTTCTTTAACTGTTTTTCTAATATCTCTATTAGATAAATAAAATATTTCACCTGTATTTAATGTTACCTTTGCACTTTCATTTAATGTACTTGGTCTATCATCTTCGGTAATATATATAGTTTTATATTTGGTTGTGTATTGTAATGATTCTACTAACTCTACCTTTTTTGTTCCTATCATTAAACTCTTAGCATTTATATCATCAATCGCATTTGTATTCTCAAATGCAATATTATCGATCAATGATGCTTTTGGTATAACCACAGAATATGTAGAACGACCCATAGGTATAATAAAATTTTTACCATTTGAAAGCCTTAATTCAGTATCATGTAACAATGCTGCCTCTTTTGCTGTTGTTCGTTCTAAAACATTAAAAGTATATGTTATAGAATCTGATGCTTCAACAGTATCATATGTTATCATTGCTTGAAAAACATTAGTTGTCTCATCACCAATGATATATCCAGCAATAACATACTCTTTATCCATATAAAGATTTGACATGTTGTTATCCCTCCTATTTTTCTTATTTAATCTATTTTCATATTTATTTATATGAATGAAGAAAATTAAGAGAGATTTGAATTTATAATAGATTGTTTAATTTTTCTGTATATGTTGCTTTACTATTAATACCCACAAGAGTATCTATAATCTCACCATCTTTCATAATTAAAACTGTTGGTACGCCTTTAATATTATATTTTGTAGCAAGATCTCCATTTGTATCAACATCAACTTTACAAATATTTGCTTTACCTGCAAACTCTTCATCTAACGAATCAATTATTGGTAATACCATTCTACAAGGCCCACACCAATCAGCATAAAAATCTACTAAACTCACCCCACTATTTGTAACTGCTTCGAAATTGTTATTTGTTAAAATATTCATATTTATTTTCCTCAATTTTTAAAATTTATAATTATAATTATACATTTTTTTTAGCAATATTTGAGGTTATCCGAAAATTTTCTAAAATATGTAATTCCTGTTTGAGAACTTTCAATTCAATAATTTCACTATCGCTTAATTCGCCTTTTAAATCAGACTCACTCATCATCGCTATCATTATTTTTATTTTACTTAATCTATCATATATATTTTCATTCATATTATTCTCCAAAATGTTGATATAATCATATTTATATTAACAACTTTTATATCAACATTTCAGGATTAGATTCAGTTATTTGATTTATATATGCTTGTATCAGTTCAAAATTATATTTCGTTTTATTTGTTTCAAATGTCATTATTTTTATTAAAGTGTATACTAAATCTTTTAAACTTCTTTCTACAAAATAATCTAAAATAATCCTTTGACCCGATTTCAATCCACTATCATATACATCTAGTTTTAAACTATCATCAAATATTACACTATACATATATGACCCTAAGCCCTGTATTTCTTTTATACCTTCAGCAATAAAAAATCTATCGATCGTTTTTGCTGTAGGTATATGAAATGTATCCAAAGTTGGCTTCTTCATTACCCAATAAGTTTTTTTTGGTATGAGCTCATATCGTAATATTGCCATAAATCAACCTTTTGTCTTGGTAGCTGCAAGTGATAATAAAAAGGATATGCTAAATGATGTTAATGAAATAACTATTAAAAAATGTATATTAACAAATAATAACATATATAAATTAAAAATAATACCAATAATATTTATAGGTTGTAATATTGGTGAATTTTCTATTGATTTAATAATAATATTTTTTCTGTTTGTCTTGTCTGATTTGATATACATACCAATTGTTTCCTATTTTTTTAACTTTATTGTAACATTTCTTTAACTATTTGAGAAGCTAATCCACGGTCTATTAATGTTCCATACTCTTTTGATATTGTACCCATTACTTGTCCCATCGCTTTTGGTGATTTTTCAGGTAGAGCATTTATAATTTTTTCTACAGCTGCTCTTGTTTCAAGCTCATTCATAATCTGTGGTAAAAAACTATTATAAATTTCTAGCTCCATTTCTAATAATTTTAATTTTTCAGGATCTTTAATTAAATCAATCGTTTCATTGATACCTTTTATAAATTTTTTTATAACTTTCACGGCCTCTTCATCAGTTGTTTCCCTATTACCATTGTTTTTACCAACAATGGCTACCTCACTCATTAATGCAGTTAATGCACCTACGATTGGAGATTTCTCTTTTCTGGCTTGTAGTTGTTGTTTTTTAATTTTTTCTAAAATCATAAAAATTCTCCTAATTAAATATTAATCTTATTATAGTGCAATTTTACTTAAAGTATTCTTAAAACTATTTCTGGATAACATTCTAATAATTTGTTATATAATTTAGTTAGTTTCTTAGATGGTTTTTTAATATTATTAATGGCATTTATAACTGCTCCAGTTAGTGCGATAATTTTTTTATCATCAAAATAAGTGTAAGCAGTAAATAAATTTCCTTCAGAATCACAATATAATTCAGAAGATGTTTCATAATCTTCTTTTATACCAGCATTAAATATTATTTTATCAAATTCTTCAACATAACAATACATATATGCTCCATAATAATTTAGATTTCGATCATATGAATAATCATGATGATCAATAAATTCATCATCAAAATCATAGTCATAATTCATATAAGAACCATATATAGAATCATATATATCATCATATATTTCTATCGGCAAATGTTGGTTACCATTCATTTTCATCTGTATGCATCCTTTCATGTGTTTGTATACTAATCCTTTCATGTATATGTATCCTGATTATTTTTTTAAAACCTAAATAACTTTTTGGAATTATCCATATGGTTGATGTCATAACTACTATGGCTGAATTAAGATGTGCTTGTATCATTATCATTTCTTGATCTTTAGAAGAAAATAAATCCCATTCATCAATAACTATAGTATCAAATCGCCTACCTCTAAATGTACTTGATAAAT
>RRZT011341052.1_pt1 | contig 12292 bp, 10 predicted proteins | sample 2165551 | NCBI WGS metagenome assembly RRZT01 (sample SAMN10456910, study PRJNA506462) | wastewater metagenome | biome: wastewater; feature: sludge; material: wastewater sludge; isolation source: wastewater sludge with Escherichia coli K12::gfp cells carrying plasmid... | place: USA: Moscow, Idaho... | reverse complement strand
GAAGCGGTCACGAACCTCGTCCTCGGGGGTGCCGGTCTCGGGGTGCGGGGACACGCCGTGGGGCACCACCACGATGTCCGCGGGGTCGACGTCGAGCACGTCGACCACCGACTGGCGGGTGTACTCGCTCGGGGTGAGCACGAGACGGGCCGCCTTGACCGACCGGGGGATGGCGATGCGGCTGAAGTTCCGCTTCACCGGGCTGAAGTGCTCCGGCATCACGAACGGCTGGAGGTCGTGGATGGTGAGCACCCCCGGGGCACCCCGCAGCGGCGGCATGATGCCGCCGGCGTGGTGCATGAGCTCGATGTCGTGGTGGAGGCTCTGGTAGCCGAGCCACGAGCTCTCGGCGGCCAGGCGCATGGACTTCTCCCGGCCCGTCATCGGCAGGGTCACCGTGGGGAAGGCCTCGGCGACCTCCGGGTGGGCGTCGACGAACGGGCGCAGGCAGAACACGGTGATCGAGAGGTCGTCCCGGCCCTGCTCGGCGAAGCCCAGCAGCGTGCGGATGGTGTACTCCTCGCTCCCCCCGACCACCCCCGGCACCAGCCAGAGCAGGTTCACGCCGACCTGCCTTGCGGCTCCTCCGTCGCCGCCCCTCCGGGATCCGCGTCCCTCCTCCGGCGCGGCTGCGCTCCCGTCCGCCACGTCACCCTCCTCGTCGATGCTCACGACAACACCTCGTGGAGGGCATCGGCCACGAGGGCGGCGGTGCGGTCCCAGGTGAACTCCTCGGCCCGGACCCGGGCGGCGGCGCCCAGGCGAGCGGCCTCGGAAAGGTCGTCGAGCAGGGCCGCCAGCGCCTCGGCCACCGCGTCGGGGTCGGAGGGGTCGACCAGGACCACGGCGTCGCCGCCCACCTCGACCATCGAGGTGCCGGCGGAGGTCACCACCGCCGCGCCCTGGGCCATGGCCTCGAGCACGGGGAGCCCGAAGCCCTCGAAGAGGCTCGGGTAGCAGAACACCGAGGCGCCGGCGTAGAGCCCCGGGAGGTCTTCCGCCGGCACGAACCCCAACAGGTGCACGCGCTGGCGCGACACGGACCCGGCCAGCGCGGCCACGTCTTCGTGCCAGCCGTCGGGGCCGACGACCACGAGGTCGACGTCGTCGCGCCCCAACCGGGCGAACGCGGCGAACACCGCGGCGAGGTTCTTGCGGGGCTCGGCGGTGCCCACGGACAGCACGTAGGGCCGGGCGAGGCCGTGACGCTGCGTCACCGCTGCGACCTCGCCCGGCCCGGCGCGGCGCTGATCCACGCCCCATGGCACCACCCGCAGGCGCTCAGCGGCGAACCCGTGCGCAGCGCAGTCGTCGGCGGTGACCTGCGACGGGCACAGGACGAGGTCGGCGTCTCGCCGGGCGCACCGTGTCGCCTGGCGGAAGAACCGTCGGCCCTTGGCCGTGAAGTGGTCAGGACGATGGAGGAAGGCGAGATCGTGGATGGTGACCACCATCGGCGCCGACCGGGGCGGCACCGCCCCACCGGTGACCCAGATCGCGTCGACCGGCCCGGTGGCGGCCTGCACGCTCGGCCGGCGCAGCACGTGCCAGGACTCGTAGAGAGCGAGACGGGGCAGGCCGAGCGGCCGGGTCTCGATGGGCGGGACGAACGGGGCGGAGGGAGGCGAGCCGTGACGAGCGGAGACGCCCACCAGTTCGACGTCGGCGCGTCGGGAGAGGGCTGCCGTCGCGTCGATGGCCGACGTCGCCGTGCCCCCGGGCACGGCGTGCCAGCACTGCTCGAGGGTCACGGCGACCCGGGGCACCCCAGCCACCGCTGGAGTGTGTCAGGACCCCCGGTACGATTGCGACCCATGAGCGAAGCGGTGGCCCGAGCGGCCCGTGAGCGAAGCGAACGAGAGCGGACGGCATGAGCGAAGCGGTGGCCTGGCCTGCGTGGCCCGAACGCACTGATGCGGCCCGTGAGCGAAGCGAACGAGAGCGGATGTAGTGGCTGTGTTCTGGACGGATCGACGGGTCCTGGTGACGGGCGGTCGGGGCTTCCTCGGTCGGGCCGTGCTCGCCGGCCTCGATGCCCGATCGGCCGGCCACGTCGTCGCTCCCAGCAGCACGGACTACGACCTGCGACGAGCCGACGCCACCCAGGCGATGTTCGCCGACCTCGAGCCCGACCTCGTCATCCACCTCGCCGCCCGTGTCGGCGGCATCGGCGCCAACCAGAAGCGCCCCGCCGACCTCTACCTCGACAACCTCCTCATGGGCACCTATGTGCTGGAGGAGGCCCGCCGCCGGGAGACCCCGAAGACGGTGATGATCGGGACGATCTGCTCCTACCCGAAGTTCACCCCGGTCCCGTTCCACGAGGACTCGCTGTGGCAGGGCTTCCCCGAGGAGACCAACGCCCCCTACGGCATCGCCAAGCTGGCGCAGCTCATGCAGGCCCAGGCCAACCGGGCGCAGTACGGCCAGAACGCCGTCTACCTCATGCCCACCAACCTCTACGGCCCGGGCGACAAGTTCCACCCCGAGGTCTCCCACGTCATCCCGGCACTGATGAAGAAGTGCGTGGACGCCACGGAGGCCGGCGACGACCACATCGTCGTGTGGGGCACCGGCTCGGCGAGCCGAGAGTTCCTCTACGTGGACGACGCCGCCGAGGGCATCCTCCTCGCCGCCGAGCACTACGACGACGGCGAGCCCGTCAACCTCGGCGCCAACCACGAGACCCCCATCTCCGAGCTCGTCGACCTCATCGTCGAGGTGACCGGGTTCGAGGGCGAGGTCCGCTGGGACCACTCCAAGCCCGACGGGCAGCCCCGCCGACGTGTCGATGCCGGACGGGCCGAGGCCTCGTTCGGCTTCAAGGCCACCACGTCGTTCAGCGAGGGCCTCGCCCGCACCCACGCCTGGTACCTCGGCCATCGCGAAGAGGCCGAGGCCCGCCCGGTCTGACCGTCTCCTCGATCGGGGCCAACGCGGGACACTGCGCCGGCGACGCCTGCGCCACGGGCGTAGGTGACGGAACCTCGACGTGGGCAGGGGTTCAGATCAGAGCCCGAGTCGAGCGCGCAGATAGGCAGCGGTGTGCTCGAGTCCCTCGCGCAGCTCGATGGTGGGCTTCCAGCCGAGGCGCTCGGCGGCGAGGGAGATGTCCGGCCGGCGTTGCGTGGGATCGTCCAAGGGAAGATCCTCGTACACGATGTCCGAGGACGACCCGGTGACTTCGACCACCTGCTCGGCCAGTTCGAGCATGGTGAACTCGTTGGGGTTCCCGATGTTCACCGGCCCGGTGAAGTCGGGGGCGTCGAGCACGGCGGCGTAGCCCCGAACCTGGTCGGCGACGAAGCAGAAGCTACGGGTCTGGGTTCCGTCGCCGTAGACGGTGAGGGGCTCGCCCCGCAGGGCCTGCACCAGGAAGTTGGACACCACGCGACCATCCTCGGGCCGCATGGACGGTCCGTAGGTGTTGAAGGTGCGCACGATGCCCACGCTCACCCCGTACGTGCGGTGGAAGGCCATGGTGAGTGCCTCGGAGAAGCGCTTCGCCTCGTCGTACACGCTGCGGGGCCCGATCGGGTTGACGTTGCCCCAGTACGCCTCGGTCTGCGGGTGCTGCAGCGGATCGCCGTAGATCTCGCTGGTCGAGGCCATGACGAAGCGTGCGCCGGTCGCTCGAGCCAATTCGAGGCACCGACGGGTCCCGAGGCTTCCGATGTCGAGGGTCTCGATGGGGTGCTCGAGGTAGTCCTTCACCGATGCAGGACTGGCCATGTGGACGATGCCGTCCACGGCGCCGTCCACGGGCAGGCCTCGGCTCACGTCCTGCTCGACGAGGGCGAACCGCTCGTGATCGGCGAGGTGGGCGACGTTGGTGGTCGAACCCGACGAGAGGTCGTCCACCGCCACGACGTCGTCGCCTCGTTGGACCAGCAGGGTCGACAGGTGCGAGCCGAGGAACCCCGCACCCCCGGTGATGATGACGCGCGCCACGTCAGCTTCGGCCGATGCCCTCGAAGCGGAACCCACGCCGCTGCACCGCGGCCCGGTCGAGGAGGTTCCGGGCGTCGACGATGGAGGGTTCAGCCATCACCTCGGCGACCTTGTCGAGGTCCAGCCACCGGAACTCGTCCCACTCGGTGAGCACGACGAGCACCTGGGCGCCCTCACAGGCCCCGTACGGATCGTCGCAGACCTCGAGTTCGGGGTGGGAGGCCACGGGTGACGACACGGCCGGGTCGTAGGCCTTGACCGTGGCGCCCTCGGCGATCAGGCGGCCGAGGATGTGCAGCGCGGGCGATTCCCGCAGGTCGTCCGTACGGGCCTTGAACGTGAGGCCCCACGCGCCCACGGTGACGTCCTGCAGGCCGCCGGCCATCTCCGCGATCTTGCGCACCACGCGGTCGAACTGCTCCTCGTTGACGTCGACCACGCCCTTGAGGAGGCGGAAGTCGTAGCCGCCGTCCTCGGCGATGCGGATCAGGGCCGAGGTGTCCTTGGGGAAGCAGCTGCCGCCGTAGCCGGGGCCCGGCTTCAGGAAGTCGTGGCCGATGCGCTTGTCGTAGCCCATGCCGAGGACCACGTCGTTCACGTCGGCGCCGACGGCCTCGCACACGGCGGCCACGGCGTTGACGAACGAGAGCTTGGTGGCGAGAAAGGCGTTGCTGGCGTACTTGATGGTCTCCGCCGACGCCGGGTCGGTGACCATGAGAGGCGCCGGGACACCCACGTACAGCGAGGCCACGCGGATGGCGGCGCTCTGGTCCTCACTCCCGATCACCACGCGATCGGGGTGCAGGAAGTCGGACACCGCCGAGCCCTCGCGCAGGAACTCGGGGTTCGACACCACGTAGACGTCGCTGCGGCCGAGGGCGTGTTCCACCACTCGCGTCGAGCCCACCGGCACGGTCGACTTGTTGATCACCACCGCCTCGGCGGGCAGCACCGGGCCGATCTCGCGCGCTGCCGCCTCGATGTAGGACAGGTCGGCCCGTCCGTCGGGGCCCTGAGGGGTGGGGACGCTCAGGTACGAGAACTCGGCGTGCTGCGCCGCGGTGGCCGCTCCCACCACGAAGTGCAGCCGTCCCGCACGCACGCCTTCGGCGATGAGCTGCTCGAGCCCGGCTTCGAGGATGGGGATCTCGCCACGCTTGAGCAACTCGATGCGCTCGGCATCGATGTCGGCGCAGTAGACCTCGTGGCCGAGGTGGGCGAAGCACGCCGCCGTGGTGAGCCCGACGTAGCCCGCGCCGATGACGGCGACCTTGCTGCTCATGGTGCTTGCTCCTCCTTGACCGGAACCCCTGGACAGGCGCTCCCGACGCTCGCGCTGCTCCCGCTCCGATCACTCACCATACGGGCTGGGCTGGCGATCAGCCGAAGTGACGCGCTCGAGGTCCGGGTCGGCTCACCCGCACTGCTGGCCCTCAGGCGGCGGGCCGGGCACCTCTCCGATGACCTCGCTCGTGGTCGTGGTGCCGCCCGTGTCGGACGCCACGGTGCTGGTGGTGGTGGTCGTCGAGTCCGACGGCGCCGGCTCGGCGCTGACCCCCGCGTAGTCGAGACCGGTGACCACGACGACCGGCGCGGGCAGGTCGGCGACCTCTTCGAGTTGAGCGCCTGCGACGAGGTACCGGCGCACGAGATCGGCGGAGGCTTCGTTGCCGGGGGTGTAGCGCACCACCGTGGTGGCGAAGTCGAAGCGCTCGGCGTCGCCGGTGCCGATCACGGTGAAGCCGACCCCGGAAAGGTCGTCGTTCACCGTGTCGGCCTGGCCGCTCGTCCCTGAGCCGTTGAGGACCTCGACCTGCACGCTGGCCGGATCCTCGGCGTTGACGGCCACACCGCGGAAGATGTCGAGCGTGGCCTGGTTCGTCTCGTCGTCGGCCATGCGCAGGACCTGGGCGCCGTTGATGAGGTCGTCGTACACGTCGAGCGAGTGGGTCTCGAGTGCCGTCGGCTCGAAGGTGCGGAAGCGCTTGCCCAGGGTGAAGATGTCCTGGGCGGTGAGTGTGTCGTCCACGGTCACGTTGCCGATGCCGACGTCGATGAGCTGGTTGAGGGTCACGGGGTTGCGGATGCCCTTGACCACCGCCCGCTGGATGGCGCGACGGATGAAGTCCTGCTGGCGGCTGATGCGCCCGAGGTCGCCGGTGCCGTCGGTGTGCCAGCCCGTCTCGTCCTGGTACTCGAACGACCGGGAGCGGGCGTAGGCAAGGGCCTGGTCGGGTTCGAGGGTGACGCAGCCGGGTGCCGCGACGTCGAGGCCCGTCTTGATGTCGCGGACCGGGTGCTCGAAGTAGATGGGGATGCCGTCCACCGCCGCCACCAGCTCCTTGAAACCGAGGAAGTCCATCTGGAGGTAGTGGTTGATCTCGATGCCGAAGTAGTCGTTGATGGTCTGGATCAACGCCTCCGGGCCCCCCACGCTGAGGGCGGTGTTGATGCGCTGCTCGCCGCCGCCGGCGATGGGCAGCCACAGGTCGCGTGGCAGTGACAGCAACTGCGCTTGGGTCTGCTCGGGGTCGACCCGCAGCACCATGATCGTGTCCGAGAGCACCCCGAGGTCGTCGCGACCGTTGGTGACCGGGTCGGACGGGTCGAGGCGGGCGGCGTCGTCGGTGCCCACCACGAGGAAGTTCTGGGGCTCGCCGGGCGCTTCCTCGGCGGTGAGGACGCTCGGATCGATCGCGACCCGGGGGAGGCGACCGAACTTGTAGTTGAAGTAGCCGAGGCCGCCGGCGATGACGAGGCAGGTGACGATCAGGAAGACGTTGAAGGTGATGAGGAGGCGCTGGGGCCACGTGCGACGGCCCGGCGTCCCCGCCCGGGCGGCTGACACGAAGGTCGAGGGTAACGGCTCGGTGCGCCGAGTTGGGGTCAGGTCGTTGGCAAAACCCGACCCGCCGTACGCTGTGGCGGTGGTCGGTTCCGAGCGGGCGTTGGCGGTGGTGGGAGGAACCCTGTGCACCGGCCTGGTCGACGTCACCAGCGACCTCGCCGCGCTCGACGACACGGGCTTCTGGGCCGTGGTCCTGCCCTTCGAGGGTCCGCCCGTGTGCGCCCGGTTCGCCGACACCCGCCCGGCGCAGCCCTGGCCGGGGGCGCCGTGGCGGGGCCCAGAACCCTCGTCGTGGCGCTCCTCGCTCGACCGCGACGGCTTCGAGGCCGGCGTGCGCTCGATCCGCGAGGCCATCGCCGCCGGGGACGTCTATCAGGTGAACCTCACCCGCCGGCTCAGTGCACCGCTGCCCGCGGACGCCGAGATCGCCGCCCTCGGCGCCGCCTTGGCCGAGGGCAACCCGGCGCCCTACAGCGCGGTGGTCGACCTCCCCGCCCACGGGGTGCGGGTCGCCTCCGCCTCTCCGGAGCGCTTCTTGCGCCGCGACGGCGACGTCGTCGCCTCCTCCCCCATCAAGGGCACCGCCTCCACCGTGGAGGGCCTCCTCCCGAAGGACCGAGCGGAGAACGTGATGATCGTCGACCTGGTCCGAAACGACCTCGGCCGGGTGTGCGAGTTCGGCTCGGTCGCCGTGCCCGGCCTCCTGGAGGTCGAGCCCCACCCGGGCCTCGTCCACCTCGTCAGCACCGTCACCGGGCGCCTGCGCCCGGGCCACGGGTGGGCCGAGGCCATCGATGCCACCTTCCCGCCGGGGTCGGTCACCGGCGCGCCCAAGCTGGCGGCGTTGGACCACATCGCCCGCCTCGAGCCCGTCGGGCGCGGTGTGTACTGCGGCGCGGTCGGCTGGGTCGATGCCGATCGCCGATGCGGCGACCTGAACGTCGCCATCCGCACCTTCTGGGCCGAGGACGGCGAACTGCACTTCGGCACCGGCGGCGGCATCACCTGGGACTCGACACCGGAAGGCGAATGGGAAGAGACCGAGCTCAAGGCCCGACACCTGCTGCGGGTGGCGTCGGCGACGCCGGCGGGTGTGGGCCGATGAGCACCCTCGACCAGTCGCTGGTGTGGATCGACGGCGAGCTGGTGCCAGCCGGCCAGGCCCGCGTCTCGCCGTTCGACCACGGCCTGCTGGTGGGCGACGGCGTCTTCGAGACCACCAAGGTGGTCGACGGCGTGGCGTTCGCCCTGCGACGCCACCTGGCCCGCCTGCGGCGCTCGGCCGGGGGCCTGCGCATCACCTTGCCCTTCACCGACGACGAGCTCACCGCCGCCATCGCCGCCGTCATCGCCGCCAACGGACCCGCCACCGGCCGCTTGCGCACGACGGTCACCGGCGGGCCCGGACCTCTCGGCTCGGACCGCGGCACCGTGCTGCCGACCGTGATCATCGCCGCCGCTCCCACCACGGTCTGGCCCGCCTCCACCCCCGTCGTGACGGTGCCGTGGCCCCGCAACGAGCGCAGCGCGGTCGCCGGCCTGAAGACGGTGTCGTACGCCGAGAACGTCGTGGCCCTCACCTACGCCCACGAACGCGGCGCCAGCGAGGCGGTCTTCCCCAACACCCGCGACCTGCTCTGCGAGGGCACCGGTTCCAACATCTTCCTCGTCCACGAGGGCCGCCTCGTCACCCCGACCCTTGCCGCCGGCTGCCTCGGCGGCATCACCCGCGAGCTGGTCCTGGAGACGTCCGAGGCCATCGAGTGCGACGTGCCCCTCACCGCCCTCGTCGACGCCGACGAGGCCTTCCTGACGTCGAGCACCCGCGACGTCCAGCCCATCTCCCACGTCGACGGTCGGGCCCTGCCCTCGTGCCCCGGTCCGCACACGCAGGCGGCGGCCGCCGCGCTCGCCGCGCTCGCAGCGCGCACCCTCGACCCGTGACCGGCCGGCGCTGATGGAGAAGCTCTTCTGCGTCGGCGACGAGAAGACCGGCACGCACTCGGTGGCCGGGCTGTTCCGCGCCTTCCGCGCCGAGCACGAGCCCGAGGCGCACGACCTGCGGCCGCTGGTGGAAGCCCGCCTGCGGGGCGAGCCCGTCGACGACGCCATCAAGGCCTACGTGGCCGACAAGGAGCGGCGCCTGCGCCTCGAGGTGGACTCCTCCTTCCTCAACGGCGAGATCATCGACCTCCTCGTGCGCTGGTACCCCGACGCCCGCTACGTCCTGACCCTGCGCGAGCCCCGGTCGTGGCTCGACTCGAAGATCAACCAGATGATCACCTACAAGTCCCCCCGCTGGATCGAGCTGCGCGCGCTGCGCCACGGGCCGCCCGAGGGCCATCCCCCAGAGGAACGGGCCCTGGCCGAACGCGGGCTACCCACCCTCGACGGGTTCTTCGCCGAGTACGCCCGCTTCAACGCCGACGTGGTCGAGCACGTGCCCGCCGACCGGTTGTTGGTGCTGCGCACCCCGGACATCCGGGAGCGGGCCGATCGGCTGGCCTCGTTCGCCGGCGTCCCCCTCGACACCCTCGACCTCGAGCGCTCGCACGAGTTCCAGGGGCCCGTGAAGCACCACGTGCTCGACGAGCTCGACCCGGCCTACCTGAAGGCCAAGCTCCACCAGCATTGCGACGCCGTGGTCCTCCCCCTCTACCAGGCCGCCGCCTCCTCCTGACGGGCTACCCGGCGTGGTTCTTGCCGGCCGAGATGGACCGGGGGTCAGGGTCCTCAGGTTGACCGCCGGAGGCGGGCAGCGGCGCCGGCGCACCGGATGGCGAAGCCGCTCCGACGGAGGAGGAGCCAGGACGCAGGTGGATGACGTCGCCGACGGGGACGACGACCACGTCGGTGTCGACCTCGAGGCGCAGCGCCCCGTCGGGCTCGAAGCCCACCACGGTGCCCACCAGCTCGTCGTGGCTGCGCACCACCCGCACGTCGCGACCCAGAGTGGCCGAGACGGCCTCCTCCTCGCGACGCAGGGCCATCCGCCCGTCCGGGGCCAGCAGGGCGGCGTAGCGGCGTTCGAGACCCACCAGCAGGGCGGTCACGAGCTTCTGACGGTCGACGGGGCCCCCGGTGAGGTGGTTCAGGGCGACCGCCAGGTCGGCGATCTCGGGCGGCAGGTCGTCGGGCCAGTTCACGTTGAGGCCGATCCCCACCACCACGGCGGCGAAGCGGCGACCCGCCAGCACCGACTCCGCCAGGACGCCCGCCAGCTTGCGCTCGGCCCCGTCGGCGGCGGGCACGGCGACCACGAGGTCGTTGGGCCATTTGAGGCCCGGTCGGACGCCCGCGACCGTCTCGCAGGCCTCGATGGCCGAGAGCGCGACCGCGGTGGTGAGGGCGTGGGCGTGCTCCAGGCCGACGTCCGGGCGCAGCAGCACCGACAGCAGGATCGAGGCGCCGGGCGGCGCCGTCCACACCCGACCGAGGCGACCCCGGCCCGCGGTCTGGTGATCGGCCACGAGCACGGTGCCCTCCGGCCTGCCGGCGGTGGCGAGGGCCAGCAGGTCGGCGTTCGTCGAACCCGTCTCGGCCACCCAACGGACGTCGGCGAAGCGGGTTCCGGGCACGGCCCGCAGAGGGCCGGAGGGCGTGAAGCTGGCATCACCACCCGGCACGGAACTAACCATAGGGGGTGCTCTCGAAGATCTTGATCGCGAACCGGGGCGAGATCGCCGTCCGGGTCATCCGCACCTGCCGCGAGTTGGGCATCGAAACCGTGGCCGTCTACTCCGAGCTCGACCGGGACGCCCTCCACGTCCGCCTGGCCGACGAGGCGTATGCCCTCGGCGGCCAGACCGCGGCGGAGAGCTACCTCAACACCGACGCGATCATGGACGCCATCGAGCGCAGCGGCGCCGACGGCGTGCACCCCGGCTACGGCTTCTTCTCCGAGAACACGGACTTCGCCAGCGCCATCATCGCCAGCGGCACCGTGGCATGGATCGGCCCGCCCCCCGAGGCCATCCGCGTCATGGGCGACAAGATCTCGTCCCGTGTGGCCGCCGAGAAAGCCGGTGTGACCGGCGTTCCCGGCCGCAACGACGAGATCCAGGGGCCGGACGAGGTCGCCGCCTTCGGTGACGAGTTCGGCTACCCGATCGCCATCAAGGCCGCCCACGGCGGCGGTGGACGAGGCATGAAGGTCGTCAAGGCGGCCGACGAGATCGAGGCGGCCATCGAGTCCGCCCGCCGAGAGGCCCAGGCCTACTTCGGCCGTGACGAGCTGTACCTCGAGCGTTACCTCACGTGGCCCCGCCACGTCGAGATGCAGATCATCGCCGACACCCACGGCAATTGCGTGTGGGTGGGTGAGCGGGACTGCTCGGTCCAGCGTCGCCACCAGAAGCTGATCGAGGAGAGCCCCGCACCGGACTTCCCCGACGAGCTGCGCCAGGCCATGGGCGAGGCCAGCGTGCGGGCCGCCGAAGCATGCGGCTACGTCAACGCCGGCACCGTCGAGTTCCTGCTGCAAGACGGCGAGTTCTTCTTCCTCGAGATGAACACCCGCCTCCAGGTCGAGCACCCCGTCACCGAGATGGTGATCGGCGTCGACCTGGTGGCCGAGCAGATCAGGGTGGCCAGCGGCGAGCCGCTGTCGTTCACCCAGGACGACGTCGAGCGTCGCGGGCATGCCATCGAGTGCCGCATCAACGCCGAGGACCCTGCGGGCGGGCGATTCCTGCCCTCCCCCGGCACCATCTCCACCCTCACGGTGCCGAACGGCTTCGGCACCCGGTGGGACGGTGGTTACGAGTCCGGCGACGAGATCAGCCAGTACTACGACAACCTCGTGGGCAAGCTCATCACGTGGGGGCGCGATCGCGAGGAAGCCCGCCACCGCATGCTGCGGGCCCTCGGCGAGATGCGCGTCGAAGGCATCGCCACCACCATCCCCGCCGACGTGGCCATCCTCAGCCACCCGGACTTCGCGGCGGCGACGCACTCCACCAAGTGGGTCGAGGAGACCCTCGACCTCTCCGAGGTGAGGGCGCCGAAGGCCCCCGTGGCCGAGGCCGAGGGCGAGGAGCCCAAGGTCCGCCGCGATGTGGACGTCGAGGTGGACGGCCGCCGCTACTCGGTCAGCGTCTGGGTTCCCGAATCGGCCGGCGCGGCGCCGGCGGCGGCCGGCGGCCCCGCGGCGGCCCGTCCGAGGCGCGCCGCCAGCACCGGGTCCGGCAGCGGTGCCGGGGCCGGCACGGTGACGGTCCCGATGCAGGGCACCATCGTGAAGGTGCTCGTGGCCGTGGGTGACGAGGTCGCCGAAGGCCAGGCCCTCTGCGTGCTCGAGGCCATGAAGATGGAGAACAACATCGCCGCAGACAAGTCGGGCACCATCGCCGAGCTGAAGGTCGCCGCCGGCGACTCGGTCGGCGCCGGCGACGTCGTGGCCGTCATCGACTGACCCATGGCGCCCCCGGTGGCGGTGCTCGGCATGCACCGCAGCGGCACGAGCAGCCTCGCCGGCTCTCTCGAGGAGGCCGG
>RRZT010484553.1_pt1 | contig 12293 bp, 11 predicted proteins | sample 2165551 | NCBI WGS metagenome assembly RRZT01 (sample SAMN10456910, study PRJNA506462) | wastewater metagenome | biome: wastewater; feature: sludge; material: wastewater sludge; isolation source: wastewater sludge with Escherichia coli K12::gfp cells carrying plasmid... | place: USA: Moscow, Idaho... | reverse complement strand
GTTGCGGGTCAGCTCGCCGCCGATGGCGCGGGCGTCGCCGGTGACCACGTTGACCACGCCGGCCGGGATACCGGCGCGGCTGGCCAGTTCGGCCAGGGCCAGCGCCGACAGCGGGGTTTCCGAGGCCGGCTTGATGACGATGGTGCAGCCGGCAGCCAGCGCCGGGCCGGCCTTGCGGGTGATCATCGCGTTGGGGAAGTTCCACGGGGTGATCGCAGCGACCACGCCGATCGGCTGCTTGATCACCACCAGGCGGCGGCCCTGCTTGTCGTGGGGAATCACGTCGCCGTAGACGCGCTTGGCTTCCTCGGCGAACCACTCGATGAAGCTGGCGCCGTAGGCGATCTCGCCGCGGCTCTCGGCCAGCGGCTTGCCCTGTTCCCAGCTGAGCAGGCGGGCCAGGTCTTCCTGGTTGGCCATCATCAGCTCGAACCACTTGCGCAGCAGCGCCGAGCGCTCCTTGGCGGTCTTGGCGCGCCAGGCCGGCAGGGCGGCCTCGGCGGCGGCCACGGCGCGGGCGGTTTCGGCGGTGCCGAGGGCGGCGACGGAGCAGATCGGCGACAGGTCGGCCGGATTGGTCACCGCGAAGGTGGCGCCGTTGTCGGCGTCGACCCACTGGCCGTCGATGAAGGCCTGGGTGCGCAGCAGGGTGCTATCGGTCAGTTGCATGGCGAACTCTCTCGAAAGGAAATCAGTAGACGCTGCTGCCGGGAGCGGCCGGCGCCGGAGCCGCACCCTTGAAGGTGGCGGCGAGGGTCTTCAGCGAACGCATCAGCAGGCTGGTGTCGACGCCCACGGCGACGAAGGCGCAGCCCAGTTCCAGGTAGCGGCGGGCCAGCTTCTCGTCGGCCGACAGGATGCCGGCGGCCTTGCCGGCGGCGCGGATGCGCGCGATGGCGTCCTCGATGGCCGCCTGGACTTCCGGGTGGCCGGGATTGCCACGATGGCCCATGGCCGCCGACAGGTCGGCCGGACCGATGAACACGCCGTCGACGCCCTCGACCGCGGCGATGGCGTCGAGGTTCTCCAAGCCCTTGAGGCTTTCCACCTGGACCAGCAGGCACATCTGCTCGTCGGCCTCGGCCAGGTAGGTGGCGATGTTGTTCCAGCGCGAGGCGCGCGCCAGGGCGGCGCCGACGCCGCGGATGCCCTGCGGCGGGTAGTGCATGGCGCGCACCAGCTCGGCGGCCTGCTCGGCCGACTCGACCATCGGCACCAGCAGGGTCTGCGCGCCGATGTCGAGCAGCTGCTTGATCAGCACCGCATCGCCGATCGGCGGACGCACGATGGGATGGCCGGGATAGGCCGCCACCGCCTGCAGCTGGCCGAGCAGCGCGCGCAGGTCGTTGGGCGCGTGTTCGGCGTCCAGCAGCAGCCAGTCGAAGCCGGCGTTGGCGGCCAGTTCGGCGCAGTACGGGTCGGCCAGGCCAACCCACAGGCCGATCTGCTGCTCGGCTTTCAGGCGCTGCTTGAAGGTGTTGATCGGTAACTGCATGTAGGACTCCCGGTATGGAGGAAAACCGGCGCGGCGGCCTGGGTCACCGGCCGGGCAGGCTGCCCGGCCGGCGGCGGGCAGGGCCTGCGGCCGTCTGCCCAAGGTACAGCATAGGTCTGGCCCGCGGGCTCAGACGAAGCGGCAGGAGATCGAGCCGAGCATGTCGTAGTCGACATGGAAGGTGTCGCCGGCCTTGGCCGCCACCGGGCGGGTGAAGGAGCCGCCGAGGATGATCTGCCCCGGCTCCAGGCTCACGCCGTAGGGCGCCAGCTTGTTGGCCAGCCAGGCCACGCCCTTGGCCGGGTGGTTGAGCACCGCGGCGGACACGCCCGACTCCTCGATCACGCCGTTGCGGTAGAGGATCGCCGGCACGCGGCGCAGGTCGACGTCGTGCGGACGGATGGCGCGGCCACCGAGCACGATGCCGGCGTTGGCGGCGTTGTCGGAGATGGTGTCGAACACCTTGCGGGTGATGCCGGTTTCCGGGTCGACGTTGTGGATGCGCGCGTCGATGATCTCCAGCGCCGGGATCACGTACTCGGTGGCGTCCAGCACGTCGAAGATGGTGCAGTTCGGGCCCTTCAGCGGCTTGCCGAGGATGAACGCCAGTTCGACTTCCACGCGCGGCACGATGAAGCGGCTCATCGGGATGTCCGAGCCTTCCTCGAACTGCATGTCGTCGAGCAGCACGCCGTGGTCCGGCTCGGTGATGTTCGAGGATACCTGCATGGCGCGCGAGGTCAGGCCGATCTTGTGGCCGATCATCTTGCGGCCGCCGGCGATCTTCTTCTCGACCCAGGCGCGCTGGATGGCGTAGGCGTCGGCGATGGTCATGTCCGGGTTCTCCAGGGAGAACTGGCGGATCTGCTCGCCGGTGCGCTCGGCGACGTCGAGGCGCTCGGCGGCTTGCTGGATCAGTTGGGCGTCAAACATGGAAACCTCAGGAATTCTTGGTGAACAGGGGGTGCAGGCTGCTGTGCTTGGCGTCGAAGACCTGGTTGCGGCTTTCGTCGATCTGCAGGGTCACGCCGACCGGGCGCTGGGCCAGCAGGCCGTCGAGGCGTGCGCGCAGCACCGCCAGCAGGCTGTCGCCGACCTGCTGGTGCACCGCCGCGCTGCGCCCGTTGCCCATGCGCAGGTTGGCGTAGAAGAAGCCGTAGTCGCCCTTGCCGTCGGCGATCGCGGCGTGCGCGGCCGGGTAGGCCAGCACGCGGGTGCCGCCGGTGGGGAACACCGCACGGCCCTGCTCGTCGCGCTGTTCGAGCATGCAGTCGGCCAGTTCGCGGCACAGGCCGGCGACGTCGACGTCGCGCTCGATGTCGGGGCTGTAGTAGAGAACCAGATGGGGCATGGTGCGTTCCTTACAGGCGGCTGGCGGCGATGAAATCCGGGTTGGAGGCCTGCGCCGCCGGGATGGTCGAGCCGTCCTGCGGGGTGACCGGGAAGATGGCGTTGATCTGGCCGGTGCCGGAGGAGCCGAAGTACGGGGTGACCACTTCGGCCTTGCCGTCGTACTTGGACCAGCCGAGGGCGCCGAGCAGCATCGCGGTGTCGTGCATGAAGCCTTCGCCGTGACCCTTGACCGCGTACTCCGGCAGCATGGCGCAGAAGGTTTCCCACTCGCCCTGCTCCCACATCTGCACCACGCGGTGGTCGAGGTCTTCGAGGAACGGGCTCCACACCTTGGTGGCGAAGTCCGGCGCGGTGCCGTTCTGGGCGAAGCGGTGCGACAGCGAGCCGCTGGCGAGGAAGGCCACGGTGCCGTCGTAGTGCTCTTCCACGGCCTTGCGCATGGCCCAGCCCAGGCGCGCGCTGTCGGCCAGGTAGTGGGAGGTGCACAGCGCCGACACCGAGATCACCTTGAAGCGCTGGTCGGTGTTCATGTAGCGCATCGGCACCAGGGTGCCGTACTCCGGGCCGAGGGTGGTGGCGTCGTGGGCCATGGTTTCCACGCCCAGACGGTTGGCTTCCTCGGCCAGCAGGCGGCCCAGCTCCGGGTTGCCCGGGAACTCGTACTCCATGTTGCTGATGAAGTGCGGCAGCTCGTTGCTGGTGTACACGCCCTTGAAGTGCGGCGCGCAGTTGATGTGGTAGTTGGCGTTGACCAGCCAGTGGGTATCGAACACCACGATGGTGTCCACGTTCAGCTCGCGGCAGCGGCGGGCGATTTCCAGGTGACCGTCGATGGCCGCCTGGCGGAAGCCATGGCGCGGGCCGGGCAGCTCGGACAGGTACATGGAGGGAACGTGGGTGATCTTGGCGGCCAGAGCGAGTTTGCCCATGACGATTCTCCAGTTGGCCGGCACGCGCGGCGCACGCGGCGAAGATACGGATAGGGCGCGGCTGGCGCTGCGCCCGGACCCCCTCTCCCGGGGGAAAGGGTCGGGGAGGCGCAGGCCGCAGGCCCACGCCTCCCCCAGGGCTCTCCCGCGTCCGGGAGAGGGGCAGCGGCCTTACACGCCCCAGCGCGGGATGTGGTGGCTGCCCATGGAGATGCACACGTTCTTGATCTCGGCGAAGACCTCGAAGCTGTACTCGCCGCCTTCGCGACCGGTACCCGAGCCCTTCACGCCGCCGAACGGCTGACGCAGGTCGCGCACGTTCTGGCTGTTGATGAACACCATGCCAGCCTCAATGCCACGGGCCAGGCGGTGGGCCTTGCCGATGTCCTGGGTCCAGATGTAGGAGGCCAGGCCGTACTCGGTGTCGTTGGCCAGACGCAGCGCTTCGGCCTCGTCCTTGAACTTCATCAGGCACACCACCGGACCGAAGATTTCTTCCTGGGCGATGCGCATGCGGTTGTCGACGTCGGCGAACACGGTCGGCTGGATGAACTGACCCTTGGCCAGGTGCGCCGGCAGGTTGGCCGGACGCTCGAGGCCACCGGCGAGCAGGGTGGCGCCCTCTTCCATGCCGATCTTGATGTAGCCGGTCACCTTGTCGTAGTGCGCCTGGGTGATCATCGAGCCGACCTGGGTCTTCGGATCCTGCGGATCGCCGACGATCAGGCGCTTGGCGCGGGCGGCGAACTCGGCGACGAACTTGTCGTAGACGGTTTCCTGGATGAAGATCCGCGAGCCTGCGGTGCAACGCTCGCCGTTCAGCGAGAAGATGGTGAACAGCGCGGCGTCGAGGGCGCGATCCAGATCGGCGTCGTCGAAGATCAGCACCGGCGACTTGCCGCCCAGTTCCATCGAGTACTTCTTCAGGCCGGCGGTTTCCATGATCTTCTTGCCGGTGGCGGTGCCGCCGGTGAAGGAGATGGCGCGCACGTCCGGGTGACGGACCAGGGCGTCGCCGGCGGTGGCGCCGTAGCCCTGCACCACGTTGAGCACGCCGGCCGGGATGCCGGCTTCCAGGGCCAGGCGGCCCAGCTCGTTGGCGGTCAGCGGCGACAGCTCGGACATCTTCAGCACCGCGGTGTTGCCCAGCGCCAGGCACGGCGCGGTCTTCCAGGTGGCGGTCATGAACGGCACGTTCCACGGCGACACCAGGCCGCATACACCCACCGGCTGGTACAGGGTGTAGTTGAGCATCTGGTCGTCCACCGGGTAGGTGTGACCGTTCATGTTGGTGCAGACCTCGGCGAAGAACTCGAAGTTGTGCGAGGCGCGCGGGATCAGCACATTCTTGGTCTGGTGGATCGGCAGGCCGGTGTCCAGGGTTTCCAGCTCGGCCAGCTTGGGCACGTTCTGGTCGATCAGCTCACCCAGCTTGCGCATCAGGCGGGCGCGTTCCTTGGCCGGGGTGTTGGCCCACTTCGGGAAGGCTTCCTTGGCCGCAGCCACGGCCTGGGCGATTTCCTCGGCGCCGCCGCTGGCCACTTCGCAGATCACCTCGCCGGTAGCCGGGTTCAGGTTCTCGAAGACTTGTTTGCTCTCGACCTCGCGGCCGTTGATCCAATGCTTGATCATTGCTTAAACCCTCACTTGGCTACTGCGGCATTCTTGGCAGCGAAGAAATCGGCTTCGCTGACGATGGTGTTGACCAGGCGACCGACGCCCTCCACTTCGACGACCACTTCGTCGCCCGGAACCACGTCGGCCAGGCCTTCCGGGGTGCCGGTGGCGATCATGTCGCCCGGCTGCAGGGTCATGAACGCGGACAGGTATTCGATCAGGAACGGGATGTCGAAGATCATGTCCGCGGTGGTGCCTTCCTGGCGCAGCTCGCCGTTGATCCAGGTGCGCAGCTTGAGGTTCTGCGGATCGGCGATCTGGCTGCGGTCGATGATGTACGGGCCGACCGGAGTGGTGCAGTCGCGGTTCTTCACCCGCAGGTTCGGCCGGTAGTAGTTCTCCAGGTAGTCGCGGATGGCGTAGTCGTTGCAAACGGTGTAGCCGGCGACGTAGTCCAGGGCGTCCTCGCGCTTGACGTTGCGCGCGGTCTTGCCGATCACCGCCACCAGCTCGCACTCGTAGTGCATGTAGGCGACGTTGTCCGGACGCCAGGTGATCTGGCGGTGGCCGGTGTAGGTGTTCGGCGCCTTGATGAACACCAGCGGCTCGGTCGGCGCCTTGAACGCCAGCTCGGCGGCGTGGTCGGCGTAGTTCAGACCGAGGGCGAACATGCTGCCGGTGGCCGGCGGCAGCCACTCGACCTGATCCTCGGCCAGCAGGGTGCCATCGGCCAGGCGGACGGCGTTGGCGTCCTCGACGGTGACGTTGTGGACTTCGCCCTGGTAACGGATGCGTGCGTGTTTCATGTTCCGGCTCCTTATTCCGCGACCACGGTGTTGCTGAGGCGGCCAAGGCCGGCGATTTCGACTTCAACCTTGTCGCCGACGGCGATGTCGACGCGGCCTTCCGGCACGCCGGTGATGATCAGGTCGCCCGGCTCGAAGGTCATGAACTGGCTGAGGAAGCTGATCAGCTCGGGAATGGAGCGCACGAAGTTGGCGGTGCTGTTCTGCTGGCGGACTTCGCCGTTGACCAGCAGCCTGATCTCCAGCGCGTGCGGATCTTTGATGTCGGCGGCATCGACGACGACCGGGCCGACCGGGCAGAAGGTGTCGCGGCACTTGGCCTTGACCGCCGGGCGGTAGAAGCTGACTTCCGGCAGGGTGACTTCGTTGACCGCGGTGTAGCCGCCGACGTAGTCCATGGCCTCTGCCTCGGAAACGCGGCTGGCGCGCTTGCCGATCACCACGCCCAGCGCCGGACCGGCCTGGATGGCGTCGACGCCGGCCGGGAAGACGATGTTGCCCTCGTGACCGACCACGGTGTTCGGGGTCTTGATGTACAGCACCGGGGTCTTCGGCGGGGTCTTGTACGGGTCCTGGTTGAACTCGGCAATCTTGCTGTCCAGCAGGCCCTGGTAGTTCAGCGCGATGCCGAACACGGTGCCGCTGAACGGGGCTTTCCAGGCGTCAGGCTTGACGACCTGGCCATTCACGAGCGCTTGACCCTTGTCGTCAACCGTCGCCTTGAGGACCTTGCCGTCCACTTCAATCATCGCTCGGCGCATGCCAGCTTTTCTCCACAGACCAATGGGATGAATCCGGAACCTGCCCAGCAGGACACGGCGATCACCGTAACCGAACGTCGACGACCCCGGTTAACATGTGAACTTTATAGTTAACATGTTAATCGTGGTCAAGCCTTTCCTCGCCGATTCCTGATCGCGAGGTATCATTCAGACTAGTTCGGCCCTGTGGAGAGACCAGCGATGCGCGGCAACGAGCCGATCCCGAACATCAATATCGGCCAGGTCTACGACCAGCGGTACGCCGACGAAGACGTCCACTACGAGGCGCTGGGCAAACTGGCCGACTTTTTCGGCCACAACATGCCGGTGCATCGGCACGACCGCTTCTTCCAGCTGCACTACCTGACGCGGGGTGCGGTCAGGGTCTATCTCGACGACCAGCAGTACAGCGAGAGCGCCCCACTGTTCTTCCTGACCCCGCCGACCATCCCGCACGCCTTCGTCACCCACCCGGACAGCGAAGGCCATGTGCTGACGGTGCGCCAGCAACTGGTCTGGCCGCTGCTGGAGGCCCACCGCAGCCAGTCGGGCGAACCGCGTCTGGTATCGCCCACCTGCGTGGCGCTGGGCGCACCCGACGCCCGGCATGCCAGCGAGGTGGAACACCTCGACCGCCTGTTCGCGATGCTCGCCGACGAGTTCGGCCAGCAGCTGCCCGCGCGCAACGCCAGCCTGCAGGCAATGACCCAGCTGATCTTCATCGCCCTGCTGCGCCTGTCCGCCGAGCCGGTGAAGAACCAGCACGTGCGCCACGACAATCTGCAGATCTTCCACCGCTTCAACGCGCTGATCGAGGACCGCTACCGCGAACACTGGCCCCTGTCGCGCTATGCCGAGGCGATGGGCGTCACCGAGGCACGCCTCAACGACATCTGCCGACGCATCGCCGACCTGCCGTCCAAACGTCTGGTTCACGAGCGCCTGCTGCAGGAGGCGCGACGCCTACTACTATTCACTGCCAGCTCGGTCAACGAGATCGGCTACCAGCTCGGCTTCAAGGACCCGGCCTACTTCACCCGCTTCTTCAGCCGCGAGGCCGGCATGACCCCCAGCGAGTACCGCCTGCGCGAAAGCGCCCGCGCCTGAGAATCGCACCCACGAAAAAGCCCGCCGGGGCTCGGCGGGCTTTTTCAGCGACTGCTTAGAGCAGCGGCAGGGTGTAGCTGACGATTACGCGGTTTTCGTCGACGTTCTGACCGAAGGTCCCGGCTACGTCACTGGCGCGGAAGGTGGTGTTACGCAGATGGAAGCGCAACCCCTTCAAAGCACCATCCTGCAGGGTATAAACGATATCGGTATCGCGTTCCCACTGCGTACCGTCATTGCCCGCTGCAGTCTCGATGTTGGAAGCATTGACATAACGAGTCATAAAGGCAAGACCCGGAACACCCAGCGAGGCGAAGTCGTAATCATAACGCACCTGCCAAGCATCAGTTTCCTGAAGATGGAAGATGTTGTAGGTCACCAAGTTGATGCTGAACGGGTCAGCACCAGCGATGAACGGGAAGGCACCATCACCGGAAAGACTCTGGTAGCCAACACCGAACTTATGTGCACCAACGGCCAGGGTGAACATACCCTGATACATGTCGTTGTCGATTTTGCCAGAGTTCGCGTCACCCTGATCCTTTGAGTTGAAGTAGCGCAGATCAGAAGTCAGGCTCAGCCCCTCACCCAGCGGCAGCTTGTGCGTCAGACCAGCAAAGTGCTGCTTATAGACGTTGTCGTAGTCACCGTAGTAATAGCTAGCTGTCAGCTCTGGGTTGAAGGTGTAGCTGCCACCCGCGAAATCGAAGTTATCGACATTAGACGCGAACTCTTCGTTGTTGCTGGAGTCGCGCAGATTGTACTCAGTCAGGCGGCCGGCATTCAGGGTCAGGCCGTCGACTTCCTGAGAGGTCAGCATGCCACCAACATAACTACCCGGCAGCAGACGGGTATTGTTGTACTGAACGACAGGAAGAACCGGCTGCAGAGTACCGACTTTCAGAACCGACTTGGAGATACGCGCCTTGGCGGTCAGGCCCAGCTCGCTATAGTCGTCAGCAGGCTCGCCACTGGCACCGACCGGCAGCATATTACCGATGGTGTTGCCCTTGCTGCCGTCCAGCTTGAGACCCAGCATACCCATAGCATCAACGCCGACACCTACGGTGCCTTCAGTGAAGCCCGACTCAAACTTGGCGATGAAGCCCTGACCCCAAATTTCGCCATAAGACTGGCCACCGATCTTGCCATCACGGACATCACGGTTCAGATACATGTTGCGCAGTTCGAGGCTCGCCTTGCTGTCTTCGACCAGAGCGGCCTGGGACACGGCAGGGACGGCCATAGCGGCAGCGAGAATGCTCAAAGCCAGTTTCGAGCGCTGAGAAATTTTGCTCATTGTTGTTCTGTCTCCACGGGGACTTTTTTCTTCTTCGACGTTCACCCGCCAGCCGGCAGCAGGCCGACGAGCGGCCGTTGTTCTAGCACTGGACTAACATGTTAACAACGGCTTTTTTGCCTTGCGTGCTGATCCTTTTCGGTTTTTCAGCCCGCGCAACATGCCGGAAAAAACGGCGCATGGGAAGCTTCGGGGCCGATTCTGGCAAATCGAAAGGCTGCCTACTGCCCTCCCATGGGATGGGTTGACAGCCCGAAACGATTGTCACACCATCGCCAGCGTTAACTTGTTAACAAACGGCATCCAAGCCTCGGCAACCGCCTCATCGCGGATGGCGGCAGGGGCAGGGTTTGCCGCGCGCGTAACAGGTCCGGGCGCGTCTGTAGCCCATCGTTGCGCCTGTCCCAGGTTGCCGCTGCCGCGGCGAAACCCGCATGGCAGGCAGTGCGCGTACGCCTCGGCTATGCTGGGCGTGCGTTTGCCGGGACGATGTCGCGCACGCCCGGGCATGTCCCGTCTAGGTACCCGAACCACTCGTTACCCGGAGCCGTAAGCGTTCATCCGACAGCTTGCAGAAATTGCGTGCAAGCCCTCGATTAACATGTTACCAATCCAGGTACAACAATAACGGGAGTCTCTCATGAGAACCTTGAAACTCGCTGCCCTTGCCGTATCCATCGGTTTCGCTGCCGCCGCCCAGGCCGCCGACAGCTACACCCTGAAAGTCGCGCACTTCCTGCCGTCCACCTCCAACGCCCAGGCCAACATCATCGAGCCGTGGTGCGAGACCCTGCGTCAGGAGTCCAACGACCGCATCAAGTGCCAGCTCTACCCGTCGATGCAGCTGGGCGGTACCCCGGCCAAGCTGGCCGACATGGCGCGCACCGGTGTGGCAGACGTCGTCTGGACCGCCCCGGCCTACTCCGCCGGCAAGTTCCCGCGCGTCGAGGCCCTCGAACTGCCGTTCATCCTGCCGCCCGGCGCCAAGGCCGGCAACGAGATCATCTGGAGCTTCTACGAGAAGTACGCCAAGGACGACTTCAAGGACTACAAGGTGCTGGTCGTGCATGGCGACGGCGGCATGGAGCTGCACACCCGCGGCAAGCAGATCAAGAGCCTCGACGACATGCAGGGCCTGAAAATCCGCGCCTCCAGCCGCACCGCCGCCAAGAGCCTCGAAGCCCTCGGCGCCACCCCGGTGAGCATGCCGCCGGCACAGATGACCGAAGCCATCTCCAAGGGCGTGGTCGACGGCGCGCTGGCCTCCTGGGAAGTGGTTCCGGCCACCAAGCTGGATGAAGTCACCCAATACCACAGCACCATCCCGGCCGGCGAAACCGCTCTCGGCTACACCGTGCTGACCATGCTGATGAACCAGAAGAAGTTCGACGGCATGCCCAAGGATCTCCAGGAAATCATCGAGCGCAACAGCGGCAAGGCCCTGCTAGACCGCTTCTCCACTGCCTGGGAAAAGGCTCTGGACGGCGCGCGCGCAGCCACTCCGGCCGAAGGCCTGGTGGCCATCGACGCCGCCGCCTACAAGGGCATGCAGAATGCTGCAGCCGGCGTAGCCGACGCATGGGTCAAGGAAGTCAGCGCTAAAGGAATCGACGGCCAGGCGCTCGTCGACGGCGCACGCAACCTCACCTCCGCCTCCCGGTAATCCTCCATGAACGAGTCGCTATCCTTTGGGAGCGACCAGTTGGCTGAGCGCGGCGCCTACCGCCGCGCTCTCCACTACACCGCCCAGGGCTTCGCCCTGGCCGGTGGCCTGGTCCTGATCGCCCTCATCAACATGTCGCTGATCTCCATCATCGGCCGCAAGCTGTTCTCCGCACCGATCCGCGGCGACATCGAGCTGATGGAAATCGGCGCGTCCATCGCCATCGCCGCCTTCCTGCCGATGTGCGAACTGCGCGGCATGCACATCAAGGTCGATACCTTCACCATGAAGCTGTCGCCGTGCATCCAGCGTGCCCTGGACACCCTCGGCCACACCCTGTGCCTGCTCGCCGCGCTGATCCTTGCCTGGCGTACCGGCCTACAGCTGCTCGACAACATGGAGTACGGCGACGTCTCCACCCTGCTGTCGATCCCCATGTGGATTCCGCTGGTCTTCATCGTGCCCAGCCTGCTGCTGCTGGCACTGTGCTCGCTGGCTCGCATTACCGACCTCTTCCATCGTTCCGGAGGCCACGCATGAGCGGCTTGAGTCTCGGCCTGATCGCGCTGGCCATCACCATGACCCTGCTGGTGCTGCGCGTGCACATCGGCATCACCATGCTGATCGGCGGCGCCGCCTGCTTCTGGGCGGTCAACGACGGCGACCTGTCCTCGCTGCTGTTCACCCTCAACAACCTCGCTTATTCGCGCCTGTCCAACTACGACTTGGCGGTGATCCCGCTCTTCGTGCTGATGGGCCAGTTCGCCACCCACGGTGGCCTGTCGCGGGCGATCTTCCGCTGCGCCGCGGCCTTCATCGGCCACTGGAAGGGCGGCCTGGGCATGTCGGCGATCGGCGCCTGCGCCGGCTTCGGCGCGATCTGCGGCTCCTCGCTGGCCACCGCGGCGACCATGAGCCATGTGGCCCTGCCCGAACTGCGCCGCTACAACTACTCCGGTCGTCTGGCCACCGCCACCGTGGCGGCCGGCGGTACCCTGGGCATCCTGATTCCGCCGTCGGTACCGCTGATCATCTACGCGGTGCTGACCCAGGAGTCGATCGCCAAGCTGTTCGTCGCCGCGGTGATTCCCGGCATCCTCGCGGTGATCGGCTACATGGTCGTGCTGCGCATCATGGTCGCCCGCGAAGGCGGCCACGATCAGGAGCAGGCCAAGGCCAGCACGGCCGAGCGGATCAAGGCGTTCGTCAACGTGCTGCCGGTGATCGGCGTGTTCACCGTGGTGATCGTCGGCATCTACGGC
>RRZT011701068.1_pt1 | contig 12294 bp, 13 predicted proteins | sample 2165551 | NCBI WGS metagenome assembly RRZT01 (sample SAMN10456910, study PRJNA506462) | wastewater metagenome | biome: wastewater; feature: sludge; material: wastewater sludge; isolation source: wastewater sludge with Escherichia coli K12::gfp cells carrying plasmid... | place: USA: Moscow, Idaho... | reverse complement strand
GGCGCACGCGGTGGCGACCTCGATTGGGCCAACCCCAACAGCTACGTGCCCGAGTTCACCGAAGCCATGCTCAAGCTGAAAAAAGGCGAAATGACAGAAACGCCAGTGAAGAGCCAATTTGGCTGGCACATCATCCGCGTGGACGACGAGCGCCAAGCACAATTGCCCAAGCTGGAAGACGTGAAACCCCAAATCGCCCAGCAGCTGCAGCAGCAAAAACTCGGCCAGTTCCAAGAAGAACTGCGCGCCAAGGCCAAAGTCGAATAAATCCCTCTTTTTCGCTCAGCAAAAACGCGGCTTCAAGCCGCGTTTTTTCGTTCTGCGGCCTCAGCCTCAGTGGCGCAGCGCCAGCCAGAGCATCAGCGCACCGATCATGAACGGTTGGTGCAAGAGGTAGTAGCCCAGGCTGTGGCGCCCCAGCCAGGCCAGCCAGTGCAACGCTGGCGGCGCCACCCAGCGCAAGCCCACCCAGCGCTGGCGCAGCAGCAGTTGCCCCAGCGCCATGCCCCAGCACATCACCCCCAGCCAGGGGAAAACGGGCACGTAATCCTCCGTCCAAGGTTTGCGCGCCACCAAGCCCAACCAATTCAGCGCCCGCCCATCAAACCAAGGTGCCGCAGCAGCCCAAGGGCCTTGTAGCAGGGCCTGCGCCACCCACGGTAGCGCCAGCATGACGGCACCCAGCCACCACAAATGTTGCCCTGCCCCCGCCAGCAGCCGCACCAGCACCAGCATGACGGCCATACCGTGGAGCACGCCAAAGTAGATGAAGCTTTGCGGGAACATCCACCACGACCCCAGGGTAACGAGCGCTGCCGCGGCAACGATGTAGCCCCAGCGCCGGGCAAAACGTGCCCAGCCCCACCCAGCATCCAAAGCCATGGCCTGCCCACAACCCGCGCACAGCAAGAACAAGCTGACGATGGCGGTGCGCTGCTGTGTCCACCAAGGGTCGGCACGAAAGTCCTGCGGCCACAGGCCAAAATGGCTCAGGTCAAAACAAAAGTGAAACACCGTCATCCACAGCATGGCCATGCCACGCAAGACATCAATGCTGTCAGCGCGGTGCGGGGTCATTCTGAGGCAGCTGAATAGAACACGGCCAGCCAAATGCTGGGCTGGGTGGGGTCTGTCCATGCAACGCGGTGGCGCGTATGCGCGGGCAGGTGCAGGTAGTCGCCAGCCGCCAGGGTGTGCGTGCTGCCGTCGGCAAACTCTAGCTTGGCACAGCCACGCAGCAGCAGCACCCACTCGTGCTCGTCCTGGTCGTACCAACCGCTGGCAGGCGCCTGATGCCCTTGCGAGACGATGCGCTCAATGCGCAACGTCGGGCTACGCAACAACTCTTGCAGTAGTTCGTGGGGCCACTGTGCCAGGTCGGCAGGTATGCCGTCGTACATAGAGGCCACGGCGGGGGGGGCGTCAGATGCGCCAGCTGGGCGGTGCTGCATAGCGGCCTTAACCCTGCGCACAGCCAGGTAGGTGCAGCCCTTCGGCGGTGGTGAGGCTGCGCGCCATCAGCACCGCGCGCAGTGTGGCGCGTGCCACCGCCTCTGTGGCCATGGTGGCCAAAACCACGGGGTGGGCAGTGCGACCTGAAGCCCCCGTGGACAAAGCGAACAAGGTATCGCCATCGAGCAGCGTGTGTACGGGGTGGATGGCTCGGGCCAGGCCATCGTGGCCAACCATCGCCAGGCGCTGGGCTTGGGGTTTGGTCAATACCGCGTCGGTGGCAATCACGCCAATGGTGGTGTTGCTGCCTGCCAGCAATGCAGCTGGCGACTCACCGCGCAGCAAAGCCTGGCGCATATTGCGCAGGCCGGTGCCATCGCTGCTGCGCGCGCCTGCCAGGGGTTGCCCGGTTTCAGGATCGACCACATCGCCCACGGCATTACACGCAATCAACGCCCCGACGGTTATGCCATCCACACACACCGAGGCGGTGCCAATGCCGCCTTTCATGGCCCATTGCATGCCAAACAGTTTGCCCACGCTGGCGCCCGTGCCCGCCCCTACATTACCCTCAGCAGGCGGCTGGCGCCCGGCTGCCACGCAGGCGGCGTAGCCTGCGGCAGCGTCGGGGCGAATGCGGGCATCACCCACCTGCAAATCAAACAGCACAGCTGCAGAAACCAGGGGCAATCGGGCCACCCCTACATCCAACCCAACCCCCTGCTCTTCCAGCCAACGCACGGCTCCGGTGGCAGCATCCAACCCCCACGCACTGCCCCCACTGAGCACCACCGCATGGATTTTTTCCACCAAGTTAGAAGGGTGCAGCACATCGGTTTCACGCGTGCCTGGCGCGGCACCCCGGACATCAACCCCAGCAACAGCGCCTTCACGGGCCATGACCACCGTACAGCCTGTTGGGCGCCGGGTTTCTGTGGAATGACCCACCTCAATACCTGGCACATCGGTGATGGCCCCCTGGGGCACTTGGATCAGTGGATGTGCGTGCGCTGGCAGGCAATGGACGGGTGGCGTGGGGGACATAGGCATGGCACGCAATTATGCGGCGGCCTGCCTGGCCCACACCTCAGCGGTAGCTGGTGAACACGCGCGTGCGCACTTGCGGTTGCATCAGGCTGCCAGTGTTATGGCTCACCAACAAGACGTCGTAAGGGTCTTTGCGCCCTTGGTACACGGGGCCATCCATACCGGGGCTGCCCACAGGCATTCCCGGCACCGTCAAACCCAAAGCTTGCGGTTTTTGTGCCAGCAGCTTTTTCACGTCCACAGCGGGCACATGGCCTTCAATCAGGTAACCAGCCACCAGGGCCGTGTGGCAAGAACCCAACTCTTTGGGCAAACCCAAACGCGCACGCACTGCTGCATTTCCACTGGAATGCACCTGCACGCTGAAGCCATGGGCCTGCATGTGCTCAATCCAATCTTGGCAACAACCGCATTGCGGGTCTTTCCATACCTCCACCGTGGTGGGTGATACCCCAGCCGCCTGAGTACCGAATGCAGCCAAGGCACAGGAAGCGCCTGCCACGCTCAGCCAACGACGACGCGACCAACTGGCTAACAACAACATCTCACCCCCTTGAAAATGTCACAAACGTGCAACACAGACAGCGACTGACACACGCGGCTCTGGCGAGTTCCTAAAGTGCTTCAAAATCAGCCTTTTACCCTGGAGACCTGAACAATGCGTATTGAAACCCTGGCCGTTCACGCGGGCTACCAATCCGAGCCCACGACCCGCTCGGCCGCTGTGCCGCTTTACCAAACCACGTCTTACACATTTGACAGCGCCCAGCACGGTGCCGATTTGTTTGACCTGAAAGTGGCAGGCAATATCTACACCCGCATCATGAACCCCACCACCGATGTGCTGGAGCAGCGCGTCGCAGCCATGGAAGGTGGAGTCGGTGCCTTGGCCATGGCTTCAGGGATGGCAGCGATTACAGCAGCGATACAGACCATCGCTGAAGCAGGTGACAACATCGTCTCCGCCAGCACGCTCTACGGCGGCACCTACAACCTGTTTGCCCATACGCTGCCCCAACAAGGCATTGAAGTGCGCATGGCCGATCCACGTGACCCAGCCAGCTTTGCCCCCCTGATTGATGCGCGCACCAAGGCCATTTTTTGTGAATCGATTGGCAACCCACTGGGCAATGTGACCGATCTGCGTGCTCTGGCCGATGTAGCCCATGCCCACGGTGTACCGTTGATCGTAGACAACACCGTCCCAAGCCCCTACCTGTGCCGTCCGTTTGAGCACGGTGCCGACATCGTGGTGCATGCGCTGACCAAATACATGAATGGCCATGGCAACAGCATTGGCGGCATCATCGTGGACAGTGGCAAATTCCCCTGGGCTGAACATAAACAGCGCTTCAAGCGTCTGAACGAGCCTGATGTGAGCTACCACGGCGTGGTGTATACCGAGGCGCTAGGCGCTGCCGCCTACATTGCCCGCGCACGGGTCGTGCCCCTGCGCAACATGGGTGCAGCACTCTCCCCATTCAATGCCTGGGCCACTTTGCAAGGTATCGAAACTCTGCCACTGCGCATGGACCGTATTTGCGACAACGCCCTGCGCATTGCACAGGCACTGCAAAATCACCCGAAAGTCGAATGGGTGCGCTACGCCGGCCTGCCAGACCACCCTGACCACGACTTGGTACAGCGCCAGATGGGGGGCAAAGCGTCAGGCATTTTGTCGTTCAGCCTGAAAACAGTTCCTGGCGAAGATGCCCGTGCAGCAGGTGCACGCTTCTTGGATGCACTGCAGCTTTTCCTGCGCCTGGTGAACATTGGAGACGCCAAGTCGTTGGCTACACATCCAGCCTCTACCACCCACCGTCAACTGAATGCCGAGGAACTGGCCAAGGCAGGCGTAACGGAAGGCATGGTGCGCTTGTCGATTGGCATCGAACACATTGACGATCTGCTCGAAGACCTGAACCGGGCTCTGGCTGCGGTCTAAAAAAAACCGGCGCTGCCATGGCAGCGCCGGTTTTCCCCATCAAGTCAGAAATTGGCGGGAACGCTTTAGAAGCGGTAGCCCACACCCACGCCGATCAGCACAGGATCGACCTTGAACGTGCCAATATCCTGACCTTTAAGAGACACATCGGTCTTGATAAAAACCTTCTTCACATCCAGGTTCAGCGACCACTGCTTGTTCAGAGGGATGTCCACACCGACCTGCAGAGCACCACCCCAGCTGTTGCGCTTCACGTCGGCTGCGCCACCGAGCAGATCCACACTGGAAAAATTGGTGTAGTTGATACCAACGCCAACATAGGGCTTGAAGCTACCAAAGTTGGTGAAGTGGTACTGGGCCAGCAGGGTAGGAGGCAGGTGCTTCAGAGTACCCAGATCGCCAGCCACGGAAGAGCGCACGTCGTGCTTTTGTGGATAGGTCAGGATCAGCTCAGCCGCGATGTTCGGCGTGAAGAAGTAGGTAATGTCCAGTTCAGGAATCACCTTGTTATTGACCGACAGGCCCAAGCCAGTGGTGTCACCATTGGTGCTATCAAGGTTGACGGCGCGCACACGCACCAGCCAGGGGCTCTCAGCTTGTTGGGCGAAAGCAGCACCGGAAGTCATTGCACATACAGCGGCGAGGGCCAGGAGACTTTTTTTCATAGGTCAAACTCAATGCGGTTGAAGAAACGGGGACGGCCCCCGTAGAGTGCATTGGGCCATGAGTGACGCGCCCAATCTTGCTGTAAGTCAAATAAATTTAGAGCCAAGCCTGTCAAGGGGTTTTTTCAAGCTTTCAACGCGGCGCAAATGCAACACCTGCGCCTGCCCCCTCCATCTGTGCACCCTCCATCCATTGCCAACCATGGCGCCACAGCAATCGCTGCCAATCCTGCCAGGGTGCGATGTCGGCCACGAAAGCCGAAGATGTGTCGAGCAATGGCTCCGTGCAAGTGTGTGCTGGCAGCAGCAAGCCACTAGGAAAATGCAACGCTGCACCCGTCACCGGATGGGGGAGCTGCAGGCTCCAAGCATGCAACCACAACCTGTGCAGACCACAACGCTGCGCCCACCAACGATTCAACGGCCCTTTACCGTGGGTAGCATCGCCCAAAATTGGGTGCGCAAGATGCTTTAAATGGCGGCGAATTTGATGACGACGGCCTGTCAAGGGCTCAGCATGCACCAAAGATAGACGAGTGCTGGAAAAACGACCATCAAAACTTTCCGGCCACTCCAAGCGGGCCAGACAACGCAGGCGCGTGTACGCGGTTTGGGGTGCAGCATCGGCCGGGGCATCGTCCGGGCGCAGGGGATGATCCACCCAGGCTTGCTCCGGCGCCCAACCACGCACTACCGCCAAATAGCTTTTGTGCACCAGGTGCTGGGCAAAGGCCTCACACAAGCTACGAGCAGCAGCACTGCTCAACGCCAGCACCAGCACACCACAGGTACCTTTATCGAGCCGGTGCACCGGGTACACAGGTTGGCCGAGCTGCTGACGCAGCGTTTGCACCACAAAACGTGTTTCCCCCGCATCCAGACCCGTACGGTGCACCAGCCAACCCGCAGGCTTGAAAATGGCCACCAAATGTTCATCGCGCCACAGCACGGGCAGGCGGGCGGCTCCCTTCCTTTCAACGCTGCTTGGCATAACGGCGCCGGTATTCCCAAGGCGGTAGCGGTCTGCGCTGTGACCACAGGCCACGCCGCTCACCACGAGCCTCATGCTCCAAATTTTGCAGCTCAGGAAACTCTTCACGGGTCGGTAGATACACCCAGGCCAGGCCAGCACGTACCTGCTGGGCCGCTACGTCCTGCCCCTGGCATTGCACCTGGGCCAAGGTACGTTGGTATTTGTCCACGCCCTCGATTTGCAACTGCGCACGCCGACGCAAACACAAAGTCTGCAGTTGCGTGCGTGACTGAACCCCAAAAGCCTGGCGACGCTCTGGCGCATCAATCCCAACAATGCGCACCTGCACGGGCGCCGCACTTGCATGATCTGCGCAGCGCACTTTCAAAGTATCGCCATCAGAGACCGCCAAGACCCAACATAACACTGCCGTGGCAGACATCACTTCTCCCTGTACACACACGCACGCTCAGGGCACACGCGGCTCTTGCACATCGTCCCAACCCGGCTGCATTTTGATCACGGCTCGCCACTCCCAGCGGCTGCCATCGCTGCTGTGCAGCACAAGATGAGGCATCCCTGATGGCCCCGTTGCCAACCACTCGTAAGACTGCCACTGCGGCATCTGGCGTAGCACCTGCTGCTCCCACGCCATCAAGGCAGGTGGAGCACATGCACGTTTGGTAGCCATAGGTAGGGCCACACGCAAGTGTCGGCCCGCACGCTCGTAGCGAGCCGACACACGGTTGCACAAATGCAGCACCACCATGTGCTGGCCCACAAACTGCAGACGCGCAGGAACCTGTCCAGGCACCTCGTCTGCAGTGAGCACCACACCTGCACGATCGTGCGCCGCGACCAACTCCCAGTCATAAGCCTGCAAATTCTCTTCTGGCACGCTGGCACAAGCCGTCAAGACGGCCATACACACCACACCAACCCACCCGCGCATTGCTGACCACACACCCATAGCCACTGCCACCATTTCGCCAAAGCACACCGCCCGTCCGGAGTGGTGTTTGAACGGTCGATTGTCTTCCCACAAACCGTTGCAAAAAATACACATTCCAAATTTCTTACATCCCAATAAAAAAGTTATGCATGAGGGCATACGTTTTTGGCATAATCTGTTCCGCACTGCAGCATTTCTCTTTTTCTCTCTCTTGAGGTTCTCTTATGAAGTACGCATCCGTAGGCCAATTTCTGGAACAAGTCGCTCAACGCAACCCCGGCCAGCCCGAGTTCTTGCAAGCCGTCACTGAAGTGATGGAAAGCCTGTGGCCCTTCATCGAAAAAAATCCCAAGTACGCTGACAACGCCCTGTTGGAGCGTCTGGTCGAACCCGAGCGCATCATCCAGTTTCGTGTGAGCTGGCAAGACGACAAAGGGCAAGTGCAAGTCAACCGCGCCTTCCGCATCCAGCACAGCATGGCCATTGGCCCTTACAAAGGCGGCCTGCGTTTTCACCCCTCGGTGAACCAGTCGGTGCTGAAATTCCTGGCTTTTGAACAAACCTTCAAGAACGCCCTGACCACCTTGCCCATGGGCGGCGGCAAAGGCGGTTCCGACTTCGACCCGAAAGGCAAGAGCAACGGCGAAATCATGCGCTTCTGCCAAGCCTTTGCCTCTGAGCTGTTCCGCCACATCGGCCCCGATACCGATGTGCCCGCTGGTGACATCGGCGTGGGTGGCCGCGAAGTCGGCTTCATCGCCGGTATGTACAAAAAGCTGTCGAACAACTCCGCCAGCGTGTTCACCGGCAAGGGCCTGAGCTTTGGTGGCTCGCTCATCCGTCCCGAAGCCACTGGCTACGGCACTGTGTACTTCGCCCAAGAAATGCTGGCCACTCGCGGCCAAGAGTTTGCAGGCAAGAAAGTCAGCGTTTCTGGCTCGGGCAACGTGGCTCAATACGCTGTGGAAAAAGCCATGCAGTTGGGTGCCAAGGTGGTGAGCGTGTCCGACTCCAGCGGCACGGTGTACGACGCCGCCGGCTTCACCCCTGAGAAGCTCGCCATCCTGATGGAAATCAAGAACGAGCAATACGGCCGCGTGAGCGAATACGCCCAGCGCGTGGGCGCCGAATTCCAAGCTGGCAAAACGCCTTGGCATATCCCCGTGGACATTGCCCTGCCTTGCGCCACCCAGAACGAGTTGGACGAAAACGACGCCAAGACCCTCATCGCCAATGGCGTACTGTGCGTGGCCGAAGGCGCCAACATGCCCAGCACCATCGAAGCTGCCAAAGCCTTTGAACTGGCTGGCGTGCTGTACGCACCGGGCAAGGCCAGCAACGCCGGTGGCGTGGCCACCTCGGGCCTGGAAATGAGCCAAAACGCCATGCGCCTGAGCTGGACTGCTGAAGAAGTGGATGCACGCCTGCACGGCATCATGAAGAGCATCCACGCAGCCTGCGTGAAGCATGGCAAGCGTGCAGACGGCACCGTCAGCTACATCGACGGCGCCAACATTGCTGGCTTCGTCAAGGTAGCCGAAGCCATGCTGGCCCAAGGCGTGGTCTGATTCTTTCGTTGCGTTAGCTCTCTTGAGCCCCGTGCAGGTTCGCCTGCCGGGGCTTTTTTGTTACCCTCGCGCCCCTATGTCCGTGAGCGCGTCCCTCTGCCCCTCTCTCTCCTGCAGCCCAGCGCTGCCCTGTCTGGCTCTGGCCGGCCCCACCGCCAGCGGCAAAACCGCCGCCGCCCTGGCCTTGGCCCAAGCACTGGCCCAGCGCGGCCAGGCCATGGAAATCATCAGTGTCGATTCAGCCCTGGTATACCGAGGCATGGACGTGGGCACAGCCAAGCCCAGCCTGACTGAACGCACAGCTGTCCCCCACCACCTGATCGACATCCTCGACCCACTGCAGTCTTACAGTGCAGCGCAATTCGTGCGCGACGCCACACGCCTGGTCGCAGAAATCCGCGCACGCGCAGCCGTGCCCGTACTGGTGGGAGGCACCATGCTGTACTTCAAGGCGCTGTTTGAAGGGCTGCACGAGCTACCCGGCGCCAACCCTGCAGTACGCGCCCAGCTGGATGCCCAAGCCCAAGCCCTGGGCTGGCCCGCCATGCACGCTCAGCTGGCACGCATTGACCCGGTCACTGCCGCACGACTGGCCCCTGGCGACAGCCAACGCATCCAGCGCGCACTGGAGGTATGGCACACCACAGGACAGACTCTTGCAGAGCTTCACGCTACAAAAAAAGAAGCTGCTTGCGCTTGCCCAGTAAGCCCTGGAGCCTTTTTTTCCTTAGAACCTAACGAACGCAGCTGGCTGCATGAACGCATAGGCCAGCGCTTTGACCTGATGCTCCATGAGGGGTTGCTGGCAGAAGTTCAAGCCTTGCGCGCACGGGGCGACCTGCACCTGGACTTGCCCTCGATGCGCTGTGTCGGCTACCGCCAAACCTGGGAAGCGTTGGCACACGCAGAAACGCATGGCGCAGTGCTTGACGTAGCCGCACTGCGCGAACGCTGCGCTGCCGCCACACGCCAGCTGGCCAAACGCCAAATCACGTGGCTGCGCTCCATGCCACAGCGCACAGTGATTGCCTGCGACGCCCCCAACGCGCTGACGCAATGGCTACAGGCGGCACTGGCGCTGGTGCCACCCGCGGCCTAGACAGAGGCTGGTTATTCGATGCTCAGCCGTTGGGAGGCGTTGTGGACTTTCTTTGGCAACGTCAGGGTCAACACCCCGTGGTCGTACTTGGCTTTGGCCTGAGCCGCATCGATCTCGGCGGGTAGCTGGAAGCTGCGTGCGACCGCCCCGTAGTAGCGCTCTGATCGCAAGACTTTCTCACCCTCGGTTTTTTGATCCAACTGCCGCACTTCTGCTCGCAGACTGACGATGTTGCCATCCACCGAGACATGGATGTCCTCTTTGGGTACCCCAGGCAACTCCGCTTGCACGGTATAGCCAGCGTCTGTTTCTTTCACATCCACTTTGATTTGTGAGGGCTGGGGTAAGCCATCGCCATGCAATGGACGCACATAAAAACCGGGGGCAATATCCTTGAAGAAGTCATCAAACAAACTGCCACGAGACACCAGAGAGTTCATGATCAAGCTCCTTATGAGGTAGGGATACAACAGCAGGCCCGCACTCCATGCCGAGTTTTCATGGTGACAACCGGGCCCACTGCTTAGCTGTAGCCAGCCCGTGAAACTTCAAGAGCCCACCCCCCCTCTGTGCAACTTTTGTTGCCCCGATTCCTTTGGAGATCCACATGCCCACACGCCGCTCACCATCCCCCTGCGCACCTTCCAGCTGGCTGCACCAAGCCATTGCCCGCATTGAAGCCGATTACCAACGCAGTGCAGACACCCACCTGATCCCACTGCCCCTGCCCAGCTTCAGTGCAGCAGGCATTGACCTGTACCTGAAAGACGAGAGCACCCACCCCAGTGGCAGCCTCAAACACCGGCTGGCACGCTCGCTGTTCCTGTACGCCCTGTGCAATGGCTGGATTCAGGAGGGCTCAACCATCGTGGAAGCCTCCAGTGGATCCACTGCTGTGAGCGAAGCTTACTTTGCTCGCCTGCTGGAGCTGCCTTTCGTGGCCGTCATGCCACGCAGCACCTCAGCAGAAAAAATTGCACAAATCGAGTTCTACGGGGGGCGCTGCCACTTTGTCGAGCACGCAGCCGACGTGTACAGCGCGGCACGCGCCATCGCACACGACACTGGTGGGCACTACATGGACCAATTCACCTATGCCGAACGGGCCACCGATTGGCGTGGCAACAACAACATCGCGCAAAGCATCTTCACGCAAATGCAGCACGAACGCCACCCAATACCACGCTGGATTGTTGTCGGGGCGGGCACTGGTGGCACCAGTGCCACCATCGGTCGCTACGTACGCTACCAAAAGCACGCCAGCAGCCTGTGTGTGGCCGATCCGCAGGGCTCCGTGTTTGCCGCCTACCACCGCACTGGTGACGCCAACCTGACCGCCCCAGGTTCGCGCATTGAAGGCATTGGCCGCCCGCGCGTAGAAGCCAGCTTTATTCGCACCCTGGTCGATCGCATGGAAGAAGTGGCCGATGCCGACTCTATCGCTGCCATGCGCCTGCTTTCGCAGCTGTTGGGGCGGCGTGTGGGCCCCTCTACAGGCACCAATTTTGTAGCCATGCTGCGTTTGGCCCAAGAGATGCATGCCCACAGCGAGCGCGGTTCGATTTTGTCGCTGCTGTGCGACGCAGGTGAGCGTTACCTTCCTACCTACTACAACGAGCAATGGGTGCAGCGCAGCATTGGCGATTGCAGCCTCGCCCAGCAGCGCCTGCAAGCACTGGCAACAGGGCAACTTTTACTACCCTAAGCCGTAGGTTACGCTGGCTGGGCTTTGCATCTTTGCTCTTTTGTTTGTAGCTAAAATTTCCCCGCTCCAAGGGCACGAATCCTTGGGGCTTTTTTCGCCTTGCACAACGGAGATCCCCCGCATGACCTGCTACCAGCACATCCAGGTGCCCACCGATGGCGAAGCCATTACCGTGCGTGCCGACCAGTCCCTGCACGTACCTGAGCGCCCAATCATTGCTTTCATCGAAGGTGATGGCACGGGCCGCGACGTCACCCCCGTGATGCGCAAGGTGGTCGATGCCGCCGTCACCCGCGTGTATGGCACACAGCGCCAAATTTGCTGGATGGAGGTCTATGCGGGCGAAAAAGCCACCCAGTTGTATGGCCCCGACCACTGGCTGCCCGATGAAACCTTGCAAGCACTGCGCCAGAGCGTGGTCGCCATCAAAGGGCCATTGACCACACCCGTCGGGGGCGGCATTCGCTCACTCAACGTAGCGCTGCGCCAGCAGCTTGACCTGTACGTCTGCCAGCGTCCGGTGCGCTACTTCAAGGGCGTGCCCTCGCCACTCAAGCACCCGGAAAAGACCAATATGGTGATCTTTCGAGAAAACTCGGAAGACATCTACGCGGGCATTGAATTTGCTGCGGACTCACCCCAGGCCCACAAACTGATTGCCTTTTTAGAAAACGAGCTGGGCAGCAGGCACATCCGTTTCCCGCTCACTTCAGGCATTGGCATCAAGCCGGTATCGCGCGAGGGCACGCAGCGTCTGGTGCGCAAGGCCATCCAGTACGCCATCGACCATGACCGCCCCAGCGTCACCCTGGTTCACAAGGGCAACATCATGAAGTTCACGGAGGGCGCCTTCCGTGATTGGGGCTATGAACTGGCCGCGCAAGAGTT
>RRZT011756008.1_pt1 | contig 12296 bp, 11 predicted proteins | sample 2165551 | NCBI WGS metagenome assembly RRZT01 (sample SAMN10456910, study PRJNA506462) | wastewater metagenome | biome: wastewater; feature: sludge; material: wastewater sludge; isolation source: wastewater sludge with Escherichia coli K12::gfp cells carrying plasmid... | place: USA: Moscow, Idaho... | reverse complement strand
GCCGTCTCGTCGCCCAGAAGAAAGCGCACGAAAGCCAGCACCAGCCCGACCACGCGCACCACCAGCCAACCCAGCAGGATGGCGATGACCAGCGCGATCAGCGCATGCACCGGGCCCAGCACATATTCGGTGCCGCCAAAGACCAGCACAAGCCCGTCATTGCCTTCCGAAAGCTGCATCGCGCCAAGCGCGACCGCCAGAACGATGGCAAAAAAGATAAGTATTTTCAAAGCCGAAAGCAGCATGTCCAATCCCCTTTCTACATGCTGCCTGCCGCCAGGGCGGTCAGGGCGGCATTGGCTTCGACCCAGGTCCGCGCCTGTGCGGACCAACCCGACATCGCGTCCTGACCGGGCTGTGGCAGGGCGCCGATTTCGCTCAGCGCGCCGGGAATATCGCCGGCCTTGACCGCCGCATCGGCGCGCGACAGCACCGCATCGGGGTCGCTGCCTTCGCGCGGTTCGACCGAACGGGCGCCGGTCTGCACGCGCAGGAAATTCCCGATCACGCCCATCGCGCCGTCATTGGCGGGCGCGGCCTTGAGCGCCGCCGCCAGCCCTTCGCGCGCGGCGGCGGGAAACTCGGCGCGCAGCTGCGCAAGCGTCGCCACCTCGCCGCTGAGCACCGCCGGGGGCTGAACCCCTGCGGCCTGCAATTCGGCCAAAGCCTGATCCCGCGCCCCGCCCGAGCTGAGCGCGGCCTGCAAGGCGGCGGCGGCGGCCGAGATGCGGGCGCGGCGATTGGCGGCCTCGGCGCTGTCCTGCAACTGGGCGGCCTGGGATTCGGCGGCCGAGATGCGCTTTTCGGCGGCGTCTGCGGCGGCGGCGATCTGGCTTTCCAGCGCCTGCGCCTGTGCGGCGAACCCCTGCAACTGTTCGGCCGATCCCGCATCGCCGGCGGGACGCGCCGACAATTCGTCAAGACGGCGCTGCTGTTCGGTCATGCGCGCATTCATATCGGACAAAAGTGCCTGAAGCTGGCCATCCGCATCGCCCGGGGCAACGGCGGGGACGGCCGGACGCGCGGCCAGATCCGCAACCGTGCGTTCAAGTGCGGCCAGTTTTTCCTGCTGCGCCTGCAACGCCTCGGCATCGGCGACCGAGGCCCCGCTTGGGCCGCTATCGGCCAGAAGCTGGCGCGCGGCATCGGCGCCGGCATCGGCGGCGCGGCCGGACACGGCATCAAGCTGGGTCTGGATTTCGGCGCGCGCCACCTCGGTCGCGACCGCGCGCACCTCGTCGAGCGACCCTTGTTGATCGCCCTGTCCGGCGCCCGGCTGCCATGCGGGGGGCAGCTTCGGGATCGCCCAATAGGTGGCGCCGGCACCCAGACCGGCGGCAATGATGCCGCCCAGAAGCGTCGGCATGAAGCCCGCCTTGCGCACCTCGATCACGCGGGTTTCGGATTTGGCCGGGGTCGAGGCGGGGGTCGAGGTGGGCGTCTGCGCCGGGGTGGCGGCCGGTTTCGCGGCGGCATCCGACGGTTTCGCGGCCGGCTTTTCCGTGGGCTTGCTCGTGACCGATGCCGCAGCCGATGCCACACCCGAATCGGCGGCAGCCGCGGATTTCGGTGCGGCGGCGGCCGGTCCGGTGCCCGATCCGACCAGCTTTGATTCGACCTTGGGCATGGCCGGGACCTTGGCCGCGCCCGCCGCATCGCCGGTACCCACCGGATGGCTGTCGATCACCGCGCCGGTCGCCGGCTTTTTCTTGTTGCTGGCATCGGGGGCGGGTTTGCTTTCGCTGGCATCGGTTTCTGGCTTTTTCACGACTCTTCCCCGTTTCGCTGTCGATCCCGCTTCGGTCCGGGCGCGGATCGGCGCCCGTTCGAATGGCATCATGCCTCTGGCTCTGGGTCGCAGTCTAGACGCCGAGACGCAGCGCCTCAACCCGCGCATCACACCAAGCCTCAGATGGATTGCTTTGCATTCAAAAGGGTTTCGATTGCGGCGACGATCCCCCCCGCATCGGGGCGCGGCGCAACCACGCGCCGCGACGCGCGGCCACCGGCATCATCCCATGCCGCATCCGCGGCCGGACTGATCGGCACCAGCCAAAGCGGCGCCTGCGCATCCCGCACCTGTTCGGCGACGAGCGCCGCCGAGCGCGGCGAAAACAGCGGCAAAAGGACCGGCACCGTTCCGGCCAAAAGGTCCCGCGCCGCATTGTTCAGCGCCTGCGGCGCCTGATCATAGACGACCATGCCCGGCACCGGCAGCACCCGGGCCAGATGGGTACCATGGGGGTGCAGCCACCCCGCGCCCAGCCCCGCAAGCAGCGGCATCATGCCGGCGGCATCGCCCGGCCCCTCGGTCACGTCGAAACCGGCGGCGCGGGCGGCGGTGGCGGTGGCGGGGCCGACACAGATCGCGGGCCGGCCGCGCCCCGCCCCCGCCGCCGGAACCGCATGGACCGAGGTAAAGACCAGCCCCCGCGCCGCCGCCAGCCGGGCGGCGTCATGTTCGACCGCCACGATCCGCAGCACCGGCGCGATGACCACCGCCAGCCCCAGATCCGCCACCCCCGTGGCAAAGCGTCGCGAGGCCCCGTCGGGCCGGGTCAAAAGCAGCGTGGGCACGGGATCGGTCGGGATGGCGGGCGGCATGGGGCTGGACATGGCGGGCGATGGCTTCATCGGGGCGGCAAACGGCATGGAAATCGGCGGGACAAGATGTTACCTCCCTTTGCCTAGGCCCTTGGCGGCGCGGGAACAAGGACAAGCATGTCACGGACCTTTCTGGGCATCGAAAGCAGTTGCGACGACACCGCCGCCGCGGTGGTGCGCGAGGATGGCACGATCCTTGCCTCGGTGGTGGCCGGTCAAAGCGCGCTGCACGCCGATTTCGGCGGCGTCGTCCCGGAAATCGCCGCCCGCGCCCATGCCGAAAAGCTGGATCTCTGTGTCGAACAGGCGCTGGCGCAGGCGGGGCTGCGGCTGGCCGATCTGGACGGTATCGCGGTGACCGCCGGGCCGGGGCTGATCGGGGGCGTGCTGTCGGGCGTCATGCTGGCCAAGGGGTTGGCGGCGGGCAGCGGCCTGCCGCTGGTTGGGGTGAACCATCTGGCGGGGCATGCGCTGACCCCGCGCCTGACCGATGCGGTCGCCTATCCCTATCTGATGCTTCTGGTGTCGGGCGGGCATTGCCAATTTCTGATGGTCGATGGCCCCGACGCCTTTACCCGGCTGGGCGGCACCATCGACGACGCCCCTGGCGAGGCCTTTGACAAGATCGCCAAGCTTCTGGGCCTGCCCCAACCCGGCGGCCCGCCGGTCGAGGCGGCGGCGCGGGCGGGAAACGCGAAACGCTTTGCCCTGCCGCGCCCGCTTTTGGATCGCCCGGGCTGCGACCTTAGCTTTTCGGGGCTGAAAACCGCCGTGCTGCGCCAGCGCGACGAGCTGGTCGCGGCGCAAGGCGGGCTGCACGAACAGGACCGCGCCGATCTTTGCGCCGGCTTTCAGGCCGCCGTGGCCGATGTGCTGGCGGAAAAGACCCGCCGCGCGCTGGAACAGACCCGTGCCCCGGTTCTGGCGGTCGCCGGCGGGGTCGCGGCGAACCAGACCCTGCGCGCGGCGCTTGAGGCGGTGGCGGACAAGGCCGGCGCCCGCTTTCTGGCGCCGCCGCTGGCGCTTTGCACCGACAATGCCGCGATGATCGCCTGGGCCGGGATCGAGGCCTATGCCGCCGGTCAGCGCGACGGCATGGATCTGGCCGCGCGGCCGCGCTGGCCCCTGGACCGCGATGCGGCGCCCATGCTGGGCGCGGGGAAAAAGGGGGCCAAGGCATGAGCGTGGCGGTCATTAGCGCGGGCGCATTCGGCACCGCATTGGCGGTCAATCTGGCCGGCAAGGGACAGGTCACGCTCTGGGGTCGCGATACCGGCTGGGCGCGCGGACGCGAGAACCCGCGCCTGCCCGGGATCCGCCTGCCCGCCGGGATGCAGGTGACGAACCGGATCGACATGATCCAGGCCGAAACCCTGTTGCTGGCGCTGCCCGCGCAGGTGCTGGGCGGTTTTCTGGCCGAACATGGCGCGCGGCTGGGCGGGCGCAGGCTGGTCAATTGCGCCAAGGGGATCGATCTGGCCACGCTGACCGGGCCGTCGGCGCTGATTGCGCGGGCCTGTCCCCTGGCCACGGTCGCGGTGCTGACCGGCCCCAGTTTCGCCGCCGATATCGCGCGCGGCCTGCCCACGGCGCTGACGCTGGCCTGTGCGGATGCCGCCGCGGCCGAGGCCTTGCAGCGCGATCTGAGCACGGCGACGCTGCGGCTTTACCGCACCACCGATGTGACCGGCGCCGAGCTTGGCGGGGCCCTAAAGAACATCATCGCCATCGCCGCGGGCGCCGCCATCGGCGCAGGCTACGGCGACAGCGCGCGCGCCAGCATCGTCACCCGCGGCTTTGCCGAGATGGGGCGACTGGCGACCGCGCTTGGCGCGAGGCCGGAAACGCTGAACGGGCTTTCCGGGCTTGGCGATCTGGTGCTGACCTGCACGTCCGAGCAGTCGCGCAATTTCCGCTATGGGCTTGCGCTTGGCGCGGGCCGGCCCTTTGCACAGGGCACCACCGTCGAAGGCGCCGCCACCGCCCGCGCCGTCAGCGCGCTGGCCCGGCAAAAGGCCATCGAGATGCCGATCTCGGATCTGGTCGCCGGCCTTGCCGAGGGGCGGATCGCCATGAAACAAGCCCTTGATATTCTGCTGAACCGCCCCTTGAAGGAGGAATGATGTCCCTTTTCGCCGTGATCTGCCGTGACCTGCCCGGCAAGCTGCAAACCCGTCTGGACACCCGCGACAAGCACCTGACCTTTCTGAAGGAACAGCCCGGCCTGCGGATGGCCGGCCCCCTGATCGAAGAGGGCGAGATGCGCGGCTCGCTTCTGATCGTCGAGGCCGAGACGTTGACCCAGGTCAAGGACTGGGCCGCCGGCGACCCCTACAAGGCCGCAGGACTTTTTGCCTCGGTCGAGGTGATCGAATGGAAAAAGGTGATCGGCTGATGGCGCATTGGCTCTTTAAATCCGAGCCTGACGTCTTCAGCTTTGACGACCTGATCGCAAAGGGCGAGACGGGCGAGGAATGGGACGGCGTGCGCAACTATCAGGCCCGAAACAACATGCGGGCGATGCAGATCGGGGATCGCGGCTTTTTCTATCACTCGAATATCGGCAAGGAAGTTGTCGGCATCTGCGAGGTGGTGGCGCTGGCCCATCCCGATTCCAAGGCCGCCGATCCGAAATGGGAATGCGTCGACATCCGCGCCGTGGCGCGGGTCCTGCGCCCGGTTTCGCTGGATGAGGCCAAGGCCGAGCCGCGCCTGAAAGACATGGTGCTGGTCAATAATTCGCGCCTGTCCGTGCAGCCGGTATCGGACGCGGAATGGCAGGTGGTGCTGGAACTGGCCGGCGGCCCCCAGCCCCTGTGAGATCTGCCCGCCGCCCCCCTTGAGCGGGAGCGGCGGGCGCAAGACAGGCACCGATACCGGGCCGGACGTTACTGACCGACCCGCCCGGTTCGGCACCCAAGGAGAAGACATGGCACGCGGCACCAAGCTTATCGCCGACCGTCCGACGACGAAACGCATTGGCGCGCTGCGGGCGCTGTGGCCATTCATCCGGCCCTATCGCTGGCTGTTGCTGGCGGCGATGGCGGCGCTGGCGGTGACGGCGGGGATCAGCCTTGTCCTGCCGCTGGCGGTGCGGCGCGTGGTCGACGGGTTCGGGGCCGGCGCGCATCTTCTGGACCAGTATTTCGGCGCCGCGCTTGCTATTGTCGCCTTGCTCGCGCTGGGGACGGGGCTGCGCTATTACCTTGTCACCCGGCTGGGCGAACGGGTCGTGGCCGATATCCGCAAGGCCGTTTTCGATCGCGTCATCGCCATGAGCCCGGCCTTTTATGAACGCGTCCTGACCGGCGAAATCATCAGCCGCATCACCACCGACACCACGCTGATCCAGTCGGTGATCGGCTCGTCCGTGTCGATCGCGCTGCGCAATCTGTTGATCCTGATCGGCGGGATGGCGATGCTGATCTGGACCTCGGCCAAGCTTTCCATGCTGCTTTTGGTGCTGGTGCCGGTGATCGTGGTGCCGATCATCGTGCTGGGCCGGCGGCTGCGCGGGCTGTCGCGCGAAACCCAGGACTGGATCGCGCAATCCTCGGGCGCGGCCTCGGAAAGCCTTTTGGCGGCGCAGACCGTGCAGGCCTTTACCCAGGAGGGGCCGACCCGCGCCCGTTTCGACACGGTGACCGAGGGCGCCTTTGACGTCGCCCTGCGCCGGGTGCGGGTGCGCACGATCATGACGGTGATCGTGATCTTTCTGATCTTTGCCGGCGTCTTGGGCGTGCTGTGGATCGGCGCGCGCGATGTGCGACTGCACACGATGAGCGTGGGCGAGCTGGTGCAGTTCGTCATCTATGCGGTGCTGGTCGCGGGCGCGGTCGGCGCGCTTTCCGAAATCTGGGGCGAGTTGCAGCGCGCCGCCGGCGCGACCGAGCGGCTGACCGAGTTGCTGACCGCCCAGGACAGCCTGCGCGACCCCGCCCATCCCGTCCCCCTGCCCCGGCCGGTGCAGGGCCGGATCGGGTTCGACGCGGTGACCTTTCATTATCCCAGCCGCCCCGACCGTTCGGCGCTGGATGACGTCAATCTGGACATCGCGGCCGGCGAGACGGTGGCGCTGGTCGGTCCCTCGGGGGCGGGCAAGACCACGGTGATCCAGCTTTTGCTGCGGTTCTGGGACCCGGATGCGGGCGCGGTGCGCATCGACGGCATCGATCTGCGCGACATGGCGCGCGCCGATTTCCGCCGCTCTATCGCGCTGGTGCCGCAGGATCCGGTGATCTTTGCCGCGTCGGCGCGTGAAAACATCCGCTTTGGCCGCCCCGACGCCACGGATGCCGAGGTCGAGGCCGCCGCCCGCGCCGCCCATGCCGACGAATTCCTGACCCAGCTGCCCGATGGTTACGACAGCTATGTCGGCGAGCGCGGGGTGATGCTGTCGGGGGGGCAGAAACAGCGCATCGCCATCGCCCGCGCCATCCTGCGCGACGCGCCGATCCTGCTTCTGGACGAGGCGACCAGCGCGCTGGACGCAGAATCCGAACGGCTGGTGCAAGAGGCGGTGGACGAGCTGGCCCGCACCCGCACCACGATCATCGTGGCGCATCGGCTGGCGACGGTGAAAAAGGCCGACCGGATCGTGGTTTTTGACCATGGCCGCATCGTGGCACAAGGCCGGCATGACGAACTGGTGGCACAAGGCGGACTTTATGCGCGTCTGGCCCGGCTGCAATTCACCGAAGGGTTTGCCGATGCCGGGGCCGCAGCAGCGGAATAGCCCGCCGCCATTCCCGCGCGCCGCCGGCTCAGCGCCGCTTGGGGGCGCTGTAGACCGCCGCCCAGAACACCGTCTTGCCATCGGCAGCGATCGCCTTGCCGATGCCGTAATGCTGGATCTGCGGGATCAGGATATTGGCCAGATGCCCGCTGGAGCGTTCCCATTCCATCAACACCCGCTCTTGTCCCCAAGGGCCGGCGGCGATGTTTTCGGCGGTCAGCTGGGGCTTGTAGCCGGTCTTCTTGACCCGCTGCATCGGGCCGCCCGTCCCGACGCCGCGATGCGAGACCACGCTGCGCCGCGCCATGTCGCAGGCATGACGCGCCGCCGCCAGCGCCAGATCGGCATTGGCGCGCAGGGGCTTCAGCCCGCGCTGCTTGCGGATGGCATTGGTGGCGCGAACCGCCGTCTCATTCTCGAGACGCGAGGTATTGTAGCAGGTGACCGGGCCAAGACTGGGCGACTTGGTCGATATCTTCACATCGACCGCCGCCGCCGGCATTGCCAGCAGCCCGGAAAAAGCCACCACAATCAGTGATTTGACTATTTTCGACAGCATTTGACCCCCTGTTCCTGCCGCAAAACTAGGCGCCTCAGTTCATTTTCTCAACCATTGATTGTCTAAAATGTCCGGGAACTGCCGCGTCGGCCAAACGTTGCCCAAACAAGTCAATCTGAAAGGAATAGCGATGGCTTTCTGGGATTTCGTGAAGGATGCGGGGAAATCGGTTCTTGGCAGCGAGGCCGAGGCGGCGCCGGCGCCCGCCGCCGCTCAGCCCGCGCCAAGCGACACCGACCGCAAGGTCGCCGCGCTCAAGGCCGAGCTGAAGGCGCTGGGTCTGACCGCCAAGGACGTGCATCTGACGCTGCGCGGCGGTGACACGATCATCATCTCGGGCAAGGCCCGCGATCAGGAGACGCTGGAAAAGCTGGTCTTGGCGCTGGGCAACATCAAGGGCATCGCCCGCGTCGAGCTGGCCCCCGAGACCACCACCGAGACCCCGGCCCCGGCTGGCGCCAAGCCGGTCTTCCATACCGTGCAGAAGGGCGAGACGCTCTCGGCCATCGCCAAGCATTATCTCGGCAGCGCAAACCGCTACCGCGAGATCTTCGAAGCGAACAAACCCATGCTCAGCGATCCCGACAAGATCTATCCGGGCCAGACCCTGCGCATCCCGCAGGCCTGACCCGATCTTCTGACGCTGCGTTTTGACATGCCGGGGCCAGGCTGGAACTTGCCCCGGCACCATGTTTCAGACCATGCTCACGCCGGGGCCAGGAGACCCCTAAGGACGATCTGGGAGGAACATCAATGGTCAGGTTCGCGTCAGTCGCAGACCGCGACGCGGTCGAGAACGAGATGCTCTATGCCGAGCGCAAGCTACCGCATAGTATCTACGCAGCCGTGACCGGGATGCGCGACACCCATCCCCAGCGCCCCGCGATCAGCTTTCAGCTCTTTTCGGCCCCCGATGCGCCAGCGCGCACGCTGAGCTGGAACGACCTGCATGAGCGCGTGACCGAGACCGCGAACCTCTTTAGCCAGCTTGGCATCGGCCGCAAGGATGTCGTGGCCTATCTGCTGCCCAACTGCCTCGAGGCGCCGATCACGCTGATCGCCGGCGCGACCGTCGGGATCGTGAACCCGATCAACCCGCTGCTCGAGCCCGAACAGATCGCCGGAATCCTTCGCGAAACCGGCGCCAAGGTGCTGGTGACGCTGAAAAGCTTTCCCAAGACCGACATCGCGCAAAAGGCCGCCGCCGCCGTCGCCATGGCCCCCAATGTCCAGACCGTGCTCGAGGTCGATCTGCGCCGGTATCTGACCGGCATCAAGCGCCTGCTGGTGCCCTTGATGCGCCCCAAGACCCCCACCCGCCACCACGCGAAAGTCATGGATTTCGAGGCTGCCGCCAGCGCCCAGCGCCATAACCGCCTGACCTTTGACGAGGTGACCGAGGACCGCGTCGCCGCCTATTTCCATACCGGCGGCACCACCGGCACGCCCAAGGTTGCCCAGCACAAGCAATCGGGCATGATCTATAACGGCTGGCTGGGCGGCGTGCTGATGTTCAGCGAAAGGGACGTGCTGCTGTGCCCGCTGCCGATGTTTCACGTCTTAGCCGCCTATCCGGTTCTGATGTCCTGCATCATGTCCGGGGCGCATATGGTCATGCCCACCCCCGCCGGCTATCGCGGCGAGGGCGTCTTTGACAATTTCTGGAAGCTGATCGAACGCTGGCAGGCCACCTTCCTGATCACCGTGCCCACCGCCATCGCCGCGCTGATGCAGCGCCAGGTCAATGCCGATGTCTCCTCGCTCAAGACCGCGATCTCGGGCTCGGCGCCGCTGCCGGTCGAGCTGTATAACCGCTTCAAATCCGCCACCGGCGTCGAGATCGCCGAGGGCTACGGCCTGACCGAGGCGACCTGCCTTGTCTCGTGCAACCCCGTTGACGGGATGAAAAAGGTCGGCTCGGTCGGCGTGCCCCTGCCCTATTCGCATGTGCGCATTCTCAAGCGCCGCCCCGACGGTTTTGATGAATGCGCCATCGACGAGGTGGGCGAGATCTGCGTCGGCAACCCCGGCGTCTTCGAGGGCTCGACCTATACCGAGGCTGACAAGAACCATGACCTCTTTGCCGAGGACCGCTTTCTGCGCACCGGCGATCTGGGCCGGATCGATGGCGAGGGCTATCTGTGGATCACCGGCCGCGCCAAGGACCTGATCATCCGCGGCGGACACAATATCGACCCCGCCGAGATCGAGGACGCGCTGCTGTCGCATCCCGCCGTCGCCTTTGTCGGCGCCATCGGCCAGCCGGACAGCTTTGCCGGCGAACTGCCCTGCGCCTATGTCGAACTGGTGGCCGGCACGCAGGTCACCATCGAGGAACTCGCCGCCCATGCCCGTGACCATATCCACGAACGCGCGGCAATCCCCAAGCATATCGAGATCCTGCCCGAGCTGCCCAAGACGGCGGTCGGCAAGATCTTCAAGCCCGACCTGCGCAAGATGGCGATCAAGCGCGTCTACAACGCCGCGCTGGCCGATGCGGGCATCGCCGCCGAGGTGACCGAGGTCGTCGACGACAAGAAACGCGGCCTTGTCGCACGGCTGACGCGCAAGGGCGCGGTCGACGAGCAGGCCGTCGCCGAATGCCTTGGCCGCTTTACCCGGCCATGGGAATGGGCCTGAGTGGCGACCGGCCTCGTGCAGCCCTCGGGTGACGGGACACAGGCGCGACCATCCTGAAAACCCGCCTGCCGAGATGGCGGGCGGAAGGCGACGGATCGGTGCTGCCGGCAATGGACCGGGGCATGGCCGACCGGATAGAACTGTCGGGCAAGGTCTTTGGGGGCGCGGGTTGGATCGGCATGTGATGTCTCGGAAGACAGATCAGGCGACGCTGCGGCGATTGCCCGGCCCCTATGCCATTGAAACCCTCGAAGCACGCTACCTGCGGCAAAGCTTCAAACCCCATGCCCATGACGAATATCTGCTTGGTGTCATCGACGGCGGCGTTCACGCCGTCTGGTGCCGCGGCGAGATGAATCTGGTCCCCGCGGGTTCGGTCGTCACCATGCGCCCGGGGGATGTGCATCACGGCGGGTCCGGCGGCGAACAGGGATGGCGGCAGCGCATGCTTTATATCCCCGAGGCCGGCATGCGGGCATGGCTCTGCGACATCACGGATCGCGACGCAGCCGGAACGCTGGATTTCGACGCGGCCTTTCATGCAAGGGCAAACCTCGCCCAGAGGTTCACGAATCTGCACAAGATCCTGCATGAGCCTTCGCTGGCACTCGTCCGGGATAGCGCCCTCGATGCGTTGCTTGGCGCGCTTTTAGAGGAGCTGGCTGGCCGGGACGCGGCGCCGGATCGCCAGCCCGATGGCCGCATCCGGGACGCTGTGGAATATCTCGATGCGCATGTGGACGAGGACATCAGCCTTGAGGATCTCTGCCGCGTCACCGGGCTTCGCAGACGCCAGACCATCACCGCCTTTCGCCGGGCCACGGGGCTGCCGCCGCATGCCTGGCATCTGCAACGCAAGATCGAGCGGGTAAAGGCGCTGCTGCGTCAGGGCATGTCACCCGCCGCAGCGGCGGCCGAGACCGGCTTTGCCGATCAAAGCCATATGGGCCGCCATTTCGCCGCCATCCTCGGCATCACCCCCGCAGCCTATGCGCGCGGCTGAGGGCCGCACTTTCATTCTATCAGCCACGGCACCGAATCGCCTAACCCACTGATGAACAATCATCTGTCCGGGGTTTCCATGTCCATGTCCCAAGCACCCTCCCTGCCCGGTCGATCCATGCTCTGGGTCGATCTCGTCGTTCTGGCGGTGGCGGTGATCTGGGGCGCCAGCTATCCGAGTTTGCAGAACCTATGGCTGGCGATCTGTCTCTACTTCATGCATCGATCAACGCCCGCAATGAGCGGCACATCACGTACCTTCACACCCGGCGGGGCGCGTCCCGTTCGTCCAAGTCCATTTCGCAATGGTTCGCGGCCAAAGCTCGCAAGGCTGGCGTCACCGCGCGCACCGCTCACGGGCTACGAAAAAGCCGGGCTGAAGCTCTGTTTGAGAACGGCGCGACCATGGCCCAAGCACAGGCTTGGATCGGTCATAAGGACCCCCGGATGCTTCAGCACTACGCCGACAAATACGACAGGCGGCGCGCGCTGTCGCGGACGGACGGGGAACAAAAAGTTCCAACTTCCGAGATCAAGTTCCAAAAAGAAGGAAAATAACGTGAGTTATCAACGCCAAAGCAAGGCGATGGTGACCCCGACAGGACTTGAACCTGTAACCTGCCCCTTAGGAGGGGGCTGCTCTATCCAGTTGAGCCACGGGGCCGCCGCAGATGCTTTTGCCTGCTGGCTGCGAAAATGGCAAGCTTGCCGCGCCGCGCCGGACACGATAACGGTAACAGGATTGCGGAGCAGCAT
>RRZT010044957.1_pt1 | contig 12296 bp, 10 predicted proteins | sample 2165551 | NCBI WGS metagenome assembly RRZT01 (sample SAMN10456910, study PRJNA506462) | wastewater metagenome | biome: wastewater; feature: sludge; material: wastewater sludge; isolation source: wastewater sludge with Escherichia coli K12::gfp cells carrying plasmid... | place: USA: Moscow, Idaho... | reverse complement strand
GCGCCGAGGGTGGCCGGGCCGACCGGGACCGAGCCGGCGACCTTGAACTCGATGAAGTCCTGGTCCGACCCGGTCGGGGCGTTGATGTAGCCGTAGTAGACGACGCCGAGGTCGAGGCTGACCGGCCCGAGCTGCCAGTGCCTGAAACTCTGGCGGACAATCAACACCGACAGCAGCGCCAGCAGGGGAAACGCGACGCGCTTCAGGCTACCGGTACCGAAGGCGCGCAAGGCACCGTGCGCCGTACTCACGCGCGCGAACTCGTGCCGTCGGCCGTAGCGCGCGCCCCCCCAGGCGAGCAGCAAACTCGCACCCAACGCCAGCACCTGCCAGAGAAAAGCCGGATCCTGAAAATCCCGCCAGAGGTCGAACAGCAGGGCAAACATCTGCTTTTCGGTCATCGCCGCTCCATTACTGCAGCATAAAAGGCGTCGGTCCCGTGATGATGGGGAAACAAGCGCAGGCGCTCGCCGACGTCGATCGCGATCCCCTGCCTGGTCAGGACATCCTGTGCAGAACACAGAACAAAGTCCGGGTGCGCCGCCAGGAAGGCCTGGACCACCGCCTCGTTCTCGACTTCGAGCAGACTGCAGGTCGCGTAGACGAGGCGTCCACCCGCTTTGACCAGACTCCCGGCGGCCGCCAGAATCGCCGTCTGTTTGACCCCCAGCTCGGCAACACTTGCCGGCGTCTGCCGCCACTTCAAGTCCGGGTTGCGACGCAGGGTACCGAGGCCGGAGCATGGCGCGTCGACCAGCACCCGATCGAGTTTGCCGGCAAGGCGCCGGATCCTGATGTCACGTTCGGATTCGATCCGCAGCGGATGCACATTCGACAGGCCGGAACGTGCCAGGCGTGGTTTCAGCCTGGCCAAGCGCCGCTCGGCGACGTCGAAGGCGTAGAGCCGGCCCTGCGAACGCATCAGCGCTCCAAGCAACAAGGTCTTGCCACCCGCACCAGCACAGAAGTCGGCAACCATTTCGCCGCGCTTGGGCTGCAACAGGAAACCGAGCAGCTGGCTGCCCTCGTCCTGCACTTCGATGCTGCCATCGATGAATAACGGATGCTTCGACAAGGCCGGCTTGCCGAGCAGACGAATTCCCAGCGGCGAATAGCGACAGGCCTCGGCCGCCAGCCCGTCGGCCAGCAAGCTCGCCAGCACCTCCGACCGACCAGCCTTCAGGGGATTGACGCGCAGATCCAGCGGCGCCGGCTGATTGAGAGCGTTTGCCAGGCGATCGACTTCATCGGCTGCGTACTGCGCCATGAACTCGGCGTACAGCCAGTCGGGCAGATCGAGGCGAACCGCCGGCGGCAGTTCGTCGATCTTCACCGCCTTGGCCTGTGCCAGCCATTTGCTCTCGGATTCGCTCAGCACGCCCTCCAGCTGGCGCCGGTTCATTCCCTGCAGGCAGGCCAGGGCGGCGAGCAGCAGCCGCCGCGAGCTCAGTTCACCGGCACAACGCGCCGACAGCGAGCGCTTGCGACACAGCACGGCGAACACCGATTCGGCGACGAAACCGCGGTCGGCATGGCCGAGTTCGCGATGCTGGCGAAAATAGTGGGAAACGATCAGGTCGGCTGGAAAAGCCGAGCGCAACAGTTCCGACAGCAGTGCTTCGGCGTGGCGAAAGAGGGCGGGAGTAAAACGCGCGGTGCTTGCGGTCATTGCGGTTCCTGGCTGATTTCAATGGCGGTCGCGACCTGCACGTAAAGATCGCCCTTGCGGTCAACATGCTGGATTTTCACCGGCAGCAGCGCACGCTGGTAGGCCAGCCAGAGTTCGGTCGTGGCCACGCCCGGCACGCGCAGGTGCAGGCAGCGAAAGGTTCCTGCCGGAACCACGACGTCCTCGTCGCCGACGACTTCGACTCGATAGTCTGCATATTTTTTCCCGGTCACGATCGGCAAGCTGCGGCTCGCGCCGAGGTCAGGCAACAAGCCCAACTGGTAGGGAAAGCTCAACAGGTCCTGCGTACCGGGGCGCAAGGCCTGCACCGGCCGATCGCCGATCCGCAACTGCAGCGCATCCCAGTCGAACTCGGCTCGCTGGTCGCTTGCGCGCCCCTTCTGGTGGGTCATCACCCGCTCGGGAAGCAATCCGGCAGCGGTCCACCGGCCGCGACTTTCGACTTCGAAATGCAGCGGCCGGAAAAACCCTACCAGTCCGTTGGTTTCGGTCACCGCCGTGATCCGGTAGTTGCCGTCGATGACTTCCCAGTCGTGGATCGAGAAACCGATCTGAAAACCCTGATCGCCGCGATCGACGCGGTAACGAATCCTGCCATGCGCCGGCAATTGCGACGCGACCGGCGCCGAATGGGCAAGCGGTGACGGGATTGCCGGCAACAGGTCCGGCATGGCCTCGAGTTCTTGACTTCCTTGTAGCACAGGCGCCGGGTCGGGCTCTTGCGCAGAGACGGGCGACGGGGTCGCCGCTGGCGAATCACGAGCGCTCAGCACCGACCGGGGCGCGGCTGACGCCGTCGGCTTGCGCCGCGCCGGATGCCGATTCGCTGCCACAGGCTTCACTTCAGCCTTCGCCTCCGGCTGGAGGGACGGCAGAGGCGCTGGCGGCGTCTTCAGTTCAGCAATCAGCGTCGGCGGCTCGCTACCGGCCGACCAGTCGATCTCCGGAGCAAAGAGCAGCAGCGAGTGGACACCGAGCGAGGCAAGGAAGGCGATGATCAGAACGACAGGCATCGGCTCACCGAATTACCCCGCGACGAGCTGCGGAGCGATCAGCACCACGCCGCCAGCCTGCGGCGCATCCAGCGATACGCGTCCGTCACGCAGTCGCAGGCGGCCTTCGGCAAACCAGCGCACCGCCAGTGGGTAGACCTGATGTTCCTGCGCCAGGACGCGCGCGGCAAGCGTCGCCTCGTCGTCGTCGTCGAGTACCGGTACGGCTGCCTGCACGATGACCGGTCCATGATCCAGGTCGGGGGTCACGAAGTGTACGGTGCAGCCGTGAATCCGGACGCCTTCGGCCAGCGCGCGGCGGTGCGTGTGCAGGCCGGGAAATGCCGGCAACAGCGAAGGGTGAATGTTGATCAGGCGATTCTCGTAGCGACGCACGAAAGCCTTGCCGAGAATCCGCATGAATCCTGCCAGCACCACGAGGTCTGGTGCGAAGCCGTCAATTGCCGCGGCGACCGCGACATCGAATTGTTCGCGCTCGGCAAACCCTCGATGGTCGATGACGCACGTTGGCACGCCGTGTGCTTCGGCGGTCTGCAGGCCCAGGGCATCGGGCCGGTTGGAGATGACGCCGACGATACGCGCCGGCATCGCTCCGGAAGCCGCAGCGTTCAGCAGCGAAGTGAGGTTGCTGCCACGCCCGGAGATCAGGATCACCAGGGTAATCATGCGCTAGCCTTGTGGTGTTGCAGCCAGCTGACGAACACCGGCAGCAGCGAAATCACGATGATCGCAACGATCACCAGCGTCAGATTCTGCTGAATCCACGGCAGGTTGCCGAAGAAGTAGCCCGCCAGAGTCAGCGAGCCGACCCAGCCGATCCCACCGATCAGATTGAAGAAAGTGAATTTTCCGTAGCTCATCGCGCCGATGCCCGCCACGAACGGTGCAAAGGTGCGAAACAGTGGCAGGAAACGCGAAATGACCAGGGTCTTGCCGCCGTGCTTCTCGTAAAAGGCGTGCGTCTTTTCGAGCGCCGATCGGTTGAAAAAACGCGATTGCTCCCAGTGGAAGACCTTTGGCCCGAGATAGCGGCCGATCTGGTAGTTGAGCATATTGCCAAGCAGCGCTGCGGCAATCAGCACCGCGAGCAGGACGCCGATCTGCATGCCACCCAGCGCTGCCAGCGCACCGGCGACGAAGAGCAGCGAATCGCCGGGCAGGAAAGGCGTCACCACGAAGCCGGTCTCGCTGAAGATGATCACGAAAAGGATCGCATAGATCCACGACCCGTATTGCTGCACCAGTATCGCCAGGTGCTTGTCGAGGTGCAGGATGATATCGATAAAGCTGGTCAGGTATTCCATCGTCAGAAAGGAGGCTGGAGGCAAGGAGCGATTCTACCGGAAGCCGGGCCGGTATAATGAGCCGATGCCCGAAACCACCCGCATCCATCTCCTGCCCGATCTCTTGATCAGCCAGATCGCTGCCGGCGAGGTCGTCGATCGGCCGGCCTCGGTACTCAAGGAACTGCTGGAGAATGCCCTCGACGCCGGCAGCTCGACGATCCAGATCCAGCTCGAAGAAGGCGGCGTCAAACTGATCCGCGTCATTGACGACGGTGACGGCATTGCACGCGACGAACTGGCGCTGGCACTGGTCCGCCACGCGACCTCGAAGATCAGCTCGCTCGATGACCTCGAACGCGTCGGCACGCTCGGTTTCCGTGGCGAAGCGCTGGCCTCGGTGGCCGCCGTCGCGCGGGTCACCATCGCCAGTCGGCAGCAGGCCGGCAGCACCGCCGGACAGCATGCCTGGCGGCTCAGTGCGGAAGCGGGGGCAACGCCCGAACCAGCCTCCCTGCCCTTCGGAACCGTGGTCGAAATGCGCGATCTTTATTACAACACGCCGGCACGCCGAAAATTCCTCAAGTCCGACAACACCGAATTCGCCCATTGCGCCGAAGCCGTCAAGCGCATCGCGCTGGCCCATCCCGAAGTGGGGTTCACGCTCACGCACAATGGTCGTGTCAGTCTGCACCTGCCCAGGAGCGATGTGCGAACGCGTGCCGGCGCGATTCTTGGCGAGGATTTTCTCGCCGAGTCGCAGCGCCTTGACGCCGCTGCCGGGCCACTGCGCGTTCTTGGCTTCTGCGCGCTGCCGGCCTACTCGCGCGCCCGCGGCGACGCCCAGTACGTCTATGTCAATGGCCGTTTCGTTCGCGACAGGCTATTGAGCCATGCCCTGCGCGAGGCTTACCAGGACCTGCTGCACGGCAGCCGCTACCCGGCTTACTGTCTGTTTCTGGAAGTCGATCCGGCGACTGTCGATGTCAATGTCCACCCGCAGAAGACCGAGGTCCGCTTCCGCGACGCGCGCTCGGTGCACCAGTTTGTCTTCCATGCCGTGCAGCGGCTGTTGTCGAGTCCGCTGGCAACCCCGCCAGCGCCGACTGCGCAGATGCCGGCAGCAGACGAGTCGTCATCGCGCTGGCCCGATCATCCGGCGAGCGCGACCCAGGCCGAGCGCCCGACCTTCACCGGCCAGACAGCGTACCAGGGTTCTCTCGGCGTTGGCGAACCTGCCAGCAACAGTACTTACCTGGCGTTCGCGCAGGCCGCGCAAGTCCCGGATTCACTGCCGCCAGCCGCCGAAGCCGAAGCAGCGCCGCTTGGTTATGCCCTCGCGCAACTGCACGGCATCTACATCCTGGCGGAGAACCACCAGGGTCTGGTGGTCGTAGACATGCATGCGGCGCACGAACGCATCCTGTACGAGAAGCTCAAACACGCACTCGACGAGCAAGGACTGGCGACGCAGGCGCTGCTGATTCCCGCGGTGTTCAATGCCGAAGCGATCGACGTCGCCACCGCCGAAAAACACGCCGCGGCACTGCGGCAACTCGGTTTCGATCTCGCGCCGGTGGGTCCACGACAGCTCGCGGTGCGTGGCGTTCCGGTCCTGCTGCAGGCCGCCGACCCGGCCGCGCTGGCACGCTCGCTCTTGAGCGAACTGCGCGAGCACGGCGTCACGCAACTGCTGACCGCAGCGCGCAACGAGTTTCTCTCCAGCATGGCCTGCCAGGGTGCAGTGCGCGCCCGGCGCTTGCTGTCGCTGGCGGAAATGAATGCTCTTTTGCGGCAGATGGAGGAAACCGAACGTTCCGGCCACTGCAACCATGGCCGTCCAACCTGGACGCAGTTGAGCATGACCGATCTCGACCGCCACTTCCTGCGCGGCCGATGAGCGAGGTCGCCGCACCTCCGGGAGTTCTGCCGCCGGCAATCCTGCTGATGGGACCGACCGCCAGCGGCAAGACCGCGGTGGCGCTCGAACTTTCGCGGCGCTTCCCCGTCGAGCTGATCAGCGTCGATTCAGCGCAGGTCTTTCGCAACATGGACATTGGCACCGCCAAACCCGACGCGGCAACCCTGGCCGAATTCCCACATCAACTGATCGACCTGATCAGCCCGCAGGAAGCCTACTCGGCGGCCCGCTTCCGTGCTGACGCACTGCGCGCAATGGCAGCGGTCACGGCGCGCGGCCGCGTGCCCTTGCTCGTCGGCGGCAGCATGCTCTACTTCAAGGCACTCGTCGACGGCCTGGTCGACTTGCCGGCAGCCGACCCGGCAACACGTGCGGCGATCGACCGGGATGCCGCTGCCCGGGGGTGGCCGGCGCTGCACGCCGAACTCGCCGAGGTCGATCCGGCAACGGCGGCGCGCCTGCAGCGCAGCGATGCACAACGCATCCAGCGCGCGCTCGAAGTCTTTCGCCTTTCCGGCCGCCCGCTGTCGGCGCTGATCATGAGCGAGGAGAAAGCGGCGCCGCCCTACCGCTTCGTTTCGGTCGGCCTGCTGCCCTCGGATCGTAGCGTCCTGCACCAGCGCATCGCCGACCGCTTCGCAGCGATGCTTGCCGCCGGGCTGGAGGCCGAAGTCGAGTGCTTGCGCAAAACATACCACTTACATCCTCATCTGCCGTCGATGCGCTGCGTCGGTTACCGGCAGGTGTGGGAAGTCCAGGACGGCCTCGCGCCCCGTCGCGAACTGCGCGATCGTGGCATCTACGCCACCCGCCAGCTCGCCAAGCGACAGATCACCTGGATCGGCAACACGCTGCGGCCGCAGACCGTCGATTGCCTGAGCCCCGATCTGGCCGGTCAGGTCAGCCGGATCATCGGCAGCATCTTCGCCTGACCGCAAATATTCGGCCAGGCACTGCCTGCAGCGCTCAGTGCGGGATCAGGTCTCCGCTGCAAGATCTGCGTGCTTCAACAGCATTTCACAGCGATCGACTACCCGAGCTACAGCAGGCGTCTGATCGGTACTGGGCCACTGCCGAGAATAGGCTTCGGCACGCGCGGCGAGATGGCCATCCTCCAGCAAGCGTTTGATCAGCCGAGGCAACACCGCCGGGTTACCTTCAATGGGCAGCAAAACGCCGGCACCGAGGACTTCCACACGGTGACTGGTCATCGTCTGTTCCATCTGCATCGGTAGCAGCAGCAGCGGTTTGCCGTGATCGAGGGCGATGTCGGTCATCCCGCCAGCGTGGCAGATGATCGCCGTGCACTGCTTGACCACCTCACGCATCCGCAGAGGTATTGCACTGAACGTGACATGCTCGGATTCGTGGCGTTTGCGGACTTGCTCAGGCAGTCCCGCCGCGTAGATCAGATAGCGCGCCCGGCTCTTGGCGATGGCATTGAGCAGGGGTTCGAGATGCTTGTAGTCCGACTTCAGGTAGGCAAAGACGCGTGCTCCGTCGCCCAACGGCCAGAGCGGGTCGGCACCCATGTTCAGGCTGTTGATCGGGCCGAGATACTCGCCATCCTGGCGAACACCATAAACATCGAGCGGCGGCCGCGCACAGATGTAGGTCGCCTCCGCTTCGAACAGATCGGCCACCTGACGGATCAGCGGGGCGCCCAGTCTTTGCAGAACGGTGTTGCAGTTGCGCGTGCTCCGCTCGTCGGTTTCCGCGAGGCGCGCCTGCTCACCAGCGCCACTGGTCCACCAGCGGTAACGCGGCAAGGGACGCACGCGCGGCGGAACGGCAAAACTGTTGCCGAGAAGCAGGCGTGGGATGCCGAGACCGCGAGCGGCGAGCAAGGCGGTCGGCGCCATATCGAAAACCAGCAACTGCGGCTGCAGCAGTTCCCACAAGCCACGCCAGGCCATCGCCATCGCCAGCAGACCTTCGGGATGGAGAAAGCCGAATCGGTAGAGTGTCTCGGTGAAGTTGAGGTCTGGTGGCAAACCGAACACCGGGGTGAGCCACACCGGAGCCTGCAGGAACTCGATCCGATACGGACCGAGCACCGCCTCGGCGCGCGAAATATCTCGCAGGACCAGCACCGGCCGATGCCCTCGCTCCCTGAGCTGAAGCGCAATCGGCAGGTAGCGCGCAACATGTCCAAGAGCTGCCCCCAGTTCCCAGTTCAGTACAATCGTGGCCATCCAGCAAGCGCTCTCCCCGGAAAACGCAACGGGCGCCAAGACGCCCGTCAGGTGCGACCAGACGCCACCAAGGCGCCGAGCAGAGACGCGGACTCGCGTCGGTCGGGTTAGCGTAGCCTAAGCCGACATTCTGAACCACGAATGCCGGCTTAGGCCCTGTGCAGGCTAGCCGGACCTACGGGCTTGCCTCCTAAGCTCGCTGCCGGCGCCGCCTGAAACCGAGTGCCGCCAGACCCATGCCCAGCAAGCCGAGCGTGGCCGGTTCGGGCACCGCCGTCGCAGTAATGCCAATGCCGGGGATCGGCGTGTTATTCGATTGGTCGGGATCACCAAGGGACCCATGGGATGAGCCCGTACACTGGGTTTCGCCGACGCTGGCGGCGAAGGTGGCAACTTCGCCATAGCCACCATAGCCGCAATCGGTAGTTGTTCCATAATCGCCATGCGCGTAGCCAACCAGATCATAGACGATACTGGTTGACTGCCCCGAATTCAGGATGCCAAGATCGACGTTAACGTAAGTGCCGTTCCAGAAATAGCTGGAGCCGGATTGCGTGGCCCCATCCAGGATGGTTCCGCTCGTCGTCAGGGTACCATCACTTTTGATCTCGGCTTCGCTCTTGAACAAGGAGGTTGTACCGTCACGGGTAATGCTTGCTTTGTATCCTGCGGAACCCGTGCCACCGGCACCATTGTCGCTTGCCGACAAGCTCCCATAATAGATGAAGAAGCTGAAGGCGTAGTGCTGTGCGACACCGCTGTCATTGGTAATACCCCAGGAGCGAATGAAATGCCCGCTGCTGTCAAACTTGCCGCTGCCGTCACCGCTGGCGCGGTAAGGACCCACCGCGTTGCCAAAAGACGAACCGTTAGCAAAAAAGATGCCGCTGCTACTGTTAGCGTTAGCAGACGTGAAGCTTGAACTGGTATTCGGACCGTCTGTGCCGGGTGTGCCGCCGACAGCCATAGCCTGCGCGTCGGCACTCAGCCCGTCGACAACCGTCGCCCCGGCGGGCAGTGCGAGCAGCATACCTACGCTCGCCAGGAGAACCGCCAGCTGCTTTGGCGAAGCGAGACTAACATCCTTTTTCATGGTGACTCCTTCAGATGATCACTTTTTGACGAACCGTAAAGAGCAGCCGCCAATCCTCGCCCCAAACACGAAGCTGCATACCACTCTCTGCCGTCAACAAAAGCAATAATTGCGCCAATTTTTGGAACCGTAAAGATACTCCTTTAAATTCAAATAATTGGTTTAATTTCTTTTGGAAGCACGCGAGACTATTCGGCAGTGTCCAAGCCGGCGCTGTAAAAAAATCCGACAGTGGTAGCGCGCAGCAGGTCCGAGAGCTGCCCCCAGTTCTGAAAACCAGGTCCACTATACTTTTACGATCAAGGACTGCTTGCGAGACCCAGGCACCTCTGCCTTGAGGGCATCTGCGGGATATGGGTTCAGGAATTCCGAGCTGCACTGCGCATCGGCTCGCAGCCAGTCGTCGTAGCGATCCTCGTGCAGGATGACCACCATCCGCTTTTCATCCGTGGGCTTGTGGAACTGGCGCATCAGCGGATGGGATTCCGCATTGATGGTCAGCATCGTGAAACTGTGCATGGCCTTGCCCTGAGGTGATTGCCAACAGGACCACAGGCCGGCGACCCCCATGGGTTGGTCATCGGCACGGGCAATGCGCGTGGCTACTGCTTTGCCGGAACGCCAGTCTGGTTCATAGATGGCGTCGGCTGGCACGATGCAGTGATGCGACTTTTTCCACGCATCACGAAAACTGGGCTTCATTGCGACAGTCTCAGATCGGGCGTTGTAGGTTTGCCGGGCGATCCTGGTGTCGGTGGCCCAATGCGGGATCAGTCCAAAGGAACCCAGCAGTACTTCACGTTCGGGGAGCACTTCGTCGCCAAGGTCAACGAATTCTTGCCGACGAATGAACGGGCCCAGGTAGCCGGGCCACATATCCCACTTGCCACCTTCCGGGACGTCGTCCAGTCGAAAGTGGCTTTTCAATATTTGTCGGTCTTTGACGGATTCGAAATGGCTGCACATCGCGCCATAATATCAACACGACCGGGCATGAGGAAGTCGGCGGATGGACCGCCTACACAAGGCGCCATGGCGGATGAAACTACGGAACCCCAGCCGATCCGACCCAGCGCAGGCGTGCTTCGAAACCACCGCCGCTGAGGTTCTCGACCTCCAAGCACGCCGCGTGCAATTCGGCGATGCGCTGGACGATGGCCAATCCCAGTCCACTGCCTTCGGCATGGGCATCGCGACCGCGATAAAAGCGTTCGGCAAGCCGCGACAACTCCTCCGGCGCGACGCCCGGCCCGTCATCGGCGACGCCGAGCAGGATGTCGCCGTTCCGCCGCTGCACGAAAAGTGTGACCTTCGTTCCCGGCGGTGTGTAACGCAAGGCGTTATCGAGCAGATTGCGCAGCACGATTTCCAGCAGCTCTGCGTCACCCCGGACCAGCAAGGGCGTCGCGCTGGCCTGCAGGTGAACCGACCCGGCGTCGGCGGTCACTGCTGTTTCGACCAGCAGCCTGCGCGCCAGCTCGCCGAGATCGACCTTGCCTGCACTGGGCAGTTCCGCGAGGGGATCGAGGCGGGCCAGGCGCAGCAGTTGCTCGAGTACCCGCGCCGCACGGTCGGCTCCGAACACGATCTGCTTCAAGGCGTGCTGGCGATCGTCGGGATTCCTGCTCAACTGCGCCACCTGTGCCTGGATCTTGACCACCGCCAGCGGCGTACGCAACTCGTGCGCGGCATCGGCAGTGAAGCGCCTTTCCTTGTCCAGTGCGTCAGCAAGCCTGGCCAGGAGCCGGTTGAGGGCGGCAAGCAGCGGCTGCACTTCGCGTGGCGCAGTGCGCCTGGCCAGTGGTTTGAGGTTTTCCGGCGAACGTGCAGCGACATCGGCGGCCAGATCGTCGAGCGGCTTCAGTCCACGCCGCACCGAAAAGTAGATCAGCAGTAGCAGTAGCGGTGAAATCAGGGCGATCGGCAGGACGGTCTTGCTGGCCACTTCAAGCGCCGCACGGTCGCGCAGATCGATCGACTGCGCGACCTGCACCCGATAGTCGTCAGAAGGCGCGGCAATGGTCAGCACCCGCCAGGGGTGGCCGTGATGGGCGATATTTTCGTAACCCGGCGCGGCTGCCAGGGAGCTTGCCGGTGCGTACTCCGAGCGCAGCAGCAGCGACCCATCGGCACGCCCGATCTGGAACTCTAGAGGCGACTCGTAGGGACGGTCTTCACTGCTGCGCGCCAGTGCCAGACGTGTCGCCAGATCTGCCAGGTGGCTCTCGTTGTCGCGGATCAGCGCCAGCAACAAGCGGGCCGATTGCGCCAGATGTCCATCCATCAGTTCTTCGGCTTCGTGCCGGGCCTGACCGTAACTGAGGATGGCGATCAGACCCCAGACCAGGAAGGCGGTAGCAAAAACGGCGCGCAGCAGGCGCCAGCGCAGTGACTGGCCGGACATGCCGGGGGCAGTGCCCGGCATCAGCGAGTGTCGTCCAGACGGTAGCCGAGGCCGCGAACGGTGCGAATGAAGTCGGCACCAAGCTTCTTGCGCAGTTGGTGAATGTATACTTCGACGGTGTTGCTGCCGGTTTCTTCGCCCCAGGCGTACAGACTTTCTTCGAGCTGGCTGCGCGAGCGAATGTGCTGCTTGTGGCTGAGCAGGTCATGCAGCAGTGCGTACTCGCGAGCCGACAGGGGGACTGGCTGGCCGTCGCGGGTCACACGTTTGCTGGCCGGATCGAGCATCACGCCGGCATGCTCCAGGATCGGCGTCGAAGTGCCGCCAGCACGGCGAATCAGCGCCCGCAGACGCGCCTGCAGTTCCAGAAGATCGAAGGGCTTGGTGAGGTAGTCATCGGCGCCGGCATCGAGCCCGGCGATCTTGTCGGCACTGCTGTCGCGGGCGGTGAGGATCAGTATCGGCAGGGGATTGCCACGCTGCCGCAGTTCCTTCAGTACCGACAGCCCGTCGCGCTTCGGCAGACCGAGATCGAGAACGCAGGCCTGATAGGCATGGTCGAGCAGCGCCAGGCGTGCAGCCTCTCCGTCATGCACCCAGTCGACCGCATAATCGGCCAGCTTGAGACCGGCACGGATGCCGTCTCCAAGCATGACATCATCTTCAACCAGCAGAATGCGCAATGACTCGTCTCTCT
>RRZT012991199.1_pt1 | contig 12297 bp, 8 predicted proteins | sample 2165551 | NCBI WGS metagenome assembly RRZT01 (sample SAMN10456910, study PRJNA506462) | wastewater metagenome | biome: wastewater; feature: sludge; material: wastewater sludge; isolation source: wastewater sludge with Escherichia coli K12::gfp cells carrying plasmid... | place: USA: Moscow, Idaho ... | reverse complement strand
GAACTGCTAGTGGCCGATCGGCTGCGGCCTGCCTCTATAGCGGAGATGGATCTGGGCGGTGGGTGGCAGGCACTGGAGCCTCTGGTAGGAGGCACCGAGCGCTGCGAGGTGCTGCTGCGCCTGCGCGGCCGGCCAATCGGGTGGCTGCATCTCCCTGCCCAGCGCACACCGCGCCAGTTAGGGGAAGTTGTGTATGAGCTGTTGGCACAGGCCGACCTGCGGCAGCTGGTAGAGCCTGCCCGTGCGGCCCCAGGCCGGGGCGTCAAGGACGGCGAGAGTGACTGTTCTGGGGTAAGCGTGGTCATATGCACGCGCAACCGTCCCGAGAACCTGGCCGGCTGCCTGGCGGCACTGCGGAAGCAGCAGTGCCCGCCAGGCGAGATCATCGTAGTGGATAACGCGCCGTCAGATGAACGCACAAGCGAGATGGCGGCAGCATGGGACGTGCGGTACGTGCGCGAGGATCGCCCAGGACTCGACTTTGCCCGCAATTGTGGATTCCGGTCAGCTACCCAGCCAATCGTGGCGTATGTTGACGACGATGCGCGGCCGTCGCCCGACTGGGTGGCGGTGCTGGCCGCGGCGTTTGCGACACACGAGGTCGCGGCAGTAACGGGCAATGTCGCGCCTGCCGAGCTGAGCACGTCTGAGCAGTGCCTGTTTGAGTGGGTTTATGGTGGTATGCGGCATGGGTTTGAGCGCTGGCTGTTCCGCCGTGACTTGCTGAGCACGACTGAACTGCTGTGGGCTAACTTGTGCGGAGTGGGAACAAACATGGCGTTTCGGCGCCACGTGCTGCTCGACCTAGGTGGTTTTGACCCGGCGCTGGATGTAGGCGGACCTGCCGGCGGCGGAGGCGACTTAGAGCTGTTTCATCGCCTCGTAGCGAGGGGCTACAGCCTCCTCTACGAACCGGCGGCGATCGTGTGGCACATTCACCGCCGCGATCGCGCGGGCCTGCGCCGCCAGATGTTTGATAATGGGCGCTCCTTTGGGGCATATTTACTGACGTGTGCTGCCAACCGCACCGTGCCTGCAGGACAGGTGGTCTCGTTTGCCCTGCGCAATTGGTTATACTGGGCCTTGCTGCGGCGAGTTGTGCACCCAGGCTGGCTGCCGCGTGCGCTGGTACTGGCGGAACTGAGGGGGGCGTTAGTGAGCCCATGGGCCTACTGGCGCGCCGTGCGGCGCATCAAGACGATGGAACTATGAAACGCAAGCTTCGCTACCAATATGATGTGCTGCGGGAACTTGTCCAGCGCGATCTGCGCCTGCGCTACAAGCGTTCGCTGCTGGGGGTGTTCTGGTCGCTGCTGAACCCACTTCTGCAGCTGCTTGTCTTCACGCTGATCTTTGGCATCGTGCTGCCGCTAAAGATTCCGAACTTTCCGTTGTTCTTGTTTGTAGGGTTACTGGCATGGAATTGGTTCCAGGCTTCTTTGACGGAGGCGACGGGCGCCATTGTCGAGAACCGGGACCTGGTGCGGCGCCCCGGCTTTTCCACCACTATTTTGCCGGTGGTGCCGGTGACGACAAATTTTATCCACCTTCTCATCGCACTGCCCGTGTTGATGGTATTCTTGTTGGCCGGCGGTATTCCGCTTACGCCGTTTGCATTCATGCTGCCAATTGTGTTTGCCGTGCAGTTTGTGGTTACACTCGCCCTGGCCTATATCCTGGCTGCCCTGAACGTGAGTTTCCGCGATGTGCGGTACGTATTGGCAGTGGCCTTACTGCTCGGATTCTATCTGACGCCGGTGTTTTATGATGCTGCCGCGATTCCGGCTGCGCTCCAGCCACTCTATCATCTGAATCCACTGGTAACGCTCATCGAAAGCTACCGCGACCTGCTGCTGTACGGCGCCATGCCGCAGTTTCACTGGCTGCTGGGAGTAGCCCTGGCCGGCGCGCTGGCACTGTGGTGGGGTGTCCGGCTGTTTAAGCACAAGAGCATTCATTTTGCGGAGGAACTCTAGTGGCCGGCATCCATGTTGAGTCCGTCAGCAAGCGGTTCCGGCTTTACGCCAAAGATCGCCCAAGCACACTGCAGGAAGTCTTGGTACGCGGCGTTCGCAAGCTCAGCGTACAGGAGGAGTTCTGGGCGCTGCAGGAAGTGTCGCTGGAGGTAGCGGCGGGTGAAATGGTGGGCGTGATTGGTCGCAACGGCGCGGGCAAATCGTCGCTGCTGCGGCTGGCCGGCGGCATTGGCCAGCCCGATCGCGGGCGTATCGTGGTTGATGGACGGCTGGGTGCCCTGATCGACCTTGGCGCCGGTTTCCATCCAGAGCTGACCGGACGCGAAAACGTGTACATGAATGGGGTAATCTCGGGGCTCACCCGGCGGCAGGTGAGCGCGATCCTCGATGAAATTGTGGCATTTGCGGAACTGGAAGAGTTTATCGACAGCCCTGTGCGCACGTACAGCAGCGGTATGCAGCTCCGGCTGGCCTTTGCCGTAGCGGTGCACGTTCAACCGGAAGTGCTGCTTGTGGATGAAGTGCTGGCCGTAGGCGACCTCGGCTTTCAACGCAAGTGCTTGGATCGCATCAACGAGCTGCGCAGCCAGGGCGCGGCCATCCTGTTTGTGACGCACGACCTGGTGCAGGCGCAGCAAATCTGCAATCGTGTCGTCTGGTTGAACAAGGGGCGGGTTGCTGCCTGGGGGCCGGCCGAAGAGGTGGTGAGCGCCTATCGGCGTTCGATGCTGGGCAGCGGGCAAGGTGTAGCAGCGGCACAGGACAGCACTGACGACGGTATCGCGCCGCGCTTGCGCCATAATGTCAACCGTTTTGGCACACTGGAGGTGGAATTACAAGACGTGCGCCTGTCGGACGAGAATGGCTTGTCGTTCGACGTGCTACCCCCAGGACGGGCACTGATCGTCGAGACAAAGTGGTGTGCGCCGAAACCAATCGGCCCGCTGATCCTGAGCGTCGGCGTGCACAGTGAAGACGGGCTGCTGCTGTGCGAGGTACACCGTCCGATGAACAAGCTGCCCGCCTTGCAGGGCGCCATCAAGGTGCAGTTTGATCGGCTCGACCTGGCAGAGGGCACCTATTTTGTAGATGTCGGCGCCTATGCAGCCGATTGGTCAATCACCTATGACTATCATTGGCACGTACACCGGATGACGGTTGGCGGCCCAGCCGGTCCTAGCGAGGGCAAGGGCCCGCTGCGACCGCCGTTCCACTGGGACGTGACTGCTACGTAAGCTTGAGGCGCTTGTCGTGCGAGACAGAATGCTGCTGGAGCAGTTCCTTGATCTGGCCGATTGTGTCTTGGCTTGCGTCCTTGAGGTCCTGTTTCACGGTAGTGCTGTCGTTGGCTACCGCCAGCTGCGACCAGTAGGTGTTGTAGATCACCCCCAGCCAGGTGATGTACTCCAGGTTCTCCTCTAGATTCTGCAGCGGGCGGGACACGAAAAAGGTCAACAAGACGGCGACGCCTAGACCGCCCGACACCACGCCGAACATGGCCTGGCCGCTGCCAATCGCCAGCCAGACACCGAGCAGAAAGAGCCCGACGCCGACCAAGATCAGTGTCACATAAAGGGCGACGGTCAGCCAGTAGGGATAGAGGAAGGCATTGAGCACGCGGCCAAACATAATGTTATTGTTGGCAAAACCCTGGCTGATGTGGGTGCGCCAGGCAGCGTACAGCTCGGGATCCACATCTGCGAGCAGCCTGCCGTCCGGCAGAGCCGGCGGCTTCGGAGCAGGGATTGCAGCTATCATCGGATCGTTAAGTGCAGAGATCGTCATAGTTCCTCCTGAACAGTGCAACGCAAGCAGCTGGGTACGGCTGCCGACATGCCCACACAAACAACGCCCGGGGAGCGCGCAGAACGTCGGCTAGTATATGGGGTTTTGCTGGAACCCGCAATTGCGTTTTTGCACTCACCCCGTGTGATCCAGGGCACAGCTAGGGTGCGTCAGGGGGCGGAAGCAGGCGCTGCCACATACGATGTCAAGGGCGGCCGGTACCAGACAGGCCCCCCGGCCGGATGCACTGCACCTACTCCAGGTGGAACAAGTTCGCTGAATTGATCTGGGTCGGCGTACGGCAGGGCCGCATAGATAGTGCCGTCCATAGAGAAGATGACGCGGCCGTCGGGCAGCCAACCGGGGTGCGACATAGGCTGAACCGCGTCTGGAAACAGCGCCGTGCCTGTGCGAAGCGCCAAGCCCGCAGGCGCGTCTGCTTGTCCACTTTGTTCGGCGTCCAAAGAGCCTGTGAGGTCGATCGTGTACAGCGCTGCGGAGTCTGGCTGCCCGTCGACAAAGACCATCTCGTTGTCGGCGTTTACGGCGGGATCGCGCTGATCGGATGGCCCCACAACTACGGGTGTCAGCAGCGGCTCATTTTCCGTTGCAGAAGTCAAAGGATCCGGTACGGCGGCCAGAAATATGTCATTGCTGCCATTGCGGTCGCTGGTAAATACCAGGTGGCGGCTGTCGGGCAGCCAGGCGGGGCGCCAGTCGCCACCGGGAGCAAACGTAAGTCGGGTCTGCTCAGAGCCGTCGGCTAACATGACATAAATCTCCGGGTTGCCGTCACGCTGGGAGACAAAAGCAATCATGCGCCCGTCTGGGGACCATGCCGGCAGGAGGTCGTCGCCGGCGCTGTCGGTCAAACGGGTAGCAATGCACTTTACCGCAGCTGCCTCGCTGGGGCCGGGCGGCATGTCGCCACAGTCGGCGGGAGTACGGTAGATTTCCCAGTCGCCGGTCTGGTTGTTCTGGAAAGCCAAGTGAGTCCAGCCGGGGGACCAAGCCGGGTTTTCGCTGGAACCGCTATTGGGGATCGGGCGCGGTTCTGCCTGCTGCGGCGACGCGGCGCCGGCTGCGTAGAGGGTGCGGGCGCCTTCAGTGCCGGCGGCGTAGGCGATCGGCGGCATCCATGCCTGCCATGTGGCGCCGGCGTCGAGCGAACGCCAGGTCGTGCGCGTGCGCTCATCATTCCAGCCCCCGCGTCCGGTGACAACCAGGTCTTGCGCCAGGGTGGGCGAAAGGCTAAGCAGGTCGAGCCCGAGCGCTTTGGGGTACTGCACGGCCGGTAGCAGCTGCCAGGTCTTACCGCCGTCAGCACTGCGGTACCATTCGCCTGACGGGAGGAGATTGATAAACCTGGTGCCGTTTGCGATTGTGGCACTGTCGGCGGCATATTCGCGCGCCAGCTGCTTCGTAGGTTCCACACGGCTGAGCCAGAGGTTTGGAAATGGGCCAAGCTGTTCGACGCCTGCACTCTGTACGTCGGCTGCCGGAAGTGCCGTCAGCCAGCCGCTGCCAAAGAGGTAGAGTGTGCTGCCGTCAGGCGAAATACGGACGCCAGCCGGAGGATCTGTCACAAAAGGGATGACGGATTCCAATGCGAACGCCGGCTCATCGGCGCGTCGCAGCACCCAGAGGCCGCGCGCTCTGACCACGTAGAGCCAGTCACCCGCCGGAGCGAGTGCGGGCGGGCCAGAAATGCCTACCAGGGACTCGGCAGCGGCATGCGGTGAATCGCCGCGCGTGACGAGGTAGATACTGTGTTGGGGCGGCTCGAAGCCGAGCCAGTCGTACGAGATAGCCGCGATGCCCGCCTGTGCCAGGGCTGGACGCAAGGCAATGCTTGCGGATTGGTGTTCGATGGGCAGATCGACCTGGTCTCCACTCTGCAGATCGAAAGCCTTGTAGGTGCGATAGTGACGGTTAGGCGAGCCGCTCGTATCGGCGTAGCCGACATATAGCAGCTGCTGGGTAGGATCGACGGCAAGATCGAAGAGGGTGGAGAAAGGCTCTGCGGCAGTCACGCCAAAGGACTGGGGCTCCGCCTCCAGATCGTTGATCGGCAGGGTGACGACCTCATAGCCGCGGAGGCCGCCGTGCTGCGGCTGCGCTTCCGCGCGGATGATGAACAAGCGCGCGTCGTCTCCGGCGGGCTCGGCTGCCAGGGCGGCAGCATCGAAGGGCAGCACCAAGGCTGATTCGAGACTGGCGCGATCGAGTACTTGGATGCCGTCGAACTGGGAAGCGGCGACGAAGATCCGGCCGGACGTGGCCACAAGTTGGGCGCTGCTGTCTGAAACAAGCGGCACCAGGCGAGCGGAGACGTGCACGGAGGCGAGCGTGGTGCGATCAAGTTCGTAGACGCGCTGGGCGGCGTCCAGCACGTAGACCGCGCCGTCGGGCGCGATGTCCCAGGCCAGAATCGGCTGCATAGGTGTAGGGGTGGCAGCCACAACGTGACGCGGCGCGCTCCCAAGTATGAACAGGACGGCGGCTGCCAGGAACAGGCCGAGTCGGTGCATGGGGTGGCTCCATTTGGTCGCAGGCGGCTAGTCAACCGCAGAACATGGGCACGCGGATGCGGGCAGCCAGATTATACCCTATTCGTAAGCCAGGCTCTCGCGCACGCTGACGCGGCTGGCGGCGCGCGCCGGTAGCCCGCTGGCGGCTACGGCGAGCACTGTGATGATGCCAAGCCAGATGAGTGGGCCGGTGGGAGTATAGCGGTAGACCATCTGGCTGCCCAGCGCGCTGCTGAGGCCGCCTACCATCAACTGGCCGGCAGGAATGCTGAGCGGCCAGGCGATCAGCCAACTCAGCCAGCCGAGGATGAGCCCCTCGCCGATGAACTGGCCGCCGATTGCGGCGGACGAGGCGCCGATGGCGCGCAGCACACCGATCTCGCGGCGGCGCTCCAGCACATTGAGTGAGAGCACACCGCTGAGCGCGAGGCTGCCGACTACGCCAATCAAGACGGCCATGGTAGCGAGGAGGGTGAGAATAACGGCAAACTGGGCCATGATCCCCTCAATGATCTCCACCGAGGTGTCTTTGCCAAAGACCGAACCAGCTTGCAGGCGCACACGGTCGGAGGTGTAAACAGCACGTAGGCGGTGGGCGAGCGCTTGCACGGCGGCGCTGTCCTTATCGGCGGCTTGTATCCAGACGGTGGTGGCGCGGTTGACCTCGTGCTGGGCGCGCCCGAATGCGTCGCGTGGAACATGGGCAGAAACCGTGACGATCGGATCAAAGAGCAGGCCGACTACCTGCCAGTCGGATTCCTTGTCGACCCCGAACTTGAGTGTAATCGTATTGCCGATTTTTACCCCGGCGTCGTCTGCCAGCTTCTGATTGAGTACAACCACGTTGGTGTCACCCGGCTGCAGCCAACGGCCGGCCACCATCTGGGGGCCGTATAGGTTTGTCGGCAGCGGCACGCCAAACACGGCCGCCCGCTTGTCGTCGTTGGTTTCGGGCGTGCCCGCCAGCCGGATGTTGGCGCTCTCCAGGGCCCACACCTCTACGGCCTTGACACCTGGCTCCCCGATGGCGATACTCTGCAGCCGATCCACGCGCTCGGCGCGCTCGGTGGCGAAGTTGACGTCAAAGCGGAGGATGGAGAAAAGGAGGTCGCCAAACGTATAGTTGGCCGCATCGCGTGTCGTCATGACGGTCATAAAGATCAGGCCGCTGAGCACGAGGGTAATCTCAGTGAGAATTACGCGCTGTTTGTGGCGGAAAGTGTTGCTGATCGTGAGCGCGAGCAGTTCGGGCAGAAAGCGGATCTTGGCCATGAGCCGGTCGAGGAGCGTGGCTTCTGCCCGCAGACCATAGTTGCTGATGGCCTCGCGCACGGTGATGCGTGAGCCAGTCCAGAGTGGAACAAGGCTGGCCAATATGGGGGCAACCAAGGCAATGACGACCTGTGCCTGAATGGCGAGGGGTGACAGCTCAAAGGCGCCTTCGGCGTTAAAGGCGGACATCAGGTAATTGCCCAATGTACGTGCCGCCAAGGCACTGAGCGGGATCGAGAGCGCAAGCGCCATGACACCGTAGGCAAAGACGATGGTGAGATAGACCAGGAAGATGGTGCGCGTGCGGGCGCCGATCGCCTTGAGAATGCCAATCTGGTTGATCTGGCGATTGATCAGGGCAGTGATCGTGTTGTAGACCAGGAACAAACCCAGGATCAGCGCGATGGTGGCCATAAAGCCCATAATGAAGAACAGGCCGTCGAGGGGGTCCTGGAAAAAGTGTTTATTGGGATCGGCAATGCTGCCGCCGCGCGGCGAGGCGCCGCCCACCATCAAATGCTGCTTTTCCAGCTTGTCCTGCATAGTATTGGCGATGGCAGTCGCCTGGTCAGGATCGTAGTATGCGGTGCTGGCAAAGATGCGATTGTAGTTCTCGCTGCCGGTCAGATTGCCGAATTCCTCCAGCGTTGTGTAGAACTGGGCATTACCGCCAAAGCTGGGCGGCTGCACGATCTGGTCGTAGATAATGCTGCCGATGGTGATGGTCGTTTCGCGACTGTTGACACGGATGTAGACGCGATCGCCTTCGTGGATGTCAAACGCGGTGTCCCCGCCCTGGCCGATGCCAAAGACCTTTTTGTGCGGCCATTGGCCGCTGATCAGCTGGTACTTGGTAAGCGTCTGATCCTCGTAATCTGTGCGGGCGCTGAGCCCCGCCGGGCGCCAGGGATCGGCGGGCGAGAGCCGCCACTCAATCTCCTGCTGTGCTATTCCTTCGACCGCCGATACTCCTGCGACGGCAGAGAGAACATCCAAGGCCTTTTCATCCACGCCTGGATCGGTCCAGAGATAAACCGTCGGCGGGGATGACAGGCGCCAGGACATCTGCATGCCGGTGATCATGAACTGGCGCGTGCCGATGATCATGCCGATGGCAAAGGTGCCGACAGCGATGATGAGCACCACCTGGATGGTGCGCCCCTTGTTTTCCCAAAGGTCACGCCAGACTTTGTCCCACAAAACGCCCATGACTGTATACCTAGCTCGGCGCACGCACGGTGCGGTTCGATAGTATGGATCCCGAATAAGGAACGATTAAGAGCGACTACGCGTGATCTGCCACGATCTCGCCGTCTGCAATTTCGATCTTGCGCGGCATGGTTTGTGCCAGTTCCTTATCGTGGGTAACGACGACCATGGTCTTGCCGCCGGCCACGAACTGGTGAAATAAGTCAAAGATGCGATGGGCGGTCTCCTGGTCCAGGTTGCCCGTCGGCTCGTCGGCGACTATCAAGGGCGGGTCGTTGGCGAGGGCGCGCACGATGGCCGCGCGCTGCTGCTGGCCGCCGCTGACCATGCTGGGCAGCTTATTTGCCTGGTCGGCGAGCCCGACCATGTCAAGCAGCTGCAGGGAGCGGTTGCGCCGCTCGCGCGGGGTGTACTTCCCCGCCAGGTCCATGGGCAGGATGACATTCTTGAGCAGCGTCAGCGCCGGCAGCAGTTGGAAGAACTGGAAGATGATGCCGACGCACTGGCCGCGCCACCTTGCCAGCCCGTTCTCGCTCAGCTTGTGCACCGGCTGGCCCAGCACCATAACTTCGCCCGCGGTTGGGCGGTCGATGCCGGTGATCATGTTGAGCAGGGTAGATTTGCCGCTGCCGGATGGGCCGACGATGGCGACAAATTCGCCGGAATGGATCTGGACTGAAACGTGTTTAAGAATTTCGATTTCGCCGCCGCCCACGGCATAGCGCTTCACGACGTCGCGCAGTTCGATCACAGGGTCGGAGAGGTTCGGCGGCTGCATATGAGAATCCGGCTGGTTCGGCTGTCCGTGTAGTAACTTTGTCACATGTTAGTCATTATAACATACGCACTTTGGGCCCTGGCGTCGCGCCCATTTTCTCACCTGAGACGACTGTATCAATATGTGCATATCTCTTTGACAGGGGTAGTCAACTCTGCTAACGTTCCCGGATTATTCGATGTGCCGTCAGCAGAGGAGTCAAGATTGTCGCAGCCAGCTGTTCCTGCCAACGCTTTGCACCAGCCGTTCGAAGTGGGCGTATTTACTTTTGCGGAACTGACGTCGGATCCTGTCACGGGACAGATGATCAGCCCGGCGCAGCGGCTGCAGAACCTGTTAGAGACAATCGAACTCGCCGACCAGGTGGGCCTGGATGTGTTCGGCGTAGGCGAACATCACCGGCCGGATTATGTGTCATCGGCCCCCGCCGTCATTTTGGGGGCAGCAGCGAGCCGCACCGGGCGCATCCGCTTGACGACGGCGGTTACCGTGCTCAGTTCGGACGATCCTGTGCGCGTCTTTCAAGATTTCGCAACGCTGGACCTGCTGTCGGGCGGGCGGGCGGAGATCATGGCCGGCCGCGGCTCGTTTATCGAGTCCTTTCCGCTCTTCGGGTACGATCTGCAGGACTATGACGCCTTGTTTTCCGAAAAGCTGGATTTGCTGCTGCAGCTGCGGGAAAGTGAGAAGGTGACCTGGTCGGGCAAACACCGGCCGGCGCTGCGCGGTCTGGGCGTCTATCCGCGGCCGCTGCAGCAGCCGCTGCCCGTTTGGATTGCGGTGGGCGGTACGCCAGAATCGGCGGCGCGGGCAGGGCGGGTAGGGCTGCCCATGGCGCTGGCCATCATCGGCGGGATGCCCGAGCGGTTTGCGCCGTTTGCCCAGTTCTATCGACAAGCAGCGCGCGAGGCGGGACGTGACCCGGCGCAGCTGCCGATCAGCATCAACTCGCATGGGTTTATCGCCGACAGCACGCAGCAGGCAGTGGACGACTATTATCCGTCGGCCACGGTAGTGATGAACAAGATCGGGCGCGAGCGCGGTTGGGCGCCGGCGACGCGGCAGCAGCTTGAGGCCTCGCGCACACTCCGTGGGGCGGACTTTGTGGGGACGCCGGACGAGATTATCGAGAAGATGCTATTCCAGCACGAGCTCTTCGGGCACCAACGCTGTCTGCTGCAGCTTGGTGTGGGGACGATCGATCATGCCAAGGTGATGCATGCGATCGAACTACTGGGGACGAAGGTGGCTCCCGTTGTACGGCAGGAAGTCGCGCGGCGCATGGGCGCGCCAGTATAGAGATTGAGAGCTCAGCGCACTCCGTATGCAACGAGCGCACGTCAGGACGCTGAGCTCCAAGGCATAAGCCGCTAGCCGCCGGCCATGGCGCCGACGATCAGGTAGGGTTCCCTACCCTCTGCAACCGCAGAGGGTAGGGGGGTGTCGGGCGGCTCGTGCGACAGGTCCTGTTCGCAGGCGAAGAAGCGCACGAGACTGCGGCGCTTCAGCGTGCCGTGCTCGCGAATGGTACCTCGCAGCATCGGGTACTTAGCTTCGAGCGCGTCGAGGACGGTACGCTGGGTAACCGGCCCGTCGACTTCGAGCTGTACTTCGCCGGTCACCCGTGCCAGGTTGCGCAGGTGTGTCGGCAGCTTGACGCGGATCACGGCAGCACCTGGACCTCGACCGAGAGGACAGGCGGCAGGTCGTGCACGATGGGCGCCCACGTGTCGCCGGAATCGGCCGAACCGTAGATTTGGCCGCCGGTGGTGCCGACATAGAGGCCGCAGGAGTCGAGCGTATCGACGGCCAGTGCGTTGCGCAGTACGTTGACATAACAGTCGCTCTGCGGCAGGCCGTTGGTGAGAGCTTCCCACTCGTTGCCGCCGGTGCGGCTGCGATAAACTCGCAGCTTGCCGTCGGGCGGGTAGTGCTCAGAGTCGCTCTTGATGGGCACGACGTAGACGGTTTCGGGTTCGTGGGCGTGCACGGCGATCGGGAAGCCGAAGTCGCTGGGCAGGTTGCCGCTGATCTCATGCCACAGGTCGCCGCAGTTGTCGCTGCGCATTACGTCCCAGTGTTTCTGCATAAAGAGCACGCCGGGGCGTGACGGATGCATGGCAATGCTGTGGACGCAGTGGCCGACATCGGCGTCGGCGTCGGGCAGCTCCCAATTGGAAACCAGGCCGCGGTTGATTGGCAGCCAGGTTTCGCCGCCGTCGTCAGTGCGGAAGGCGCCGGCCGCCGAGATGGCGATATAGATGCGGTTGGGGTTGGTAGGGTCCAGCACCATGGTGTGCAGGCACATGCCGCCGGCGCCCGGCGCCCACAGGTTGCCCTTCACATCGCGCAGGCCGGCCAATTCCTGCCAACTCTTGCCACCGTCGCTCGTGCGGAACATGGCGGCGTCTTCCACGCCGGCATAAACCATGTCAGGATCGGTCAGCGACGGCTCCAGGTGCCACACGCGCTTGAACTCCCATGGGTGCTGCGAGCCGTCGTACCACTGATGGGTGCCCGGGTCACCTTCATATTTGAACTCATTGTTAACGGGTTCCCAGGTCTTGCCGCCGTCGTCTGAGCGCTGGATCAGCTGGCCGAACCATCCCGTAGACTGCGAAGCATAAATGCGGTTGGGGTCCGCAGGCGAGCCAACGATATGATAGATCTCCCAGCCGGCAAATTGGGGTTCACTGACCTGCCATTCCTTGCGCCGTTCGTCCGAAGTCAGGATAAAGGCGCCCTT
>RRZT011251327.1_pt1 | contig 12299 bp, 10 predicted proteins | sample 2165551 | NCBI WGS metagenome assembly RRZT01 (sample SAMN10456910, study PRJNA506462) | wastewater metagenome | biome: wastewater; feature: sludge; material: wastewater sludge; isolation source: wastewater sludge with Escherichia coli K12::gfp cells carrying plasmid... | place: USA: Moscow, Idaho... | reverse complement strand
CATTACACCGGCGGCAAGGAACTGGAATCGCGAAAGATTTTCAAGGAGTTACAGGAATTATGATCGAACTCGGCGTTAATATTGACCACGTCGCCACCATCCGGCAGGCACGGCAGACCTATGAACCGGAGCCCGTCTGGGCTGCTGTCGAAGCACACATTGGCGGTGCCGACGGCATTACCGTCCATCTGCGCGAAGATCGCCGCCACATTCAGGATGCCGACGTCGAAAAGCTGCGCACCCTGACGCATATCAAACTCAATCTGGAAATGGCGGCGACCGATGAAATGGTGGGTATCGCTTGCCGACTCAAGCCGGAGATGGCCATGCTGGTGCCGGAAGGGCGTCATGAAGTCACCACCGAGAGCGGTCTCGACATTGTGGCGCAGGAATCCATGCTCAAGACCGCCATCAGCCGCCTGACCGACGCCGGGATCATCAGCAGTGTCTTCATTGATGCCGAACCAGCACAGATCGACGCTGCTGCCCGTATCGGCGCCAAAGTCTGCGAAATCCACACCGGCCCCTATGCCCATGCTTTCCATAACCAAGGGCGGGATGCTGAAAGCCCGGCCGTTCTTGCCGAGTTGGAAAAAATCCGCATTGCCGGCGCACTCATCCGCAGCCACGGTATGCGTTTCAATGCCGGTCATGCGCTCAACTACTTCAATGTGCAGCCCGTTGCCCGTCTGCCGGGTATTCGTGAACTGCATATTGGTCACGCCATCGTCAGCCGCGCTGTGTTTGTCGGCCTGCGTGAAGCGGTCCGCGAGATGAAGCGCCTGATGCGCGAGGCGCAGGTATTTGAAGCAGAAAGGCGTGTGTGACGAGGCGTGCTCATACCTCATTCGCAACGCCTCCCTGACTCATAATGATCTTCGGTATTGGTACGGATATTGCCGCCGTCGCCCGTCTGGGCCGACTTTACGAGCGGCATCAGGAGCGTGCGCTGGAGAAATTGCTGGCGGCCTCCGAAATGTCGGCATTCTCAAGCGCTCAAGATCCAGCGCGTTTTCTTGCCAAACGTTTTGCCGCCAAGGAAGCGCTGGGAAAAGCGCTCGGCATCGGCGTTGCGGCACCAGCGACCTTGCCCAATATCGCGATCACCCATAACGCCCTCGGCAAACCGGCGTTTGATTACGCGCCGGAGTTGGCCCGCTATCTGAACGAGCGTGGGCTCGTTGCCCATCTTTCCATCAGCGACGAAGCCGAATACGCCGTCGCCTTCGTCATCCTCGAACAGAGGTCATGCCCATGAGATTGCCCCCCGGCCCGCTGATGATCGATATCGCAGGTCACGAACTGACCGATCTGGAGCGCGAACGGCTCCGTCACCCGCTGGTGGGCGGTCTGATCCTGTTTTCCCGTAACTACCAGTCGCCAGCGCAACTGAGCGCGCTGACTGCCGAAGTCCATGCCCTGCGTTCCCCGCCGCTCCTGATTGCCATTGATCACGAAGGGGGCAGGGTGCAGCGCTGCCGCGAAGGCTTTACACGCCTGCCGCCGATGCGTCGTCTTGGTGAATTGTGGGATAGTGATGCACCAGCGGCGCTGGAAGCCGCCAAAAACATCGGTTACGTGCTCGCTGCCGAATTGCGCGCCTGTGGCGTCGATCTTTCCTTTACGCCGGTGCTTGATCTCGACTGGGGTCGTAGCAGCGTCATCGGCGACCGTGCCTTCCATGCGGATCCGCAAGCCGTCATCGCACTGGCCGGTGCTCTGATCCAAGGCTTGAGACAGGCTGGCATGGCCGCCTGTGGCAAGCATTTTCCCGGTCATGGCTGGGTCGAGGCGGATTCACACCATCAGCTTCCGGTCGACGAACGCAGCCTCACTGAACTTGCCCCGGATATCGAACCCTACCGCCAGCTGCCGCTTGATGCAGTCATGCCGGCGCATGTGATCTATACAAGCGTTGACAAGAATACTTCTTGTTTTTCAAGCAAATGGAATGATTATCTAAGAAATGACATTAACTTTAATGGTGTCGTTTTCAGTGATGATCTGTCAATGCAAGCTGCAGGTGTCGCCGGCGATGTTGTCGCCAGAGTGGATGCCGCATGGCAGGCCGGGTGTGACATGCTGCTGATCTGCAACGCGCCGGATGACGTCGGCGAGGTGCTTTCCCGTTGGAAACCGCAACTCGATTCCTTCCGCACAATGCGGATAGCAAGTCTCTCCCCAAGCAAGGCCGCTCCCGATATGCTGAGCAATGACCCGCTCTGGCTTTCCGGCACAAGAACCGCCGCTATACTGCTCGGGTAGTCGATTATCGCTAAGCTTCCTTCATCCGTTGATGAATGGTATTTCTGCTGATATTCATGACCAAGGCAGCTTTGGATTTGTTTCCGCCACAGCGTTCTACAACCGCCCTGATCAAGGCATTTCCCATGCTTTCCAAGCTACCCATGGGAATACGAAGAAGGGTCTCATCATTAATCTCAGGTAGGGCGGAAATCTGTTTTTCCTGGAATTCTCGGAAAAAATATTTATCAAACTCATGGATGCGTTGGCCGAGAATCATGTACCTTTCCACAAAATTTTGCAACTCCCTGATATTTCCTGGCCACGAATAGTTTTCTACAAGATTGCGCATGAAGATTACATGTTGCTCTGTCGTGCTCTGATCTGCACCTGACAAATCAACAAAATGCCGCATTAATCGAGAAATATCTTCTCGCCGCTCACGCAGGGGAGGGAGGCAGATATTAAGGACGTTGATACGGTAATAAAGATCATTGCGGAAGCCGCGAACGGCAATTTTATCTTTCAGGCTTTCGTTGGTGGCAGCAATAATGCGCACATCCACGGGAATAACACTGTTGCCACCTAAATGGCGCACCGCTTTTTCCTGGATGACACGCAGGAGTTTCGCCTGTAACTGTAACGGAATCTGATTTATCTCATCGAGGAATATGGTTCCCATGTGTGCCTGCTCGAAAAGTCCGATTTTTCCACCTTTTCGGGCACCTGTAAAAGCTCCTTCATCGTAGCCCATCAGTTCGCTTTCAAGAAGTGTTTCTGTCAGAGCAGCACAGTTTACCGCCACAAAAGGGCCATGCCTGCGCGGACTTTCATTATGAATACTTTGGGCGAAAACTTCCTTGCCGGTACCTGTCTCTCCTTCCAGAAGGATCGTACTGTCACACTGGGTATAAATCCTGGCACGCTCGATGATTTCTTTCATGATCGTGCTTTCACAAATGATGTCTGAAAACGTATATTTGGCAGTCAGCCCTTTGGATTGCAAAGAACGGAACTTGCTTTCCATGCCTTGTATTTTTTCGGCCTCTTGTAACGTGCCAACGGAACCGATCGTGGCACCATCCTCCAGAATAGGGTGACGAGTAGAAAAATATTTGTTTTTCCTGTAGGTAATTAACGCATCTACTTGCGCGACATTATGGCGATAAACATTTTCCCACGATGGGTCCTTGAGGATACGGCAAACATTGTTTCCCAAAACCTGATCGTATGACAGGCCAAGCAATTCCAAAGCCTTTTTGTTGCACATGCCGATGTTTTCTTCGCCATCGGTTTCAATGATGCCGTCTGGGATAATGTTGATGATCGCTTTAAGACGCTCCATCTGGTGGAGTTCCTTGTCCATGAGAAAAAGGATTTCCTTGGTTTTTTCCAGCGCATCCAGGAGCGCTTGCTCGCGATAGATAAGCTGTACTGCGTCAATGTTGAAACTTTTTGCCATGGATACCGCCGTCGGCCCACCGATGACTAAAGCGTACTCTTTGTCACTGATGCGCTCAAAAATCTGACGCATATGTGCCTTGGAGCGGTAGGTGTATAACTCGACGATGTTATGGATGAAGTAGCCTAGACGATCTTCCTCAATACGGTTTCCCTCATGCAGGATGAGTGCTATTTTCCTGTGTTCGAGCTTGCGGTTGATTTCAGCGTATTTGACTGTTTCAAGAATGTCGATGTAGGTCGGATAGGCAATAATGAGCGGTACAGGAATGAGTTGGCGGATCTCGGCAGCGATGCCCGGCGCACCAATTACTGCACTGATGCTGGAAAAGTCGAGTTTGCTGATAACGGGCTTGACGTCGTCGACGCCTATATTCTCGAATATTTCGATATTTCTTCCTGCCAGGATGTTGAGGGGGTCAATCTCTCCAGACCAGATGATGACGATTTTGTGCTCTTTGCGCTGCATTGATCATCCTCCAAACTCGCAAGGTCAAAATCAGTACAGTGCCATATATTTGTGCTTGTGTATAGGACAGGCAGTGAAGGGTCGTGCAAAAAACCCTGTTGTGGCCTCGTTTTTCTGCCTGGCCCGATATTTGCTGCTTGTATTCTTGTGAGGCGGGATCGAAGTCCTGCCATCGCCTTACACAGGCTCACATCCACGCTGTGACTTACTTTTTCGACCAGGAATCCGAGGAGAAATGTATGAAAACATCGAGCAGAACTATTTTTTCCACCGTGGTCTGCGCACTGGCGATCGCATTTTCCGGCATAGGAGCAAGCGAAGCAGCACCCAAGAAAACGCGTACTGCTTTCGGTACGGGCAACAGCGGTGGTGTGTACTACATTCTTGGCGCAGGCATGGCCGACCTGATCAACAAAGGAACTCAGGTGCTTGAAATTACCGCTCAAAGCACTTCCGGCGCCACAGAAAACCTGAATCTTGTCAACGCCGGTGAAATCGGTTTTGGATTCACTACCTACGATGCCGCTTACTTTGCCTATACCGGAGGTCGCGAGTATACCGGCAAGAAAAAACTTGAAAATGTCCGACTGTTGATGATGGGCCACATGGGGCTTCATGCTTCCGTCGTTTGGGCCGACTCTCCCTACAAGACCATGGGCGATCTTAAAGGCAAGACTGTGCCGACCTCGCCGGGTGTGGCAGCCTTTGTTCTGGATGAGGCTACCTACAAGCCTTGGGGCATTCCAATTGCCAAAGGAAAATCCCCGATTCTTTCCTACAGTGAGCAAACGACGGCTCTGAAAGACAACACCATCCCTGTTGGCAACTACAACATGGCCCATCCGGCAAGCGCAATTCTGGAATTGGCCTCGACCAAGCCGATCCGAATCCTGGGGCAAACCGAGGAAACGATGGCGCAAATCCTCAAGGAACACCCCTACTGGCAACGTGGCGTGATCTCTGCCAATACTTATACGGGACAAACCGAGGACGTGGTCACCATCGGCTTCCCCTACGCCATCGTTGTCAGCAAGGATATGCCTGATGAGGCTGTGCGTGAATTCATCCGTATCTGCTTTGCCAACGATTTGAAAGTCATCCACCCGGATGGTGCCTACTACACGGCGAAAAATCCTGGTTACGCCAACAAGCCGTTGTTGCCTTATCACCCCGCAGCAGAGGCGTATTACAAGCAATTGGGCATTCTCAAATAATCTGAAACACATCTTTCAGTAAGAAATAACAAGTCAGGGGGTGGCGCGTCTGTGCCGGAGTGATGTCGGCGCGCCACCGTTACCATGCAACAGGGGGGTTTATGCAACGTTTTGAAACCGTGCTGCGACTGATGGTCAGATGGCTGGCGATCCTGTTTGCCATTTTTTCCATAACTATCGCTCTCGTTCCTTGGGACGCTCTTTCCTCTAGAAGTATCCACCTGCTTTTTGCTCTTGCACTCTGCTTTCTCAGTGATGGGGTTCTCAAGAACAAGAACAAGACAGCCCTTCCTGTGGCTTGGTATACGTTGCTGGCCACTTTGGCAGTAGCTTGCTGTGTTTACATCGTCGTCAATGCCTATGAACTGCAACAGGAACGCCTGGGCCTGTTTACCATGGAAGACCGGGTTTTTGGCGGCATGCTGATTGTCCTGATCATCCTGGCAACCTGGAAGAGCTTTGGTGGCGTGATGACGATGATCGTGCTGTCTTTCATGGCCTATCTGTTTTTTGGGCAATACCTGCCATCCTCGATCGGACATCCTGGCATTTCATTGGGCCGGATTATCGGCAACTTGGGCTTGTCCACAGAAGGCGTGTTTGGCTCTCCGATCGGAGCGGCGACTTCGGTTGTCAGTGCGTTCATTATTTTCGCTTCTTTTTTGGAAGTTTCTGGCGCAGCCAACCTGTTCATGAGTCTTTCCATGGCAATTTTTGGGCGCTTTACCGGCGGTGCTGCCAAAGTCGCTGTGATTGCCAGTTCTCTTTTTGGTGCTATTTCTGGCAGTGCAGCAGCAAACGTCGCGGGTACCGGCATGATCACCATTCCGTTGATGAAGAAGTCTGGTTTCAGTCCACGCATGGCTGGTGCTGTTGAGGCCACAGCTTCCAGTGGCGGGCAAATCATTCCTCCGGTCATGGGCGCGGCAGCCTTCATCATGGCTGAAATTCTGAGTGTTCCGTACACCACTGTGATGGTTGCAGCAGTGGTACCTGCGATCATCTATTACGTAGCTATTTTTTTCGGAGTTGACCTTTACAGTCGTAAGCATGGAATCAAAGGAGTACCTTATGACGGGCCTGGTGGGTTACAGATGCTCCGGGAAAAGGGACACATGCTGCTTCCACTCGTCATCCTGATCGGACTAATCGCTGCCTTCAGCACTTCTCCGCAGTTCGCAGCGCTATGGGCAAGTTTGTCAATTGTTGTCGTCTCATTTTTCCGAAAAGAAACACGTTACAGCTTCCAGAAAGTGTTGGATAGTCTGGAAGCTGGAGCAATGGGAGTGCTATCTATTTCCGTGATTTGCGCTGCTTCCGGTCTTATTATCGGGGTGTTTACCGTTACAGGCGTCGGGCTAAAGCTTTCTTCCGCAATTATTCACTTTGCTGGAGGAAATCTGATGCTCCTATTGGTGCTAGCGATGCTTGCCTCGTTGATTCTCGGCATGGGTGTACCTACTGTAGCCGCCTATCTGATCCTCGCTATCCTGGTTGCACCAGCGGTAACCGGTTTCGGTGTTTTGCCAATGGCAGCGCACATGTTTGTATTTTATTTTGGCATCATCTCGGCGATTACTCCTCCGGTGGCATTGGCTGCTTATGTCGCAGCGGGTATTGCTGATGACGATCCCATGCAGGTTGGTCTGGAAGCCTGTCGGCTGGCTCTGCCAGTATTCATAGTCCCATACATTTTCGTATATCAACCTGGCCTCATGATGGTAGGTACGCTAGGCGATATTGTCCCTGTGGTTATCACCAGCCTTCTTGGATCGTTCTTCTGCGCGGTCGCTGTGCAGGGTTATATCTTCTGCAAACTGAGAATTTGGGAACGGGTTGTAATGCTTACAAGTGCTTTTTTTGCTCTAATTCCTGAGTCAATCACCGATATTATCGGTGTTAGTACAGCTATTTTTATTCTGGCTTTGTGCTTTCTACGTGCGAAAAAGGAAAAGGCAGCAAACCAGTCGCATTCGTCAGCTTGATGTAATAACACGACCCACAGCCCTTTCCCAAAATTTCTCGCTACAGCAACGGGAAGGATCTGTGCGCCAGAAAAACAGCCAAAGAAAGGTTTTTGAATATTTTTCAACTTTTATCAGAGGTGCGCCATGCCTGTTGAAATACGAATGCCTCAAATCAGTATGACCATGATTGACGGTACCATTGTCAAATGGCTCAAGAATGAGGGTGATACGGTTGCCGAAGGCGAAACACTGGTTGAAATCCAGACAGATAAGATTGTTGACATGCTGGCCTCTTCCACGACAGGCGTCCTGCAAACCATTGTTGCGCAGGAAGGTGAGATTGTTCCTGTTGGCGAGATGATTTGTGTCATTACGGTGGCAGGTGAGGTAACGCAGTCCCCGGTGCTTGCACCTCCAGACATGCCAACACCAGTTGAAACTCCAGCATCCGCAAAAGCTGGAGAGAAGTCTCCGGAAAAACGGGTACTCCGTGCATCCCCTCTAGCAAAGAAGATTGCCGCACAAAAAGGACTTGATCTGCTTCCCATTCAGGGAACGGGCCCTGGTGGGATGATTGTCAAGGCAGACCTTCCGGAAGTGACGCTCCGAGCACCTGAACGGGCGGCTGCTCCCCAAATAGTCATTGGAGGCGATACCGTCCTGCCAATCGAAGGGATTCGCAAAACCATTGCTGACAACCTGATGCTGTCCAAGCGCTCGTCTGCGGAGGTTACCACTGTCGCAGATGTCGATATGGGAGCAGTCAAGGCAATGCGTGCTGTATTGCCGCTTTCTTATACTGTATTTTGTGTCTTGGCGTCTGCCAAAGCCTTGCTGGAATACCCATTGATGAATGCCCTGGTTGAAGAAGAGCGCATCGTCATGAAAAGGCAAATCAATATCTGCGTTGCAGTGGCCACCAAACTGGGGCTCCTGACACCAGTCATCCACGATGCAGGAAGGAAAAACCTGCTGACTATCGCAGAGGATCTGAATGACCTTGCCGAGCGCGGGCGTGAAGGTCGCCTCGCGGCGCGTGATTTTGAAGGCGGGACCTTTACGGTGACCAACTCCGGGGTTTACGGCTCCGTGCTATTTACCCCGATCATCAATCATCCGCAAAGTGCTGTGCTTGGTCTTGGGCGCATTGCCATGACGCCAGTCGTGCGCGATGAGGCCATCGTCCCGGCACTAATGATGTACATGTCCCTGACTTATAACCATCGTTCCATTGATGGCGAAACAGCGGTCAGATTCTTGCAGCGGATCAGATTCTACCTGGAGCACCCTGACAAGATGCTGGAATTGAATAAAGCGTCTGCCTGAAACCCGTGACAATTACGACATGACGAGGATTACTATGGCAAAAATACAAGGAAAGTCTTTGCAGAAAAAAGACCTTTTGGAGCTATACCGCTGGATGCTGCTCTCGCGTATCACTGAAGAACGTATGACGGAATACCACAAACATACCCCTTTGCCCGAACTACCGCATGCGGGGATTGGACAAGAGGCCATCGCTGCTGGGACAGTTTATGGCTTACGCAAAGACGATCAGGTATTACCGTCATTACGAACACGTGGGGCATTCATTTTCAAGGGGATTTCCTCACGTACCATGATGGCAGGGGCTTTTGCCAAAGTGACTGGCGCTGCACGCGGCAAAAACACTTCTCATCATATGGGCGATCCAGTTGTTGGAGTGGTGTCCTGTTCGGGGGTGGTGGCTGCTCATCTGCCGCTTGCCGTAGGCATCGGACTGGCAGCAAAACTCCAGAAAAAAGACTACATCGCAGTAGCTTATTTCGGTGATGGTGGTAGTAACCGTGGCGATGTTCATGAAAGCATGAACATGGCGGCAGTCATGAAACTGGGTGTGGTTTTTGTTTGTGAAAACAACGGTTATGCCATCTCTACACCCGCGACAGTACATACCGGCGTCAAGGATATTGCAACCCGCGCCCAAGGTTAGGGTATGCCCGGAGTGGTTGTAGACGGAAACGATGTCATCGCTGTCTATGAGGCTGCTCAGGAGGCTTATCAGCGAGCGCGGCGTGGTGAGGGACCGACGTTCATTGAATGCAAAACTTATCGCTGGCTCGCCCATTCGGAGCGCGACACGCGGGATCTCAGGCCGGTAGAGGAAATCGAAGCCTGGAAGGTGAAATGTCCGGTCAAGCGCCTGCGCGACAAACTTTTGTTGTCAAAAATGGCCGACGAGAAAGCTTTGGAAAAAATCCACGCTGCTGTGGTTGCAGAAGTTGATGATGCCATCACCTTCGCGGAACAAAGCCCTTTGCCGCCAGCTGAGGAGGCTGCTCTGAACGTTTATGCCGAATGGAGGGAAGAACAGTGAAAATGACGCTACGTGAAGCAATACGCACAACGCTGGCTGAGGAAATGCGGCGTGATCCCCGAGTTTTTATTCTTGGTCAGGACGTCGGTGCGTATGGTGGCACGCTCCAGGTCACGGCCGGCCTGTTCGACGAGTTTGGTTCAGACAGAGTGATTGATACACCACTTTCAGAGGTGGCCATCACCGGTTCGGCCATCGGTTCGGCCATGATGGGCATGCGACCTGTGCTTGAGATCATGTTTGCTGATTTCATTCCTCTGGCCTTGGATCAGATTTTGAATAATGCGGCAAAGATGTGTTATGCCTATGATGGTGAAATGGCCGTGCCAATGGTACTCCGTGCCCCCTTTGGTGGTGGCATGCGCTCAGGTATGCATCACTGTCAGAACCTGGAAGCCATGCTTGCCCATATTCCTGGTATCAAGGTGCTTATGCCGACCACCCCGGAAGACGCTAAAGGTTTGCTGCTGGCCGCCATACGAGATCCCAACCCGGTTATTTTCCTTGAGCACAAAATGCTCTACGGTGTGCGCGGTGACGTTCCAGAAGGAGACTACACCGTGCCAATCGGTAAAGCGTTCATCCGGCGCGAAGGGCGAGATATGACCATCGTCGCCTGTGGGGCTTTGGTGAATAAGTCGATGCAGGCTGCGAACGAATTGGCCAAGGTCGGTATTGAGGCCGAAGTCGTTGATTTGCGTACCATCAGTCCTTTGGATTCAGAAACCATCCTGAGTTCTGTACGCAAAACCAGCCGTTTATTGATTGCCCACGAGGCATGTAAAACCGGTGGGATTGGCGGTGAGATTGCCGCATTAGTCGCAGAAGAGGCGATTGATGCCTTGGATGCACCCATTGTGCGCGTGGCAGCACCTGACTGTCCCGTGCCCTTTAGCGCACCCCTTGAAGACGCGTTTCTGCCACAGCCGAACCAGATCGTTGAGCAGGCCAAGTCACTGTTTGGTAAATCTTTTTCATAGGCAGAAAACGATATGCTGAAAAATTCTCGCATTGCTGTCATAGGCGGTGGCCCGGGTGGCTATGTTGCTGCGATCCGGGCCGCACAACTGGGCGCTACAGTCAGCCTGATCGAGAAGGAAAACCTTGGAGGAACCTGCCTCAACATTGGATGTATTCCAACCAAGGCCCTGCTGCATACGGCAGCATTGTATGAAGAAGCAAGAAATGGTGCGGTTTTTGGTATCAAGGCCCAAGTCGCGCTGGATTTCCCCGCTGCCCAGGCACACAAAGCCAGCATCGTAAAAAAACTGGTGGCTGGTGTTAAAGGACTCCTGGCCGCTAACGGGGTGAAGGTCATCACGGGAACAGCATGTTTTTCCGGCCCGGGCAGCCTGAGTATTCATGAGGCGTCTGGAGTGAAAACTGATTCCTTTGACCGGATCATCATTGCGACGGGTGCTGTTCCTGCCGTTCCACCAATTCCCGGCATTGATTCGAGTCAATGTGTTGACAGTACGGGTGCTCTGGCACTGAACAAGGTGCCCGACTCAATGATCATCATTGGAGGTGGCGTAATCGGCATGGAAATGGCCACGATCTATGCTTCCCTTGGTACCAGAATCCAAGTGGTAGAAATGATGGATCGCGTATTACCGATGATAGATAGTGAGCTAACAGATATCCTTATCAGGGACTTAAAGAAAAAAGGCGTTGATATTCTCACTGACGCAATAGTGACAGAAATACGAGAGCAGCGTGGTCAGGCTTTGGTTGTCGTCAAAACGCAAAGTGGTGAAAAAAAGTTGTCTGCTGAGCGGGTATTGGTGGCAATCGGCAGAAAACCCGCTATCGAAGCCTTGTGCCTGGACAAGGCAGGTATTCACTACGAACGAGGGGGAATTACGGTTAACAACAAGATGGAAACGAATGTTGCTGGTGTTTATGCCATTGGCGATTGTAATGGCAGGGTACAACTGGCTCATGCCGCTTCAGCCCAAGGTGAGGTTGCTGCAGAAAACGCCATGGGAAATCATGCAGTTTTCCGGGACAATGCCATTCCTTACTGCGTATACACCACACCAGAGCTTGCTGCTGTCGGTCTGACCGAAGAACAGGCCAAAGCAACTGGTCTTGACGTCTTGGTTGGAAAGTTTCCTCTGGCCGCAAATGGCAAGGCTCTGATCATGAACGGCGGACAAGGCATGATCAAGGTCATTGCGGGGAAAGAACACAAGGAAATCCTTGGTGTTCACATCGTAGGCCCAAGGGCTACCGATCTCATTGCCGAAGCAGCGCTGGCAGTAGGCCTGGAGGTGACAGTAGAGGCGCTGGCCGATATCGTTCATGCTCATCCGACCGTTGCCGAAGCAATGCGCGAGGCGGTACTTGCGGTGGAAAAGCGGGCCATTCATGTACCGAACCCGAGTCTTTCGTAAAAACATGGAATGAAAAAAGGCAGCGCAAGGCTGCCTTTTTTCATTCGAGCGGGAGTGATTTACTTCACTCGTGCCCGGTATTCATTGGTGCGTGTGTCGATTTCGATCTTGTCGCCGATTTCCACGAAGGCTGGAATCGGCAGTTCAAAGCCGGTGGCAAGACGTGCCGGCTTCATGACCTTGCCCGAGGTG
>RRZT011061520.1_pt1 | contig 12299 bp, 15 predicted proteins | sample 2165551 | NCBI WGS metagenome assembly RRZT01 (sample SAMN10456910, study PRJNA506462) | wastewater metagenome | biome: wastewater; feature: sludge; material: wastewater sludge; isolation source: wastewater sludge with Escherichia coli K12::gfp cells carrying plasmid... | place: USA: Moscow, Idaho... | reverse complement strand
TCTATCCTCTGTTTTTCCCTCTTCAAACCAACAGCTTCCTAACCATCCTGAATAACTAGGAGGGCTAGTAAATCTGCTATCACCATTCAAATTTATGACCTTTTTCAAAACAAATCCTTTCAAAAGCCCCAACGGTTATATTCCGCTAAAGCTTCATCATATGTTTTAAAATCCATATCCGTACTTGGTGCACCATCAGTCCACTCTATGCTTACTTGCCACTCATATGTTCCATCTTCAAATGAAACATAATCGAGTGCGACATTAAATGGTCCACACTCTTTGTACTTTTGATTTTCTCTTTCAATATTCATCTTACACCTCTAAAAAAACTCTATCAGCTTCTTTTTCAGAGTAACCCTCTTCATCTTGCCAATAAAGCCATTCATTTGAAAAAGCTTCTTCAACTTCACCCTCACTATCATCAAACAAATTACTAGTGCAATCTGTATTAATGCAGGTTTCGTTTTCATACCAATTTAATCTCTTACAAGCTTTACAGACTTTAAAATCTGAAGGCTTTGAATAAATATTTATTAATTGAACTTCTATTGACATAACACTCTCCTAATAAACTTTTCTAAGTACAAATTTGATTTTAATTACACCATCATCATTGACTATCATATACTTGCTCTCTTCAGATCTAGTATCGTAGTCGTAGCCATTAAATAACTTGATAGATTTTGTTTGTGTAATTGTCAAAGTATCAAGGAAAAGTCTCCATACTCCATCAAATGTGCTATATCCATATTTTGTTTTACGAAATTTTGAAAACACTCCTACTTTTTTTAAAAAGTAGCCAAAGACTTTGTGAACTTGAACATGATTAGGCAGCTTTTGCATTGTCTTCTCCTTGCTCAACTGCTTTCTCATCTTGAATGATGATAGGCATTACAATCTCTTTATATGTAGCATCTGCTATAAGTACAAATGGAAGGTTAGAATGGTTAAAACCAATAGTTATATCCTCATCGCTATATGATGATATGAAGTCTAAAATATTTTTTGCATTGACATGAAAATTCATATCAATATTTGAATCAGTTACAGTATCCTCAACTTCCGTATTGCCATCGAAATCTTTAATTAAAATCTTTTGGTCTTTAATTTTTACAGTTATTTGCGTATCAAATAATGAAGCTTCTTTGACTAAAGTTGCAAACTTATCTTTATTGATAGTGAACTTTTGAGTAAAAGATTGAGGAACTATTCTTTGCCATGCAGGAAATTTCCCACTAATTAGTTTTGTGCTGTAATCTAAAATCTCAGTTGAAATTGTCAATGATGTCTCATCAACAAAAGCAATAACATCTAAATGACCAAATAGCCTAATAATTGAGCTAATGGCATCTTTAGGAACAATTATTTCCATGTCGTCATTGCTTGTTTTTGCAGTTATCAAAGATAATCTTGTAGTATCTGTTCCAACTGTATTTAAAAGACCGCCTTTAATCTCGATAAGTACTCCATTAACCTCATATTTTGGCATGTTGATACCAACCGAGTGGATTACTTTTTTGAAGTTTTCAATTAGATTATCCCCTATATCAAGAGACTTTCCTTTTTTAGAAATCTCAACCTCTTGAACTTCATCAAAAAGATTGATTTTAAACTTTGAACGACCTGCTTTTATTTGTAAAATATCTGAACTTCTTTCAAGTTCTATGTTCTCAGTTTTAACCGCTTTGAGTGCTGTTAAAAGTTTTTTCCCATCAATACTAAATGCTTCAATACTATCAAGAGTCATGTCAGAACTAGAAAAAGGAATTTTTCTAAGTACTACTGTTTGAACATAATTCGTAACCTTAACTTCTAAATGACCATCGATGCCACTTATTGTTAATTTTCCTGCATGATCTCCATCTTTAGCAACATAACTACTTGCAGTTGCAACCGCATTTAATATTCTCATTGTATTTACACTAATTTTCATGATTTATCCTTTTATGTTTTTTGATATTTGTTAAATTGATAAACCACTACAAGATATAAAGAAGTAGCCATAAGCCACTATATTTGTAGTGGCTTACAGCCTAATTTACGAAAGTTACGATATGAAAGAGAGTTAAGAAGCTTTACTCATTTTTGATTTTTGCTCATCAATAGCTTTTAGATGTTCTAAAAACTGTTTTTTTGATGAATAATAAAATGTTACAGGCTCACTATTCTCATCCTCTTTGACATTTAAAACCCATTTCTCAACCGATTCATATTGACCAGTTTTTGGGTTAAAATCTTTGATTTTTCTATATACGAAATTTGCTTGCATACCTTTATCCTTGTATTGATTTTTGAAAAAAAGCCAGAAGATAAAGGCATTGTGAGCCAAATATTTTCTGGCTCACCAGCTACTTACCAACTAAGAGGAAACTCTACAGTTGTATTAAAATTCGTATTGTCATAAGAGAAATATGTGTACAGTGTAGGTAGAATTGATTTAAACACCTTTACTTGAGTATTTACAGTTTTACTGTATTTCCAAGCAAAATAATCACTCAAATCAAATTTATCAAAAAGGGAAAATCCCTCTTTTTTTGACTTTGTAACCCAGTCTAAAACCACCACCTTTTTTGCTACAGATTTGAGTTGCTCTTGAAGATTCTCGTTAAACTCAAAACCTGCTTTGTCATAATCACCTGCGATGATTACTTTCATATCTCTAAATAGTTCAAGATACTCAAATTTTAAAGATACACTAGCACCGGCACCACCAATACAAATAGCTCTAATACCATTTGCATATGCCACTAATGCATCTTTTTCACCCTCAGTTATCAAAACATATTCATCTTTGTTTTTTCTATACTCAAGCATTTGAGCAATAGCAAAAGGGGGACGATGCCTCTCTTTTGAGTACAAAACTTTCTTATGTTTGATAGCCTTGCCATCTTTATTAATATAGCTTTCACCATACTTTTTATACTTCCAAAAAGTAATAATTTCGCCATATAGATTTCTAACAGGCATAATCAATCTTTTTGATTTTTCTACAAATTTAATCTCAAATTTTGAAGCTATCTTTTTGACAGACTCAAAATCACATACAGGCAATTGCTTACCATCTACTTCACCTGTAAAAAGATTTTTCAACTCATTAAAGTACTCATCTCCACTGTTTATAAAAGCTTCTAAATAGCTTTGTGGGATAGGTTGCTTCTCATCTGAACTTAAACTACCATTTTTAGTTGCATGTTCTTTAAAAACTAAAGTATCACTATGTCCTATTGCTTCTTGAACAAACTCTTTAGCCTCATTGAACCCACAACCTTTGATATACATTACAAACGCTATGGCATCTCCACCATCAAATGCTCCAGTCCAACACTTGAACATTCCATTTTTTTTATAAATGGAAAAATCTTCAGTATCTTTAGAGTGAACATGAAATTTGAAATTTCTATTAACTTCAAATCCAAGCATTGTTGCCACAGCAGCAGATTCTTCTGCGGTTGTAGTCATGATAAGCTCCTTACTGCTTTTGTTCTAGCTTGTCTAAAACATTCTCCATATAACTATTTCTTGATTTCGCATCCTCAATAGATTTTGAAACCACCTCAATTCCTGAAAAAAGTATTGTGCAAAACATTGCAACTACAACTAAAATTTTCATCTTTCATCCTTTGTGTTTGATTTTTTTGTATAATTTGAATAAGTCTCATGACTAGTGAATGTTTAAGGAGCATTTAGCTCCTTAGATGATTTTTGCTATTTTTTTTGTGCTATAAACTCTTGCAGCTTGATATCAATAACCTCTGTATTTGCGAGTAACAATTGAATCTGATCCACATCATTTGAGGTAATCTTCAACCCTTGTTTTACAAACTCCCCTGCTTCATCTCTTGTTAAACCTTGAGATTCCAAATAGGCTAAAAGCTTTTGAGGAAGAGATTTTGATTTTTCATCATTTTTTGGTGTTACATTCGTTTGTGATTGTTGATTTGATGATTCATCAATGACTGTTACATCAATTGTTTTTTCATCTGTATTTGAAGCTTTAGGAGTATCACTTACAGCCGCATTTGCTTTTGCAAGTAATCCACCTGGAGTTGCTTTGGCTTTTTCTTTTGAGGGTGCTGGAGTAATTGCAAGGGTATCTGAAGATTCAATATCAATAACTTCATCAACAGTTTTAAACCCATGTAATACTTCAGGAGCATGTACTCTTGCAAAAAAAGTAGCTGCTCTATACATCAACATCTGCTCAGGCATTGTTTGCCATTTAGAGCCATTCTTTTGATACCAACCCTCTTTAACAGCCATAACCATATCAATAGTTGCACCCTTAATAAGTTTGCCACTACGATTAGTTGCATACGCATAACAACTTCTATTTTGAACTTTGAGTTTTTTCTTAACTCTTTGACCTTTTACATCTCCCCAGTCTTCATACTCAACCTCTATCTCTCCTAAGTCCTTCATCTCAAAATCAACACCATCAGGAAATTTATTTGACGAGTTGAGTTTTGCGATTACATAAGTAGAGGACCAAGAGGGTTTACCTTGAATAATGTCAAGGTTTTGCATAACAGTTAGAACTCTTTGAGGATCATTAGGATCGTTTGCAATATCTAGTGCTATTAAAAATGCACCAGGTTCACCTTGATATGCTTTAGGAAGTAAAGTATTTGGAGTAGATTTTGTACCGACAAATTGATTAGCCATATCCCAAGTTCTATTGAAAGAATCAGGATTGAAAATTGTTAAAGTTTGAATATTTTGTGCCATGATATTTTCCTTCACCACTTACAGATTTCCCAAAATCTGCTTTGCACTAAGTAACACTTTTAAGTGGATTTGATTGTTTTAAAATGAGAGGGATTGTGTTGATTTATAAGCTTTACAGCTTCAAAAGAAGAGAAAATATTCACCCAATATAGGGAAATATTTTTCTCCCCTATTTGGAGTGTAAGGCAACAATAAGATTAAAATCGATAAAATTTCAGTAATTGCCTACCTCAAAGACAGAAACGACTCTGTTATAGTCTTGTGAGGGGGATCTTACTTACTTTAAAAATCCAAAAATTCTTTTAATTCACTACCTCTGAAACTTTCAGGATTAAATCCAAATAGCACAGAAGCTGGAACACCGTTATTCCAATACTCTAAAACCTCTTTTATATGAAGTAAAATTGCATCAACTTTTACTTTTAAGTCATCAAGTTCAAACTCAAATACCCTTAATTTTGGTTCTTTGGTTTTTACTAACAACTCTATTCTTGCTTTGTGTATCTCTACACCTGTTTCTATCTGATAAAGCATTGCATAAATCGCTAATTGAAAGCCATACTTTGCCTTAGCTGCAATACAATCGTTTAAGTACTGTTGATGAACAACTTCATCTTCTAAAGGTTTAATTTTTTCATTAAACAAAGAGTGTTGAAGCTCTAATTCATTTTCGAGCTTTTGAATCTCTTTTTCAATTTCAACTTTTCTCTCATCAGATGTTTTTTTGAGTCTTTTTTCTGAATTAAGTGGTTTAAACTGCTCCTTGATATTTTTTTCAAAAAGAGTTTTTTGAGATTTTAGCTCTACTAATTCTGTAGGTTCTTCAACTTTTGTGCCATAGACATTGGAAGCTGATGTTTTAATATCTACAACGATATGTTCGCCATACTCATCAACTTCAATTCTATCCAGCGTGCCTTTTACCTCTAACCATTCATCAAGTTCAATACCACAAGGCATCTCAGAATAAAGAGGGTTTTGAAGTAGTGCATGTTCGAAATATTGTACAAATAATCTTTTAGCTTCACAATATATGGAATATCGCTCATTTGCTTTACACATATACCTAATAGCTCTAGCAGACACAAGCATACACTCTTTAAATGTTGCAACCTTGCCTTGAATTTTGTTCTGATAAAAATGATCCGCTGCAATATGCAATGCTGTACCCGTGTGAGTACTATCGTTTCCATCAAAAAACAAGCCAAGAAGTTGTGCTGTTGCCCAAGCTAATCGATTTGCCAAAAAAGTTTGTACACCTGAAGGTCTAATAATTACTTTTCGACCACGATTATTGTCAATCAAAGAGCATATTGAGTAATAAGCATTGCTTTTATCAATTAGCTCACCTAATTCATCTTTTGTCATTTTACACTCCTTTAGAGTCCGCAATAATCAATGACTAAACTACTGCTTTGGACTGATTTAATAAGAAATCAACTAATGACTTCAAACAACCGACAAGGAGATATAAATAGATAAAAAGAGATATGGCTTATAGCCGATAAATCTTGAAACTATAAAGTCTCTTTATCGGCTCTATGAAGCCATTAGTGATAAGAAGTAGGAAGTAGAATATTAATCAAAGAGACCCGTTAAAACGGTATCTCATCTTCATCTATATTTACTTCAGGTATATCTTGATTTGAATTAGTTGCACTGTTATTATCAGTGTTTTTATCTAATCTCTCAAGCATTAATTTTCCAAAAATAGCCATAGTTGGTGAGGTGTCACCTTTTCTTTTTTCTTCAGCTATTTTCCAAATTGTGATTTGCATCACACCAAAACCAATTTCAAGTGAACCTTCATAAAAATTTGTACCGCCATTTGTCTGTTTTAAAAACAAACCGCACAAATCTTTTCTGAATTCAGGATTATTTTTGTCAATTTGTACCAATCTAAAAGTTGGAGAGTTAGGCTTAGCCATTTGTTGCTCTGTAGCCTTAACCATTTTGACATTTACTCTTTGTAAACCTAGAGTTAAATAACCCTCATTACCTTTAAATAAGGCACCTGCACTTGATTTTTTAATTGTTTTGTCCATAATGAACCCCTTAAAATAAAATCTGAAATACTGATGTACTTCCATAAGGGGTTTTAAACGACAAATATCTCCACCAAGGAAAAATGTTTAAAAAACTCCTTGTGGAAATACATACAACTATCAATACTTTTTAAAAAGTATGTTACGAGTCAAAAAATGCCGAAAATCGGCAAACATGTCATAAAGACAGAGGTTTGGTTTTAATATGAAAGAAGTATATATTAAAAATTATGATTTGTGATTTTTTAAAGTTGAAAATTATTCAACTATAATCACAAATCATAATTTTTTTTATAAAATTGATTACCTAATTTAATACATAAGGAAAATGAACTGATGGTGAAAGAGATTGATATTTCAACACGAGAATGTTCTCATATTATTGCAGATATTGCATTGGCAGAGGATATTTACAATACATTTAAAAAAGATATGCTTGAGAAATATTATAACAATGAAATATCTTTTGATTTAGTCGAGTTTAAAAACTCAAAATATTCAAATATTCAACTTCCAAATAGGGAAAAAATCATTGTAAATATGCAAGTAGATGATGAGGATTTTGAGTGTTTACTTAATGTGTGCTCTAACAATGGAATAGGCATTGATAAATTAAAAAATGCTACTTTTTTTGAGTTTTCAATCCTTGATGATTATAACTATACACATGCGGTAACACCAATATTCAATGGAGCAATAGCTAGTAATACAAGTGGTGTCACAAAAGATTTGCTATTGACCCAATGCAACATGGGGTAGTAGCCATCTAATTGGCTACTATTTTATTATTATATAATTTGAAAGTTGCCTTTTCAATATTTTCTATTCTATGTTCCGATAATTTATATAATTTATTAAAATCAAATCTTCCAAGATAATCAGGTTTATTCATATCTTCATAGCAACTTTGCCAAAATTCTAGTGCCACTTGTAATGATAATTCAGAAAATTCTTTTGCAATTTTTACCCATTCCTCTGGTTTTAGCCAAATCGGTTCTTTCATCGGTGAAAAATGAACAGCAGAATTTCTCAGATTCTCATAATTATTAAAAAATGAGTTAAAAGGGTCTTTTATTTGACTTTTATCAGATGTTATGATTTTACATTTTTTATCTTTCCTAATAATTTTTTGGAATTGTTCAATCTTTGATTTTAAAGATAAATAACTACCCTTTTTATAGCCTTTTAAAACTTCTTTATTTTCATTTGTGAGAATATTTTCATTTCTTAATAAATAACTATATCCAACACTATTTACAAAACATTCTACAAATGCATAAAAAGAAATAACTGTTAAACGACTATAAGAACAAACTTCAAATTTTATATCTGAAATTCTTTTATATTCTTCATTACTTATATTATTAATATCTTCTTTTTTTATATGTAACCCATACTTGTTTAATAATTTAAATGCCTTGTCAGTTTTAACTAAAGTTGTAAATGCATCTTTTAATAAGACATCTTCTTCTACACCCCCGTATCCTGCATGAGCATATAAACCTACTTTATAATGGTATGGTACATAATTATAATTATAGAGCTTAGATAGGTCCATTTGTTCTTCAAGCCATCCATAATTAATACCATACCCTAGTGGATTTTTTCCATCTTTAAAAAAACTATTCCACTCATATGCAACTTGACTTATAGTTTTTTTTAATGGAAATTCTTTCATGTACTGTTCAACAAATTGATTTAATATTATCTTTATCTAAAGGATTATATTTACAACCGCAGTAGAAAGTTGTTTGATGGTCTTTATATATTTCTTTTAATAGTTTTTTTGATTCATTGAATAATTCTGCGAAAATAGTGGTTGTGAATAAAAGAGTTGTTAGTATGATGGCTTTTTTCATTGATAAATGTTTTCCTTATATTAATTTAACGGATGGAACTAAAATTTGAAAAATCTTATTAAAGAACCATTTTTTAATCTTTTTTCTATTTCTATAAATTCTTTTTTTACTTTAGCTTTTTCTATGAAAGTTTTTCCAGCATCATTCATAATTAATTCTAACTGCTTTTGATAAAAAACTCTTAAAAAATATGCAAGTTGATCTTTATACTCTTCCAAAGATAAATGTTTCAATTCTGTTCTTGCAATAATTGAAGTTAATCTTTGCATATTACCCATTTGTATATATTCAAATTCTTCTTTATGACATTGAAACATTGAACTATCTAATGCAGCTAAAATGATATCTTTTTTATCTGGATAATTTATAATTCCTTGTAGTATTAAAATTTCAGATATATCAATTATCTTATTTTGAGGATTATCTTTTGTTTTGTAACTATTTTTTTGATTGTTCAATTTTTTGATTTTAATGTACTTTGGGTGTAAATTGATAAGTTGTGCAGCATATTCCTTAAACTCTTCAGCCATAACTGGTTTTAATGTAGATAAAAATTCTTCTATTTTTATTAATATTTTTTGTTTTTCTTCAGGTCTATTTATATTAAATCTATAGTTTCCTAAATTATCCTTAACAATATAGTCTAATACAAATTCTACAAAGTACTTTGGGTGTAAAAATAAGGATTTTAATTCTTCCACCCTACCCTCTTTTACATAATCTGCTGGATCTTGTCCATTTTGAAAAATAACAACACCACCAACGAAATCATTTTGTGCTAAAAGAATTGAAGCTTTATAAGCCGCTTCCATACCAGCTTTATCACCATCATAGCCTAATATTACTTTTACATCTGATTTTTTTAATAGTGGTACATGTTGAGATGTAAGTGCAGTTCCAAGTGTTGCAACTGAATTTGTAAATCCTGCTTGATGTAGCATTATTACATCCAGATAACCCTCTGTAATTATTATCTCTTTTGATTGATAAATACTTTCTCTTGCAAGGTTATATCCAAAAAGTAATACAGACTTATTAAACAACTTTGTTGCAGGAGAATTTACATACTTAGCATTGTGTCCTGATATGGTTCTTCCGCCAAACCCTACTAACTTACCGCTTTGCAAAAATATTGGAAATGTAATTCTTTCTATAAATCTTGCATACAAGCCATTAGAACCACTATCAATGATTCCAAGCTCTTTTGCCATGCTTAGATCAAAAAAGTTGTTTTTTAGATAGTTTATCGTGTCATTAGAGCTAGATGCATAGCCTATTTGAAATTTATCTATAGATTCTTTTGTAATTCCTCTTGAGTTGAGATATTGTAGTGCATTTTGATTACTCAATAAATTGTTTTGATAGTAATTGTTAACCGCATCAAGAATTGAAGTATTTAGAGCTTGTGAGTCATTGTTATCATATTCAAGATTGAAGTTTGTAAGTGCAGCTATTTTTTCTATTGCTTCAGGATAAGTTACCTTTTCATACTCCATAACAAACTTAATAGCATCTCCGCCATTAGAACATCCAAAACAATGATATATCTGCTTTGCAGGACTCACTGTAAAGGATGGTGTATCTTCTCCATGAAAAGGGCAACAAGCTTTAAAATTTGCACCTGATTTTTTTAGCTCTATGAATGAAGAAACTATATCAACAATATCAATTTGATTTTTGAGATTTTCTATTGAGGTTTTTGAGATCATTTTAATGCCTTCAAAACTGAATCATAGTAAAACCTCTGCCATTGAGCATATTGTTCAACACTAATTCGTTTAGATTCAAATAGTTCTACATATTCTCTAGCTTTATCTTTATTTTTAAACAGTTCTGTATAGTAATATGCTGTTGGAATAAAAAATTCAAAATATCTTGGATTATTTTTATTTTCTAAAATTATTGGTTCTGCATCTTTAAGAGCTTGAATAGCTTTTTGTTCAAAATCATCTTTAAATTTACTACCTAAACCTTTTGAATATGCAATAAATTCATCAACTATCATCATATTAGCTTTTACCGTTAAGTATTGATTCTTGTAGGTTACAGAATACTGTTTCATTTGTTCTATATCTGCAAATAAATTCTCGAAATTACTTTTCTTTAACTCTTGAGATAAATATAATTTCATCAATAAATTTTCTTCAGAAAGCCAACTAAACTGTTCTATTAAAGCTAGATCTGGCAATTGCTTTTTATGCTCATGTATTGTTTTGACAAAACTTGTCAAATATTGAATTATCTCTAAATAAAAATCTTTCATGGGACCTAGTTTGCCATGTTCATCTAAACTCTTCAGAATATAAAAAATCTCTTTTGATATAAGATAGTTTTTTGGAAACTCTAAACTCTTTATTTTTGGAAACAAATTTTTAGCACTAATAAGATTTTCATCAAAATTTACTCCATCATTAAATGACATTCTTAATTTTGATGAAAAATGAGCCATCCATCTATCCTCATCTAGTTTTGGTTCTATAAATATACTCATATTAGAATACGATTCTAATAATAAGACTCTATCTCTAAGTTGTCTTGCTAACAGTAATTGAGTATTTAAAAACTCTAAATATTGAGACAGATTATTTTTATCAAGCATTGATTCATAGGTATGTAGCCACTCTTTACTTTTATTAATACCGCCAACTCGTGTATTTACAATAATTAAATTATGCAACACTGTATGAAAATATTTTGCTTGTGGTTTTTTTTCTAAATACTCAAAAGATTTTTCATAATAAATTATTGCTTGTTTGTAGTTGCTTTGAAGTTCATCTAATCTTCCAATTGCATTGTATAGCAAAACTTTATCAATATCATTGCTATCTAACAAGGAGATTAATAAGTCTTTTGCTTGTGCAATATCTCCATTGTATTCTAATAAAAAACTTTCTGCTAGTTTATAAGATAATAAATTTGAACCTTTTAATTTACTACTATCTATTTGCTCCAATAGTTCTTGTATAAGTTTGATGTTTTCAAATCTTTTGTAAATATTTATTTTTGATAAGACAAATTTTATCTCTTCATCATTTATACTTAAAAGATATTTATTTTTTAAAGACTCTACGCTCTTAAATAAATTTTTTGGGTCGCTTTCAAATGTTAAATAGTATTGTATCTTTAACAAATCATATTTTACTTTTGATGAGTAAGATATCAAAAAAGGTGTATTTTCTATTAATTCTTTTGATTTATCATAATCATAGTTATCAATAGTCTCATTGATTTTATTAAAATACACCTTTTCCCAAGGATATAAGATTGTTCCATTTACAAATAAAATTATACTCACTAATGAAAATACAATTAATGGAGTATTTTGTTTCAGATAATAAGCTACTGTAGTTAAAATAACAAATACTGAGAACCAAACAAATCTTTCGCTCAGTATTAATTCTTTATACTGAATAAACTTTTCAACTATGGTAATTAAATCTGGCATTCTTGAATATCTTCATCTTATACAAATATATTTGCAGCCATAATTTTATTTAATAAAAAAGGTTGTTGTATTAAAATTCTTTCATTAAAAGATAAAACCAATGTGTCTTCTTTTATATTTTCAAGATCTTTTTTTGAAATATGAATATCCCTTTTCCCTGATTTTGATAAATAATCTAGTGTACTAGCAGCTGTATATTTAAAAACATTAATCAAATGTTTT
>RRZT010678991.1_pt1 | contig 12299 bp, 13 predicted proteins | sample 2165551 | NCBI WGS metagenome assembly RRZT01 (sample SAMN10456910, study PRJNA506462) | wastewater metagenome | biome: wastewater; feature: sludge; material: wastewater sludge; isolation source: wastewater sludge with Escherichia coli K12::gfp cells carrying plasmid... | place: USA: Moscow, Idaho... | reverse complement strand
GCTATCAAGGGAGAGTATGATGCTATTTGTTTGATGAGCTAGTTGTATCGACAGGGCAGTTTTTCCTGAAGCTGTTGGGGCAATGATGGCTATTTGTTTCATAGTGGAGATTATACCAAAGTAAAGCGGAATTTAACCGATTTTACTTTGGATAGAGAGTATTATTTTGCGAAAATGACACTATCAAGAGTTTGTTTCAAAATCTCTTCTCTAAATTTTTTAGAAGCATCTTCTAATGCACTTTCCTTTGATGTTGAAGAGCGACCAACAGTAGATATTATCTTATTGGATACCACTTTTCCATTTGAGATGACACTTAAAGTTGTTGATACTTTTGCTATATTCCAACCACTTGCTACACTATATTTTGGAGAAGTGGTAAGTTGTATTGAAATATCACTATTAGCACTATTTGATATTTTAAATTTATTTTGATTGAGTAAATCTATCAAGTTATCACTAAAATACTGCTCTGCTTGATTTGTGGTTACATTGATAACACAACTACTTTTGATATCATCCAATCTATCAATATAGCTATCATATTTTTTTGTATAAGTTGCATATGGAAAATTATTGTTGATAGCATTGAGGACAATGGTTTGTGCTTTTGTCTCTTTTAATAGTGGATACATATCTTGTAAAATATGGATTTGGTCAAGTTTTGCTTTCCCTTCAAGTGAACTAAAAAGTTCATCTGCTCTACTATCTTTTGAGTCAAATTCCCCTTTTTGCTGTGCAAAAAGTTCTTGTCTATTTACTTGCATCAAGATATAAAATTTTCCACCTATCATCTCACTATTTTTAACAACTGCATTTGTGAATTTTATCTTTTGCACTTCAAGTTTGACATCTTTTGAAACATCTTTTGAGTAACTACTCCCTGATGTTCCGGTTGTTGATTTTGTCGAAGTTTGCATTGTTGAAGAGACAGAAACTACAAGCCCTGAAGCCATGGTATTGAGAGCATTTTTTTTCGCTTCTTCTAAACTAGTTCCTTCCCCTTCACCATATAAAAACTGAGCTGTATTGGTTGGAGCGACGAGATACCACTGAGGAAGTTGCACCTCTTGTTTCCCTCCAAATCCCCCAACACAACCACTAAAAGCTACAGCTAATGAGAGAGTAGCTATCGATTTTTTAAAACTTAGGTATCGCAAAGCCAGCCTTTTCGTGAGATTTTTGTACTAATTGTCCCACTTTTAGAGTTGTACCATCACCATCTTCAACTGTTGTCCAAGTTGTTGTTGGTGTGATTTGTTGAGTTGCTCTTAATTTTATACTACTAATTGAAACATCACAGCTCTCTTTCCCACTCATTGGGTCAGTTAATGTATCAAAATTAAGTGTTTTAAAAATTTGATTTTCTACCACTTTTAAATCTCTCCCAATATTTACTTGAGCGATAACCTCTTTCCCTTTTGATTTGATTTGAGTGATATATCCTTTTACTGAAAAATAGTCGGCAAAATCAGCTTCAAGTTCTGGTAATGCACCAAGCATAGCTGTTTTAATTGCACCTACAACTTGATCGTAGTTTGGATTTCTAATTTTTCCAATATTTGCTGATTTTTCTAAAGCTTTTGTAAAGACAACTTGCCCTGTTTCAACATCAAGAATTTTTACTGTCATTTTACTTGTGACAATCATACCATCAGTTACACTAGCACCAGCTTGCATAAGGAATCCTATCAATTTCACTGCATTGTTATCTGAATTTTTTGTAGCATCACCTGCTGCTTTTGCTGCTGCTGAGTTGTCTCTATACTTTTGTTCAACATTGTCTATTGAACCAGTGACGATATACTTAGCACCAGATAATTTTCCAAATTTTACGACACTATCTGGATCAACTAAACCACTATCTTGAAATTTTAGTTCAGCATTGATTTTATCCATATCGCTTCTGCTTAAAAGTTTTGCACCACCAGAATTTACGATTAAAGTTTCAATTGGACCAGTCAATGATTCAGAGAGTTTTGCATCAACGATACGATTTTCGCTATTTGATTTTGTGTTTGACGAACTTGCTCCTCCAGCAATAAATCCACTAGGACCAACTCCAACGCCAACAACAGCAGCACTATCTGTCTGTGAATTTGAATTACTAATATCAGCTTTCCCAAATGTTGAATTATTTGTAAAATCAATTACAGCAACTGTAGGCATTGCCGATTTGTATTGTGGCATACAAATTTCTGGAATATCAACTTTCGCATTTATTTTTGATGGATATGAAGCAATATCAATTTCATTTTTTCCACAACCTGTTATCAAAGTAATTGCAACTACCGAGAGAAGTGAATTTCTAACAATCGTATTCATTTATCATCCTTATTTTGAATTTAAAAAATTGTACATTAAATATAATTAAAAAAACCATTTTACTTGGAATTGTTTTGGTTATCGATTATTATTTATTTATAATTTATAATTATTGATGTATAGTTGCTTTTGATACTTAAAAAAAGGAGAGAAAGATGAATAAAAAGTTTATAGTAGCATCTCTTGTAGTTGCAGTTAGTGCGATATTTTTTGAATGTAGTGCAGCAGAAAAACAAGTTTCTGCGGTAAAATCATTAGATATGGATAATGCAAATCCAGTAAGAGGACAAAAAGTTTATGCAAATAAGTTTTATAAAGCTTGTGGGATTACTTGTGATGAGATGGCAAAAAAATATACACAAGCAGAATGGTCATCAGCATACACAAGTGGTAAAGTACAAGATTTGATTGGTAAATATTGCCCTATTATGGATGAATTAAACGATAGAGAACAAAGATTAGTTTATGATTATATGTATTACCATGCGAAAGGTTCTGGATTCGTTGCACCTTGTAACGACTAAAAAAAGAGTCATTAGAGAGATGTAATCTCTCTAGTGTTCTATAGTATGACTCTATCTGGTGGAAATTTGTTTCTTAGTTTTTGAGTAGATCTTTTAAACTTTCTTTTGGATTTTTGCCATCAAGAATAAGTTTCACTTCTCTTGCAATCGGGGTATAGATTTTGAATTTCGTTGAGAGATTATAGATAGCTTCACTCGTTTTAACTCCTTCGGCTACTTCTCCTAATTCCTCTAAGATGGTTGCTATTGGTTTGTTTTGAGCCAATCCAAGTCCAACTCTATAGTTTCTACTGAGCACTGAAGATGCAGTTAAAAAGAGGTCACCTGCACCACTTAAGCCTATAAAAGTTTCCGTTTTTGTCTCTCCAAAATATTTTGAAAATCTCTCCATCTCTACAAGACCCCTTGAGATAAGACTTGCACTTGCATTTTGTCCGAGTTCTAAGCCAGTGCAAATCCCACTAGCTATCGCTAAAACATTTTTATAAGCTCCAGCTATCTCAGCACCTATCACATCATCGCTATAGTATGTTTTGATAAAATTTGGAAAAAGAGGAGCAAACTCCTCATAAAACTCTTTACTTGAGGAGTTTAAAACAAGAGCTGTTGGTAAACCTTTCATAACTTCACTAGCAAAAGATGGACCACTAATAAATCCAAGATTGCTACTTGGGACATACTCTTCATAAATCTCTTTTAAAAATGAGCCTGTGTCCGCTTCTATCCCTTTTGCTGCAACTAAAATCTTTTGCCCTTGATAGATAAAATTTTCTTTTAACCAACCTCTTACACTTTGTGCAGGAATAGCGATGATGAGATATTTACATTGTAAAGCAACTTCTAATCCTACGAAATTTTTGAGTTCTTTTTTTGTTCTTGATGTAATAAGCACTTCATTATTTTGAGAAAGTGCAAAATGGAGGGCTTGACCCCATTTACCTGCACCTATAACTGCAATATCTGCCATGTATTTTCCTTATTCAAATATCTGTTTAGAGATAAATTTATAGTGTATTCCCAAATAATTAAACTCCAAACTTTTTGCATGGAGCATCAATCTTTCACATTGCATATAGCGGATTCTCTCTTCCCTACTGAGTGTTTTACAAAGATAACTATCGGCAATTGTATCATCAATTCCATAAATTGGGTCACCAACTATTGTATGACCAACACTATGAAGGTGGACTCGTATTTTGTGTTGTCTTCCTGTTTTTGGATTTGCTTCTACCAAAGTTTGATTTTTTTTACTATCAAACCAAAGTGGTTTAATCAATGTGAGTGATTCTTTTCCATCATCCCTCACCATCATTCGTACCCCAATTGCTCCATTTTCTTTCTCAATTGGGGTGTCAATCACTAACTCTTTCTCTATTTTTCCATGAACAAGGGCTAAATATCTTTTTTCGTATCTTTTTTCTACAAACATCTCTTTTAAGAGGATATCACTTTTTTTATTTCTCACTATCAATACGAGTCCCGAAGTCTCTTGGTCTATCCTATGTGCTAGATTTGCATCTTCTCCAAAATGGTATCGTATCTCATCAAGCAACGAATATTCCGTTTTTTTGGAAACTGGATGGACAGGTAATCCTGAAGGTTTATCAAAAATTGCAAAATCTTCACAAACAAAAAGAGGTTTTAATCCCTTTGAAATTCCCTCAAAGGTAGCGATTTCTATATATTCTCCTTTTGGGATTTCCCCATAGAGTAAACTTTCTCCAAATTGACTAAAAACTCGTCCTTTTGAGAGGAGTCTTTGAGCGACACTTCTATCAAATCCAAGTTCATTTTGGAGTAAAAATTGTATCTTTTGATTTGTCTTAAAGTGATATTTTTTGAGGACAAATGGCACATCTATCTCCATGAAGTGATTTTATTGAGAAAGCCGACGGGTGTCGGCATTTTTCTTAGCTTTCTAGTGCTTCTTTTCTATTATGTTTTATTGATGACCAGATTGAAAGAGCAATAAAAAGTATCCCAATAAAGCCAGTTATAACTTCAGGAATATGGAACTGTAAACTTAAAAGCATAATAACGGCTAAAATACCAATCGCATAATGAGCCCCGTGTTCAAGATATCTATACTCAGAAAGGGTTTCTTTTTCCACCAAATAGATAGTAATTGATCGTACAAACATAGCACCAATTCCAAGTCCTATCATAATAACTACGATATCTTTTGTGATAGCAAAAGCACCAATAACACCATCAAAAGAGAAAGATGCATCAAGTACTTCAAGATATAAAAATCCACCAATACTTCCTCTTTTTACAAGTTCTCCCGCATTCACATCTGGTTTTTGATGTTCCATTAAACTTGCTAGCATATCAACACCGACATATATCACAAGTCCCCACATACCAGCGATTAATACTTTAAATTTTTCAGCTTCAGGAACCATAGTCAAACAAAGAAGAAGTGAGATAAGGGCTATAAAAATAGAGATAGTTTCAATTCTTCCAAGCACACCTAATTGTTCTTCAAGTTTTCCAAGCCAGTGAATATCTCTTTCGCTATCAAAAATAAAGTTTAAAAATACCATTAAAAGGAACATTCCACCAAAAACTGAAACCTCCGCATGATGAGAAATAAGAGCTTTTGAATACTCGTTTGGATTTGAAATAGCTAAATTCCAAACATCTAAAATCCCCATATCAGCAGTCATTGCAACAATGACAAGTGGAAAAAGTAGCCTCATTCCAAAAACAGCTATTATCATACCCACTGTTAGAAATAACATTCTCCAATATTCATCCCAATCTTTTAAGATTGCTGCATTGACTACGGCATTGTCAAAAGAGAGGGAAACTTCCATTGCAGATAATACAAGAGCAAGCCATACCATACTAAGAGCAAGCATCATTCCACCGTTTGTAAATCCCCACCATCCAGCAATACTAAGTGCAAAAATAGAAAAAATTATCGAAAATCTAAAATGTTTCATTCAGTTATCTTACAATTTCAGCAAATTTTTTGAAAATATATTTACTTTCATGTGGTCCTGGACTCGCTTCTGGATGGTGTTGTACTGAAAATATTGGTTTATTTTTGTATTTTACACCTTCGATTGTTTGGTCAAAAAGATTGATATGTGTCACATCTGCGATTTCAGTGATACTATCAGGAACATTATAGTTATGATTTTGCGCTGTTATCTCAACAGTTTTAGAAACATTGCCTACTGGATGATTTCCACCGTGTTGCCCAAATTTAAGTTTATAAGTATCGTGACCATGAGCGATACTAAGCATCTGATGTCCAAGACAAATAGCAAACATTGGAATATTTTTATCGATTAATTTTTGAATTTGCTCTTTTTCATTTGTTAGTGTCAAAGGGTCACCTGGGCCATTACTTAAAAATATTCCACCAATCTCACCAGCTTCAAATCTAGCGATTAAATCATCAGCTTGAAATGTATTTGGGACAACTTCGACTTCAAGTCCAGCTTCAACTAGCTCATTTAAGATATTTCTTTTTACTCCAAAATCAAGAACTACTACTTTTTTATCACTCATCACAGCTTTGTTATAGTCCATAATTGCGTGGTTCCAAGCCCCATATTTATGAATATATGGGACTTTTGTACTTACTTGATTGATATAGTTTATATCTTCAATTCTTGGACTTTGTGCAAGGATTTTTTTAAGTTCTTCAACATCAGAAATCTCAGTTGAAGCTATCATCATCATAGCTCCTTCTTTTCGTATCATCTTTGTTAAAAATCTTGTATCAATATCACAAATTCCAAGCACCCCTTGCTCTTTAAGAAGTTCACTAAGTGGTCTTTCTCCTCTAAAGTTTGAGTATGCTTCATTGTAAGCTCTTACTAATATCCCTTTGCAATAGGTAATTTTTGATTCGTTATCTGCCGCATTTACACCAACATTACCAATTTCTGGCATTGTAAAAGTGATAAATTGTCCCGCATAACTAGGATCAGTTGTAATCTCCTGATAACCAGTAAGAGAGGTATTAAATACTATTTCTCCAACACTTGTTCCACTAGCACCAAAGCTATTTGCTTCTAAAAAAGTTCCATTTTCAAGATATAGATATATTTTTTCCATTATAACAATCCTTTTTTTATTAATTCTTCCTCATAGAGTCTTTTGAAGATGAGGTCATAATCTTCAGTTCCTGGAATAAGTTTTCGTTTGTAATTTTTGATTTTTTCATAAGCTAAACTATCAGCTTCATCATATCCTTTGATAAAAGAATTGATAGCATTTGCTATTAAATTTTTTACTTGGTTGTCTGATACTGTAAAGTGGATAAAATCCTCTTCATATAAAAAGTCCATAATATTGTGAGCAATATTTGAAAATCTATCTTCAAAATTAAGATTGACATCAAATTCATTTGCCAATCTTTTTTTTGTCATCCAAAAAAGTTGTTTGAAGTCAGCATTGTAAAATTGGATATCTTCTTCCATATTTTCTAAAATAATGTTTACTTGTTCATCAAGTTTTATCTCTTTTTCGATATCTTCAAGTAAAATTCTTTCACACTCTTCTATGATAGCCATTCTATCTTTTCGTAACTCTATAAAATCACTATTTATTAAATCTTTTGTTATTTTTCTAGCTAAAAAGTTCGCATGTTGTTTTTTCAGTTTCATATTGTTGTTCCCTTCCTTCAATTATGCCTTCGGCATATCATTTACAGTTCTGCCCTTAAGAAAAAGTGAAACAGTCCACTTTTTCTTAACAGTCCTTATCTAATAATTGTATCTTCTCTCTCAGGTGATGTTGAGATGATTCCCACTTTTGTTTTTGTTACTTCTTCAATTTTAGTGATATATGCTTTTGCTTCACTTGGGAGTTTATCAAACTCTCTACATCCAACAACACTTTCCCACCCTTGTATCTCTTCATAGATAGGTTTTACATTTTCTAAATCATTTGGTACATAGTCGATTATTTCCCCATTGAGTTCATAAGCAACACAGATTTTTAAAGTATCAAATCCATCTAAAACATCAAGTTTCATCAACGCCAATTGGTCACAACCATTGAGTCTACTTGCGTACTTAACAGCAACAGCGTCAAACCAACCACATCTTCTTTTTCGTCCAGTTGTTGTTCCAAACTCTTTTCCAACTGTTGCCATTCTCTTACCATCATCACCAAAGTCTTCACTTGGGAACGGTCCATTTCCAACTCTTGTACAGTATGCTTTCGTGATACCTGTGATAGTCCCTATATCTTTTGGATTGAGTCCTAGTCCTGTACAAGCTCCAGCACTTACCGTATTTGAACTTGTCACATAAGGGTAAGTTCCATGGTCGATATCAAGCATAGTCCCTTGAGCACCTTCAAGTAAAACCCTTTTATTTTCCTCCAAAGCTTTCCACACATAGTTTGTAGTATTGATGATGAAAGGGGAAAGTTTAGAAGCATACTCATCAATTTGAGTTTTTAACTCCTCATTTGATGGTAAAGTGATCTCTAAAGCATCAAAGATAATTTTATTTTGAGCAAAATAACTGAGGATATTTTCATACAATTTTGTAGGATTTAAAAGTTCTCCAACCCTATGTCCAACTCTGTTGATTTTATCAGAATACGCAGGTCCAATCCCTTTTCCAGTAGTACCAATAGCACTTGCACCTTTGAGTTTTTCTTTTGCTTGGTCTATCAAACTGTGGTATGGAAGGTTAAGTTGTGCTTTATCACTGATAAAAAGTCTCCCCTCAAGGTTAGAGAATTGTTCCATCTCTTTGATAAGTGATGGTGGATTTAAAACAACACCATTTCCGATAACATTTGAAGCTTTTGGATTTAAAATACCTGAAGGGACTAGATGAAGTGCAAATCTTACACCATCAACCCAAATAGTATGCCCTGCATTGTGTCCACCTTGGCTTCTACAAACTACATCATACTCTTGTGCTAATTTATCGACTATCTTCCCTTTCCCCTCGTCACCCCACTGGATTCCTACTATAATATCTGCTTTACTCATATCTTAGTCCTTTAAAATTTTTAATAAATTGTCTGTACACAGTGCAAATCCCAAAGATTCCACTCCGTCACTTTTGTAGCTTCCACCTTTTGCGATGGTTTCATTTCCCTCAATTGCTCTAAAATAAATATCATCATAATACTTCATACTATCATAATAGAGTGGCGAAATGGTTGCATTTTTGTACTCTAATTTTCCGATAATTTGGATAAGTTTCATCACTTCCTCTTGCAAACAAATCGGCAATGTATGATAAAGTTTTTCTAAATCTTCTTTCGTTTGGGCATATATCAAACGATTTAGCCACTCTATTTTAAGGTCAAATAATTTATTTATCTCACCATTTTTAAAATAATCAAGTGGTATATCAAACTCAGTAGCGATAATTTTTGGGATATTGATATTGGCAATTTGAAGGAGTGGATTGATTTTCAAAAGACCAAAGATTTGAGTCGCAAGATTGATAACATCACTTATCTCTTCATGCTCAAGCCACTCACATCCGATTTGATAATTTTCAATCGATGGGTATAGGAAAATTGGTTGGATATAAAACCATTTTTTATGGTCAGTCGTACGACCAAGTCTTTTTGTGATGATTCGAGCGACATCAAGTGTACTATCTGCTCTAAGAGTCAGTTGGTTGTTGTCTGTGTCGTTGAGTTTGATAAGCTTTGTTTCATCATCTATACTTTGATGCCCAGAGTATGAAAAATTTGGTGTCACTATCTCTAAAAATCCAAGAGTATCAAAAAAATCACTTACAGTATTTTCTAATATTCTTTTCTTTTTAGCAACATTTCCAAAGTATAGTCTGCAACCATCTGGTATTTCGTGTTCAAAAATCATTAAAACATTTTCTCCATAAACACTCTGTTTGCTGTTCCATCAAATGCTCGAATTCCTAAATCTGCAAGAGTTTTTTCAACTGCATTCACTGCCCAAGCAGCCTCATATGGAGCTACAAGACCCATATGGTTTATTCTAAAAATTTTTCCATTTAGGTCATCTTGTCCACCAGCGATATTGACATCGTATTTATTTTTTAAGATTTTTCTGATTTCGTTTGCTTGTTCTGTGTAGATAGTTGTCATAGCATCCGCTGGAGTTTTTGGATAAATCGGAAGACCGATAGCTTTTAAAGCTTCTCTTGTAGCATTTGCTCTTGTAGCTGTATCACTATACAGTTTATCAAATCCATCGGCTTTGATTTTCTCTAAAATAGCCCCAAGACCTATGATAAGAGTTGTCGCTGCTGTCCAAGCTGTTGTATTTTTTCTTTGGTTTTTGAGTTCAATTGCAAGATTAAAGTAGTATCCTTTAGGATTTGCTTCGATTTTTTCAACTGCAGCATTACTTAGTCCAATCATTGCAAGACCAGGTGGTAACATAAGTGCTTTTTGACTTCCTGTGATAAGTGCATCGATATTTGTCGTGTCGATTCTCTCAACACCAACTGCAGTTATCCCATCAGCGATTATCATAATATTAGGGTTTATTGCTTTTACTCTCTCAGCTATCTGCTCAACTGGATGTCTAAGTCCACCAGCACTTTCGCAAATCTGGATACAAAGAGAGTCGATATCGCTATCGTTTTTGATGATTTCTATCACTTCATCCAGCGAAACTGGAGTGTCCCAAGAGTGTTTGATTTCAGTATTTGGGATATTCATAGCTTTGCAAATTTTTCCAAATCTCTCACCAAATTTTCCACTGTTGATAGTTAGTGATTTTTTAGCTGTAAGATTTATAATACAAGCTTCCATCGCCCCTGTCCCACTTGAAGCGAGCATCAAAGCTTCTGGCATATCAAGGATTTCTAAAAGAAGTTCTCTTGTATTTTTAAATATTGCTTCAAATTCTGGAGTTCTATGATGAAGAGTCTCTGTAGCCATTGCAGCTCTTACAAATTCTGGTACTGGTGTTGGTCCGGGGGTTAGTAACATTTTTTCCTACCTAAGTATAAATATTTTTTAAATTTTGACTAAACATTACAAAAGGCACCTAAATTTTAGGCACCTTTGTTATCTCTGGATTATGCCTAAATTTTGGTTAAGAGAAGATTATTTGAAATATTGCCCTAGTTTTGATTTATGATTTTTTTAACATTCTTTCATATTCATCATGGGAACCAATCCAAAACCATACCATAATATTATCATCCGTTAATACCCCTATTGTTCTATAGTTATATGTGATACGAGCTGAAAAGATTGGTTGATTTGAATGTACTCTTTTAAAATGTAAACTTGAATGATAAGGATTTTGCTTAAAAAGTTTGTATTGCTTTTTTGCTGATTCTCTTATTTCTATAGGTAAACCTTTGTATAGTTTTTTCCACTTAAGACTTATATGAGAAATCATAATTTTTCTATATTTAAGAGTTCTGTTTGGTTATTTTTATATTCGTATAAGGCTTCATTTGCCATTGTTAAGAGTTCATCTTCACTTTGTGCAAAGCTATTGTTCCAATCTTTTTCTGATGATATTTCATCTAAAATAAATCGAGCAAATATATTTTGCTCTATCTCATTTAGTAGCGAAGCTTTTTCAAATGCACTATTTAATAATCGTGTCATAAAATATCTCCTTTTCCATTTTAAAAATTATACCAAAAGAAATTAAAAAGTGATGGGAAATAAAAAAGGTTGAGCCTAAGCCCAACCTTTGAAATCTAAAAATAAGCTAGTAATTATTAGAAACTATACACAGCTTGTAATGAATAGTATGAACTATCACCTGCAGATGTTTCAGCAGAGATATTTGAATACAATGCACTTATATTTAAACCTTTAAGAAGTTTACATTCCCAAGAAGCTGTAAGATTAAGCTCTGATTCTTTTTCGCTTTTAGAAGTTGTAGTTACATCTTTATAACTTGTAGTTCCATAGATTGCACCTAACTCAAATCCAGCCACAGTTGTACTTACACCTGCATAAAGAGTTTTTGAATCTGCTATCAATAAAGTTCCATCTCCATCAACATCTCCACCATAAACTTTATTTCCACTATCTAAAGGATTGATATTATCTCCAAGAGCTGCAATACTTCCGATTCCATTATCTTTTCCAGCTTTGATATATCCACCATTTAGTGCAATTTCTCCAACTTTATAGCTTAAATCTAAAGCCATAATGCTTCCATCTTTCGTTCCCACTGCATCTTCGCTAGTTGTAGCATATTTACCAACTACACCAAGTCCAGAAACTTCAGCTTCTACTTTAGCACCAACTGCACTAAATACATCTGGAGCATCCATATAGTAAGCCCCTACTTTTGTAGTTTTATCTATCTCATAAGTTACATCAAGTACATTTGCACCTTTTTCTGTTCCACTCACAGCAAATTCACTTAAAGCTTCATCATTAGCATTTGCATTAAATCTTTCAGTATGTCCAAGGATGATAGTAGTATTAGGGGTAGCACTTACTACACCAACAACCGCTTCATGGTAATCAGCTATCCATTCTAAATCAATC
>RRZT010968624.1_pt1 | contig 12300 bp, 7 predicted proteins | sample 2165551 | NCBI WGS metagenome assembly RRZT01 (sample SAMN10456910, study PRJNA506462) | wastewater metagenome | biome: wastewater; feature: sludge; material: wastewater sludge; isolation source: wastewater sludge with Escherichia coli K12::gfp cells carrying plasmid... | place: USA: Moscow, Idaho ... | reverse complement strand
GCAGCGTTTACAGGCAGGTGACGCCATCAATGTCAGTGAACAACGTGCCGTGATGCACCACGCGCTACGCGCACCGGCGGACAGTGATATCCGTGTTGATGGTGAGAATATCGTGCCGTCAATCCAAGCGGTATTACAGCGCGTGGGTGAATTTGTCGAAAAAATTCACCAACAACACTGGCGGGGGCATAACGGCAAATCGATTCGACATGTCGTGAATATTGGTATCGGTGGTTCCGACCTCGGGCCAATGTTGGTCACACGCGCCCTCAAACCGTATTCAGTTGGCAAAGTAGAATTGCACTTTGTTTCGAATCTCGATGGGCGACATCTCGCCGATACATTAGAAGCCTTGGATGCAGCAGAAACCTTATTTATTGTGGCTTCCAAGTCTTTCAGCACTCCAGAAACCTTACTAAACGCACAAGCCGCCCGAGAATGGTTCTTGGCCCAAGGCGGCAGTGTTGAGGCCATACAACAACATTTCGTTGCTGTTTCCAGCAATATCCCTGCAGCAACCGCATTTGGCATTGCTCCCGAGAACTGTTTTCCTTTTTGGGATTGGGTGGGAGGGCGTTATTCCGTGTGGTCGGCGATTGGACTGCCGGTGATGTTATCTATTGGTATGAACCACTTCCGGCAATTCTTGGCCGGCGCACATGCCATGGATTGCCATTTCTTTAGCACGCCTTTTGCCGAAAATGCGCCCGTGCTGCTGGGATTGCTGGGGATTTGGTATAACACTTTCTACCGTGCACACACCCATGCCGTGATGCCATACGATCAGGGGCTGTCACGCCTACCCGCCTATCTACAACAACTGGATATGGAGTCGAACGGCAAGCGGGTTGGTCGTTGTGGGGCACGCTTGGACTTTAACACTGGGCCGATTATTTGGGGCGAAGTCGGCGTTAACAGCCAACATGCTTTTTTCCAGCTGCTACATCAAGGCACTCGCTTAGTGCCATGTGATTTTATTATTCCCGCCTGTGAACATGGCAAACTCAAAACCCACCATACCGCTATGTTGGCCAACTTTCTGGCACAGACTGAAGCTTTGATGCGAGGAAAAAACGAAGCAGAAGTGCTAGCAGAGTTTGGAACGGAACTGCCTGACAATATTGATATTTTATTGCCACAAAAAGTATTTCCTGGCAATCAACCATCAAATACCCTAATTTTAGACAGTTTAAATCCGTATAATCTGGGGATGTTGTTAGCGTTGTATGAACATAAGGTGTTTGTGCAAGGCGTGATCTGGGGCATTAATTCTTTTGATCAATGGGGCGTGGAGTATGGCAAACAGTTGGCCCGCAAAATTGAACCTGAGCTGCGCGCAGTAGCATTGCCCAACTTGCAACACGATGCCTCAACCAATGGATTGATTCGACATATTCACCAACTACGACAACAACGGAAATCGCTGCTATGACCCTACAGGCCTCTTTAGCAAATGAAATCCAACACAGCGCACACCAGTTAGCCCAACAACTGTTACAACGCGGTGAAACGGTTGCCACTGCAGAGTCATGCACCGGTGGTCTGATTGCAGCAACGTTAACAGAGATGGCTGGTAGTTCTGCGTGGTTTGGTTGGGGAATCGTCAGTTATGCCAATGAAGCCAAGCAGCAATTGTTACAGGTCAAGGCTCATACTCTCGCTACCGATGGCGCTGTCAGTCAAGCGGTGGTCGAACAAATGGCAACCGGCGTGCGCCAGCTCAGCGGCGCAAACTGGGCTGTCGCTGTTTCAGGAATTGCAGGGCCCAGCGGCGGTTCGGTAGAGAAGCCAGTGGGTACAGTGTGGATTGCTGTGGCAGGGGCACAAGGCTGCACGAGCCGTTGTCATCTCTTTACGGGTGATCGACAACACATTCGCGCCCACACCGTCTTGATGGCCTTGCAACAACTACAACAACAGATCGCATTGACTGTGTCAGACAATCAATAGCGTTTTGATAACCCCTTATTTTTAGGTGGCGCTAATATGTCTTTTTGGGCGAAATGGTCGCGCCAGGCGACTGCTGATGCTGCGGCGAGTAGCAATCACGATGTGATTCTGACTTTACAACTGAATGGAAACGCGCTCAGCAGTCAGGCATTGAGCCCGTGGGGAGACCTACAACAGCTCAGTTTGGTCTTAGCTTTTGTCTCACCACATCTCAATATGCAGCAGGTGGGACAACAATTACGACGATTATTCCCGCCCCAAGTTAAATTAGGCTTAATCAGTACCGCTGGTGAGTTGTGCCAATCTGCACAGATTGCTGCCGGACAAAGCTGCTCGCCTTATTTAGCAACCCCACAACAAGGCTGGCATCATGTCGTCTTAGCTGGTTTTTCACGACATATTTTCAGTCACGTCGATTTACATTGGGTTCCCTTGCCAAGTGAAGATATTCGACGCGGTACGCCACAATTAAGCCGTGAACAGCGGTTACAACAATTGGAAACGCATCTTGGGCGTTTGCGTCCTAGCTTCACTATTGATGACCGCGATACCTTGGCATTAACCTTTTTTGATGGTTTGGCAGGCGCCGAGAATTTGTTTATGGAAGCGCTTTATCATACCGAACGTTTTCCATGCTTATTTATTGGCGGTTCAGCAGGTGGCCTACTCGACTTTAAGCACACTTGGTTATCCGATGGTGAAAAGGTTTTCGAAAACCATGCGTTAATGGTGCTCTGCAAAACAGCACCAGACATTCGCTTTGGGGTGTTCAAAAGCCAAAACTTTACGCCCACCACCACCCGCTATATTGTCGCTGATGCCGACCCCCTTCGCCGTACCGTCAGCCGTGTATTCAACCCACAACAGCAACAGCTCCATTCTTTCATCGATGTCTTATGTCAAGACCTACGCACCACACCTGAACAATTAGCAAAACAATTTGAACAACACGCTTTTGCAATTGAGTTAGGCAAAGAACACTATATTCGTTCCGTGGCACAAGTTAATTTACAAAAACAAGAAATTGCTTTTTATTGTGATATTGAGCCGGGCGATCAACTTGTGTTGATGAAAACCACCGACTTTATTCGCCAAACACAAGACGATTATCAACGCTATGCTCAAGATAAACCGAAACCGATTGGGGCTATTTTTAATGATTGTGTTTTAAGACGTTTATTTAATCAAAATCAGCTTAATCAGTTAACGGTTTTTAAAGATACCCCAATTGCTGGTTTTACGACATTTGGTGAATTACTGGGTATTAACATCAATCAAACTCTCTCTTCCGTCTTTTTCTATCGCGTGGCACAAGGTGAACCTTTTAACGATGCGATGATGGATCACTTTACCGTTCGATATGCCAATTTCCAAAATTATTTCACCAGAAGACAGTTAAAACGATTACAAATGGTGGATACCATTCGCCAAAGTGTGATTCAACAACTCGACCAGTTCCGCATGTTAAGCACAGAGGCACAGGCATGTTTGCCAGAAATGCAGAACTACTTACAAGAGTCAGGCAGTTTATTAACGCAATTAAATCAAGATATTAGTCAATACAGCAGCGAAATTGAACACAGTGTCAGCGAAGCCAATCAACTATCAGAGCGGATGCAAACTTTGGTGATGGGGGCGGCAAAAATTGAGGAAATTTTGACTCAAATTGCCCGCATTGCAGAACAGACTAATTTATTGGCATTGAATGCAGCAATCGAAGCGGCTCGTGCAGGGAAAGCTGGGCGCGGTTTTGCTGTGGTGGCGGATGAGGTGCGCAAGTTAGCAGGTAATACCCAATCCAATTTAACGTCGACCCAACAATCGGTTCAAGCAGTGTTAAGTGGAATTGATGGCCTCAAACTGGCATTAGCTGAGACCACCTCACACATTGCCAACATGGCAGAGGGCAGCCGCCATGTATCTGGCCAAGTCTCGGCACTGGCCACACGCGCCACTGCCGAGTCAGGCCTACTCGCTGAACAAATCCGCCAAATCCACGATCATTCGCTGATGTTAGAGGGGATTGACCATGCACTGCGCCAGCTAGCGGCCTTACAACTTTAACGTGGTGGGCGGTGGAATGTAACCGGTTGCACCGGAATCAGCGACGGCGGGGGCGATTTGAAGATATGACTTTTCATCTTGCCCATCACATGCATTTCACAGGGACGACATTCAAATTTGAGGGTGTAGGTGTCGTTACCTGATTTCAAAATCATCGGATCAGCACGCACTTGCCCCATCACCCCTTGTACCCCTTTGGCTTGCTTGGGACAAAGATGATAGGCAAAACGCAGACAATGTTTGGTAATCATCAAACTGACTTCGCCCGGTTCTTCATGTGCTTCATAAGCCGCAGCAATCAGTTCCACCCCATGCTTACGATAAAAGGCCCGCGCTTTCTCGTTATACACATTAGCCAAGAATGACAGTGAAGTTTCTGGGTAAGGAAAAGGTGGCTCGGTGGGTGGTGTCGGTGCTGGACGTTGCCACGCAGCCAGACGGGCGGCAAGCAATGCCTCTATTGCCTGTCGGCGTAGCTTATTCAGTTGTGAACTGGGAATAAACCATGATTCAGACGTAGCAAGGGTCAATTGCTCAAGATGAAAGAGCGTATTACCAAAACGAGATAGCGCGTCTTCAAGGTTTTGGCGTGCTTTATCCGCCTGCTGTGCAGGGACTTTATCACACACCAAATGAGCTGTTACCGTCACCCCATCCTCATCTTGCAACGACAACGCCACGCCATCCGCACTGTCTTGTAAACAGGCTTGAACAGCAATAGTGCGTTGTGCCGAGGATTTGGTCAGCGCCATTTCCCAAGCGTGGTCACGGTTACGCGACAACAAAGTGCCCACTTTCAAGCCACGCAAGCGGGAAACCATTTCGTTTGGCCAAATACGCCAAATTTGACCGTCTTCACTGGCACGCTGCCACTTGGCTTGATTGGCCTGTACCCCAATCACTTCCCGCTTAAAAGTGTAATTTAAACCATCACCATTCGAGAGTGTCTCTTGGGTTTCCACCTCTAACCAATCCTGCCCCACCGCCACCACATGCCCCAGTGGCAATCCCACATATTTTGGCGAATCAAATGCACCAATATCGATTTTTCGGGCAGTGGCAAAATAATCCGTGCTACCGCGATGAAAGGTTTTATCAGGGTTTGGTGTAAATAAAATCTCTGTTTTTCCACTTGAAGCCCGACACCATTCAGGATGACGGTCTAAAATTTGATCTAATTGCTGGCGGTAATGGGCAGTGATATTTTTAACATACGCCATTTCTTTATAACGGCCTTCAATTTTAAACGACCGTATTCCAGCCAATAATAAGGCTTCAAGATTCGCTGTTTGATTGTTGTCTTTCATCGACAACAGATGTTTTTCAAAAGCCACCACCCCACCATTGGTATCCGTTAAGGTATAGGGTAAGCGACAGGCTTGCGAACAATCGCCACGATTGGCACTGCGTCCAGTTTGTGCATGACTGATATTGCATTGCCCTGAAAATGCGACACATAACGCGCCATGAATAAAATATTCTAGCGAAACGTGCGCTGGCACCGCTTGTCGTATTGTCGCGACTTCTTGGATATTTAATTCACGCGCCAAAACCAGCTGACTAAAACCACTGTGGGCCAAAAAACGGGCTTTTTCTGGATGACGAATATCACATTGGGTTGAAGCGTGTAGCTGAATTGGTGGTAAATCGAGTTCAAGCAAGCCCATATCCTGCACAATCAGCGCATCAACACCTGCCTCATAACATTGATAAATCAAACGGCGTGCGGCTTCGAGTTCGGCATCATGCAAAATCGTGTTCAGGGTGACAAAAATTCGGGCATGATACTGATGGGCAAAACGGCATAAGGCAGCGATATCTTCGATTGAGTTGGCCGCATGTTCACGAGCCCCAAAACTTGGCCCACCGATATAGACTGCATCCGCGCCATGTAGAATCGCCTCACGGCCAATTTCAGCGGTTTTTGCCGGCGCGAGCAATTCGATTTGATGGGGTAACAAACTCATAAAAATCACTTTCTTGAAAAAATCACTGCCATCTTTAGCCAAACCACTGACCACACAGAGGGCTTACGACAACAGAAATCGAGCAATAGAGTGGCAATTATAAGCGTTTATTTTGAGGTCGACTATGATACAAAATTTCTTATGTCATTAAAAATGAAAAGATAAGCAAAAATCATTTATCTCGGCTTATTGGTACAAAAACTAAATTTAGTTTTTATGGTATGATGATGCACTTTATCAGAACAATTGAATTTATCAGCAATGCCTGACGCAAAAAGCATACGCTTTGTGTTAACACAGATAAAATAAAGCCAATCATGGCTAGACTTCACACGAGACAGGAAAGATATTGTTAAACCACGTGGATAGCGTGCTACAGAAAGGAGTATCGAGAGACTCAGTGTGAATCCACACGAGACTATCCTCTTGTCAGCAAGATCATTGCAACAAGCTCTCTCGCGCAAACAGATGAAAACTATCTTTATCGTTGATGATTCGCCCACCATCCTTCTCAGCGTTTCAGCCATTCTGACCAAAGCAGGCTATGCGGTCGAAAAAGCCTCTAACGGCCAAGATGCCCTCGCCCGTTTTCGTGGTGGCATTAAAGCCGATCTGCTGATTACCGACTTAAATATGCCGGGGATGAATGGATTGGAGCTTATTAAAGAGGTGCGGCAATTGCCAAATTATCGTTTTATGCCCATTCTGTTCTTAACGACTGAATCACAACAAGCACGGCGTGCCGAAGCCCGTGCCGCAGGGGCCTCGGGTTGGTTGGTAAAACCCGCTTCTGCTGACGACTTACTCAACACCATTAAATTGGTTTTACGGTGACATTGCTATGAGCCTCCCATCCTCACGTACTTCCGCCTCCACCGAAACGATTTCTTTTCAAGGGCGCAGCACTGCTTTAGCGGTGGTTACCGCGTTAGTATGCGGTTTGGGGGTGTATTTACTCTACGAACCTTTCCATGAACAGTTTTTGCCTGCCGTTGGACTCAGTACCCGTCTAGGCGATGCTATCGGTTCGGTCATCTTGGTATTTGTTGGCTATGGTGTAAGACGCTTGGTCTCGCTCTTGTTGTTCCGAGACACCATGCTCGGTCTAGAGCATGTCAAAAAACAGGTAGAAGAAGAAAATGCCCAAGTCCATCAATGGATGGGGCTGATTGCCGAGCAGTTGGCTAATGTTCCCAAATATAACTCGGTACTACGACAACAGCTCAACACGGTGATTCAAGAGACCGAAAACGCCGCCTACTCGATCACCGAACGCTTACAAACCATCGATCAGGTGGTGACGCATCTTCAACAGTTTGTCAATGAAAGTGCTGCCCGTTCAAACCGTTTGGCTGAAGAATCAGAAGATGAAATTGCAGTCAATCAGCGTTTGATTGCAAATATGGATGACTATATCCAACAACGCCTTGATTTTACTCGTGAAGAGCAATCACGAATCAAAGTGGCAGTCGATCAAGCGCGGTCGTTAGAAGAATTGGTCAATTTGATTCGTGGCATTGCCAGCCAAACCAATCTATTGGCCTTAAATGCAGCGATCGAGGCGGCACGCGCAGGCGAGGCCGGACGCGGCTTTGCTGTGGTCGCCGATGAAGTGCGTAAGCTTTCCGCAGAAAGCGAACAGGCAGTCTTGCGGATTAACGAGGGGATTCAAGCCGTTGCAACCACGATTGAAGAGCAGTTCAACTCGAAACTGATTGCCACCAATATCGAAGGTGAACGCACCACCTTACAAAGCTTTTCTCACCAATTAAATGAGCTTAATACCGATTATGCAAACTTGTTGCAATCTCAAAATGAGATGATACGCACCATTCGTGAGAGCAGCGATACCCTTGCCAATATGTTTATGGATGCACTGGCAAATGTTCAGTTCCAAGATGTTTCTCGTCAAATGATCGAACATGTGATGAGCGCGCTGGAAAAACTCGATCAACATGCCATAGATTTGCAACAACGCCTTGCACGCGGTGCACCACTCGAAGCAGCCGACCTACCGCAACTACAAGCCACATTAGAAGCTGTGTATGGCAGTTATGTGATGCAGCAGCAGCGAGATACCCATCAACGCGCACTCAATCAAACTTCATCTGGCAATCACAGCAGTGGAGGCGGGGGTGGCAGCAAAGTTGAGTTGTTTTAGTGAGCCAAATGATGTTTAAGCCAGCACAAGACCTGACCATCTACCATGTTGCAGCATTAAAACAACAGTTGGAACAGTATTTGGCACAATCACCAAGCGATATGATTTTAGACTTATCCGCTGTGCAAGATATGGACAGCGCTGGCTTACAGTTTGTGTTATTGACACAACAAGAGGCAAAGCGGCGGCAGTTGGCACATGCACTGCATCACCCTACCGTCGCCATCAAGCAACAACTGGCCTTCTTGCGACTCACACCGGTGTTTACGTTCGAGGAATAAGATAGCTCATGGATGAATTATTGGCCGTTTTTGTGCAAGAAAGCCGTGAGCAGCTGCAAGCACTCGAAGCCGGTTTAATTGCACTTGATCGTGGTGACCACGACCCAGATACCCTCAATGGTGTCTTTCGTGCTGCCCACACCATCAAAGGCGGTGCAGGGGTGGTGGAATGTGACTTTATTGTCGAATTTACCCATGTCGTTGAAAACACCTTAGACGCGCTCCGCAATGGCAGCCGCGAACTCTCCCCACCCTTAATTGCGGCCTTGTTGCAATGTAGCGATCATCTGTCAGATTTACTCGACTTACTCGAACAGAGCGCCACCCCCGATGCCGAGTGCTTGGCACGCGGCCAACAGCGCCTAGCCAACCTAGGCAACCCCACCGCCCCCACGCCAACACCTACTGCTGCCGCAACGCCGCCAGTGGCCGCCAATAGCGACCGACATTGGCATATCTCGGTGCGCTTTGGCTTGGATACCCTGCGCCACGGTATGGATCCTGTTTCTTTTCTGCATTATTTAGAGGAAATGGGCGAGATTGTTGGCTTGGCAACGATTTATGACCAATTACCGGCCTTAGCTGAGTACGACCCAGAGGGCTGCTACCTTGGTTTTGAAATTGATTACGCCAGCACAGCCGACAAGGCCAGCATTGAGCGGGTATTTGATTTTGTGCGGGATGATTGCTTACTCCACATCATCCCCCCCGATAGCAAAGTCGATGACTTTATTCATCTGATTGAACAATTACCAGAAACACCGCCGCGTATCGGGGAAATTTTGGTTCAGGTCGGCGCCCTGACTGAAAAAGAGCTACAACAAGCGCTGCATACCCAATCGCAACTTCCATATGATGATGACCACCCTGCTCCCAAAGTTGGGGAAATTTTGGTTGAACATCATCATGTGCCCCCACAGCTGGTCGAAGCTGCTGCGGGCAAACAAGGGAAACTGCAAGCCGGACAAAACCATACCTTACGCATTCAGGCGGATAAGCTGGATAAGCTGATTGATTTAGTCGGCGAGTTGGTGATTGCCGGCGCCAGCGCACGTTTACTGGCGCGTGAAATCGGCCAAACACGACTCAGCCGCGTGACACAAATTATGTCGCGTTTGGTGGAAGAAATTCGCGATTCAGCGCTTGAGTTACGCATGGTGCAAATTGGCGAAACCTTTAATCGTTTCCATCGTGTGGTGCGTGATTTATCACATGAACTCAATAAAGAAGTGGAATTAAACATCTCGGGGGCAGAAACCGAGCTTGATAAAAGTGTGGTCGAGAAAATCAGCGATCCGCTGATGCACTTGGTCCGCAATGCCATTGACCACGGCATTGAATCACCAGAACAACGCCTTGCCGCAGGGAAACCCGCACGCGGCAAAATTGGTTTTAATGCCTATCACGATTCCGGTTCAATCGTCATTGAAGTGCGAGATGATGGTGCCGGTGTCAACCGACAAAAAGTCTTAAAACGTGCCATTGAGCGAGGGTTGGTCTCCGCCAATCAAAGCCTGTCAGATACCGAAATTCTCAACTTATTGTTAGAGCCTGGTTTTTCGACTGCCGATAAGGTGTCGAATGTCTCCGGACGCGGTGTCGGTATGGATGTGGTAAAACGTAATATCCAATCCTTGCGTGGTCGGATTGATATGGAAAGCGTTGAGGGACAGGGTTCACGGTTTATGATTCGTTTGCCGTTAACCTTGGCCATCATCGACGGTTTTCATGTGGCAATTGCGGCCAGTACGTATATTTTGCCGTTGGATTCTGTGGTGCGCTGTTTGGAATTCAAAGACGCGGCCAGCGATCGCGACTATCTCGACTTTGGTGGTGAAGCCTTGCCCTTTGTTCGTTTACGCGATTTATTCCGTATTGATGCCCCAATGCCGCCACGCCAAAATGTGATTGTGGTGCAATATGCTGGACAAAAAGCAGGCTTAGTGGTCGATCAATTATTGGGTGAATCACAAACCGTCATTAAACCCCTCTCGTCAATGTTTCAGCACATGCGCGGTATTGGGGGTGCCACTATTCTCGGCAGTGGTGAAGTTGCTTTGATTTTAGATGTACAAGCCTTGGTGCAATTGGCCGCCACACGCGAAACCGACAGTTTGTCAGTCCAGCGTGAGCCTGCAGTCAATCAACCGGCCTAATTCACAGGAGAGTCATGTTGAGTAATTTAAAAATTGGTGGCCGACTGGGCTTGGGCTTTGGTCTAGTCATTGTCCTACTGTTAATTGTCGCCGGCCTTGCGCTATTGCGTCTGCAAACACTGGGCAATGCAATGGATACGGTTGTTAACGACCGTTTTGTCAAAACACAACGGATGAATCTGGTAGAAAGTCAGATGAACGTGGTCATTCGTGCCACCCGTAATTTGCTGTTGGACAACTCCCCAGCTGCGATTGAAAAAGAAAAAGAGCGCATTGCCGAAGGCGGGCGGATTATCGGGGGTGAATTACAAGCCCTTGAACAAACTATTAACTTACCCAAAGGCCGTGAACTGCTCAGTAATGTGATGGCAAAACGGGTGGATTACCTCGACTCACAAGTCCGCTACATGAAAGTCATCGGCATTGACCGAGAGCAGGCGTTGCAAATCAATAACCAAGAGCTACGTCCTAAGCTCAATGCCTATATCGCCGCCATGCGCGCTTTAGCCGACTATCAAGTCGAATTGGCGAAAGAACATGGCGCGCAGGCCATTGCCTTGGTTGAACAAACTCGCTTGATCTTGATTGCGTTAGTAGTGACGGCACTGTTGCTATCAGGTTTGATTGCATGGTTGATTACGCGCAGCATCACCCAACCGACAGCGAAACTGTTGGAGCTGGCACAAGATATGTCAGCAGGTAATTTCTCTCGCGAGGTGGATACCAGTCGCAAAGATGAGATTGGCACTTTGGCACAAGCTTTTGCTGCATTACGACAGTCGATCAACAATATGAAAGAAGACGCGATGTCGCTATCGCGGGCAGCGGTGGAAGGTAAACTCAGCACACGCGCTGATGCTAACCGTCACCAAGGTGACTACCGCCGCATTGTCGAAGGTGTGAACGCCACCCTCGATGCAGTGATTGGGCCACTCAATGTCGCTGCCAATTATGTTGATCGTATCGCACAAGGTTCGATTCCGCCGAAAATCACCGACAACTACAACGGTGATTTCAACGTGATCAAACAAAATCTGAATACCTGTATTGATGCGGTGAATCTGCTGATTGCCGATGCGGCAACCCTGTCGCGTGCCGCTGTTGAAGGCAAGCTCAACACACGCGCTGATGCCAACCGCCATCAAGGCGACTACCGCCGCATTGTCGAAGGCGTGAATGCCACCCTCGATGCAGTGATTGGGCCACTCAACGTGGCCGCAGACTATGTCGACTGCATCGCCAAAGGCGCGATTCCACCGAAAATCAGCGATAACTACAACGGTGACTTTAACGTTATTAAACAAAATCTGAATCAGTGTATTGATGCAGTCAATCTACTCATCACCGACGCTGCCATGCTGTCGCGGGCGGCGGTTGAAGGGAAGCTCAGCACACGCGCCGATGCCAACCGTCATCAAGGGGATTACCGCCGCATTATCGAAGGCGTGAATGCCACCCTCGATGCGGTAATTGGGCCACTCAATGTCGCTGCTGACTATGTCGACCGCATCGCCAAAGGGGCCATCCCACCAAAAATCACCGACAGCTATAACGGTGATTTCAACGTGATCAAACAAAATCTGAACACTTGTATTGATGCGGTCAATTTGTTGATTGCTGACGCCAATATGTTGTCTCAAGCAGCAGTAGATGGGCGAATTGAAACCCGCGCTGAAGCCATCCGCCATCAAGGGGATTACCGCAAAATTGTCGAAGGCGTG
>RRZT011405885.1_pt1 | contig 12301 bp, 8 predicted proteins | sample 2165551 | NCBI WGS metagenome assembly RRZT01 (sample SAMN10456910, study PRJNA506462) | wastewater metagenome | biome: wastewater; feature: sludge; material: wastewater sludge; isolation source: wastewater sludge with Escherichia coli K12::gfp cells carrying plasmid... | place: USA: Moscow, Idaho ... | reverse complement strand
GCCTGACGGGTCACGGAAAACGCCCCGGAAATTACTGCTTGCGAAGCAATCACCGTCGCCAGCGTCGACAGCCCCACCAGCGGCAAGAGCATCCACTCAGGCGCAAGATGATAAAAAGGATTCGTCACCTCTTCCGGATGCGCCAGTAGCAAGGCACCTTGCCCAAAGTAATTGAGCATTAAGGACGGCAATACGAAGCAGAACCAGGCCTGACGAATCGGCCGACTGCCGAAATGCCCCATATCCGCGTAAAGCGCTTCCGCGCCAGTGACCGAAAGCACCACGGCGCCCATCGCCACAATGGCAATACCGCGATTTTCAATCAGAAAAAACAAGCCATAGCTTGGACTCAGGGCCATCAGGACCTCTGGGCTCGCCACAATGTTGTAAATTCCCAGGCCGCCAAGCGTGGAGAACCATAGCACCATCACCGGGCCAAAATACGCACCGACCGACGCTGTCCCTTTGCGCTGAACGAAGAACAGCACGAAGAGCACCGCAAGCGTCAGCGGAATGATAAAAGGACGCAACACAGGCGTCGCCACCTCCAGCCCTTCGAGTGCGGAAAGGACGGACATGGCGGGGGTAACCATCCCGTCGCCGTAAAACATCCCGGCGCCAAGCAAACCGGCGAGCATGATGCCTCGCTGAACCTTTGGCTGGCCTTTCGCGCCATGCAGCGCCAGCGCAATCATGGCCATAATGCCGCCCTCACCGCGATTATCCGCACGCATGATAAACACGACGTATTTGATCGAAACGACGACAATCAAGGACCACAAGATGAGCGAAAGAATCCCGAGCAGGTTATCCGGGGTCAGCGGAATCGGGTGGATTCCAGCAAAGACTTCTTTCATCGTGTACAGAGGACTGGTACCGATATCTCCGTAAACCACACCCAGCGCAGCTAATGCCAACGCCGCTTGCTGTGATTTGTTTAGAGTGGCTCCGTGATGCATCTTGCACTTCGCTTTCTGCGGTTGTTTTTGTTTTCCAGCAAATTAAGCAAAGGTTAGCAAATAGAGCCGCACTATGGCGAGTATTTTTCGCGGCACCAGGCTAAACAGCGAACTTTCCCTGCTTTGCCGTTTCAAGCGCACATCACAAACCGCCCCCCGCATTTGACGCGAGATATGCGGTACGGTAATACTAGATCCATTGCTCTCTATACTGGGCTTCGCGCCTACGCTAGACATCTCATCATTTGCGAAAAGGGCTCTTTATGCAAACCCCATCTCTGAAATATCTGAAGCTTCTATCTGAAAAATACCCTTCAGTCCAGTCCGCTTCGACGGCGATCATCAATTTCACGGCCCAACTCCAGCTGCCAAAAGGAACCGAGCATTTCCTTTCCGATATCCATGGCGAAAACGAAGCGTTTCAGCACGTTGTACGCAATGGAGCCGGTTCGATCCTGCGAAAAATCGACGAAATGTTCAGCAACACCATGTCGAAGTCCGTGCGACGAAACCTGGCAACACTAATCTACTATCCCGAGCTAAAAACGCCCCTGATGCTCCAGTCGATTCCAGACAAGGACGAGTGGTGCAAGCTGACGCTGATTCGCTTGGTAAAATTCGCACGCCAACTGAGCGCAAAGTATCGCCGCGAGACGATACGGAATTTTCTGCCCAAGCCGGTGGCCGAAACCATCGAAGAATTGCTCTACGATCAGGAAGGCGTCGAACACAAAGCGTCGTATTACCAGAGCCAAATCGAAACGATCGTGTCGACCGGCAGCTCGCTGGCCTTCATCACAAGTCTGGCTGAACTGATTCGACACCTGGCAGTTGAACGACTCCACGTCATCGGTGACATCTATGATCGCGGCCCCGGTGCGCACCTTATCCTTGATTCGCTGATGGAACACCGCCAGGTCGATATCCAGTGGGGAAATCACGACATTTTGTGGATGGGCAGCGCCGCCGGCAGCGAAGCGTGTATCGCCAACGTAATTCGCACCTGCCTGCGCTACGGCAACATGGAGACGCTGGATAACGGCTACGGCATCAGTTTGCTGCCCCTTGCCTCTTTCGCCCTCGAGACCTACAAAGATGATCCTTGCGACTTGTTCATCCCGAAAGTTTCTAAGGAAAGCGCGTTCTCCAGCCAGGAAATCCGCCTCATGGCGCAAATGCAGAAGGCGATGGCGATCATCCAGTTCAAGCTGGAAAGCCAGGTCATCAAACGTCGCCCGCATTACCAGATGAATGACCGCCTGCTGCTCGACAAGATTGATTTTCAGCGCGGCGTGATCAACCTGAACGGCATCGACTACCCAATGCTCGATACCTTTTTCCCGACCATCGACGAAAAGAATCCCGACGTGTTATCCCCGGCAGAACACACGGTGGTTGAAAAACTGCGGCTTTCCTTTGTCAACAGCAAGAAGCTTCAGCAACATGCCCGCTTCCTCTTCTCTGCCGGCAGCATTTACCTGGCCCATGACGGCAACCTGCTCTACCACGGTTGCATCGCCATGAACGACGATGGCGAATTCAGATCCTTCAATGTCGAGGAAAAATCATTTTCAGGAAAAGAGTTCCTCGACCGTGTGGATCGGATCGCCCGTCAAGGCTATTTCGACACCGACAATCAACCGCAAAAGCAATATGGCATGGACGCCATGTGGTTCCTCTGGTGCGCTCCCATGTCACCGCTCTTCGGCAAAGAAAAAATGGCCACCTTGGAGCGCTATTTCCTGGCTGACAAAGAGACGCACGTCGAAAAACGCAATGCCTATTACACCCTGCGCGACACGGAGAAAACAGCAAGAAAAATCCTTGAAGAGTTCGGGCTAAACCCGGACACCGGACGCATCGTCAACGGCCACGTTCCGGTCAAGGTTGCCAAAGGCGAACGCCCGATCAAGGCTAACGGACGACTGATTGTGATTGACGGCGGCTTCTCCAAAGCCTACCAACGCGAAACAGGAATCGCCGGCTACACGCTGATCTCCAACTCACGCGGGCTGCTGCTAGCCGCGCATCAACCCTTCGAGTCAACGCAGAAAGCGGTTTCCGAAGAACTCGATATCGACACCGAGACGGACATCATCCACACCCATCCATTCAGGATGCGTGTGCGCGACACCGACCGTGGTCGCGAAATCCAGGAGCAGATCGATGAACTGCAGGCGCTGCTACACGCTTACCGCGAAGGCTTGATCAAGGAACAGAGTCCGCTATAGCCAAACGCCATCGCTGGAAGCCAATAAATACGGGCATCTTCAGCACTATGAATAAAAAGATCCCTGCTATTGCAGGGATCTTTGTTCCACCTCAAGCAACAAGAAGGCTCCTTCACCCTGCAACCCCTACCCTACTCACAGCTCGATTGATCCCGCTTAACGAGGCACCCGCGCCAGCAGCGCCTCTTTAAGCCAGCGCCCCGCCGGCCCCAGCGGGCGGGCGCGGTGCCACTGCAGCTCCAGCGCCAATTCGTGGCTGGCGATAAAGTCGGGAGCCAGTACCACCACCTCCTTGCGCGCCAGCGGCTGATGGATCAGAAAGGCCGGAATAGCGGCCCAGCCCAGACCCTGTTTAACCAGTTCCAGCACCCCGAAATCCCCCTCGACCCACCACACCTGAGCAGAGAGCCGAAAACGCTGACGCTCGGTGCCTTCTCGCCGTCCTGTCACCATCAACTGTCGTGCCCCTTGCAAGTCAGCCTCTCGCAGCGGCTGTTTATGAGCCAGCGGATGTTCAGGAGAGACCACCAGCGGCATGCTCACCTCCCCCAGTGAGCGAGCGACGATTTCGCGCTGCGGATGCACCTTCTGGTAACTGATGCCTAGCTGGGAACGACCAGTCACCAGCAACTCTGTAACATCCTCCATCAACGGAAAGAGCAGTTCCAGCTCTACGCTCGGGTAGCGCCTGGCAAACTCCTCCAGCAGAGTGCCAAGCCAGGGCAGGTGCGAATCATCGTCAATAGCCAAGGTGAGGCGCGACTCTACCCCTGCTGCCAGCTCACCGGCAATCGCCTGCAACCGCTCGCTCTGGGCTAACAAGGTAGTCGCCTCCTGCACCATGCGCCGCCCCGCCTCTGTTAGCTGTGGATAACGGCCGGAGCGTTCGAACAGGGTGAGCGCCAGATCGATCTCCAGATTGGCGATGGCGGTGCTGACCACGGATTGCGCCTTGCCCAGCTTGCGGGCAGCAGCGGAAAACGAACCGGTTTCGGCTGCTGCCAGCAAGATTTTCAGTTGTTCCAGTGATGGCGTCATCGTATGCCCCTCCAAGCAAGCACCTTCTCATCCATCTATTTTAACGATAGATACCAACATGAACCTATCGCTAAAGATTGATAAATTAACCAGCAGTTCGTAAATAAACCTGATTGAGAGAGTGACTTATGCGTACCCGTAATGATCGCCTGCGCCATGCCATTGGCTTTGAACTCATTGGCCTGCTGATTGCAGCCCCACTGGCAAGTTGGGCCACAGGAATCCACCTCAATCACATGGGGCCGCTGGCGATCTTCTTCTCGCTGCTCGCCACCGGCTGGAATTACGTCTACAACCTCGGCGTCGACAAACTGCTGCTCAAATATCAGGGCCATACCTACAAGAGCATGTGGCAACGGGTGATACATACCCTGGGTTTCGAGGGGGGACTGCTACTGGTCGCCATGCCGGTGATGTCGCTGTGGCTTGGCATTAGCCTGTTGGAGGCGTTTGTGCTGGATCTTGGCTTCGTCGCCTTCTACTTGGCGTATGCCTTTGTCTACAACCTGAGCTATGACAAGGTCTTTCCTATCCCCCGAGTGGTTACGCAATAAGTAACACAGAAGCACGGCAACCTGCGAAGAAAAAGCCCTGCTATTGCAGGGCTCTTCGGCGATTTTTTACACAATAAGTCGCAGGTACAAATCAGAACGGGATATCGTCGTCCATATCCTCAAAGCTGGGCGCTTTTTTGACTGGCGCAGAACCCCGTTGCGCACTCGGCGCGCTTGCAGAGGGCATGCTGCCGCCGTATTCGGCTTCACCACCAGAGGATGACGCAGCGTTTTGGCGCCCGCCAAGCATCTGCATTTCGCTGGCTTCAATTTCCGTCGTATAGCGCTCCTGGCCTTCTTTGTCCTGCCATTTACGCGTACGGATACGCCCTTCGAGATACACCGACGAACCCTTTTTAAGATACTGCCCGACGATTTCGGCAAGCTTGCGATAGAACACCACGCGATGCCACTCGGTAATCTCCTTCTTCTCCCCCGTCCCCTTATCTTTCCATGATTCAGTGGTTGCCAAACGAATATTGGCCACTGCGTCGCCATTAGGCATATAGCGGGTTTCCGGATCGGCACCCAGATTGCCGACGAGAATTACTTTATTGACCGAAGCCATGTTATCTCCATGAGGGGGTATTCGAAATGCAGATTATAAAGAGTTATGCCGCTGCTTGCCGCACCCGTGCAGCAGGGAGGGCCATGCTTAACCCAACCCCAAGCCAGATCAGCGCCAGCAAAGCGCAAACAAGCCACACGGCACTCGTTCCCAAGAACTTGACCAGCAGGCCGCCGAGCAAACCGCCAAGAAACAGACCTAAGGATTGCGTCGTATTGTATACGCCAAGCGCTGCACCCTTGGCATGAGCTGGCGCAATACGGGCAATCAACGAAGGCTGTATCGCTTCAAGAACATTGAACGCGATAAAAAACAACAGCAACCAGAAAAACAGGGCATAGCGCCCATGCCCAAAAAAACCGAAGCCTAGTTGAACCGCAAGCAGGAGAACAATCGCACCGTTGAATACCAGCCTCATCTTGCCGTGCTTTTCGGCTGCAATGATCGCTGGCACCATCACCACAAAAGAGAGCAGTACCGCCGGCAAGTAAACCATCCAGTGATCGCCAACTGGCAATGCCCCACTGCTGATGAGTGCCGCCGGCACGACGATCCACATCGCTGTCTGCATCAGGTGTAAGACGAATACGCCAAAATTCATGCGCAACAGTTGCGGGTGCCCGAGCACTTCAACGAAGCTCGACCACCCCGCTTGCCGTGGAATTGCCGGCGCAGCGGGCACGTAGTTGAGCACCACGATGATCGCCAGCAACGAAAGCATTCCGGTGAGAAAGAAAATACCGGGCATGCCGATACCTGCGTACAACAGTGGCGCAGCGACCATCGATAGCGCGAAAACCAGCCCAATCGATGAGCCGATCAGCGCCATCACCTTGGTCAGATGCTGCTCACGCGTCAGATCGGCCGCCAGCGCCGTCACCGCGGCAGAAATTGCGCCAGCGCCTTGCAATGCGCGACCACCGATAATGCCGTAAATGTCGTTCGCCATTGCCGCGACAAAGCTGCCAGCAGCAAACAGCAACAGACCAAAGACAATCACCGGCTTGCGCCCGAAACGATCCGAAGCTGCGCCGTAAGCAATCTGTAGAAAGGTCTGCGTCAAGCCGTAAGCGCCCAGAGCCAGTCCAACCAAGGCCATGTCGCCACCCGACGGCAAGTGCTGGGCATACACGGAAAAAACCGGCAGGATCAGGAAAAGCCCGAGCATACGCAAGGCAAAAATACTTGCCAGACCGAGCCCGGCACGCCGCTCGCCGGACGTCATCGGATCATGAGTAGGAGATAACGTCAATTCGGCACCAAAAAAGGCTGAGAAGTTGCGACACAAGGAGGAGAGAGGAACCTGAACGGACCGGCGCGGTCGTATTCAACAAGCTATTTGCGTATATTAACAGTTTTGCTTTACCCCTCAGGCCAAGCCTCCCCATGGATGAACTAACAGAAATCAGGATTCGCGGCGCGCGCACGCACAACCTGAAAAACATCAATCTCGACCTGCCGCGCAACCGCATGATCGTCATCACCGGACTCTCCGGCTCGGGCAAATCCTCGCTCGCCTTCGATACGCTGTACGCCGAAGGCCAGCGGCGCTATGTCGAATCGCTCTCCGCCTATGCCCGGCAATTTCTGCAACGCATGGACAAGCCGGATGTCGATCTGATCGAAGGCCTCTCGCCGGCCATCTCGATCGAGCAGAAGGCAACCAGCCATAACCCGCGCTCGACCGTCGGCACGGTCACCGAGATTCATGACTACCTGCGGCTGTTGTTTGCCCGCGCCGGCACGCCGTATTGCCCGGAGCACCTGCTGCCGCTCGATTCACAGACCGTCTCGCAAATGGTCGATCACGTACTGGCGCTTCCCATCGACACCAAGCTGATGATCCTCGCGCCGGTCGTCGCCAACCGCAAGGGCGAACAACAGGAGCTCTTTGCCGAACTGCGTGCGCAAGGCTTCGCCCGTCTGCGCGTCGATGGCCAGATTTACGAGATCGATGCCCTGCCCAAACTGGCGAAGACGCATAAACATACGGTCGATGTCGTCGTCGACCGTCTCAAGATCCGTGACGACATGCGTCAGCGCCTTGCCGAATCGTTTGAAACCGCCCTGCGTCACGCCGAAGGCCGCGCCATCGCCTATGAAATGGAGAGCGGCAAAGAGCACCTCTTCTCGGCCAAATTTGCCTGCCCGATCTGTTCGTACTCGCTGCCGGAGCTGGAGCCGCGTATCTTCTCGTTCAACAACCCGATGGGCGCCTGCCAGAGCTGCGACGGTCTGGGCGTCATCCAGTTCTTCGACCCCAAGCGCATCGTCACCCAAGCCAAGCTGTCATTGTCTACGGGGGCGATTCGCGGCTGGGATCGGCGCAATCCCTTCTACTTCCAGTTGCTCACCTCGCTGGCCGAGCATTACGGCTTCGACATCGACGCCCCGTTCGAAACGCTCGCGGAGAACATTCAAAAGATCGTCCTTTACGGTTCGGGCAAGGAGATCATCCGCTTTTGCTATCTCAACGAAAAAGGCAGCCGCTTTGACCGCAACCACACCTTCGAAGGCATCATCGGCAATCTGGAACGCCGCTACAAAGAGACCGATTCAGTCGCCGTACGCGAAGACCTCGCCAAACTGATCAGCAACAAGGTCTGCCCGAGTTGCCAGGGCGCAAGACTGCGCGAAGAAGCGCGCAACGTGCGCATCGGCTCCGGCGACAACGCGCTCAACCTGCACGAGATCAGCCGCCTGCCGCTCGTTCAGGCGCGCGATCACTTTCTCGCACTGGCGCTTGCCGGCAACAAGGCACAGGTCGCAGAGAAAGTTCTCAAGGAAATCACCAGCCGCCTGCAGTTTCTGATCAACGTCGGCCTCGACTACCTGTCGCTCGACCGCTCGGCCGAAACGCTCTCGGGCGGAGAAGCACAGCGCATCCGGCTGGCCTCGCAGATCGGCTCCGGACTCACCGGCGTCATGTACGTTCTCGACGAACCCTCAATCGGTCTGCACCAGCGCGACAACGCCCGCTTGCTGCAAACACTCAAGCAGCTTCGCGACATCGGCAACACGGTGATCGTCGTCGAACACGATGAAGACGCCATTCTCGGTGCCGACTATGTGGTAGACATCGGCCCCGGCGCCGGCATACACGGGGGCGAAATCGTCGCCGAAGGCACTCCTGAACAAGTCGCCAGAAATCCGGCCTCGATGACTGGCGACTATCTCTCCGGGCGTCGTTGCATCGCTGCCCCCGGAAAAATGCGCAAACCAGACCCGGCACGACAGCTCAAGCTGATTGGCGCGCGTGGCAACAACCTCAAAAACGTCACGCTGGAACTGCCGGTCGGCCTATTCACCTGCATCACCGGCGTTTCCGGCTCCGGCAAATCAACGCTGATCAACGACACGCTTTACACCGCCGCTGCGCGCCATCTCTACGGCTCAAACCAGGAACCCGCCGAGCACGACGAAATTATTGGCCTTGATCATTTCGACAAAGTCATCAACGTTGACCAATCGCCGATCGGCCGCACGCCCCGCTCCAACCCGGCAACCTACACCGGGCTGATGACGCCGATCCGCGAACTGTTTTCCGGCGTTCCGGAGTCGCGCAACCGCGGCTACGGCCCCGGCCGCTTCTCGTTCAACGTCAAGGGCGGTCGCTGTGAAGCCTGTCAGGGCGACGGCGTAATCAAAGTCGAGATGCACTTTCTGCCGGACATCTATGTTTCCTGCGATGTCTGTCACGGCAAACGCTACAACCGCGAAACCCTCGAAGTGCATTACAAAGGCAAGAACATCCACGACATCCTGCAAATGACCGTCGAAATGGCGCGCGAATTCTTCGACGCCGTACCAGTCATCGCCCGCAAACTGCAAACCCTGGTCGATGTCGGCCTCTCTTACATCACGCTCGGCCAGTCAGCCACCACCCTGTCGGGCGGCGAAGCACAGCGCGTAAAGCTGGCGCTTGAACTCTCCAAGCGAGATACCGGCAGAACGCTCTACATCCTCGACGAGCCAACGACTGGCCTGCATTTCCAGGACATTGAAATGCTGCTCAAGGTACTCCACCGTCTAGCCGATCACGGCAACACAGTGGTCGTCATTGAGCACAATCTGGATGTCATCAAAACCGCCGACTGGATCATTGATCTCGGGCCGGAAGGCGGCGACGGCGGCGGGCAAATTCTTGCTACCGGCACCCCGAAAGTAATAGCCAATACCAGAAACAGTCACACCGGCGAGTTCTTGAAACCCTTGCTGGCACGAAAAAAATAGACGCTCCAAAATTGTGATATCACTTGCTTAGGAAGCAAAAACAACATAAATTTCGCTTTCTTCACGAATTTTTTGCTCTGCCCCTTCCCAGCAAGCGAATGAAGTGCAAGAATCGCGGCGAAGTATTAATTTGACCTTCGACAACCAACAACAGGAGACACTATGAACAAGTCTGAACTCATCGACGCAATTGCTGCTCGTACCGAACTTTCCAAGGTTGCTTCCGGCAAAGCCCTGGACGCTGTCATTGAAAGCATTGTTGAAGCAGTTGCCAAGGGCGACGGCGTCAGTCTGGTTGGCTTTGGCTCCTTCAAGGCTGCTGACCGCGCTGCCCGCGAAGGCAAAAACCCGAAGACCGGCGAAAAGATCAAGATTGCCGCAACCACCGTGCCAAAATTCTCCGCTGGCGCAACCTTCAAGGCCACTGTTGCTGCCGCTAACACCAAGAAAAAGAAATAATTCACCCCCCTCTGAGCGTTACAGGAAAGGCTTGTCTTGGTACAAGCCTTTTTCTTTAGCAGCATTCAAAGCGCAGCGCCTTCCTGCGCAACAAGGACCTAATCATGAAAATTCGCAATCTCCTCGCACTATCAGCATTTGCCATCCTTCCGCTCACCGTTGCCGCCCAGTCCGTTATTAACGGCGTTAAGCTCGTTGGCCCAGGCAGGTTTGCCGGCACCGTTGAAGAAACAGCAACACTATTGGTTACCTCTGTCGATCCGGCAACACGAATCATTGGTCTCAAACGCGCCAATGGAGAACCACTGGAAGTCGTTGCCGGTCCTGAAGTCAAGAACTTAGATCAGATCAAAGTAGGTGACAATGTCGTTTCCCGCCACACGCTGGCTCTGGTTATGGAGCTCATCAAAGGCGGCAACGGCATTCGCGAGCGCGTAGAAAGCAGTGACTCCGGCTCCGCCAAGCCGGGGGAAAAGCCAGAAGCCTATAGCGCAAAGAAAATCGCTTTTGTTGCCGACGTAAAAAAAGTCGACAAGAAGAAACAAGTCGTTACCTTGCTCGGCGCCACCAACAATACGGTTCTCCTGAAGATCAGGGATCCTGAGCAGCTCAAGCTGATCAAAAAGGGTGACCAGATCGAAGGCGTTTATGCCGAGGCCGTTTCAATTTCGGTCGAAACTGCTCCAGCCAAATAAGCTGTTCATGTAAATTGCAGCGCGTTTCCTCGCATCATGATTGACGAGCTTGGGCGCGCTGCGTAGAATTTGCATCATACGGGGGCGTAGCTCAGTTGGGAGAGCGATTGGTTCGCAATCAATAGGTCGGCGGTTCGATCCCGCCCGTCTCCACCAAAAAATTCAAAGGCTTGCTACGATGCAAGCCTTTTCTGTTTTTGGCTGCGCCTAGCCAGAAATTTGCCTCTCCCGCTCTGCGTCCCCGAGCATTCGCTTAAGCTATAATCGTTCGGTTTGCGCCGGATCCATGCCGGCTTGTTGTCTGCTCCTGTGGCGGACAAGTTCAGGACTCAAGAATGACCCTACGACTCGCTTCTGCATTGATCTCGGTAATGCGCCTTGCCTGCATTGCTGCGCTGCTCGCCGGTTGCGTAACCGTGACAGAGAAGCCTGATCGTACGCCGTCACCAGGCCTTGCGGGCAACGCCAGCTTGCGGATTTCCGATTACGAAGCAGAGGCAGGTACGCCTTCTCTGGCGGCCCCTGGCAGCAAGCGCCGCTCTTCGCAGAGCATTGATGGCCGCCTCCCCGCCATTGAAATCCCAGCCCAGGCGCACTCCTTGCAAACCATCGACCTGACCAGCGACGTCGATGACTTGTTTGCACGCATGCGCAACGGCTTTGCCATGCCGGACATCAATAACGATCTCGTCCTTTCTCACCAGCAGTGGTATCTGAACCACCCCGAACACCTGCGCCGCGTAGTTGAACGGAGCAGCCTGTACATGCACCACATCGTTGAAGAGCTCGACAAACGGGGCATGCCGATGGAACTCGCGCTATTGCCAATGGTGGAAAGCGCCTTCAATCCAATGGCCTATTCGCGCGCCAAAGCTTCCGGCCTCTGGCAGTTCATCCCCTCCACCGGCAAACGCTATAACCTGAACCAGAACTGGTGGAAGGACGAACGGCGTGACATTGTGGCTTCAACTGCGGCGGCGCTCGACTATCTGCAAACGATCTACGACCTGCACGGCGACTGGCACTTGGCGCTGGCCTCGTACAACTGGGGGGAAGGCTCTGTTGGACGGGCGCTCAACAAGAACCGGGCGCTTGGCCTGCCAGGAGACTATCTGAGCCTGACCATGCCCGGCGAGACCAAAAACTACGTACCCAAGCTACAAGCCTTGAAAAACATTTTCAGCGACCCGGCGCTCGTGACCGAACTGAATTTGTCGCCGATTCCCAACCGTCCCTATTTCAGTACGGTTTCCAAAACTTCCAGTATCGACGTCAATGTCGCTGCCAAGCTGGCAGAAATGCCCGTCAAGGAATTCGTGGCACTCAACCCGGCGCACAACCGACCGGTCATTCAAGCTGAAAGCCCGATCATCATCCCCGCCGAAAAGCTCGAGACCTTCATGAGCAATCTCGAAGCGCATGAAAGCAGTAACAAACCCTTGTCGTACTGGCAGTCCTACACCCTGCGCCCCGGCGACAAGCTGGAGAAGGTTGCCCCGCGTTTTGGCATGTCCGTTGCCAACCTCAAGGCGGTCAATGGCATTCAGGGAAAAATCAAGGTCGG
>RRZT012124828.1_pt1 | contig 12302 bp, 12 predicted proteins | sample 2165551 | NCBI WGS metagenome assembly RRZT01 (sample SAMN10456910, study PRJNA506462) | wastewater metagenome | biome: wastewater; feature: sludge; material: wastewater sludge; isolation source: wastewater sludge with Escherichia coli K12::gfp cells carrying plasmid... | place: USA: Moscow, Idaho... | reverse complement strand
GGGCCGGCGAAGATGAACGAGCCGCTGGGGCGCTTCGGATCCTTGAGGCCCGCGCGCGTGCGCCGGATCGAGCGCGAGAGCGCCTTGACGGCGTCCTCCTGGCCGATGTAGCGCTTGCCCAGCTCGGCCTCCATGCGGAGCAGCCGCTGCGACTCCTCCTCGGTGAGCTTGAACACCGGGATTCCGGTCGAGCCGGAGAGCACGACGGCGATCTCCTCCTCGCCCACGACGGCGGGCAGGTCCGAGTCGCCCTGCTTCCAGGCCTCCTCGCGCTCGGCGCGCTGGGCCCTGAGCTTCTGTTCCTCGTCCCGCAGGCGCGCCGCGCGCTCGAAGTCCTGCGCGTCGATGGCCGCGTCCTTCTGGAGCTTGTTGGCCGCCAGGGCCTCGTCGAACTCCCGCAGGTCCGGCGGCGCGGTCATGCGCTGGATGCGCAGGCGCGCGCCGGCCTCGTCGATCAGGTCGATGGCCTTGTCGGGCAGGAACCGGTCCTGGATGTAGCGGTCCGCCATCGTGGCGGCGGCGACGAGCGCCTCGTCGGTGATGGTGATCCGGTGGTGCGCCTCGTAGCGGTCGCGCAGGCCCTTGAGGATGTCGATCGTCATGGCGACCGACGGCTCGGCCACCTGGATCGGCTGGAAGCGGCGCTCGAGGGCCGCGTCCTTCTCGATGTGCTTGCGGTACTCGTCCAGCGTCGTCGCGCCGATCGTCTGCAACTCGCCACGCGCCAGCATCGGCTTCAGGATGCTCGCGGCGTCGATCGCGCCCTCGGCGGCGCCGGCCCCGACGAGGGTGTGGATCTCGTCGATGAACAGCATGATGTCGCCGCGGGTCTTGATCTCCTTCAGCACCTTCTTCAGGCGCTCCTCGAAGTCGCCGCGGTAGCGGGAGCCCGCGACCAGCGCGCCGAGGTCGAGCGTGTAGATCTGCTTGTCGCGCAGGGTCTCGGGCACGTCGCCACGCACGATCGCCTGCGAGAGGCCCTCGACGACGGCGGTCTTGCCGACGCCCGGCTCGCCGATCAGCACCGGGTTGTTCTTGGTGCGGCGGCTGAGCACGGTCATGACGCGCTCAATCTCCTGCGTGCGCCCGATGACCGGGTCGAGCAGGTTGTCGCGCGCGGCCTGCGTCAGGTTGCGGCCGAACTGGTCGAGGATCTGCGAGGTGGCCTTCTCGGGCCCGGTCTCGGGGGCGCCGGCCATCGAGGCCTCGCGGCCCTGGTAGCCGGTGATGAGCTGGAGCACGGTGCTGCGAACGCGGCTGAGATCCGCGCCCAGCTTGATCAGCACCTGCGCGGCGACGCCCTCGCCCTCGCGGATCAGCCCGAGCAGGATGTGCTCGGTGCCGATGTAGCTGTGATTCATCTGCAGCGCCTCGCGGAGCGACAGCTCCAGCACCTTCTTGGCGCGCGGGGTGAACGGGATGTGCCCCGTGGGGACCTGCTGGCCCTGGCCGATGATCTCCTCGACCTGCGCCCGCACCGCTTCCAGCGCGATTCCGAGCGACTCCAGCGCCTTGGCCGCCACGCCCTCACCCTCGTGAATGAGGCCGAGCAGGATGTGCTCGGTGCCGATGAAGTTGTGGTTGAGCAGCTTCGCCTCGTCCTGAGCCAGGACGATCACGCGCCGCGCCCGGTCGGTGAACCGTTCGAACATGAAACTTCCCTCCTGTTGCTATCGACGACGTCGCGTCGGCAACTTCTTCCAAGCTTACTAACGACTGGCCAAACCAACTCGATCCATGGTTCACCGAGCGAGAACATGCAAAAGCCGGCGGGGCGCTCGCGCGCCCCGCCGGCCCTAGCCGAAGGTCAGTTGGCGGCCTCGTAGGCCTCCATCACGTTGCCCGGGATGCGGCCGCGGTCGGAGACCTCGTAGCCGTTGGCGCGGGCCCAGTCGCGGATCTCGGCCAGGCCTCCCTTCGAGGAACGCGCGACGGGCTTGCGGCCGGCGGGAGCGGCCTTGCGGCGACCAACCCGCTCCGCCTTCGCGATGAACGGCGCAAGCGCGGCCTCGAGCTTGGCGATGTTCGCCTCGCTGAGGTCGATCGTGTAGGCCGCCTTGTCGAGCGAGAACTCGACGGCGCGCGCGTCGGCGCTGCCGTCGATGTCGTCGGTGAGAATGACGCGGATCTCTCGTGCCACAGGGGACTCCTTCTACATATCGTTGAGAGCTATCATGTAGACCCTACAATCATTTCCCGCCGAATACCAAGAGAAAAAGGCCGATGACGATTCTGCGCCCATTCACCGTCGGCGGTTTAGGCCTTCCCGACCACGAACCGATCTCGCTCGGGACGCGTCACCCGAGCAGCATCTCGCTCATTCGCATTCAGGCCGAGATCGACGGCGACGAGATCGTGGCGGCAGATGTCGCGAATGGATATGGCCATCGCGGCGCCGAGAAGCTGTTCGAGGTGCGCGATTATCGTTCCATGATCATGCTGGCGGACAGGCATGATTGGCTGGCCGCATTCAGCGGCGAACTCGGCTTGGCACTGACCCTCGATAACGCCATGCGGCTCTCTCCCCCGCCGCGCGCCTCGGTGCTGCGGACCCTGCTGGCCGAGCTCGCGCGCGTCCACAGCCACCTCTCCTTCCTCAGCTACCTGGCAGACGACGAGCTGTCGCCGACGCTGTGGGGCACCGTCGAGGCCCTCAGGGGGCGATTCCTCGCCTGGGCGGGCAACCGGGTTCACCCCATGCTGAACCGCGTCGGCGGCCTCGCGTCCGACGCGCCCGAGGAATGGCTGGGCGCGCTCGACCCGGTCCTCGACGACGTCGCCCGCCTCGCCGCCGCCCTCCGCGGGAGGCTCGCCGCCACCGATCGGTTTCGCGGTCTCGCCGTTCTCGACCGCGACGCGTGCCTCGGCTACGGGCTCTCGGGCCCCGTGTCCCGCGCCGCCGGGCTCGATCTCGACCGACGCGCCACCGGCTACCTCGCCTACGACCGCGTCTTCGTCCCGGCCCCCGGCCGAACGGCCGGCGACGCCGACGCGCGCCTCGGCGTGCTGATCGACGAGCTGGACGCCTCCGCGGACATGGTGCGGGCGGCGCGCGCCCTGGCGGCGGAGACGCCGGGCGAGGTGTCGACCAGGCTGTCGCGACGCCTGAAGGTCCCCGAGGGCGAGCACGTCACCGACATCGAGGCGCCCTGGGGCATCGCGTCCTGCCTGATGGTCTCCCGCGGCGGCCAGACGCCCTGGCGCGTGGGCCTGCGCACGCCGTCGTTCGCGAACCTCTCCGCGCTCGGCCCCGCCCTCGTCGGCGCGCGCGTCACGCAGCTGCCCGACGTCGTCGCCAGCCTCGGCTACACCGTCGGGGACGCGGACAAGTAGCAACGCAAACCCCCGGCACGGGGCCGGGGGCTGTGGGCGCGGCTAGGTCAGGCGCGCATCCGGAGGTCGGGCAGCTCGTCGAGGTTCAGCTTCGCGAGGTCGACCATCGTGGGGTGCTCCTCCTCGCCCCAGATGTCGTCGATGCTCGGGCGCACGGCGTTGCGGGGAAGCCTCTGGATGTTGGTGATCTCCTCGGACTCGAGTTCCGCGATGCGGGCCTCGAGCTGCTCGATGCGGGCCTGGCGCTCGGCGACCTCGGCGCGCAGCCACACGGCGTTGCCGCGCATGGACGAGAGCTCGCTCTTGGCGGCGCCCAACTGGGAGCGCAGCTTGGCGATCACGGCCTGGAGATTCTCGGCGCGGGCGTTGAAGCGGCCGATCATGGCCACGGACTCCTCGTGGAAGCGGGACGCCTGCTGCGCGCGCAGCGTCACCTCGTGCTTCATCTCGGTGGCGTGGCGGGCGCGCTCGGCGGCCAGCTCGCGGCTGGCGAACCAGAACGCGGCCAGCGCCATGGCGACGGCGACGACGACGCCGGCGCGGACCACCCAGACGCCGCCGAGGAGCGAGGCGAGGGACGCGACGGTCCCCACCGCGAGGATCGCGACGGCGACCGTACGTTCAGAGGATTTCGATGCAGCGCGACGACCAGCCATGCCGCGAATTGTAACGTCTGTCCACGCGACACGCCGTCTCCGGACCGGCGTGTCCGGAGTTTCGGGCGGTCTTCGGATGGCCGCGCCCCGTGGTCCCCTCGCCCGGCTCGCCGGGGCTCCCCGTCGCGTCGTCATCGTCGTCCCCGTCGTGCACCACGCACGCGCGCTCCAGCAGCGCTCCCGCGCCGGCCAGGAGGAGCGCCGCGACGATCGTCGCCGCCCCCTGGATGACCCGCGCCGACGGCAACGGGGCGTCGAACCGGGTGATGTAGCGCATCACGTAGACCACGTGCCCGCCGGCCAACACCGCACCGGTGACGATCGCCGCCTTGGCGATGGCGACGGCGGCCAGGCCCTCCTGGGGGCCGACCTTGTGCTCCTCGCGCCGCTTCGGCAGCGTGCGACGGTAGATGAGGACCGCGCCCGCGAGCAGCACGAGCAGGATGGGAACCGACCAGGGCACCACGGGGGGAAAGCCGCCCGCGGCCTCGAACGCGAGCAGGATCAGCCCGCACAGGGCCGCACCCGCCAGGACCGCCACCACGGCCTGACGGGCGGTGGTCAGGCCGAGCTTGGGCCGCTCGCTCAAAAGCCGGTGCCGGTGAAGGTGATGACGATGTCGTCGCGTCGCGTGACCAGCGAGGTGTCGACCTCGTCGACCAGCTCGGCGATCGGGCCGTGGCCTGCGATGTCGCCGTTGGGGTCGATGTCGAGCCACGGCACGAGCACGAAGGCGCGCTCGTGAGCGCGCGGGTGCGGCAGCTCGATGTCACCCTCGGAGATGCGCTTGCCGACCATGATCACGTCGATGTCGAGCGTGCGGGGTCCGCCGACGACCTCGCGGGTGCGGCCGAAGTTCTGCTCGATCGCGCCGCACCGGTCGAGGATGGTCAGCGGCTCCATCGTGGTCTCGGCGACGACGACGAGGTTCAGGAAGTCGTCCTGCGCGGGGCCGCCACCGACGGGGGTCGTCTGATAGACCGGGGAGACGTCGACCAACGCGAGGTCCGGGGTGTCCGCGAGGAACTCGACGGCCTCCTGCAGGATGGTCGCCGAGTCGCCCATGTTGGACCCGAGGCTCAGGACGACCTTGGAGATGGGGCGAAGGTTGCCAAGGGTGTCGACGTCGATCTCGAAGGGGCCGTTGGACATCACTTACTTACTCCTACTGATCGTGACCGAGACGTCCGCGAAGCTCTGGCTCAGCGGCGCCCGGGGCTTGTGCACCGTTACCGTGACGCGCTCCACTTTGCCATGCTCCAGGCACTTGTCGGCAATCTCGCCGGCCACCGTCTCGATCAAGTCTCGCGGTTCGCCGGTGATGATCGCCTCCACGTCGTCGGCCACATCGGCGTAGCTGACGGTGTCTGCGAGCGCGTCGGAACGCGTCTCCAAAGGAAGCTCGAGGATCACATCGACGACGAACGGCTGGCCCTGCCTGCGCTCCTCGGGGAACACCCCGTGATAGCCGGTCGCGGCCAGCCCGGTCAGCGTGATGCGGTCGATGATGCCTCCTCTGGTCGCCTCCGAGACTAGCGCACGGGGTCGGGCCGGGTGAGGCGGGATGCGACGGCGATGGCGTCCGCCTGCATCTGCACCTCGTGCGTCCGGACGGCCCACACGCCGTGCAGCGCGCTCCAGAAGGTAACGGCCGCGGTGGCGGCGTCCCGCCCGGCCGGAGGTCGGCCGTCGAGCAGCCCGCCGAGGAAGGCCTTGCGGGAGGCCCCGACGATCACCCGGTGTCCCATTCCGACGAATCGCTCCAGGTGGCCGATCAGCTCCCAGTTGTGGTCCCAGGTCTTCGCGAAGCCGATCCCCGGGTCGAGGACGATCCGGTCCTCGGCGACGCCCGCGGCCAGCGCCGCGTCGCGTCGCGCGAGCAGCTCCTCGGCGACGTCGCCCACCACGTCGCCGTAGACGGCGGCGTCCTGCATCCGCGCCGAGTGCCCCCGCCAGTGCATGAGGCAGAGGTCGACCCGCCACTCGGCGGCGACGGTCAGCAGGTCGGGGTCGGCGAGGCCGCCCGAGACGTCGTTGATCAGGACCGCCCCCGCCTCCACGGCCCGCTCGGCGACCTCCGCGCGCATGGTGTCCACGGAGACCTTGACCCCCTCCGCCGCGAGCGCCCGGACGACGGGGAGGACGCGCGAGAGCTCCTCGCCCGCCGACACCCGTTCGGCCCCGGGGCGCGTGGACTCGCCCCCGACGTCGATCAGGTCCGCGCCGTCGGCCACCATCTGCCGCGCGTGGGCGACGGCACGAGTGGGATCGAGGTACGAGCCGCCGTCGGAGAACGAGTCCGGGGTGACGTTGAGGATGCCCATGACGAGGGTCACGAGGTCACCGTCCGAGGATCAGGCTCATCGCCTCGGCGCGGGTGGCCGCGTCGCGCAGCTGACCGCGGACGGCCGACGTGACGGTGCTGCTGCCCGGCTTGCGGACGCCGCGCATGGTCATGCAGGTGTGCTCGGCCTCGACGACGACCATGACGCCCCGCGCGCCGAGGTGCTCGACGAGCGCGTCGGCGATCTGGGTGGTCAGCCTCTCCTGCACCTGCAGGCGGCGGGCGTAGAGCTCGACGAGGCGGGCGAGCTTCGACAGCCCGGTGACGCGGCCGTCGGCCGAGGGGATGTAGGCGACGTGGGCCACCCCGGTGAACGGCAGGAGGTGGTGCTCGCAGAGGCTGACGACCTCGATGTCCTTGACGAGCACCATCTCGTCGTGCGCGATGTCGAAGGTGGTGCCGAGCAGCTCCTCCGCGTCCCGGCCGTAGCCGCCGACGAGCTCGCCCCACGCGCGGGCGACGCGCTCGGGCGTGTCGAGCAGGCCGTCGCGGTCCGGGTCCTCGCCGATCGCGGCGAGGATCTCGCGCACCGCGGCGGCGATGCGGGGCTCGTCGACGCTCACTGCTGCGGGCCGGTCGGCGGGGCGCTGGGCGGCGCCCACGGGCTGACCTCGGGCGCCGGCGGGTGCTGGTCGACGGTGGGCAGCGACGCCCGGGCAGGGGCGGGCGCCGTCGGCACGTCGACCGGCGGCAGCTCGGACGGGATGCGCAGGTCCGAGCCCGTCCAGGCGGACCGCTTCTCGCGGCGGCGCAGCGGCCTGAACACCTCCGCCACCTCCTGCTTGTTCAGCGTCTCCTTGCGGAACAGCTCGCGGACGAGCTCGTCGAGGACGTCGCGGTTCTCGACGAGCACGTCGAACGCCTCCTGGTGCGCGGTGTGGATCAGCTCGGCCACCTCGGCGTCGATGACCGCGGCCATCGTCTGCGAGTAGGCCTCCGTCGAGTCGGTGCCGCGCATGCCCATGAACGGCTCGGAGTCGCCGCCGCCGAGCTTGACGGCTCCGATCTTCTCGCTCATGCCGTACTGCGTCACCATCGCGCGGGCGACGCGGGTGGCCTTCTCGATGTCGTTCGCCGCACCGGTGGTGGGATCGTGGAACACGAGTTCCTCCGCCGCGCGCCCGCCCAGCATGTAGGCCAGCTGGTCGAGGAGCTCGCCGCGGGTCTGCGAGTACTTGTCGGCGTCGGGCATGACCATGGTGTAGCCCAGCGCGCGCCCGCGCGGCAGGATCGTGACCTTCTGCACCGGGTCGTTGCCGGGCATCGCGGCCGCCACGAGCGCGTGGCCGCCCTCGTGGTAGGCGGTGATCAGCCGCTCCTTGTCGTTCATCAGGCGCGTGCGCTTCTGCGGGCCGGCGATCACGCGGTCGATGGCCTCCTCGAGCTGCGGCTGGCGGATCATGTCGAGGTTCATGCGGGCCGCGAGCAGCGCGGCCTCGTTCAGCACGTTGGCGAGGTCGGCGCCGGAGAAGCCGGGGGTGCGCCGCGCGATCGACACGAGGTCGACGTCGCTGGCGAGCGGCTTGCCCTTGGCGTGGACCTTGAGGATCTGCGCGCGTCCCCCGGCATCGGGCGCGTCGACGCCGATCTGGCGGTCGAAACGGCCGGGGCGCAGCAGCGCGGGGTCGAGGACGTCGGGGCGGTTCGTCGCGGCGATCAGGATGACCCCGCCGCGGACGTCGAAGCCGTCCATCTCGACCAGCAGCTGATTCAGGGTCTGCTCGCGCTCGTCGTGGCCGCCGCCCATGCCCGCGCCGCGGTGGCGGCCGACGGCGTCGATCTCGTCGATGAAGATGATGGCCGGCGCGTTCTCCTTCGCCTGCGCGAAGAGGTCACGGACCCGGCTGGCGCCGACGCCGACGAACATCTCGACGAAGTCCGAACCGGAGATGGAGAAGAACGGGACGCCCGCCTCGCCCGCGACGGCGCGGGCCAGCAGCGTCTTGCCGGTTCCGGGCGGGCCGTACAGCAGCACGCCCTTGGGGATCTTGGCGCCGAGCTTCTGGAACTTCGCGGGCTCGGCGAGGAACTCCTTGATCTCCTCGAGTTCCTCGACGGCCTCCTCGGCACCCGCGACGTCCTTGAAGGTTGTCTTCGGGGTGTCCTTGGAGACCAGCTTCGCCTTCGACTTGCCGAAGGACAGCGGCCCGCCCGCGCCCGAGTTCGACATGGACCGCATGATCCAGAAGAACGCGAGGATGAGGATCAGGAAGGGAACGCCGGTGTAGAGGAAGGTCTGCAGCAGGCCGGGCGACGGGTTGGTTCCCGTCCACTCCTCGAGCGTGCCCGCGGCCTTGCGCTTCTCCAGCAGGGGGAGCACGTCGTCGACCTGGTTGCCCACCCACGCGGACTGCGTGCGCTTGCCCGTCGCGTCCGTGACCTGGATCAGCTGTTCGCCGTCGATGAGCTTGACGCTCTTCAGCTTCGCGTCGCCCCCGAGCTGTGCGAGCGTGGTCGACGTCGGGACGGTCTCGAACCCGGCCATGGAGCTGAACAGCTGCATGCCGAGGATCAGGAAGAGGAGGCTGAGGACGATCCACGCCACAGGGCTCCTGAAGAACTTCTGCAAAACAATCCCGATCTGAAGTCGATTAACGCGCACCGAAACCTTACCAGCGCGCGCAACGACCCCCCTTCACGCTCGTCACCAGCCTTTCGACGCGGTCCGAGCGCTCCGCGCCGGGGACCGGCTCAAGGAGCGTGGTTCAGCTGTAGACGTGCGGGGCGAGCGTGCCGACGTCGCGCAGGTTGCGGTAGCGGCCGGCGTAGTCGAGGCCGTAGCCGACGACGAACTCGTTGGGGATCTCGAAGCCCACGTACTTGACGGGGACCTCCATCTGCGCGGCGTCCGGCTTGCGGAACATCGTCATGATCTCGAGGCTCGCCGGGCCGCGGGAGGCGAGATTGCTCATCAGGTAGCTGAGCGTGAGGCCGGTGTCGATGATGTCCTCCACGACGATGACGTCGCGGCCGTCCAGGTCGACGTTCAGGTCCTTGAGGATGCGCACGACGCCGCTCGACTGCGTGCCCGCGCCGTAGGAGGAGACGGCCATCCAGTCCATCTCGACGTGGCTGCGCATGGCGCGCTGCAGGTCGCTCATGACCATGACGGCGCCGTTGAGGACGCCGACCAGCAGCACCTCGCGTCCGGCGTAGTCCTCGTCGATCTGGCGGGCGATCTCGTCGATCCGCGCCTGGATCTGATCGGAGGTGAAGAGCACCTTTTCCAGGTCCTGCATGACGTCAGCTGCATCCACGGGGCGAGCCTAGCGGATCAACCGGAGCTGCCCGTCCGCGCGCCGCACACCGCCCCCCGGCACCGCGATGGGGCCTTGGCCGCGCCAGGCGGTGACGAGGGTGTCGACGGCGAGCACGCCCTCGAGGGCGGGCTCGAGCCCGGCCGCGCGCAGCCAGGAGCGCAGGACGCGCCAGCGCAGGGCGTCGGGGAGGCCGCGGAGGTCGTCGACGCGGAGCGCCCCGTCCGGCGTGGGGCGGGCAGCCTCGTCGGCGAGCGTGTCGAGGAGGTCCGCGTCGGCGCGGGCGAGCCGCGCGGTGCGCGCGAGGGCCGGGGCGACGTCGCGGCCGAGTCCCGCGGAGAGCGTGGCCAGCGCGCGGCGGGCGCGGACGCGGGCGAAGGCGGGGTCGTCGTTCATGGGGTCGGCCCACCAGTCGACGCCCCAGGCGCGACAGGCGGCCTCGGTGTCGGCGCGCCGCAGCCCCAGCAGGGGGCGATGGAACGGGCCGCGGACCGCCGCCATGCCCGCCAGCGAGCGGGTCCCCGAGCCGCGGAGCAGGCCGAGCAGGACGGTCTCGGCCTGATCGTCCTGCGTGTGCCCGAGCAGCACGGGAAGGCCGGGCTCGGCCAGCGCGGCGAGGCGGGCGTCGCGCGCCGCGGCCTCCACCCCGCCGGCGCCCGGCCGCACCTCGACCCTCCGGGAGCTGGCCGCGACGCCCGCCGTCGCCAGGCGCGCGACGACGCCGTCGGCCACCTCGGCGGATCCCGGCTGGAGGCCGTGGTCGATCACGAGGATGTCCGCCCGCGTGCCCGCCCGGCGCGCGGCCCACGCGGCGCCGAGCGCGAGGGCGAGCGAGTCGGCGCCGCCGGAGCAGCCGACGACGACGTCGCCGTCGGGAAGCGCCGCGGCGACCGCGGCGGCGACGACGAGGGCGGCGGGCGGGAGTTCGCGCCTAGCCATGCAGGCGCCTCAGCCAGGCCTCCGGGTCGGCGATCTCCGCGCGGGTCGGGAGCGCCTCGGGTGCCTCGAACGCGGCGCGCAGGGCGTCGCGGCCGCCGCGGCGGGTGACGCGACGGCAGAACTCGAGGCCCTCGCGGTACTGCGCGTCCTTGTTCAGCGAGCCCGCCAATCGCCCGAGTCGCGAGACGGGCTCCTTGCGCGCGAAGGCCCTCCTGAGCCTCTTCACCGTCGGCACGAGCCGCCTGCCCACCTCGTCGGCCACATGGTCGGCGTGCCCCTCGAGGAAGGTCATGGTGGAGACGATCCCGGTCAGGCGATCGGCACCGGCCCCGGTGGCGACGACGGCGGCCGGGTCGCCCGAGCGCGCCCACCCCACGAGGCCATCGAGCAGCGAGGCGTCGTCGTCGAGGATGGCCCGGGCCCCCTCCAACAGATGCTCGCGGAGCCACGGCGCCGCACGGAACTGCAGCGCGTGGGTCTGCTCGTGAAGCGAGACCCACATCCGGAAGTCGGCGGGGACGAAGCCGTGCGCCCGCTCCAGCCGCAGGATGGTGGGCGCCACCAGGTAGAGCGTGTCCGCCCCGGAGTAGCCGTCGTACTGCCCGAGCAGCCGGCGGCTGGCGAAGCGGATCCCCGCCCCGAGCGCCAGCCCGCCTCCGACGCCGCGCAGCGTCGTGAGGAGGCCGGGCGCGCGGGCGGGAAGGCCGAGCTCGGCGACCACGCCGTCGGTCATGGCGCGGACGGCTTCGCCCCAGCCGGCCCAGTCGACGACGCGGATGGTTCCGGCGCCGACGGAGTCGAGTCCCATGTGCTCCGCCCCGGCCTCGCCCGCACGGCGCGCGGTGACCCGCAGGTCGGCGACCAGCTGCCGGAGCTCCGGGAGGGTGCGGTCGGGCAGGTCGCGGGCACCGAGCCGCGCGACCCGGCGGGCGAGTCCCCAGTCGATGACAGGCGCGTGCTCCATCAGCACCCGCACGACGCGACGACGCCCGTCGCCTGGTCCGTCCACACCTTGGCCGCCCAGCCGTCGGGGGTGCCGTTGATCATGAACGCGAACGAGAGCAGCCGGCCGTCGGCGGTGGCCGTGGTGCCGACGAGGGTCGACACCAGGGACAGCGTTCCCGTCTTGGCCCGGGCGACGCCGCGGGCCGGCCTGGCGGTCTCGTCGTCGAAGCGGTCCGCCAAGGTCCCGGTGACGCCCGCGGTGGGGAGGCCGTCGAGGATGACCGACAGCCGCTGATCGTCCTCGACGAGCGCGACGGCGCGCGCGAGCATGTGCGTCGTCACGCGGTTTAGTCGCGAGAGTCCGGACGAGTCGTGCAGCACGGTGCCCTTGTCCCAGAGGTCGAGCGGCTTCAACTGCTCCTCGATGGCGTCGACGGCGCCCGCAAACGTCGAGGGGTGGCCCGTGTGCGCGGCGAGCTGGAGGCCCATGATCTCGGTGAACGAGTTGTTGGAGCGGTTCATGGCCGTCTCCATCAGCACATGCACCGGAAGCGACTCGACGCGCGCCACCTCGTCGCCCTTGGCCTTCGCCTTCTTCGGCTCGCCCGCGACGGTCACGCCGTGTTCCTTCAGCTGCGCGGCGAACGTCTTGGCGGCGTCGACGGCGGGCGTCCGGCTGCGGCCGCCCCCGGCGAGCCGCCCCTCGTCGACCCAGAGCGCGCTGAGCTGCGTCACCTGGTCGCGGTAGTTGGACGGCCACGTCTCGTTCCAGCCGGGTTCGGCGAAGTGGCTCGCGTCGAAGCCGAGCGTCACCTTCTTCTGGCCTGC
>RRZT011176330.1_pt1 | contig 12303 bp, 12 predicted proteins | sample 2165551 | NCBI WGS metagenome assembly RRZT01 (sample SAMN10456910, study PRJNA506462) | wastewater metagenome | biome: wastewater; feature: sludge; material: wastewater sludge; isolation source: wastewater sludge with Escherichia coli K12::gfp cells carrying plasmid... | place: USA: Moscow, Idaho... | reverse complement strand
GTACTCGAAGTGCGTGATGTCGTCATCGGGTCCGAGCACCTCGTCGAGGAACCGACGCAGCGCCCCGGGTTCCTGGGGGAAGTTGACCATGAAGTAGTGCTTGCGGCCCTCGTAGATCAGTGACCGCTCGACCACTTCGGCATACCGCGACACGTCGTTGTTGCCGCCGCTCAGAATCGCAACCACCGTCTCGCCCGGCCTCGGCTTGTAGATGCCCAACGCCGCCGTCGCGAGCGCCCCGGCCGGCTCGGCAATGATGCCGTCGGTCTGGTACAGCGCCAGCATCTCCGAACAGATGCGCCCCTCCGGCACGGTGATCATGCGCGGACGGAACTGATCGGCGATCGCAAACGTGAGGTCGCCGGCCCGCTTCACGGCGGCCCCGTCGGCGAACGTGTCGATGCGCCTCAGTTCGCGAGGTTCACCCGCCTCGAGCGCCGCGACCAGACAGGCCGCCCCCGCGGGCTCGACCCCGATGATGTTGGTGGTGGGGTAGTGCTCGGCGAACCACACCAGCAGGCCGGCGATCATGCCGCCCCCACCCACGGGCACCAGCACGGTGTCGGGCGGGGCGCCCAGATCGGCGACGATCTCTGCGCCCACCGTGCCCTGGCCTGCGATCGTGCGGGCGTCGTCGAACGCCGGCACCAGCACGGCACCGGACGCTGCCGCCGCGGCCTTTGCCGCGTTCGACGCGTCGTCGTAGGTCTCGCCGCCGACCACCAGCTCGATGAAGCCCTGCCCCAACGCCACCATGCGCTCGCGCTTCTGCCGGGGCGTCGTGCCCGGTACGAAGATGCGGCCGGCGATGCCCAACCGGGCGCAGGATTCGGCGACGCCCTGGCCGTGGTTGCCAGCCGACGCGCAGATGACTCCGGCTGCCCGCTCTGACGCGGTGAGCTGCGAGATCAGGTTGTACGCGCCACGAATCTTGTAGGACCGGACTCCTTGCAGGTCCTCCCGCTTGACGCTCACGTCCGCCCCCGTGGCCGCCGAAAGGCGGGGCAACGGCTGGGTCGGTGTCTGCACGACGACGCCGCGAAGTCGAACTGCAGCCTCATCGATGTCGCGGGCGCTCAGGGGGAGCTTGGTCGCGTGAGTGGTCACCCCGACATTCTGCCCTTCCGCGGCAGCGGGGTCACCGACTCGACGAGTTCATCGATCTCGGGCTCCGCCCGCACGAGTTCCTCCTGCTCCGGCAGCGGAGCGGCCGGGCGGCGTCCGATCATCGGGGTGGCGCGGGCGGCGTCCTCAACCAGTTCGGGCGCCGACACCGAGCGCAGCGGCTCGTCGACCGGCGTGCCGCCGGTCAGCTCGCCCTCGGCGACCTGGAGGTCGCGGAAGCGGCGCGCCGTGACCAGCACCCGGCTCTCGAGTGATGCCACCGACGCGTTGTACGCCTTCACCGCCGACGACAGTGAGCGGCCCACCTTGTCGAAGCTGCCGCCCATCGTGCCCAGCCGGTCGTACAACTCACGGCCCAGCCGGAACACCTCGGCGGCCGACTCGGCGAGCCGGGCCTGCTTCCACCCGTAGTTGACCGACCGCAGCATGGCGATGAGCGTGGTCGGGGTGGCCACCACCACGTTGCGGCCCGCGGCGTACTCGTTCAGGTCGGGCAGCAGCCGCAGCGCCTCCAGGCCGAGCGCCTCGCTCGGGATGAACATCACGACGAACTCCGGTGTGGCGTCGCCCGCCTTCCAGTAGTTCTTCGCCGACAGCGCGTCGACGTGGCCCCGAACGTTGCGGGCGAACTGGTCGAGGTGACGTTCGCGGTCGCGGTCGTCTTCGGTCTCCTGCGCGTCGAGGAACGCCGTGAGCGGCACCTTGCTGTCGACATAGACGAACTTGCCCTCTGACAGCGACACCCGCATGTCGGGGCGGATCGTGCGGTCCTCCGACGTGGTCGAGGTCGCCTGCTGCACGAAGTCGCAATGCTCGAGCATGCCCGCCACCTCGGCGACGTTCTTGAGCTGCGTCTCACCCCACGCACCCCGCACCTGCGGCTTGCGCAGCGCCGTCGACAGGGCGTGCGTCTCTTTGCGCAGCTGCTCGCCGGTCGCCTGCACCGCCCGCACCTGCGCAGCGAGATCGGTGGACATCTCGACCCGCGACTTTTCGACCTCGTTCAGCCGCGTGTGGAACGCCGCCAGGCTCTCGCGGATCGGCGCCATCAGCTGCTCGGTCGCCTTCAGCCGGTGGTCGGCGCTTGCGTCGGCCCGCTGGCCCTGCGCCTCCAGCGCCCGGTTCGACAGCAGCTCGAAATCCTTCACCAGCTGGTCGCGATCGGACGCCAACTCTTCAGCCCGCTGCACGGCCGCGTCACGCTGCGCGTTCGCGGCCGTGACCTGCGCCTTCACTGCAGACAGCTCGGCCAGCGACATCGCCGACGCGGCATGTGCGTCGGACACCTCTGACCGCGCCTGGGCAACCTCAGTACGCGCCTGCGCCGCCTCAGCCCGCGCCTCGCTGTTCGCAGCCCTGGCATCGGCCAGCTCCGTGCGCACCGCTGAGGTCTCGGCACGCGCACGCTCGGCATCGGCGCGCGCCGACGCCCGCGCGACAAGCCACGCCGCGCCTGCTCCGACGAGCAGACCCAGCAGCAGCGCGACGATCAGAAAGCCGGTGTTGTCCATGTCCAGCATCATCACAGGGCCCTCCGACAATTTTTCGCAGGACGCCCCGCCGCGTCCGATCACCCGGCCCAACTTGGGCAGACTGGGGCCATGACGTCCACGCACATCGACGACCTCGCCCGCTTCGTCACCGCCAGCCCCTCGTCGTACCACGCCGCCGAGGAGGTGGCCCGCCGCCTCGTGGAAGCCGGCTACCTGCGGCTCGAGGAGTCGCACGACTGGCCGTCCGAGCCCGGTGGGTACGTGGTCGTGCGCGACGGCGCAGTCATCGCGTGGGTGATCGGAGAGGACGCCCCTGCCGGCGGTTTCCGCATCGTCGGTGCCCACACCGACTCGCCCTCGCTCAAGCTCAAGCCCGAGCCGACGTCCACCCGCAGCGGCTGGCAGCAGGCCGGCATGGAGGTGTACGGCGGCCCGCTGCCCAACTCCTGGCTCGACCGCGAGTTCGCGCTCGCCGGGCGCATCGTGGACGCCCACGGCGGCGTCCATCTGGTGCACACGCCCGCGTGGCTGCGCATCCCGCAGGTGGCCCCGCACCTGGACAGGTCGGTCAACGAGAAGCTGTCCCTCGACCGGCAGGCGCACCTGTGGCCGGTGTTCGCTGTCGGCGACTACGGCGCCGACATCCTCGCACTCGTCGCCGGCACGGTCGGGCTCGGCAAGCAGGACGTGGCCGGCCACGACCTCTACGCGGCCGTCACAGAGAAGCCCGCGGTGTTCGGGCCGGCAGGGGAGTTCTTCGCTTCATCGCGCCTCGACAACCTGTCGAGCGTGCACGCCGGTCTCGTCGCACTGCTGGACGCCGACGAGGGCTCCGACGTGATGGTGCTGGCCTGCTTCGACCACGAGGAGATCGGCTCCGATACCCGGTCGGGCGCGGGCGGCCCGTTCCTCGAATCCGTCCTGAGGCGCATCGGCGCCGGCCTCGGCGACGACGAGGCGGGCTTCCAACGGCGGCTGGCGCGCTCGTCTCTGGTCTCATCCGACGCCGGCCACGCCGTCCACCCGAACTACGCACACCTGCACGACCCCGACCACCGGCCGCTGCTCAACGCTGGCCCCCTGCTCAAGATCAACGCGAATGGCCGCTACACCTCGGACGCCGCGTCCATCGCCCTGTGGCGCCGCGCCTGCGCGGCCGCGGGCGTGCCTGTGCAGCCGTTCGTGTCGAACAACGCCGTGCCGTGCGGCAGCACCATCGGGCCGATCACGGCGACCCGCCTGGGCCTGCTGTCGGTCGACGTCGGCATCCCGCTGCTGAGCATGCACTCGACCCGCGAGCTCGCCGGCGTCAAGGATCCGGGCTGGCTCGCCGACGCGCTGCGCGCCTACTTCGAGGTCGCCTGAGCTGAGGCGAACGCTGCCGCAGGAACTCCAGCACCACGCTGTTGTCAAGGTCGCCCAGCCCCGCGTCGGTGAGCTCCACGAACATCCGCCTCAGCAACGCCAGCTCCGGCAGGTCGGCGCCGTCGGCTGCGTCGAGGGCGAACGTGAGGTCCTTCACGAGGAACTTCGCCGGCCCGCTCGTCGAGAACTCCGACGCCGCGAGCTTGTCCCGCTTCTGGTCGAGCACCTCGGACGCCGCCAGCCCACCAGCCAGCACGTCGAGCACCCGCCCGATGTCGAGCCCGTTGCGTTCGGCCAGCAGGGACGCTTCGGCGAGAGCGACCAGCGTGCCGGCCACGACCAGCTGGTTGCAGGCCTTGGTGAGCGCCCCGGCGCCGACCGGGCCCATCAGGGTGATGGTGGTGCCGAGGACGTCCAGCACGGGACGCACGCGCTCGAAGACCTCCTCGTCGCCGCCGCACATGATCGACAAGGTGCCGTCCTCGGCCTTCGCGACGCCGCCGGACAGGCAGGCGTCCACCACGTCCACGCTGCCGGCGAGCCGCTCGGCGAGCTCGCGCACGGCCACCGGTGACACGGTGCTCATCACGACCAGCGTGGACGCTCCGCCGGCGAGCACGTCGTCGAGCATCGGCTCCAGGTAGGGCAGGTCGGGCAGGAGGCACAGCACCACGTCACGGTCGGCGCACGCCTGCGCCGCGGACGCCGTGCTGCGGACGCCGGCGTCCTCGGCCGCCGGCACCGGCGCCGTGAGGCTGGTGCCGGTGACGTCGTGGCCGGCGCGGGCCAGGTTGACGGCCATGGGCAGGCCCATGTTGCCCAGGCCGAGGACGGCGATCTTCATGCGAGGCTCCCTGCTCGTGCGACGACGTTGCTGTGACCCAGCACGTCGGGGTTCAACAGGAATCGTGGCGCGCGACCCGACAGCACGTCCAGCACCGCCTGCACGCAACTGCCGCCGTTTCCGAGCGACATCTCCGACGTCCAGGCCAGCGAGTGCGGTGCCAGGGTCACGTTGTCGAGTCGTTCGACGCCTGAGGTCTGCGGCTCGTTCTCGAACACGTCGAGCCCGGCCGCCCTGATCGAACCCGCCTCGAGCGCCGCGATCAACGCCTCCTCGTCGACGATCGGCCCGCGCGCGACGTTGATCAACACGGCGTGCGTGGGCATCTTCGCCAGGAACGCCGCATCCACGAGGTGATGGGTCCCGGGTGTGAGCGCGGCCATGACGACCACGGCGTCCGACCGGGTGGCCAGCTCGTCGACGCCGACGAGCGAGAACCCGCTCTCCGCCGCCCGCTCGGGCGGGCAGAACGGGTCGAAGGCCAGCACGGTGACGCCGAACGGTTGCAGCAGGCGCACCAACTCGCTCCCGGTGTTGCCTGCGCCGATCAGCCCGACGGTCGAGCCGGTCAGCCCGCGCCCCATCCACCGGACGCGTTCGTCCCAGCGGTGTTCGCGCGCCAGCCGATCCTTGACCACCAAGTTGTGCAGCACCGCGAGCAGCATCGTCAACGCGGCGGTGGCGACGGGGCTCATCGCCCCGTCGGGTGTGATCGTGACCCCGACTCCGGACGCCGTGCACGCGGCCACGTCGACGGTGTCGTAGCCGACCCCGAACCGCGCCAGCAGCGCGGGGCGGGGGACGCCGTCGGCGAACGAGGACGCCGCCACGGCCGGTGCGGCAAAGATCACGGCGTCGTAGGGGGCCAGGTCGGTCGGCTCGAACGTCGCCACAGTGCGCGGCAGGTACTCCCAGGTGACGCCGGCGGCGTCCAGCGCACCGAGGCCGATGTCGCCCCACACGTTGCGACCTTCGTCGTCGAGGAAGTCCCAGGTTGATCATCGAGTACAGGCCCGCCGCGAGCTCGAGACCTGCTCCAGCGTGACCGTGCTCGATTACCACAACCTCCCGCTGAAGGACGTGGCGAACCGGATGCCCACCGAGACCAACTCGCTGCTCGACAAGCTCGGCTCGAAGTGGACCTACTCGGTCTCGATCAACGACGTCTACTTCGAGAACGCGACGGCCGCGTTCCGCCAGGCGGGCCTCAACGCCGAGACGGCGCCGGTGAACGTGGGCGCCGGCGACGGCGACGCGTCGGCGCTGACCCGCATCCGCACCGGCGACTTCCAGGCCGCGACGGTGCCGTCGCCGCTGCGCTCGGAGGGCTGGCAGATCATCGACGAACTCAACCGGGCGATGTCGGGCGAGCAGGCCAGCGGCTACGTCCCGCAGATCCACCTGTCGACCAAGGAGAACGCGTCCGAGGCGAACAACTGGGATCCGGTCGGCTACCAGGACGCCTACCAGAAGATCTGGGGCAAGTGATCGTCTGATCGAGCGGTCCGCGACGCGGACCGGCTCGCATCGCGGGCCGTCGGGGTGACCCGGCGGCCCGCTGCGCGTCCCGGCTACGGCTGGCGGCGTCCGAAACCGTAGACTGTCCTCCCGTGGCACTTACGATCGGCATTGTCGGACTCCCCAACGCGGGCAAGTCGACCCTCTTCAACGCACTGACCCGCAACGATGTGCTCGCGGCGAACTACCCGTTCGCGACGATCGAGCCGAACGTCGGGGTGGTGGGGGTGCCGGAGCCGCGGCTGGCGAAGCTGGCCGACATCTACGGCTCCGAGAAGATCATTCCCGCGACGGTGTCGTTCGTCGACATCGCCGGCATCGTGAAGGGCGCCAGCCAGGGCGAGGGCATGGGCAATGCGTTCCTGGCTAACATTCGCGAGGCGGACGCCATCTGTCAGGTCACGCGCGCCTTCGCCGACGACGACGTGACGCACGTCGACGGAAAGGTCGAGCCGGCGTCCGACATCGAGACCATCACCACAGAACTGGTGCTCGCCGACCTGCAGACGCTCGAGAAGGCACTGCCGCGCCTGGAGAAGGAGGCGCGCATCAAGAAGGAGAGCCAGCCCAAGCTGGCCGCCTGGAAAGCGGCCTACGAGGTGCTGTCGCAGGGCAGGGGCGTCCATGCGGCAGGTCTCGACCTCGAGCCGCTGCGCGAGCTCTTCCTGCTCACGGCCAAGCCGTTCATCTACGTGTTCAACTGCGACGCCGACCAGCTCGCGGACGCCGCCCTCACCGCCCGCATGGCGCAGGTCGTGGCGCCGGCCGAGGCCGTGTTCCTGGACGCCAAGTTCGAGTCGGAACTCGTCGAGATGGACGCGGACGAGGCGCGCGAGTTCCTGGCGGACGCCGGTGTCGACGAGCCGGGCCTGGAGAAGCTGGCGCGGGTCGGGTACGACACGCTGGGCCTGCAGTCGTACCTGACGGGTGGGCCCAAGGAGGCGCGCGCCTGGACGATCCGCAAGGGCGCGACCGCGCCGGAGGCGGCCGGGGTGATCCACACCGACTTCCAGAAGGGCTTCATCAAGGCCCAGATCGTGTCGTTCGACGACCTCGTGGCCGCGGGGTCGGAGGCCGCCGCGAAGGCCGCGGGCAAGATGCGGCTGGAGGGCAAGGACTACGTGATGGCCGACGGCGACGTGGTCGAGTTCCGGTTTAACGTCTAGCGTCAATGACGGTGGCCGTTATACACTGATCTCGTGATCAGATCGTTCGGCAACAAGGACACCGAACGGCTGTGGCGTCGTGAGCGCGTGCGCTCGATCGATCCTCGGATCCATCGAGTCGCGCTTCGCAAGCTTCGTCAGGTGGGGTCCGCGGGGATGCTTGACGACCTCCGCGCCCCACCCGGTAATCGGCTCGAAGCGCTCAAGGGTGACCGGGCCGGACAGCACAGCATCAGGATCAACGACCAGTGGCGGATCTGCTTCGTGTGGACGGACGCCGGACCGGAGGAGGTGGAGATCGTTGACTACCACTGACAAGATCGAGCCGATCCACCCGGGGGAGGTCCTCATGGAGGACTTCATCGGGGGATTCGGCATCTCCCAGAACAAGCTCGCCGTGTCGATCGGCGTCCCGCCCCGGCGGATCAACGAGATCGTGCACGGCAAGCGGGGGATCACGGCGGACACAGCACTGCGGCTTGCGAAGTACTTCGGCACGTCGGCTGAGTTCTGGATCAACCTGCAAAGCCACTACGAGCTGGATCGCGCAGAGGATGCTGCAGGGGATCAGATCGCGTCGATCACGCCGCTGCAGGTCGCGTGATGTCTGGAGGGATGGACGCCGAGGAGGTCGTCCGCGTCGTCGACTGGCTCGACGAGCGCTCTGTCGTGTACCAGGTGAACGGCGGCTGGGCTGTCGATGCCTTGGTCGGATCCCAGTCCAGGACGCACGGAGACCTGGACCTCTTCGTCGACGCTGGACAAGTCGACACCCTCATCGAGTGGCTGTCCGGTCGTGGGTACGAGGTCGTCGAGGATTGGCGACCGATTCGTGTGGAGCTGCGATCGGGCGATCGGGCTGTCGACATCCACCCGATGACGCTGGACGCAGCCGGTGACGGTGTCCAGAAGGGTTTCGGGGACGAGACCTTCGCCCATCGTGCGCGCGATCGTGCTGAGGGGATGATTCGTGGTCGTCCAGTGGTCGTAGCGACTGCGGCGAGGCTCGTGGAGTTGAGGTCAGGATATGAGCTCCGGCCTGAGGACCATCACGATCTCGAGTTGCTCCGGGGGCTGGGTGACGGCAGAGGATGAGCGACGTCGACGCGTCTCGACCGAAGATGGTTCTCCGTGCCGGAACTCGGTGGAGTTCCGCTTCAGTTCGTAGTGTCCTTCGCTGCTTCGAACACCATCAGAGGCTCCTTCGCGGTTCCTGTGAACGGGGTCTGCTTCCAGCCGCTCCAGACGTTCACCACGCGCAGCCCCACGTCGGCGAGGTCATTGCAGAGTTCTTCGAAGCTTCGGAACCGAAGTCTCTGTTCGATGGTCACGATCGCGCCGTCGTCCAGGAACTCGTTGTGGCAGTGCATTGTCACGATCCCGTTGTCGTCGGGTGGGTCGGTGATGACTGACTCTCGCAGCCTGCCAGCAGGTGTGCCGCGCTCACCGAGTGGTTCGTTCCAGTCGAGCCAAGCCCTGGAGAGCGGATTACATGATTCGAAGACGAGGTGACCACCCTCTCGGAGCCCAGATGCCACGTGGTGCAGGGTGTCTCGCCACTCGTCGCCCACGATGTGCACATGGCGACATTCCCGCTCATGATGACGAGTTCGGTGGAGTTCGGGGCGATCTGCGAGCTGGTGCCCAGTCTCCATTCGACCTGTGCGCCTCCGGGGGCGATGCGGCTCTGGCCAGCATTGTTCGTGCAGCGAACTGGACACCATCTGCGGGTCTGGCCAGCGCCAGAGCGGGAGCGAGCCGATCCGGGACGGCCGATAGTGTTCCGTCATGGCTGACATCCCGTTCCCTCGCACCGGTGCACCCGCCCTGCGGGCGCTCGAAGCCGCCGGCTACCGCCACCTGCATCAGCTCGACGGAGTTCCCATGACAGACATCCTCCGACTGCACGGGATGGGGCCCAAGGGCGTCGGTGCGCTCCGGCGCGCGATGGCCGAACACGGGTGGGCATTCGCTGACGATGACCCCACAGTGGGCGCCGTGCAGGGAGGGCGTGTCTCCGTGACCGACGGTCGTCGCCCTGAGCGCAACGACTCCGCGACCGCGCCGACCTCGATCGACCCTGCGCGCTGGATTGCGGGACTGCCCAAGCCGCGGCAACGCGAGGAGGGGGCAGTGCTCCTCGACCTGTTCAACCAGGTCACCGGCGACGAGGCGGTCATGTGGGGTCCGTCGATCGTCGGCTACGGCGAACTGCACTACGTCTACGAATCCGGGCGCGAGGGGGACATGCCCCGCGTTGGATTCAGCCCCCGAGCTGGCTCGCACACCTTCTATCTCGTGCTCGACACACCTGAGGCGCAAGAGCTGGTGGGCAGTCTGGGCAAGCACCGCACGAGCGTCGCCTGTCTGTACGTGAACAAGCTCGCCGACATCGACCTGGCCGTGCTACGAGACCTCGTGGACCACGCGTGGAAGCACCACCCGCTGCCGAGCGACCGCTGCTGAACGCAGTCCTTGTTGCGTCGGCGTTCGGGTTCAGCGCGCCTCGGGCATCGGAACGGGGGTAGTCGACGTGGAGAAGGCTTCGTCGCTCATCACGTAGACGAGGTTGTCGTCCCAGGCGCCGCGGCACCAGTACGACTTCGGCGCCAGCGACTCGACGTGCATGCCCAGCCGATCCAGCAACCGGGCCGAGCGGACGTTCTTCGGTGACAACTGGCCGACGATCCGGTGGCAGCCGAGGCGTCCGATGAGATCAGCCACCAGCTCGGACGCCGCCTCGAACGCGTAGCCCTTGCCCTGGAACTCCGTGCGCAGGGTGAAGCCGATCTCGGCCACGCCGCCGTGCTCGTCGAGGCTCACGTACAGGTCGCCGATGAGTTCGCCGTCCAGGTCGATTCCGATCTGCCGCGGTTCGCCCGGGGTGATGTCTGTCCACCCCGATTGGGCGGCGACGTGACTCTCGACACGCTGGCGGGTCACCGGAAGATCCCAGTCCTGGAACTCCGCCACCTCCGGGTCGTTCCGGTAGGCCAGGATCACGTCGACGTCATCGGCGCGCAACGGACGCAGAAGCAGACGTTCGGTGCGGCGCGGATAGGCCGGCCCCAGGAGCAGGGTTCGGACGGCCGCGAGATCGTCGTCGGAGGTCTCGTCCTCCCACAGCTCCTGGCAGAGCCACTCCACAACGCCGGACCAGTCGGGCCACGTGTCGAACGACTCGGTGGCCTCGGCGTTCCAGCGCAGGAACGACCCGTCGGCCAGCGAGAACACGGTCGTGATCGCGCCGCACTGCCACAGCGGCAGCCACGTGTCGTCGCCGTACTCGCGCCGCATGAAGACCGTGGCCCCCTCGCTGCTCAGGTCGACCGCTTCAGCGCGAAACCCCAAAGCCGGATGCACCGACTCGCCGCCGTCGACCGCGATGCGGGCCACCGCGTCCGGAAGGCCCCGGGCGAGGATCGCCCGGCGCAGTTCGTCGGGGTCGATGTCGACCGGAGGCGGCAGCGGTGGGCGGGCGGGGCGTGCCGCTTCCTCCTCGGCGGCCTGCCGGGCTGCTTCTTCTGCCCGCTGCCGGAACCGTTCCCGCCACGTCTCGTGCTCGGCGACCGTGAGCAGCGTCGGAGCCTGGCGCGCCATGATCGTCGCGAGGAGCGACGCAGGGGCGGGAGGGTCGCCGGCCGGTCCGTCATCCGCCGGTGAGGCCGCCGTGGGGTCGTCGTTCGGCATGGACCCGAGACTAGCGAACCGCCTCAGCGGGTTGCCCCGAGTACGAGCCAGCGGTCGGTGCGGGCGCGTAGCCCGAGGGTCACGGCGCGGGAGCCGAGATAACCCAGCGCGAAGGCCGCCCAGATGATCGCGACCGACCAGGATCCGGCCGCCAGGCCGGGGAGGGCGGCGTCCACGAACGGCAGCGCGAGCAGCAGAAACGGCAGGTAGACGGCGAGGTTGAGCAGCCCCGTCCAGGCCAGGTAGCGCACATCGCCTGCGCCGATCAGCACCCCGTCGAGCACGAACACGAAGCCAGCCACCGGCTGGGCGACGGCGAGCAACACGAACGCGATCCACACCAGGTCGAGCACCGCCGGATCGCTGGTGAAGGCGCGCCCGAGTACCCACGACACCGCGAGCAGCATCCCGCCGACTGCCGCACCGAAGAGCAGCCCCCACCGCGTCAGGCGCTGAGTCACGACCCGCGCCCCGTGCGCGTCGCCGCTGCCCAGCGCCTTGCCGAGCATCGCCTGACCGGCGATGGCGAGCGCGTCGAGCACGAACGCCAGCGTCGAGAACACCGCGAACGCGATCTGCGTCGCGGCAAGGGACGCCGTGCCGGCCTGGGTGGCCACCACCGTGGTCGCGACGAGCGCGATGCGCAACGACAGCGTCCGGAGAAACAGCCAGCCGCCGTCGCCGGCCGCGCGCCCGACCCTGCCGGGGTGCGGGGCGAGGCTGACGCCGCTGCGGCGCGCCTCGCGCACCGCGAACCACAGGTAGAAGGACGCCATGCCCCACTGCGCGACGACGGTGCCGATCGCGCTGCCGGCGACGCCCAGGTGCAACCCGTAGATGAGGACCGCGTTGAGGGCTGCGTTCGCGGCGAAGCCGATGCCGGCGATGGCCACCGGCGTCCGGGTGTCCTGCAGTCCGCGCATCAGTCCGGTGGCGGCGAGCACGATCAGCATGGCGGGTAGCCCGGCGATCGAGATGGTCAGGTAGGTGGCGGCGTGGGTCGTCACCGTGGGGTCGGCGCCGAAGAGCGCCACGAGAGGACGCGCGAACGGCATGGTGGCCAGGAGCGCCAGGCCGACTGCGATCGCCAGCCAGATGCCGT
>RRZT010255446.1_pt1 | contig 12303 bp, 14 predicted proteins | sample 2165551 | NCBI WGS metagenome assembly RRZT01 (sample SAMN10456910, study PRJNA506462) | wastewater metagenome | biome: wastewater; feature: sludge; material: wastewater sludge; isolation source: wastewater sludge with Escherichia coli K12::gfp cells carrying plasmid... | place: USA: Moscow, Idaho... | reverse complement strand
CTATTCCAGCACCAGCAAGGTGCTGGTCGATGCCAAGGGGCAGGGGAACCTGCTGTACCTGCCGCTCGACAAGCTGCTGCAGGCGTCCGGAGCCGCTGCAGCGGCCGCGCCTGCCGCTGGCAACCAGGAGCTGCCGGCAGCGGTGAGGCCGGCGCCGGTGGTTTCCAACGAGGTGCCGCCACAGGTGGTCGAGAAAAATGAAGCACGTTCGCGTGAGACGCTACGGCAGCGTGATCGGGAGTCTCGCTGATGAAAGCAAGCATTAATATCGTTGCGGCCGTTTTCGTGGCCGTGCTGGTGGTGCTCGGGGCGACCATTTTTACGGTTGATCAGCGTCAATACGCGATCATCTTTCAGCTCGGCGAAGTTCGCAATGTCATCGAGGAACCGGGCCTGTACTTCAAATGGCCGCTGATCCAGAACGTGCGCTATTTCGACAAGCGCATTCTCACCCTGGATAGCACCGAACCCGAGCGTTTCATCACCTCGGAAAAAAAGAATGTTCTCGTGGATTCCTTCACCAAGTGGCGAATCATCGATCCCAAGCTCTACTACATCTCGGTTGCCGGTGACGAATCGCGAGCCAAAACGCGGCTGACGCAGACCGTCAATGCCGGACTGCGCGAGGAATTCGGCAAACGCACCGTGCATGATGTGGTTTCGGGGGAGCGCGACAAGATCATGGCCCAGATGCGCGAGAAGGCCGACCTCGATGCCCGCAAGATTGGCGTGCAGATCGTCGACGTGCGTGTCAAGCGTGTCGAATTGCCCAGTGACGTCAGCGAATCCGTGTATCGCCGCATGGACGCAGAGCGTAAACGGGTGGCCAACGAATTACGTTCGCAGGGTTCCGCCGAGGCCGAGAAGATTCGCGCCGACGCCGACAAGCAACGCGAGGTGATCGTTGCCGAAGCCTATCGCGACGCACAGAAGATGAAGGGGGAAGGCGATGCCAGGGCCTCGGCGATTTATGCGCAAGCCTTTGAAGGCAGCCCGGAGTTCTCCGCTTTCTATCGCAGCCTCGAATCCTATCGCAACAGCTTCAAGGGCAAGAACGACCTGATTGTCGTCGAGCCCAACTCCGATTTCTTCAAATACATGAAGAGCATCAGCCGGAGTGGCGACAAAGCCGGCAAATGATCGATCATCTGCTGCTTGCCTTTGCCCTGATGCTGGTGCTTGAGGGGCTGCTGCCGTTCGTGGCGCCGAACGCCTGGCGTGAAACCTTCCGGCGTCTGATTCGCTTTTCCGACGGGCAGATCCGTTTCATCGGCCTGACCTCGATGCTGGTCGGGCTGGTACTGCTGATGATTTTCCGATGAACTGGCTACTGCCCGAACATATTGCCGATGCCCTGCCGTCAGAAGCTGCGCAGATCGAGCGGCTGCGCCGGACGCTGCTGGATCTGTTCCGCGTGCATGGCTACGAGTTGGTGATGCCACCGCTGCTCGAACACCTGGATTCCCTGCTCACCGGCTCCGGGCACGATCTGCGGCTGCGGACCTTCAAGCTGGTCGATCAATTGTCGGGACGGACGCTCGGCGTGCGCGCCGACATCACGCCGCAGGTTGCCCGCATCGACGCCCACCTGCTCAATCGCCAGGGGGTGACGCGGCTGTGTTACTGCGCCAGCGTGCTGCATACCCTGCCGGCATCGCTGACCGCGAGCCGCGAACCGATCCAGCTGGGAGCCGAACTGTATGGCCATGCCGGCGTCGCCGCCGACCGCGAAGTCATTCGCCTGATGGCCGCCGCGCTCGACGCTGCCGGCGTCCCGGCAGCGCGTATCGATCTTGGTCACGTTGGTGTTTTTCGCTCGCTGGCGGCAGCGGCCGGCATCGATGCCGAACTCGAGGGAACACTGCTGCAGTTGCTGCAAGCCAAGGACGTGCCGAGTCTTCGCGAGCCTTGCGGCCAGCTCGACGAACCGCTACGTTCTGCGCTGCTGGCGCTGCCCGACCTCTATGGCGGCGTCGAGACCCTTGCCGCGGCAGCCAGGGCGCTGCCCGCCTTGCCGGAAATCACTGCGGCGCTGGACACCTTGCGGCAGTTGCAGGAGTCTCTGCCCGATCTGCCGCTGTCATTCGATCTCGCGGATCTGCGCGGCTACCACTACCACAACGGCGTGGTCTTCGCGGCCTATTGCCCGGACTTCTCGAGTGCCATCGCACGCGGTGGGCGTTATGACGGCGTCGGCAGGGCTTTCGGCCGGGCGCGGCCAGCAACCGGTTTTTCGATGGATTTGCGCGAACTGGCGCGGCTGGCGGCGAATGGTACGCAGGGTACGCAGCCCGGGGCGATTCTGGCGCCTGATGCGGCGGATACGGCGGCACTGGCGGCAGCGATTGCCGCGCTGCGCGCGCAGGGCGAGGTCGTCGTCGAACTCCTGCCGGCCGAAATGAGCAGCGAAGGGCCACGGTGCGACCGCCAACTGGTCGAACGTGACGGGCAATGGCTTGTTGAGGCAATCACTGGAATGGATCACGGGAATGGCTAAGAATGTGGTAGTCGTCGGGACGCAATGGGGCGACGAGGGCAAAGGCAAGATCGTTGACTGGCTGACCGATCATGCCAGGGGTGTCGTTCGCTTCCAGGGTGGCCACAACGCAGGGCACACGCTGGTGGTCGGCGGCCAGGTCTACAAGCTCAACCTGGTTCCCTCCGGGATCGTGCGTGCGGGCGTCGATTGCTTCATCGGCAACGGTGTCGTGCTCGACATCCATCATCTGATCAGCGAGATCAAGGTACTCGAGGCGGGTGGCATCGACGTGCGTTCGCGGCTCAAGGTCAGTCCGGGCTGTCCGATCATTCTGCCTTATCATGCGGCCCTCGATCATGCACGCGAGGCGGCGAAGTGTGCGGATTTGCGCATCGGTACCACCGGCAAGGGCATCGGCCCGGCCTATGAAGACAAGGTGGCGCGGCGGGCGCTGCGGGTCTATGATCTGTTCTATCCCGACCGTTTCGCCGAACGGCTGAAGGACAATCTCGATTACCACAACTTCGTCCTGACCCGCTATCTCGGGGCCGCGGCGGTCGATTTCGATGCCGTATTCGCGCAGGCGATGGCTGATGCCGAAGAGATCAAGCCGCTGGTCACCGATGTGTCGGCAGCGCTGCATGCGCTCAACCAGGCAGGTCACAATCTGCTCTTCGAAGGCGCCCAGGGCGCCTTGCTCGACATCGATCACGGTACTTATCCCTTTGTCACCTCCTCGAACTGTGTTGCCGGCCAGGCCGCCGCCGGATCGGGGATCGGTCCGGGGATGCTGCATTACGTGCTGGGAATCACCAAGGCGTATTGCACACGCGTCGGCGGCGGTCCCTTCCCGAGTGAACTCGACATCGAAACAGCCGGTCAGCCAGGGCACCAGATGTCGCAGAAGGGGCGTGAAGTCGGTACCGTCACCGGTCGCAAGCGGCGTTGTGGCTGGCTCGATGCGGCAGCACTCAGGCGCTCGATCCAGATCAACGGCGTCACCGGCCTGTGCATCACCAAGCTCGACGTTCTCGATGGCCTGTCGGAGCTGAAGATCTGTGCCGCTTATCGGCTGGACGGCAAGCTCGTCGAGCTGCTGCCGATGGGCGCCGACGAGGTTGCTGCCTGTCAGCCCGTGCTGGAGACCTTGCCAGGCTGGTCCGAGTCCACGGTCGGTGCCAGCACGATGGAGGCACGGCCGGCAGCGGCGCGTGCCTATCTGGCGCGCATCGAAGAAATCTGCGACATTCCGATCGACATCATTTCGACAGGACCGGAGCGTGCCGAAACGGTGCTTCGCCGACATCCTCTGGGGAACCCGGTATAGCAGCAGTCAGTCGATAGCAAACGAGGGAATCCGGCTGCATCTTCGTGAAAGCCGGGAGCCGAATCGGCAAGCATCTGATTCCCGTCGGTGCGGAGAGGGTGCAGCCAGAACTTTGCGGGAGGTGAACATGGGCATTCTCGATTGGTTCAAGAACCGGCCGGCGCAATTCGACCCGGATGGTGTCTCCGAGGAAATGGTGCGAGCGGCGGTCGACAAGGCGATCACCTTGACCAACCCGCGTCTGGCGGTGCTGCCTTCCTGCCACCGCCGCCTGACTCCGGCAGTCGAGACGGCCATCGAATTCCTCCGCACCCTGGTACAGGCGCTGCCCAGCGTGCACACCCTGTCGGCGACGATCTGGTCGGCCGATCCGGCCTTGCGGGCCTTCTTTGTCGCGCCGACGGATATCCCGGTGGTGCTCGGGCGATCCGACAATCTGCGCACCCTGTTCAACAAATTCCCCGAACTCGATGAGGCTTGCCTGGTCCTCGGCATGGCGTTCAACGAGCAGCGAACCTTCGGGATGGCGCTGCAAGGGGAGATGGTGCAGCGTGATGTGGTGCAAACCAGCGTCAGCTTCTCGGACCATCGCGCACATCTCTGTGGTCGCGACGAATCCCGCTTGCGGCGTGTCGTGGGGGTACAGGTTTTCGAGTACCTGCTGGCACAGGCCCTGTCGGAGATCGGCGAGGAACGCGTCGAAAGACAGGAACTGGAGGGCAACCGTGCGCTGATCCGGGCACGCCTGCGCCTGCTGCAGCAACAGGGACCGGGCCTCGGTTCAATGTTTGGCTCACAGCCGGCAGCACGTGGCGAGCAAGCGAGGCTGGAGGCAGAATTGCTGGACAACGAACGGCAACTGCAAGCCATAGGTGGCGGCGAAACGGCGTTGGAAGCAGAACTCGAATGTCTGCAGGCGGTACTGGAAAACCCTGGCCGCTATCTGCGCGTCGAGCAGAAGCAGTTGCGGCTGACCACGATGAACGTCGTGACCGAGAAAACAAGCAATGAAATGGCCGCCGAGATCGATTTCGCCATCGCGGAGCTGACGGGTGCCCAGAAGGTGCGGCGGGCTTTCGTGCTCGCACGCGTCGCACGCAGCGAGGTGCCGTCCCCGGCAAAGATCAATTTTGACGATGCCGCGCGTTATCTCTGAGGCTTGCCCGGCAACTTGCGGCGAAGGCATGTGCGCCGCGCCGCGGCTTGCTGGCGCCGTCGACAGCAGGGTGCATTACAAACCAGGACATTGGACGTGTGTTTTCACGTCCGCCATACGCCGAGGAGCGTCAGAATGACTCAAGAGGAACTCCGTGACCAACTGCTTTCGCCAGTCCTGCAATGGACCCGGCTGGGGCGGCAGAGCAGCGAATTGATCGTCGGTTCGCTGGAGGTGATCAGCGAACGCAGCAACGGTCTGCTGCGCGGCGCCATGCGGCGTGACCCGCATGACTGGAACGAAATGGGTCTGATGACCAGGGAGAAGCTGACGGTGCCGATCGAGGCCGCGGTCGCCATGCTCTCGGCGATCCCGAGCCAGGTGCAGCAGTTCGTGAGCGAGAGCACTGCGGCAAGCTCGGCAGTCGCCGGCAGTGCCCTGGCCCTCGCCAGCAGTCGCAGCCCCGCGGAGTTCAGCGCCCGCCAGGCAGCGTTTTGCAGCGCCCTGACCGGTCTCGCGGTGAATTGGTATCAGCTCTGGGGCCGCGCTGGCGCGGTCGTCGAGGAAGGATTGCGGCCGATTCTACGTCAGGTCAAGAGCAACGCGGAACGACTTGGCGACCGCTAGTTTTGGCATCGCCGTCAGCGGGACGGTGGCTTGAGCCGCGGGCCCGCGTACCCGAATCAAACCGCCATCACGATTGCGCCGTAGCTCGCCACGGTGGCGTCGCGCGACAGCAGCCGCATGGGCTCGGCCGTGGCCTGTGCAACGAGAATCCGGTCGAACGGATCGGCATGCAGCGGCGGCAGGGTTTCGACCACGACGGCGTGCCGCCAGGCTACTGGCAGTTCCCGGTAGCCGGCTGCGGCGCACAGCTCGGCAGCACGAGCTCCGCTCACCGGCATTTGGCCGCGCCCAAGTGCGTGCTTGATGGCAATTTCCCAGATCGAAGCGGTACTGACATAGATTTCGTTCCCCGGGTCGGCGATCAGGTCGTGCGCCATGGCGCCCAGCCGGGCGGACCCGGTCAGCGCCCACAGGACAATCTGCGTATCGAGCAAGAGTCGCACGATTACTGTCCGCCGAGGAACAACGATGCCACTTCGGCGTTGTGTGTGTCGATGTTCTCGGGTACATCGAACTCGCCCCGCGCCAGTCCGATGCGACGGGATACATCCTCCTGGATCGGCACGAGGCGCGCCACCGGCTTGCCGTTGCGGGAAATCACGATCTCGTTTTCTGCGCCCGTGGCGATCTGATCGATCAGGCGCGAGAGATGGGTTTTGGCGTCGAACAGGCTGACGGTTTGCATGCGCTTGCTCCAGAAATTCATTTAACTAGTCTAGTCAAACCAGAAAGTTCTGACAAGATCTTTGTAATCTTTCAAAGAGGTCGTTTTGGCGGCATGGACGCCGCCGCTGGTGTTGACACTGACCGGCTGTCCGGACGCTTCAGTCATTGCGGCGGCCGCCGGCGATGGCGCGCAGGAACTCGTTGCGCAACTGCGTCGAGCGCTCGAATTCTCCGCTGAACGACTGGGTGATCACCCGCTCGTCGCCGCGCCGGTCTTCACCGAGCAGCAGACACAACTGCTCGGCTTCGACCACGCAGGCCGCACCTCGTGCCTTGCCGTGCTGCATCAGCGCGTCGGCGATGTCGCGGGTCATCCATTCCTGGTAGGTGAAGCGATGACCAATCGCGTCGACCAGGCGGGCGATGCGGCCAAAGCCGTGCAGGCGACCGCCGGGCAGGTAGGCGACATGCGCGACGCCGCGAAAAGGCACCAGATGGTGCGGGCAGACGCCATGCACGGCAATGCCGCGCACCACCACCAGGTCGCTGCGCAGATCGGCAAAGCCGTCGCCGAGCGCGGTCGCCGGGTCGAGGTCGTAACCGCCGAGCAGGCGGCGCTGCCAGAGTTCGCGGACACGCTGTGGGGTTCGCCCGATGTGCGTGGCGTCCGGAGCAATCCCGCAGGCGGTCAGCAGATCGCCGACCGCGCGCTCGAAAGCGGCCGGGTCGAAGGCCTGCTGGCGCGGGATGCCGATCTCGCTTGCGGATACGGGTGCTGGGTCGTGGTGGCTGCAGTCAGACATGGCATGCTTCCTGTGTGCATGGGGGGAGGGTGATCATACGCCGTGCGTAGCGATGCTGATCGCGATTTCGTTTGCTGCAGCGGGCCATGGAGGCCGTTGATGAGCGATAATGCCGGGCTTGGGTTTCATGACCATTGGGAAGGACACGCATGAAGAGCGTTGATGATTTCCGTCTGCAGTTTGGCAACAAGGAACTGGTGCCGATCGTGATCGGTGGCATGGGTGTCGATATTTCGACCGCCGAACTGGCGCTCGAAGCCGCTCGACTCGGCGGCATCGGACATATTTCCGATGCCATGATCAATACCGTTGCCGATCGGCGCTTCAACGCCAAGTTCGTCAAGGACAAGCTCAGGCAGTACAAATTCAACGTCGCCAATACCGACAAATCGATGGTTCGCTTCGATCTCGGGCAACTCGCCGAGGCGACCCAGATGCACGTCGGCAGGACCATGGAAGCGAAGCGTGGCGAGGGCCTGATTTTCGTCAATTGCATGGAGAAGCTGACCATGAACGCCCCGCGCGAGACGCTGCGTGTGCGCATGGCGGCAGCGCTCGACGCCGGCATCGACGGCATCACGCTCGCCGCCGGCCTGCACCTCGGCTCCTTCGCGCTGATCGAGGAGCATCCACGTTTCCGCGATGCCAAGCTCGGAATCATCGTCTCCTCCCTGCGCGCGCTGCAGCTGTTCCTGCGCAAGACCGCCCGCTGCAAGCGACTTCCCGACTATGTGGTGGTCGAAGGACCGTTGGCCGGAGGACACCTGGGTTTCGGCATGGACTGGGCGAATTACGATCTGGCGACGATCTTCGCCGAGATTCATCACTATCTGCAGAGCGAGCAGCTCGATATTCCCCTGATTCCGGCGGGCGGGATCTTTACCGGTAGCGATGCCGTGTCGTTTCTCGAAAGCGGTGCGGCTGCCGTCCAGGTGGCAACGCGCTTTACCGTGTCGAAGGAATGTGGCTTGCCGGAAGACGTCAAGCAACGTTATTTCGAGGCCAGCGAAGACCAGATCGAGGTCAACCAGATTTCCCCGACCGGCTACCCGATGCGCATGTTGAGCAACAGTCCGGCGATCGGCGACGGAATTCGACCCAATTGTGAGGCCTACGGCTATCTTCTCGACAGTACCGGCAATTGTTCGTACATCAGCGCGTACAACCGTGAGGTGGAAGCGAATCCCGGCGTCAAAAAAATAGTGGTCCGCGACAAGACCTGTCTGTGTACGCAAATGCGCAACTTTGATTGCTGGACCTGTGGCCACTATGCGTACCGTCTGAAGGACACTTCCAGGCGCTTGCTGGACGGCAGTTACCAGTTGCTGAGCGCAGAGCACATCTTCCACGATTATCAGTTCAGTACCGACGGCAAGATCGCGGTGCCGGCATAGTGCCGCCGGGTGTTGCGGCAGCCGCCACCGCGAAGGGAGATTGACCGATGCTGAGCTATCGTCACGCTTTCCATGCCGGCAACCACGCCGATGTCCTCAAACATCTGGTGCTGGTGCAATTGACACGCTACCTCGGGAAGAAGGACACCGCCTTCTGGTATGTCGATACGCACGCCGGGGCGGGGTCTTACGCGCTCGATTCCGGGCATGCGGCCAAGCTGGCCGAGTATCGGGACGGTATCGGACGGTTGTGGGGGAGGAAGGATTTGCCGTCGGCCCTGCAGGATTATCTCGGACTGGTGCGCGCAATCAATCCCGATGGCCGCCTGAAAATCTATCCGGGTTCGCCTTCCTTCGCGCTGGCGACGATGCGGGTGCAGGACCGCTCGCGTCTGTTCGAGCTGCACAGTCGGGACGTGCTGCGTCTGCGGGAGAATTTCTCGACTTTCGGAAAACGCGTGATCGTTGAGGAAAGCGACGGATTGGCGGCCCTCAAGGCCTTGTTGCCGCCGCCGCCGCGGCGAGCGCTGGTCCTCATCGACCCGTCATACGAAGAGCGGCGCGATTATGATCGGGTGGTGCATTCGCTCAGAGAATGCCTGTCACGCTTTCCGGAGGGCACCTACCTGCTGTGGTATCCACAACTGACCCGGCTTGAAGCGCACGCTTTGCCGCCGCGCCTGAAGCGCCTGCCGGCAAGCTGCTGGCTGCAGGTCACACTGCGTGTCAGAACGCCAGCCAGCGACGGCTTCGGGATGCACGGCAGCGGTCTGTTCGTGATCAATCCACCATGGACCCTGCAAGCAACCTTGCAGGAAGTGATGCCCTGTCTGGTCGAGCTGCTCGGGCAGGATGCGGAAGCGGCTTACACGCTCGAAAGTCGGGATTCAGCCCGATAGGGGTCTGGATATCCCAGCGCAGCCAGTACCCGGCGCTCCTGGTTTTCCATTTCCCGGGCCTCCTTCTTGCCCGTTTCATGGTCGTAGCCCTGCAGATGCAGCATGCCATGGACGATCAGATGGGCGTAATGGGCTTCGAGCGACTTGCCCTGGGCGCTCGCCTCGATCGCAACGACCGGCGCACAGAGCACGAGATCACCGCAGAGCGAGGGTTCCTGCTGATAGGGAAAGGACAGGACGTTGGTCGCGTAGTCTTTGGACCGGTAGGTACGGTTCAGGCTGCGGCCTTCGTCGGCATCGACAAAGCGTACGGTGATCTGTCCGCCACCGCCGCAAGGGACTGCAGCGGCACGTGCCCAGCGACGAACCTGCGATTTCCTGGGGAGGTCCGGCCAGTCACCGGCGTACTGTACGCTGACCTGCAGCCGCCGCTCACGCTTCGCCATGCCCGGCCGGCGCGGCTGCGTGGGCTTCCAGCGCAGCGGTGTGCGCTTCGTAGGCCGAGACGATGCGCGCCACCAGCGGATGACGCACGACGTCTTCCTTGAGGAACTCGGTGAAGGCGATGCCGCGGACTTCCCTGAGGATCTGGCGGGCCTCGATCAGGCCGCTCTTCTGGCCACGCTGCAGGTCGATCTGGGTGACGTCGCCGGTGACCACTGCCTTGGCGCCGATGCCGATGCGCGTCAGGAACATCTTCATCTGTTCGGGCGTCGTGTTCTGCGCCTCGTCGAGAATGATGAAAGCGTGGTTCAGGGTGCGGCCGCGCATATAGGCCAGCGGTGCAATCTCGATCGCGCCGCGTTCGAACAGCTTGCCGACACGCTCGAAGCCCATCAGATCATAGAGCGCATCGTAGAGCGGTCGCAGATAGGGATCGACCTTCTGTGCAAGGTCACCCGGCAGAAAGCCGAGGCGCTCGCCGGCCTCGACTGCCGGACGGGTGAGCACGATGCGCTGCACCAGTTCGCGTTCGAAGGCGTCGACCGCCGAAGCGACGGCAAGATAGGTTTTGCCGGTACCAGCCGGGCCGGTGCCGAAGGTGATGTCGTGTTCCTGGATGTGCTTCAGATATTCGATCTGGCGTGGTGTGCGGCCGTGCAGCTCGGTCTTGCGGGTCAGCAGCGCCGGTGCCAGGCCGCCACCCGACGCGATGTGGCGTACCGGTCGGTTGAGCAGTTCGATCAGGCCGAGCTGGATGTCATCGACCGACAAGGTGTCCTTGGCCTGCGCATAGAATTGTTGCAGCGCCTCGGAGGCGCGCGCCCGCTGTCCGGCTTCGCCGCGCAGTGTAAAACGTTCGCCGCGGCGGGCAATCGAAACGTCGAGGGCGGTCTCGATCTGGCGCAGATTCTCGTCGAGGGCGCCGCACAGATTGGCCAGTTGCTTGTTGTTGACTGGCGACAGCAGCAGTTCGGTGGCCCGGCTTTTCGGCGGCGAGTGGTATGCAGCAGCGTGTTCGGAAGCGTGTGTGTTGATCATGCGGTTTCCCCGACGATCTCGCCGCGCAGCGAGTGCGGCATGGCGGAAGTGATGCGGACATTGAGGAAGCGGTCGAGGAGGGGCGTGTTTCCGCCAGCCTCACCGGCAAAATTGACGACGCGGTTATTGTCGGTACGCCCCGCCAGTTCCCGGCAGTCCTTCTTCGACACGCCTTCGACCAGCACCCGCTGGACGCTGCCGACCATCGCTGCCGAAACCGCCTGCGCCAGTTCGTCGATGCGCTTCTGCAGGCGCAGCAGACGTTCGAGCTTGAGCGATTGCGGCGTATCGTCGGCAAGCTCGGCCGCTGGCGTCCCTGGGCGTGCGCTGTAGAGAAACGAGAACGATGCGTCGAAACCGACCTCGTCGATCAGTTTCATCGTTTTCTCGAAATCGTCGGCGGTTTCGCCCGGAAAACCGACAATGAAGTCCGAGGACAGCGAGAGATCAGGACGCGCAGCGCGCAGCCTGCGCACCAGGCTCTTGTACTCGAGCGCCGTGTAGCCGCGCTTCATCGCCGCCAGGACCCGATCGGATCCCGATTGCACCGGCAGATGCAGGTGCGAGACGAGCTTTGGCACCCGGGCATAGGCGTCGATCAGCCGTGCCGACATCTCGCGGGGATGCGAGGTGGTGTAGCGAATGCGCTCGATGCCCGGAATTTCGGCGATGTATTCGATCAGCAAGGCGAGGTCGGCCGCCTCGTCGCCGGCGAGTGCCTGCCCGCTGCCCAGCATGGCGCCGCGATAGGCGTTGACATTCTGCCCGAGCAGGGTCACCTCCTGGACGCCCTGCGCGGCCAGCCCGGCGACTTCGGTGAGGACATCGTCGAAAGGCCGCGACACCTCTTCGCCGCGCGTGTAAGGCACGATGCAGAACGAACAGAACTTGCTGCAGCCCTCCATGATCGAGACAAAAGCCGAAGCGCCTTCGACCCGCGCTGGCGGCAGATGGTCGAACTTCTCGATTTCCGGGAAGGAGATATCGACCTGCGACTTGCCCAGGCGACGCCGGTCGGCAATCAACTGCGGCAGCCGATGCAGGGTCTGCGGTCCGAAAACCACATCCACATAAGGTGCGCGGGCGACGATCGCCGCGCCTTCCTGGCTCGCTACACAGCCGCCGACACCGATCACCAGATCGGGATTGGCGAGTTTCAGCAGGCGTACCCGACCGAGGTCATGAAAAACGCGCTCCTGCGCTTTCTCACGTATCGAGCAGGTGTTGAAGAGGATGATGTCGGCGTCGTCGGGCGTATCGGTGTGGACGATGTCTTCGGATGCAGCGAGCACGTCGGCCATCTTGTCCGAATCGTACTCGTTCATCTGGCACCCGAAGGTGCGGATGAAGAGTTTTTTGGCCATGTTTACTATGTTTTATTGATTGATTCGTTAATGTGAAAGTCGCGTCAGCGACTCACGAATCTCCCCTCTCCACTCGCGGGAGAGGGGTGGGGGAGAGGGTAACGGT
>RRZT012259514.1_pt1 | contig 12305 bp, 11 predicted proteins | sample 2165551 | NCBI WGS metagenome assembly RRZT01 (sample SAMN10456910, study PRJNA506462) | wastewater metagenome | biome: wastewater; feature: sludge; material: wastewater sludge; isolation source: wastewater sludge with Escherichia coli K12::gfp cells carrying plasmid... | place: USA: Moscow, Idaho... | reverse complement strand
GCGTGGCCTCCTTCAGCGTGATGATCTGCGGCGGCGGGGGCGGTGGCGGCGGCTCGACCGGCGCGGGCGCGGCTACCGGAGCCGGCGCCGGGGCGGGCGCAGGCGGGGCCACCCCCACCGGCGGCTCGACCAGCCGGCGCGCCAGCTCGCCGCTGAACAGCACCGACAGCGCCAGCGACAGGCGGCGGAAGAAGGAAGGCGGAGGCGCGGAGCGGTCTGGGTTCGACATCGGGCGGATCGGGTCGGAATCGGAAAAATCGGATGCAGCCAAGGCTGCAGGCCGGGGATTCTATCGGCCGGGGCTCAGGCCGGCGCGAGCCAGCCCACCCGCCCCTGCCCGGCCTCGTCGAGCCGGGCCTTCAGCGCCGCGGCCCGGGTCTCGGGCAGCTGGAAGTTCAGCTCGACCTGCGCGCCGTGGCTCACCTCGCCCAGCAGCGCCCCGGCGGCCTCGAGCTCGCGGCGCATGCGCCCCTCCAGCGCATAGGGCACGGTGCAGCGCAGCGCGGTCATGCGCTGCAGCAGCACCTTCTCGGCGCCCAGCAGCGCCTGCGCGACCGCATCGGTGTAGGCGCGCACCAGGCCGCCGGCGCCCAGCTTCACGCCGCCGAAGTAGCGCACCACCGTCGCCAGCACGCCCTCCAGCTCCTGATGGCGCAGCACGTCGAGCATCGGCCGCCCGGCGGTGCCGCCGGGCTCGCCGTCGTCGTTGGCGGCCGACTGCCCGCCCGCCAGCAGCGCCCAGCAGACATGGGCCGCGCCCGGATGCTCGGCCTTCAGCCGCGCCACCACCTCCAGGGCGCCGGCACGATCGGCCATCGGCTGCACGCAGCCGATGAAGCGGCTCTTCTTGATCAGCAGGTCGCTGTGGACCGGGGCGGCGAGGGTCTGGGGCATGGGGCGGCGATCTTAGTTCAGCCGCCGTCCAGCGGCCGCAGCCGCGCCCGCTCCGCCTCGCGCAGCACCCGCAGGTGCGGTTCGCCGTCGCGCATCGCCAGGCCGTGCAGCTCGATGGAGCGCTGCGACTGCAGCAGCCGCACCAGGTAGCCCAGGATGGCCGCGTCGATCACCTGCCCCGGCACCAGCACCGGGATGCCCGGCGGATAGGGCACGATCTGGTCGCAGCAGACCCGCCCGACCAGCGCCGGATTGGGCAGGCCGCTGTCGTCGAGCAGCGCCAGACGCTCGCCCGCCTCGTAGAAGGCATCGCGCGGCAGGCAGGCCAGCCGGGTGAAATGCGGAATGCGCGGCAGCCGCGCCGCCGGGCGGGGCTCGCGGCGCTCCTTCTGCGCCTGGCGCGCCAGCCGCAGCATCGCGTCGAACAGCCGCGAGACCTTGCTGCGCGTCGTGCCGATGGTCAGCAGCAGCGTCAGCGTGCTGTGGGTGTTCTTCTCGATCTGGATGTTGAAGCGTTCGATCAGCTCGTCGCGCAGCTCGTCGGCGCCCCAGCCGGAGGCCGAGATGTCGATCGTCAGCTTGGTCGGATCGAGCCGGATGCCGTCGCTGCGCACCTCGTCGGCCAGCAGCTCGTCCAGGCCCAGCACCCGGAACACGCCGGTGGCGTCGATCTTCTCGCGCAGCTCGGCGGCGAAGCCCAGCGAGCGCTCGAGCAGGCCGTAGCCCTCCATCACCGCCTGCCGGCGCGCCACGTCCAGGCTGGCGATCAGGCCGTACTGCGGGCTGGTCGAGGCGTGCATGTTGAAGTTCTCGCGGAACAGGTGCTCGTCGAAGCCGGGATCGTTCACATGGATCATGCTGGCCTGCGAGAAGGCCGACAGCACCTTGTGCGTGCTCTGGGTGACATAGTCGGCGCCGGCCTCCAGCGCGGTCGGGCGCAGCTCGGGGTGGAAGCGCGCGTGCCCGTACCAGGCCTCGTCGACGATCACCTTGATGCCGGCGGCGTGCGCCGCCTCGATGATCGGCGCCAGCTCGTAGCGCAGGCCGTCGTAGGTGCAGCTGGTCAGGATCAGCACGCGGGCCTCCGGGTGGTCCTGGATCGCCTGCAGCACCCGCGCGCGCGGCACCGGCCCGAACAGGCCGTGGCGCTCGTTGACCGAGGAGTCCAGGTACACCGGCCGCGCGCCCGACAGGATCACGCCGTGGTGCACCGACTTGTGGCAGTTGCGGTCGAGCAGCAGCGTGTCGCCCGGCGCCAGCAGGGTCTGGAAGATGACCTTGTTCGAGGTCGAGGTGCCGTTGGTGGCGAAATAGGTGCGCCGCGCGCCGAAGGCCTGCGCGGCCAGGCGCTGCGCCTGCGCGATCACGCCGGTCGGGTGCAGCAGCGAGTCGAGCTGCGGCACCGACACCGAGAGATCCGCGCGCAGCATCTGCTCGCCCACGAAGTCGTGGAAGTCGCCGACCCAGGGGCTGGCGCGGTAGGCGTCGCCGCCGGCATGGCCCGGCGTGTGCCAGGAATCCTTGGCCTGCGCCACATAGGCGCACAGCGCGTCGTAGAAGGGCGTGGCCGCGGTCTCGGCCACCTCGGCCGCCAGGATGCGCACCCAGCCGGCCGGATCGGCATCGCTCCGGAAGAAATAGCCGTCGACCCGCTCGCTGGCCAGCGCCTCGACCAGGCCGCGGGTGTCGTCGTCGTCGAGCAGCAGGTAGATCGACAGCTCCGGGCGGCACTGGGCCAGTGCCTGCGCCAGCGCGACCGCCTCGTCGCCCTGGTGCAGGTCGATCAGCACCAGCTGCACCGCCGCATCGGCGCGCACCGCCGCCAGCGCCTGCCCGGGCGCGGCGCCCTGCACCGCCAGCGCCGGGCGCAGTGCAGCGCGGCACGCCTCGGCCGCCAGCGCCGCGACCAGCGCGGCGCGGCCGGCCTCGTCATGGCCGACGACAAGAAGATGGACGACGGGATCGGTGCTTGGAAGGCTCATCGCAGGCTCATGGCAAAAGGTTGCAGATGTGCGGCCGCGTGACGGGATGCATCATTCCTGAAACCACAATGGTCTCGGCGCAACCATCCCCCACGAATCGGTGGTCAAGAGTCGCTGCGTTCAGGATAGCCTGCGCGCAGATGCCTGAACTGCAAGAACTTCACAGGCACTCCGAACCCGCCTTCAGCCCCACGCCAAGACAAGGTCAGAACAACATGCTGGCTCATGCCCGACACGATACCGCCCCCTCCCCGGTGCTGAGCGCCGTTCCGAAGTCCGCGCCCGAGCGCGCGCGTTCGGTCCCGGCGGCCGACGTGGCAAGCATCGGCCTGAGCCACCCGTCCGACTGGGTCGAGATGCTGGAGCTGGTCGACCGCTGCTTTCCCTATGCGACCGAGGAGATGATGGGCTGGTGGCTGTGCTACCAGCGCCCGCTGCTGCATGTGGCGCGTCTGGACGGGCGCGTCGCCGGCTTCGTGCATGTGCAGGCCCGGCCCGAGAGCGACACGCTGTGGATCAACATCCTGGCGGTGACCGAGGAGTTCCGCCACCGTGGCATCGCCCGCCAGCTGCTGGCGCACTGCGAGCGTCTGGCCGCCGAGTGGGGCCTGGGCCGGCTGGGCCTGCAGTGCCACGAGGACAATGCCTCGGCGCTGCGGCTGTATGCGCTGCAGGGCCATGCACAGGTCGGCGAGGACTTTCATGCCGATGCCGGCGGCCGCTACATCGTGCATGACAAGGCGCTGCCGGCCAGCGCCATCGCCGCGGCGGTGCGCACGCCGGCCGCCGATCCGCGCTGGCGCTGCATCGCGCACCGCCTGATCTATCGCGCCTGGACCCGCCGGCGCGCGCGCACCACGCGCTGACTGGCCGCTGAACGCCCGAACTGCAAGTCCGCCGCGGCTTGTGTCATCCTCACGCCCGCGGCGATCGGGGCCGCACATCGAGGCAAGGGATGACGAGCAGGCGGGGATCGGAGACAGGGCGACGACAGCGGGTCGCCGACGTGGTGGCGGCGCAGATCGAGCCGCTGACCCGATTCAGGGCCCAGGACCTGCGCGAGCTCGGGCCCGAGCAGGAGTCCTGGGCCGACCTCACCGTCACCACCCGTCAGCGGGTCGAGCTGGACTGGATTGTCACCGCGCACCCCGGCGCGCTGCCTGAGGGCATCGCCGCCTGCGCCGACGCCCAGGCGCTCGAGACCGAGCTGCAGGCGCGGCTGGCCGAAGCCGAGCGCACCGCGCCGGCCCTGATCCAGCACTGGGCCCATGAGGACAGCGGCCGCTACCGTCGGCTGCTGCCCGGCGGGCTGTTCAGCTCCGGGCTGGAAGCGCCGCTGGGCCTGGACGAGACCTGCCCGGCCTGCCAGGGCCGCGCCCGGCTCGACTGCCCCGACTGCAGCGGCGGGCAGCAGCCCTGCGCCGGCTGCCACGGCAGCGGCCGGATCGGCTGCGCCGACTGTCGCGGCCTGGGCCGCATCGCCTGCGGCGCCTGTCACGGCAGCGGCCGCACCGCGTCGGCACCGGCCGGCGGCACGACCGACTGCCAGGCCTGCAGCGCCAGCGGCTGGATCGACTGCCGCACCTGCCAGCGCCAGGGCGAGCTGCCCTGCCCCGACTGCGGCGGCCGAGGCCGCCGGGACTGCGCACGCTGCCAGGCCCGCGGCGAGATCGACTGCACCGACTGCCAGGCCAGCGGCCGACGCCACCGCATCGGCCGGCTGCGCGAGCAGATCCTCGTCGAGGACCAGATCGACATCCATCATCCGGATGCCACGGTGGCGGCGCTGTGCGCCCGCCATCTGACCGATCCGGCAGCGCTGGGCCCGCTGGCGACGCTCGAGGCGGTGCGCTGGACCACCGCGCCCTTCGCGGTCCAGGCCACCCACCGGCTGCGCCTGCCGGTGCGCCAGGTCACGCTGCAGATCGGCGCCCAGCCGCAGACCTTCACCGCGCTCGGGCCCGAGCTGCGGGTGCCGGAGCTGCACCACGCGGCCTCCCGGCTGCTCGCGCTCGACCTGCAGACGCTCGAGCGCAATGCGCTGGGCAGCGGCCGGCATGTGTCCGAAGCCCTGCAGCGCTTTCTGGCCTCGCCGCTGAACGCACGCATCGCGGTGATCGGCCCTGCGGCGGCCACCGGCGACGACCGGGTCGCGCCGGACTATCCGGCCCAGGCCCGCGAGCGCATGCAGCAGGCGGTGGAGCGGCTGTGGCAGCAGCGGCTGTGGCGCCCGGGCGTGGCGCTGCTGGCCGGCGCGGCGCTGCTCTCGGGGGGCTTCACGCTGCTCACCGCGCCGCAGCCGGACTGGATGCTGAGCGCGCTGGGCGGGGGCGTGGCGGCGGCGACCGGTGCGCTGGCGCTCGACTGGCGACTGCGGCGCCAGCTCGCCGCCGAATTCGGCGGCGAGGCCGGCGCGGCGCTGGTGCGCCTGCTGCGGCGTGCGCCGGTCTGGCGCCGCGGCATGGGCCTGGGCATCGGCATGACGCTGCTGGCCTGCGCGCTGCTCGCCTGGTCAGCCACCCGGCTGCCGCCGGCCAGCACCCGCATCGCGGCGCAGCAGGCCGAGCAGCAGGCGCAGGCGCAGCTCGCGCACTGGGCCCAGACCGGCCGCGACTACCGGCTGCGCACCTACCCGCCCGCCGACTGGCTGCGGACCCGCATGGAAGCGGGCGACCGGCAGGCGCAGCAGGTGCTGGCCTGGGCGCTGCTGCTGGGCGTGGCGGACCGGCCGGTCGATGCCGCCGCGGCGCGCCGCCTGCTCAAGCCCCTGGCGACGGAAGTGCCCACCGTCGACCCGACGGTGCGCATCGGTCTGGCCCGAGCGACCTTGCTGCTCGAGCCGCGCTCCGCTGCGGCGCTGCAGGCGGCCGCCGACGATCTGGCCTCGATCCAGGAAAGCCAGGTGCCCGAGGCCACCTACACCATCGCGCTGCTGAGGCTGGCCCCGGCGCTTGTCGCCCGCCACGGCACGGCCGCCGGCCTGGAGGCGCTGCAGCATGCCGCCGACATGGGCCACCCTTCGGCCTGCCTGGACCTGGGCCGTCGTCTGGCCACCGGCCACGGACTGCGCCGCGATCCGGTCGCGGCCCGGCGCTATCTCGGCTTCGCCGCCGAACGCGGCCTGCCCGGTGCGCAGCAGGCGCTGACCACGCTGAAATGAGCGGGCAAACCGCGCGGCCCCGCAGCGACATCCTCTCGTTGCACCGAAGCGACATTTCGCCAAAGATGGCTTGATCCGCATCAGCAAGGGATGACAAGCCCGGACCCGAGCTGTTCCAATCGCGGTCCTGAAGGGGAGTAGTCCCGCGCAGGTTCCAGTCCCGGATCACCTGCCGAGCGCGATTCGTCAATACGTGGCGGCCTTGCGGCCGCCTCCGGATCGAGCGTCGAGCCACCCGGCACGATGGACAAGACCTTCGACCCGCTGCAGTCGCGGCGCGGGTTGAAGGCCGAACCGCTCCCGGGTCGCCTGCCGGATGCCTGCACGCGTGCTGCGTTGAATCGAACGAACAGCCGTTCTTGCCTGCGCACACCGCACCGTCCTCATGGAACTCTTCTCCTCCGCCTGGTTCTCGGCCCTGCTGGCCATCATCCTGATCGACATCGTCCTGGCCGGCGACAACGCCATCGTCATCGCGCTGGCCGCGCGCAACCTGCCCCCGCATCTGCAGAAGAAGGCGATCATGTGGGGCACCGTCGGCGCGATCGCGGTGCGCTCGCTGATGACGCTGGGCGTGGTCTGGCTGCTGAAGATTCCCGGCCTGATGCTGGTCGGCGGCCTGGGCCTGCTGTGGGTCGCCTACGGCCTGATCAAGCCGCAGGACGGCGGCGATGACCACGGCCCGGTGGCCAGCACCTTCTGGGGCGCGATGCGCACCATCATCGTCGCCGACGCGCTGATGGGCGTCGACAACGTGCTGGGCGTGGCGGGCGCGGCGCATGGCGCCTTCGACCTGGTGGTCATCGGCCTGCTGATCAGCGTGCCGATCGTCGTCTGGGGCAGCCGCCTGGTGCTGGGTCTGGTCGAGCGCTTCCCGGTCATCACCGAGATCGGTGCCGCGGTGCTGGCCTTCACCGCCGCCAAGATGATCCTGGGCGAGAAGCTGCTGGGCGACCTCTTCACCGCGCAGCCGGCGCTGAGCTGGGTGCTCTACGCGGTGTGCATCATCGGCGTGCTGGGTGCCGGCCGCCTGGCCGCGCGACGTGCGTCGCGTGAGGATGCCGCACCCGCGGCCTGAACCTCGGGGGACATCGAACAAGGGGGATGCAGCCGTGCCGGAATTGTCAAGGCCGATTTGACCAAGGGTTTACCCTCAGGTACAAACCGGCCCCAGACAGAACTCGCACAAGATCATCATGCTGTACACCCCGATGAACCCGCTGACCGCCCTCTCTCCGCTGCGCGCCGCGCTGCCCTCGCAGCAGCGCGACGCCGACCGCGCGCTGCGCAACTGGCTGGCCCTGCCCTTCGACATGGCCCGCGCGCAGTACGCCAACGCGGTGCGCGGCGGCCTGATCCGGCCGTCGAAGCTGGCCTCGCGCGACTTCGAGCAGCTGGTCGGCTCGATGGAGCGCCTGACGCTGGGCCCGCTGGCCCGCCGCGTCTGAGCCTTGTGCGGCCTCAGCCGAGCCGGCGCCCGCTGAACTCGGCCAGATAGAACCACTCGGCGCCGGCGCGTGCACGCGGGTTCGGGAACACCACCCGCCCGTCGGCCGGCGCGAGCACCTCGCGACCATCGGCGCGCCAGCCGATCACCTCGCCGGCGCGCACCGCGTCGAAGCTCGCCCAGTCGCGCGCCAGGCGGTCGCCCTCGGCCTCGCGGTCGATCACGTCGACCAGGCGCACCACCTCGAAGTCCGGCCGCGCGCAGGGCGCGGACGCGCCGATGTCGATCATGCCCAGGTGCTCGAGCGTGCGCAGCGTCGCCTGCCAGGCCACCTCGGGCGCGGCCGGATCGTCATGGCGGCCGCACTCCAGCGTCAGCCCCCAGCCGCCGGCCGAGCGCATGTACTCGGTCGTGCCGATGCCGTACTGCGCATCGCCCCCGCGCCGCGCCACGCCCTTCGCATAGGCCTCCAGCCAGCCCTCGACCACCTGGCGCACGCCCAGCGCCGCCGCCAGCGCGGTCTCGGCCGCCTCGTGGCGGAAGGGCTCGAGATCGCTGTCGTTGTCGCGCGGACCGACCATCACGAAGGGCTCGCCGTCGGTGTGGAAGGAATGCAGGTCCAGCAGCACCTCGTGGCGCGCCAGCAGCGGGCACAGCACCCGCGCGATGCGGTCCTCATGGTCCTGCGGGATCGCCACCGGCAGCAGCCGGCGGTTCAGGTTGCGCTCGCCCTCGCGCCGGCCGGCCCGGTGCGCCATCGGGTTGCAGACCGGCACCAGCGTCAGCTCGCCGCGGCGCAGCTGCAGCCGGCCGGCATCCAGCGCCTCGATCAGCCGGCCCAGCGCGACCGTGCCGCAGGTCTCGTCGCCGTGCACGCCACCGAGCACGATCAGCTTCGGGCCGGGCTGCAGCCCGAGGTACTGGTGCACGCGCAGCACGCCAGCCGGCGCGCACAGGGAATCGTTTCGGTTCATGAAGGCAGCATAGCCCGGCGCGCAGGCCGGCGTCAGCGGGATGCCCCGATGGGCACAGGCACCGCCTCGCGGTCGCTCAATGGGCGGCGCCGCCGGCGCCCGGATGCAGCCGCCGCCAGGTCTGCGAGGGCAGCTCGCCGTACATGCGCCGGTAGTCCTGGGCGAAATGGCCGAAGTGCCAGAAGCCCCACTGCGCCGCCGCCTCGGTGACCGAGGACGCCTGGCGCAGCGCCCGGCGCGCGCCGGCCAGCCGGGTCGCGCGCAGATAGGCCGCCGGCGCCAGCCCCAGCACCTGCTGGAAGGCCGCCTGCAGCGTGCGCCGGCTGATCCCCAGCTCGGCGCAGAGCGTGGCGACCGTGACCGGCGTCTCCGGATCGCGGTCGACGATCGCGCGGGCCTGCTCGACCAGCAGGCGCGGGCGCTGGCCGGCATCGGGCGGCAGCGCCGCCGCCCCGACCAGCAGCTCCAGCGCATTGGACTGCGCCGCCTGCCGCAGCATGCTGCGCATCGCCGGATTGCCCAGCAGCCGGGGCTGCGCGGCCAGCATCTCGAAGGCGCCGCGCATGAAGTCGCGCAGCGTCGCCAGCGCCCCCTCGGGCGCGCGGTGCAGCGTCGCCACCTGGCCGATGCGCTCGAGCAGCGCCTGCTCCTCGGGCGTGGCCAGCCGTGCCAGCTCGGCACGGTCGAAGTCCATGCCGGCCATCACCAGTCCGGCCGGCGTGAAGAACTCGAAGCCGCCACGGCCGGAAAAGGTGCAGAAATGGCCCGCGCCGTCCTGCGCCTCGGCGTCATCGCCCGTGGCCTGCCAGTCGGAGCGGCCGCAGAAGCGCGCCGGCCCGGCCTGCACCACCTCCGGCAGCGCCAGCGGCAGCCCGAGCGCGAGCCGGTCGGCACGCAGCTCCCCGCGCTGGTGCAGCCGCTGGCTGGTGGCCTCGACGAAGAGATGCACGCCGTCGAGCCAGGCCTCGTCGATGCGGCCCTCGAAGCCACCGGCCGACAGCTGCGCGTAGTCCTGATGCCAGCCGGTCAGCAGCGCGGCCTGCTCGTCGACATCGCGGGTGTCGACATGCTGCACCGCGACGGCGGGACAGGCGGTCAGGGCGGCATCGGGCGAGGCGGAAAGAGCAGTCATGGCAAGGGCGGCGGCAGGCGGAAGACGGCAGCGGGAGCCACGCACCAGCACTGGGCGGCCGGACTCCGGTCGCCCAGCATGGCGGTGCTGATCGGCGAGCGCCCGGGCCTGAGTTCGCCCGACAGCCTCGGCGTCTACCTGACCCGCGCGCCGAAGGTCGGCCGCAGCGATGCCGAGCGCAACTGCCTGTCCAATGTGCGCGCCGAAGGCCTGGTGCACGCCGAGGCGGCGCGCAAGCTGTGGTGGCTGGCCGAGGCCGCACGCCGGCTGGGCGCCACCGGCGTGGCGCTGAAGGACGACAGCGGCCTGGCGCCCGGCGCCGGTCTGGGCGTTGCCGAGGCGACTCCGCTGCCCTCCGGCCGGAGCGGCTGAAGCCGGCCCCTGGCGCCGCGCCGGCCCGCGATGCGGTGCATCATCGCGGCCGTGCCGCACCAGGATCTTCTCTTCGACCCGCCCGAGCCCGCCGCCGTCGCGCCGGCCCGCCTCGACCCCGCGCTGACCGCGCTGGCCCGGCAGCTGCCCGCCGGCCTGCGCCTGGGCACCTCGTCCTGGAGCTTTCCCGGCTGGACCGGCCTGGTCTGGGCCGGACGGCATGACGAGGCGACGCTGGCCCGCGAAGGCCTGGCCGCCTACGCGCGCCACCCGCTGCTGCGCACCGTCAGCCTCGACCGCAGCTACTACCGGCCGATGACGGCGGCGCAGTTCGCCGCGCTGGCCGCGCAGGTGCCCGAGGACTTCCGCTTCGTCGTCAAGGCCCCGGCGCTGATCAGCGACGGCGCGCAGCGCGACGCCGGCGGCCGGCCGGTCGGGCTCAACCCGGCCTTCCTCGACCCGGTGCTGACCACCGAGCAGTTCGTGCAGCCGGTGCTCGAGGGCCTGGGCACACGAGCTGGCGCGCTGGTGATCGAGATCGGGCCGCTGCCCGGCGCGCTGAAGGCCGACCTGCCGGCGCTGCTGCGGCGGCTGGCGCGTCTGCTCGACGCGCTGCCGGCGCTGGCGCCGCAGGCCCCGGAGGCGGTGATCGCGGTCGAGGTGCGCGATCCGGAATGGCTGGTGCCCGCCTTCCGCGACGTGCTGAAGGCCGCCGGCGCACGCTACTGTCTGGGCCTGCACCCGCGGCTGCCGCCGATCGAGGCGCAGCTGCCGTTGCTGCGCGCGATGTGGCCCGGCGCCTTCGTCTGCCGCTGGAACCTCAACCGGCGCCACGGCGCGCACGGCTACGAGGCCGCCAAGGCCGGCTACGCGCCCTTCGACCGGCTGGTCGATCCCGATCCGGCCACCCGCGAGGCGCTGGCGCGCATCATGCGCGGCACCGCCGCGGCCGGGCACCCGGTGCTGGTCACCGTCAACAACAAGGCCGAGGGCTCGGCGCCCTGCTCGGTCGCCGAGCTGGCGCGGGCGGTCGCGCCGGCCTGAGCGCCGGCCTCAGCCGAACGCCCGCAGCCATGCGCCCAGGCTGGCCGGATCGCGGCAATAGCCCAGATCGCGGTCCAGCGCGGTCGCGCGGGCGCGCAGCTCGCGGATCTCGGTGCCCAGCAGCGTCTCGACCAGCTGCGGCGTGACGGTGTCGGCGCGCGCCGGCAGGTCCGGGCGCAGCACCGCGAAGCGGCGCACCATCTCGTCGATCTCGGCCTGCAGGCGCTCGCGCTGCGCGCCCAGCAGCGCGATCAGGTCGCGCAGCCGCGCCTCCTCGTCGCCCCCGGCGGCCGCAGCGGCCGCAGCGGCCACCACCGGCGCGGCGACCGGCTCGGGCAGGTGGAGGCGCTGCAGCTCCAGCAGCGCCAGCAGGTCGCCGGCGGCGTAGGCCTGGTTGGCCTGCTGCATCAGCGCGGTCTTGCGCGCGCGCTCGGCCTCGTCGGGCTCGCGGTCCGGGTGCAGCCGGCTGGCCAGACGGCGGTAGACCTCGCGCAGCGAGGCCGCACCGGCGCTGGCGGTGCGCCCGCCGTGGCGCTCGCGGCGCTCGCGCTCGGCCTGCGCCTTGCGGCCCTGCTTGGCGGCCTGGCGGCTGGCCTCGGCCTGGGCGCGGCGGCGGGCGGCCTCGCGCTCCCAGGGCTCCAGGCCGTCGTCGGCATCCTCGGCCGGGGCGGCGGCCTCCTCGGCGTCCTGCTCGTCCTCGGCATCCTCGGCGGGCAGATCGTCCTGATGGCGCGCACGCAGCGCCAGCATCTCGGCGTCGTCCGGCCGCTCGGCCAGCACCGCCGCGGCCAGCGACAGCATCCACTGGCCGGCCTTCAGCCGCGCCGCGCGGCCGATCGGCTTGCCCGGCGGCGGGTCGAGGAACAGCGCGCCCTCCATGCGCAGCGCCAGCTCGCGCAGCCGCTCGCACCAGCGCTTGAGCTCCGGCTGCAGCTCGCGCGCGACCCGCTCGTGATAGCGGCTCTCACACTGCTGCCACTGCTGCAGCCGCTCGCGCAGCTGCTCGATCTCGCGCATCAGGCGGTCGTGGCGCTGCTGCGCCTCGCTGGCGCGGCGCGCGGGAACGGCGCCGGCCTCCTGCGCAGGCGAAGGGTCGTCGGCGGGCAGCGTCGCCGGCAGGGCCGGGTTCGGACAATCAGGACTCATGGGCGGCATTGTGCCGGCCCGGTCGCCCGCCCGCCCGCCTGTCAGCTCACCAGCCGACCTTGCCGCGCCCGGCCTTGACCTCGCCGCGCTGCGACTTGGCCTCGAGCCGGCGGCGCTGCGAGCCGCGCGTCGGCTTCGTCGCCTTGCGCGGCGG
>RRZT010134980.1_pt1 | contig 12305 bp, 10 predicted proteins | sample 2165551 | NCBI WGS metagenome assembly RRZT01 (sample SAMN10456910, study PRJNA506462) | wastewater metagenome | biome: wastewater; feature: sludge; material: wastewater sludge; isolation source: wastewater sludge with Escherichia coli K12::gfp cells carrying plasmid... | place: USA: Moscow, Idaho... | reverse complement strand
AGGTGCTGGGCGGCTGCTCCAGCATCAACGGCATGATCTACATGCGCGGCCAGTCGCGCGACTACGACCAGTGGGCCGAGCTGACCGGCGACGCGGCCTGGCGCTGGGAGCACTGCCTGCCGGCCTTCCGGCAGCACGAGAGCCACTGGCGGCTCGATGCTGCCAACGCCGCACAGGCCAGCGCCGAGTTCAAGGCCCTGCACGGCCACGGCGGCGAGTGGCGGGTCGAGCGCCAGCGTCTGCGCTGGGACATTCTCGATGCCTTCGCGCAGGCCGCGCAGCAGGCCGGCATTCCCGCCACCGACGACTTCAACCGCGGCAGCAACGAGGGCGTGGGCTACTTCGAGGTCAACCAGAAGTCGGGCCTGCGCTGGAACACCGCCAAGGCCTTCCTGCGCCCGACCTGCTACGGCCGGCCGAACTTCGAGATGTGGACCGGCGCGCAGGTGCGCCGCCTGACGCTGGCGCGCGGCGCCGACGGCGCGCTGCGCTGCACCGGCGCCGAGGTGCTCACGCCGACCGGCATCGAGACGGTGAGCGCGAGCCGCGAGGTGCTGCTGAGCGCCGGCAGCATCGGCAGCGTGCAGATCCTGGAGTTGTCGGGCATCGGCGATGGCCAGGTGCTGCAGTCGCAGGGCATCGAGGTGCAGCACCTGCTGCCCGGCGTCGGCGAGAACCTGCAGGACCATCTGCAGATCCGCTCGGTCTACAAGGTGCAGGGCACACGCACGCTCAACACCCGTGCCGCCACGCCCTGGGGCAAGGCGATGATCGGCCTGGAGTACCTGCTGCGCCGCACCGGCCCGATGAGCATGGCGCCGTCGCAGCTCGGTGCCTTCACCCGCTCGTCGCCGCAGTTCGAGTGGCCGAACCTCGAGTACCACGTGCAGCCGCTGTCGCTCGATGCCTTCGGCGAGCCGCTGCACGGCTTCGACGCGATCACCGCCAGCGTCTGCAACCTCAACCCGACCTCGCGTGGCCAGGTCCACATCCGCTCGCCGCGTCCGGAGGAGGCCCCGGCGATCCGGCCGAACTACCTGTCGACCGCGCAGGATCGCCAGGTGGCGGCCGATTCGCTGCGGGTGACACGCCGCATCGTCGCGCAGCCGGCGATGCAGGCCTTCCGGCCCGAGGAGTTCCGGCCCGGCATCCAGCACCAGAGCGATGAGGAACTGGCCCGCCTGGCCGGCGACATCGGCACCACCATCTTCCATCCGGTCGGCACCTGTCGCATGGGCCGCGCAGACGACCCGATGGCGGTGACCGACCCGCGGCTGCGGGTGCGCGGCGTGGCCGGGCTGCGTGTCGTCGACGCCAGCGTGATGCCGGTCATCACCAGCGGCAACACCAACTCGCCGACGCTGATGCTGGCCGAGCGGGCCGCAGGCTGGATTCTTGACGCTGCGCAGCTTTCGTGAGGCGCTGCGACCTGACGGACTGGCATCGCCAGGTACTGCATCGTTCTGGTGCGGGAAACCCCGGATATGGCGGACTGTTGCGAAACCCTACAGTCTCGCCAATCGCAGACGCCGCCCCGAGGGGCAGGCGGGCAGGAGCGAGGGACTGAGGAGACTGGTCACCGTAGCGCAACAAGAAACGCCGCCCCCACACCACACAACATCCGGCGGCACCACTCAGACGCTCCAGAAGATTCGGCGCCATGTGGCGCGATGAGACAATTCGACGGCACCGGCGATCCCTGATCCCGGTGCCTTCTTTTTTCTCCACCTGCGTTGTCGCGTTGCGCTTGTCCTGACTGATGCTTGATCTGCTGTGGGTGACGCTGGCCGCCGGGCTGGCGGGTTTCGTGGATGCCATCGTCGGCGGCGGCGGGCTGATCCTGCTGCCGACCCTGTTCGCGGTGCATCCGTCCGCGCTGCCGGCGACGCTGTTCGGCACCAACAAGGCCGCCGCCATCGGCGGCACCGCCTGGGCCTGCAGCCAGTACGCGCGCAGGGTGACGATGAACTGGGGCACGCTGGCGCCTGCGGCCGTCACCGCGCTGCTGGCGAGCTTCGCCGGCGCCTGGCTGGTGACGATGGTGCCGGCCACCGGGCTGCGCAAGGCCTTGCCGCTGGTGCTGCTGGTCGTGCTGCTCTACACGCTCTGGCGCAAGGATCTCGGGCGGGTGCATGCGCCGCATCTCTCGCCACGCCGCGAGGCGCTGCGCGGCAGCGCGATCGGCGCCGGCATCGGTTTCTACGACGGTTTCTTCGGTCCCGGCACGGGCAGCTTCTTTGTCTTCCTGCTGGTGCGCGGGCTGGGCTACGACTTCCTGCATGCCTCGGCCGGCGCCAAGCTGCTCAACACCGCGACCAATCTGGCGGCGATCGCGCTGTTCGCTGCCAAGGGGCATGTGTGGTGGCATGTGGCCGCGGTGATGGCGGTGGCCAACGTGATCGGCAGCCTGCTGGGCGCCCGGCTGGCGCTGCGCCACGGCGCGGGCTTCGTGCGCGGCATCTTCATCGCCGTCGTCAGCCTGCTGATCCTGCGCACCGGCTGGGATGCGCTGCGGCTTTGAGCCGGGCGCTCAGAAGCGGTAGCGCTCGCCGCGGGTCAGCGCGAAGACCGGCACACGGATGTCGAGCTCGGCGAGCTGGCCGGTGACTGCGGCCATCTCGCCCGGCTTGACATGCGTGATCGCGATCGAGGTGTCGCAGTCCAGATCGAGCTGCTGAAGTTCCTCGGCCAGCATCGAGGGTGACAGGTGGCGGCTGATCTCGGCCAGCGCGCGTTCCTCGTCGCTGAAGGCGGTCTCGATCACCAGCTGCGCGATCGCGCGGCCGCGCAGCCGCTCCCACAGCGCCGGGTTCGGGCCGGTGTCGCCGGTGTAGATCCACCAGCCCGAGGGCGTGTCGACCCCGAAGCCGCAAGCCGGCACGGTGTGATGCGCCGGCAGCACCTCGATCGTCAGTCCGGCCAGTTCCAGGCACTCGCCGATCTGGAAGGGCACCAGCTCGATGATCGGGCGCTCACGGCTGGGCAGTCGGGTGAAGTCGGGCCAGATGATGTTGTTGAACAGGTGAGCCTGCAGCGCCTCGAGCGTCTCGGGCAGGCCGTGGACCTGGATCGGGCGGAAGTCCGGACGCGACAGGCGATGCTGCATGACGCTGTCGGCCAGCAGCGGGATGCCCAGCACATGGTCGAGGTGGGAGTGCGACAGCAGGATGTGGTCGATCCCGGCCATCTCTTCGAGCGTCAGGTCGCCGACACCGGTTCCGGCGTCGACAAGAATGCGTTCGTCGAGCTGGAAGCAGGTGGTCCGGTTGTCGAGGGCGATCGAGCCCGAGCAGCCAAGGACACGCAGGTTCATCGGGATTCCAGGTGAGGGCAGGCAGAACAGGCGGCCATGCTGCCCCCCGCGTCATGCGGGTGCAAGCCGGCTGCTGCGCACTTCCGCACTGCTTGTCCATCCCCGTGAACCAGGGGCGGCAGGGTCGTGAACAAGGCCACGAGGCCGCGTGAGACCGCAGCGACGCTCAGGGCTGCACGAACTGCATCTGCGTGCCGGCCAGCTCGATGACGTCGCCATCCTTCAGATGGATCGGCTCGGCATGGACCGGCATGCTGTTGACGGTCGGACGTGCGTTGCCTTCGACATGGGCGAAGACATAGCCGCCGGGGCGTTTCGTGATCGAGGCCACCTGCACGCCGGGCTTGCCGACGGTGGTGACCACCTTGGTCAGCACCACCTCGCGGCCAGCCGCCGCGCCCGAGAGTACGCGTATCGAGGCCTGGGGCACGGTACCGCCGGTCAGACCGCCGAAGCCCGAGGCCGGAAAGTTGCCCGGCATCGGCGCGGTCGGCCGGCTGGCCATGCCGGGCGGCATCTGGCCCGGCTTCAGGATCATGGTCTTCTCGTAGTCGGAGCTGTCCTCGACCAGGTACTTGATCTTGTACTTGCCGATCTCGATCGTGTCGTTGTACTGCAGCAGCTGCTTCTTGACCGCGCGACCGTTGATGTAGGTGCCGTTGGTGCTGTTCTGGTCCTCGATGTAGACATCCTGGCCGACCATCTGCAGCACGGCGTGCTCGCCGCTGACGGCCAGGTTGTCGATCACGATGTCGTTGTAGGGGCGGCGTCCCAAGGTCGTCTTGTCCTTGGTGAGCTGAACCTCCTTGATGACGACTCCGTCCAGCGAAACGACGAGTTTGGGCATGAGCGACCTCAGTGTTCTTGGCAGCCGGGATCCTTTGTCCCCTGATCCTCAGCGCCGGAAGGGCCACCACGGCTGACCCGACGAGGGCACGGCGTGGACGGCGACCAGTATCACGGCAATATTATCCCGTCCGCCTGCCTGATTGGCGGCATCGACCAGCGCCTGTGCCGCTTTGCCGACGTCGGAGCCCTGCTCGCGCAGCACTGCCGCGATCCGTGCGTCATCGAGCATGTCGGACAGGCCGTCGGAGCACAGCAGGTACCAGTCGCCCGGATGCACGGCATGCGAGTGGATCTCCAGCAGCACGATGTCCTCGACGCCCATGGCGCGGGTGACCAGGTTCTTCTGGTGGCTGTAGGCCGCCTGCTCGGGCGAGATCAGCCCGGCGTCGATCTGCTCCTGCAGCAGCGAGTGGTCGCGGGTGAGCTGCTGGAGCCGGTCGTCGCGCCAGCGGTAGGCCCGCGAGTCGCCGATGTGGCCGACCAGCAGCCGTCCGCCGCGGAACACGCCCATCACCAGGGTCGTGCCCATGCCGGCGTACTGCGCGTGCGCGTGGGAGGCCTCGAAGATCGAGCGGTTGGCGTTGTCGACGCAGATGTCCATCGCCCGGCGGACCTCCAGATCGTCGGTGTCCGGCGGGGTTTCCTGCAGCCAGCGGCCCAGATCCTTCTCGATGAAGGCGGTGGCCATGCCGCTGGCGACTTCGCCGGCGTTGTAGCCGCCCATGCCGTCGGCCAGCACCATCAGTCCGGCCGCCTCGACGATGGCGATCGAATCCTCGTTGTTGCTGCGGATGCGGCCACGGTCGGTCGCGGAATGGAACTCGAGGGTCATGGCTAGGGCGCGCGGGCGGTCCATCGGGAATCAGCGGTGCGATTGTGCCCCGCCAGCGCGGGGCAAGGGCGGCCGGGATTGGTCCTTGGCGGGACCGGGCGCGCATTCCTGCACCGAAGCGGCAGTGCCGCTGGCCGGGCGGGTCGGGCGGCGCAGCGTGTCGGCCACGAGCTTGAGATCTTCGGCCAGATCCAGGCCGTCGCGGTAGCGCAGCTCCGGGCGCTTTTCCAGCAGGATGCCGATCACCTCGGCCAGCGCCGCAGGCAGCGAGGGGCGCAGCGTGCGCACGTCGGGCGCCGGCGTGCGGGCGATCGCGCCGATCAGCTCGCTCATCGTGTTGCCCTTGAGCGGCAGCTCGCCGGTCAGCATCTGGAACATCAGCACGCCCAGCGAGTACAGGTCGCTGCGCCCGTCGACCGGCCGGCCCGCGAGCTGCTCCGGCGACATGTAGGACGGCGAGCCCAGCACCAGCCCGGTGCGGGTGCGGTTGGCATCGGTGATGCGGGCGATGCCGAAGTCGGTCACCTTGACCTGGTTGCGGCCGATGTCGACCATGATGTTGGCCGGCTTGATGTCACGGTGGATGATGCCCTGCGCATGCGCATGGGCCAGCGCCCGGGCGATGCGGCGGCTGATCGCCACGACGGTGGCCACCGGCAGCAGATGCTCCGGTGCCAGGTGCTGGCTCAGGTCCTGCCCGGTCAGCCGCTCCATCGCGATGTAGGCGATGCCGTCCTGCTCGCCGCTGTCGAACACCCGCACGATGTCGGCATGATCGAGCCGGCAGGCGGCCAGCGCCTCGCGCTGGAAGCGCTGGCGGGCCTCCTCGAGCGCGAAGCCGTCGAACTCGCGTCCCAGCGCCAGCGTCTTGAGCGCGACCACCGCGCCGGTGTCCCGGTGGCGGGCCAGATGCACCCGGCCCATCGCGCCGCGGCCCAGCTCGCGCTCCAGCAAGTAGGGGCCCAGCATCTGCTGGCGGCGCACGGTGTCGCTCAGCACCGGGGGCTGACGGAACACCGCCGGCGTGGCCAGGCAGGCGGCCAGTTCCTCCCGGGTCAGCGGCTGGGTGGCCTCGAGCGTGTCGGGCGAGTGCAGCACCTGGGTGTCGACGAAGGCCCGGCGCTCGTCGAGCACCTGGGTGTCCTGCAGATGGCTGGGCAGCGCGCTGGGGGTGGGCGTGGTGCGTGGGGAGGCGGCGGTCCGGGCCACTGCGGGCGGCGTGGCCGGCGCAGGCCGCGGCGGGGCCTGGGGGACCGTCTCCGGCTCGTCATGCCGGATCACGGTGCGCTCGCGGGTGGTGACGGTCACCGTCTCGTAGGAGGTGATGACGGTGTCCTCGTCGAGCGTGGTGGTCAGCAGCGGGCCGCGGCTGCGGCGCTGATGCATCTGCCATCGGTCTCGGGCGATCAGGGCCAGATGGCCGAGAACCAGCGCGAAGATCGGCAGCGTCGGCGCGAGCCAGATGCCGCCCCAGGCCAGCAGTCCGTGCGAGCCCAGCGCCAGCGCCAGGCAGAGCGAGGCGCTGAGCATCAGCGCGGAGTTGCGGGTCAGGCGCGGCACGATGCGCCAGAGATAGAGCCCGGCCGCCACCAGCAGCCCCCAGGGCAGCCACTGCAGCGCAGCCGGCGTGCGTGCCCAGTGGCCGTCGGCCATCGCGCCCGAGAGCCGGGCCAGGGCCTCGGCCGGGCTGATCTCGCGCCGGTCGGGCAGGCGCAGGCGTGGGGTGCTGCGGTCATCACGTCCGATGACGACGATGCGGCCCTTCAGCCGGGCCAGCGCGGGCGAGCCCGCCAGCACTTCCCGGGCGCTGAGGCTGGGCGGCGCGCCGTCCGGGCCGTCATGCACCGGCCAGAGCGGCATCAGGCCGCTGTCGCTGTCGTCGGGCAGGCTGTGGCCGGCCAGCCGCGGTGGGTGGTCGCGCAGGCCGGTCTCCACCGCGGCCATGCTGTCGCCGCGGTACAGGCCCGCGCCCAGCGCGGCCAGCGAGGGCGCGTCCTGCGCGCTGCCGTGGCGCCACAGCGGATGGCGGCGGATCACGCCGTCCGCATCGGCGCCGGTCACGGCATGACCGATGCCTGCGGCCGCGCTGGCCAGCCGGGGCAGCGGCGGCAGGCCGTCGCCGGGCGGGCCCAGGCTCAGCAGCACGCGGGTGTGGCGCTCCAGGCTCTGGGTCAGGTGCGCATCGCCGTTCAGGCTGGCTTCGCTGCGCTCGATCAGCGCCGGCAGCTCGGGGTGGCGCGCCAGCATCGGATCGGCGGCGATGGTGGCATGGATGTTCTGCAGCTCGGCCAGCGCGCGTTCGCTCTCGGGCGTGCCGAAAGGCTCGGTGTCGATGACGACCCGCGCGCCGGAGAGCTGATCGATCAGCCGGGCATGCAGGTCGCGCCGCCAGGGCAGCGGGCCGTGGCGGGCCTGGCTGGCCTCGTCGATCAGCACCATCGCCACGCCGGTGCTGGCCATCGGCCGGGCATCGGCGACGGCGCGGTCCTGCAGCCAGTGCTGCATCGGCTGGGCAAGCGGCGTGCTTTCGTGCGCCCAGCCGACCAGGCCGAGCAGCGTCGCCAGCAGCCAGGGCGTGGCGCCTCCCGGGGGCCGGGTGATCGGTCGCGTGCGGGGCATGGCGAGGTGCGGTCACTGCAGGGGAGTCGACGGACCGACAGTATCGCAGCGACCGGGGGGCAGAAGACCGGATGTCGCCCTGCCCCGATTGAAAGAACCGGAAACCGCGGAAGGTCAGTCCCGCGGCGCCGGTTCAGGCCGATCTCAGGCAGCGCTCGGCTTGCGGGCCGCCATCATCTTGCCGACGGCCAGCACCAGCAGCGCGCCGGCGATGCCCGCGCCATAGCGGATCGCTGCGCTGGCTTCCGGCTTGGCGCCTTCGGCGGCCGGCGCGGCGATGTAGCCGACGATGGCCGGATCGGTCACCGCCATCGTGCCGGCGATCCAGCCCAGCAGCATGCCGCCGACGACGATGACGACGGGGAAGCGGTCCATCAGCTTGATGACCAGCTGGCTGCCCCAGACGATGATCGGAATGCTCACCAGCAGACCGAAGATGACCAGCGGCATCTGGTGGCCGTCGGCTGCACCCTCGGCGGCGCCGGCGATGGCGATGACGTTGTCCAGGCTCATCACGAAGTCGGCGACGATGACCGTCTTGACCGCGGCCCACAGCTTGTCGCTGGCCTGGATGTCATGGTCGCCCTCGTCCTCGGGCAGCAGCAGCTTGATGCCGATCCACAGCAGCAGCGCCGCGCCCACCAGCTTCAGGTAGGGCAGGGCCAGCAGCGTCAGCGCGAAGAAGATCAGCACGACACGCAGGCCGATGGCGCCGGCGGTGCCCCACATGATGCCGGCGCGGCGCTGGGCCTCGGGCAGCTTGCGGCAGGCCAGCGCGATCACGACCGCGTTGTCGCCGCCGAGCAGGATGTCGATCATGATGATCTGGCCGACGGCAAGCCAGAACTCGGGGGTCATAAACTGTTCCATGGGCAGAAGGGCGGTGGCGTTCCGCGAAGAAAGGAAAGTGTGGCAGCGGTGGCCGGCGGCCACCCGCACGGTGCGCCGCGGGCGCAGTGTAGGGTGATCGAGGGGTGCTGCGCGTGCGTAGTCATGCGTAGCCCGGGCGCTGCGGGTGCCGCATGCGCAGGCGACTGCGGGGCGTCACGCCTTCATCGTGGTGTCATTTCCCCCCTGATTTCCCCTTTGCGATGCCTTCTCAATGCCTGAGGGGCGCAGTACCATTCGCCCGCAGTGCCGACGCCGGCACATCACCATCCAAGACGGAGAAAACACACATGGCAACTGCCAAGAAGGCCGCCGCAAAGAAGGCTCCTGCCCAAGAAACCGCTGTCGCCGCAGCACCGGCCGTCGAGGCACCCGCAGCCGCTCCCGCGAAGAAGCCGAATGCGGCCTTCATGAAGCCGATGACGCCCTCGAAGGATCTGGCGGCCGTCATCGGCAAGACCGCGGTGCCGCGCACCGAGGTCACCAAGAAGGTCTGGGAGTACATCAAGAAGAACAATCTCCAGGACGCGGCGAACAAGCGCATGATCAATGCCGACGCCAAGCTGAAGAAGATCTTCAAGAAGGATCAGGTCTCGATGTTCGAGATGACCAAGCTGATCAGCGACCAGCTGTCCTGATCCCGGCTTCGGCGGACCGACTGCGCGGTCCCCGAGAAAACGAAAGCCCGGCACCGCCGGGCTTTTTTTCGTCTTGCACCGCAGCGTCAGGTCACAGGCCCAGGCCTTCGTCGACGCCCAGGTGCACGTTCATCGACTGCACCGCCGCGCCGCTGGCGCCCTTGCCGAGGTTGTCCAGGCGCGCCATCAGCAGCACCTGGTCGCCGTTGGCGAAGACGAAGATGTCGACACGGTTGGTGTCGTTGCAGCCCTGCACGTCGAAGAAGCCGTGCTCCATCGTCGCGGCGTCGTTGAGCGGCATCACGCGCACGAAGCGCTCGCCGGCGTAGTGCTCGGCGAAGGCGGCGTGGATGCGCTCAGCCGAGGCGCCGGCCGACAGCTGCGCCAGGTGCAGCGGCACCGTCACCGACAGGCCCTTGTAGAAGGGGCCGACCACCGGCAGGAACAGCGGCTTGGTCGCCAGACCGGTGTGGGTCATCATCTCCGGGATGTGCTTGTGCGCCAGGCCCAGCGCGTAGGGGCGCGGCGAGGCCAGCTTCGCGTCGCCGCCGGCCTCGTACTGCTCGATCATCTTCTTGCCGCCGCCGGAGTAGCCGGTCAGCGAGGTCGCGCTGACCGCGAGCGTCGGCGGCACGATCTCGGCGTCGACCAGCGGGCGCATCAGCAGGATGAAGGCGCTGGCATGGCAGCCGGGATTGGCGATGCGCTTGGCGGCGCGCAGCTGCTCGCGCTGGCCGGCGCAGAGCTCGGGCAGGCCGAAGGCCCAGCCCGGCGCGGTCCGGTGCGCGGTGCTGGCGTCGATCAGGCAGGTCCGGGGGTTGCTCACCATCGCGGCGGCTTCCTTCGAGGCCGCATCGGGCAGGCACAGGAAGGCGACGTCGGCGGCGTTGAGCAGGCGGGCGCGCTCGGCGGCATCCTTGCGCAGCTCCGGGGCGATGCGCAGCACCTCGATGTCGTCGCGGCCGGCCAGGTACTCGTGGATGCGCAGGCCGGTCGTGCCTTCCTGACCGTCGACGAACACGGTGTGTTTCATGGTGGATCTTCCTCGGGGAGCTGTGGAACGGTTGGACGCGGAAGAATACGGCATGGACATGACCTCATCGAACTTCGATCCGCCTGTGCACCTGCCTGCCGACCTGCGGGCGCTGCTGCTGCCGGGCTGGCAGGACTCCGGCCCCGGCCACTGGCAGGCGCGCTGGGCGACACGCCCCGGCTTCGCGCGCGTCGAGCAGGACGACTGGCTCTGGCCGCGTCGCGGCGACTGGATGGCGCAGCTCGACGCGGCGCTGCTGGCCGACGCGCGCCCGGCGCTGCTGGTCGCGCACAGCCTGGGCTGCCAGCTCGTCGCCGCCTGGGCCGACCACAGCCGCCATGTCGCGCGGGTGCGCGGCGCGCTGCTGGTGGCGCCGCCCGACACCGAGCGCGCCGACATGCCGCCGCAGCTGCACAACTGGCGGCCGATGCGCCGGCCGCGGCTGCCCTTCGCGGCGATCGCGGTGGTGTCGTCGGACGATCCGTACTGCAGCCCCGAGCGCGCCGCCGGTCTGTGCGCCGACTGGGGCGCCGAGCGCATCGACGCCGGACCGCGCGGTCACCTGAACGCCGACTCCGGCCTGGGCGACTGGCCCGAAGGGCTGGCGCTGCTGCAGCGGCTGATTCCGGCGGCCTGAGCACGCGCGGATCGCGGCGAATCGCGGACAATCGCGGGATGGTCACCAAGAAGCCCAAAGGACTCGGTCGCGGTCTCGAAGCCCTGCTCGGGCCGCAGGTCATGGACAGCGCGCCGGCGCGAGGCGGGCGCGATCCGCTGCCCGCGGCGATCGCGCTCGATCAGCTGCTGCCCGGCAAGTACCAGCCGCGCACCCGCATGGACGAGGGCTCGCTGTTCGAGCTGGCCGAGAGCATCCGCTCCCAGGGCGTGATGCAGCCGGTGCTGGTGCGCCAGGTCGAGCCGCGCGACGGCCTGCCGATGTACGAGATCATCGCCGGCGAGCGGCGCACCCGCGCCGCGCGTCTGGCCGGGCTGACCGAGGTGCCGGTGCTGGTGCGCGACGTGCCCGACCAGGCGGTCGCGGTCATGGCGCTGATCGAGAACATCCAGCGCGAGGACCTCAATCCGCTGGAAGAAGCGCAATCGCTGCAGCGTTTGATCAACGAATTCTCGCTGACCCATGCCGAAGCCGCGCAGGCGGTTGGCCGCTCCCGCGCCTCGGTATCCAACCTGCTGCGCCTGATCGATCTGCCGATTGGCGTGCGCGTGCTGCTGGAAACCCGCCGCCTGGAAATGGGCCATGCCCGCGCGCTGCTGACGCTGGCGCCGGAACTGGCGACCAAGCTGGCGCAGGACGCCGCCGACCAAGGCTGGTCGGTGCGCGAGGTCGAACACCGCGCCCAGCAGTTCGCCGCCGGCAAGGTGCCGGCTACTGGCAAGGCCGCCCGCAAGGCCGGCAACGCGCGCGCCCAGCAGCCGGATATCGCTTCGCTGGAAAACGAGCTGTCCGAGTCGCTGGGAGCCAAGGTCGCCATCGCCCATGGCCGCGGTGGCAAGGGCCGGCTGGTGATCCACTACACCGACCTGGACAGCCTGGACGGCGTGCTGGAGCGCCTGCGCGGCCGCCAGGGCTGAGCACGCAACCGTCCGCCCCGGAGCCGCCATGACTTCGCCCGAGATTTCCGTTGTCGTCCCGGTTTTCAACGAGCGCGACAACATCACCCCGCTGGTCGACGAGATCGTGGCCGCGTTGCGCGGCCTGGTCGCCTTCGAGATCCTCTGCGTCGACGATCACTCCAGCGACGACACCCTGGCGATGCTGCAGGCGCTCAAGGCCGGGGTGCCGGAGCTGCGCGTGCTCCACCACGTTTCCCAGAGCGGGCAGAGCACTGCGGTGCGCAACGGCATCAAGGCCGCCCGTGGCACCTGGATCGCCACCCTGGACGGTGACGGCCAGAACGACCCGGCCGACATCCCCAAGCTGCTGGCCGCGCGCGAGCAGGCCGATGCGCAGACCAAGCTGTTCGCCGGCTGGCGCGTCGACCGCAAGGACACTGCCAGCAAGCGCTGGGCCTCGCGCTGGGCCAACCGGATCCGCCAGCGCCTGCTGCGCGACGACACGCCGGACACGGGTTGCGGCATCAAGCTGTTCGAGCGCGCTGCCTTCCTCGACCT
>RRZT010413720.1_pt1 | contig 12306 bp, 11 predicted proteins | sample 2165551 | NCBI WGS metagenome assembly RRZT01 (sample SAMN10456910, study PRJNA506462) | wastewater metagenome | biome: wastewater; feature: sludge; material: wastewater sludge; isolation source: wastewater sludge with Escherichia coli K12::gfp cells carrying plasmid... | place: USA: Moscow, Idaho... | reverse complement strand
TCATCCACTTTATTATAGCTTTGATTTAGATCAAATTGAAAATTTAAAAAATATAATATAAAAATAAATCTATGGACTGTTGATGATATAGAGATGTTTAATAAATTAAAAGACTCTAAAATAGATGGAATTATAACAAATTGTCCAGATAAATATAAAAATATAATATAATAATTATTCTAAGGAATAAAGCCATATGTGTTAATAATACATATGGTTTTTTATTTACTTATTATTAATATTTTTATTAGAATAATATATGATATAACTATAATATAGTTACAAACTGTTTAAAATTTAATAATTTTATAGATAAATAAATCTAATTTGGTATAATTGTAATAGTTTTATTTTAGGAGGAAAATAAATGAGTAATAATAAATTTCTAAAAGGAGCTGCTGTATTAGGGATTGCTGGAGCAATTGTAAAAATATTAGGAGCCTTCTATAGAATACCACTAGGAAATATACTTGGGACTGAAGGGATGGGTTATTACCAAACAGCATATCCATTATATGTGTTGTTATTAACTGTAGCAACTTCGGGACTGCCAGTATCCATTGCAAAATTAGTATCTGAAAAAAGAGCAGCAGAAAATTATAAGGGAGCTTATAAGGTTTTTAAGGTTGCATTTGTAGGATTATTTATAATAGGAACTATTACATCTATTTTTGTTTTTATAAATGGTCAAAACATTGTAAACTACTTAAAAAATCCTAATGCTTATTATGCATTAATGGGATTAATACCGGCAATGTTTTTTGTGCCTATGATGTCAGCATTGAGAGGTTTTTTTCAAGGACAACAAAAAATGGCACCAACAGCTATGTCCCAAATAGGAGAACAACTTTTTAGAGTTATATTTGGACTTCTAATCACATATTTCCTATTAGATAGAGGTTTACCAATAGCATCGGGTGGAGCATCCTTAGGAGGTTCGGTAGGAGCTTTTGCAGGAGCGGCTATAATGTTTATTATATTCTTCAAAAATAGAAGAAAAGTAAATGAAGAATTAAAAATTTCTATAGGAGAAGAAGAGTCTTCATTAAAAATTGGGAAAGAATTATTGACAATTGCAATTCCAATAACTATAGGTTCAGCAGTATTACCTATAATGAACAATATAGACACATTTTTAGTGTTAGGAAGATTGCAAAGTGTAGGATTTTCAGAGGCATTAGCAAATGATTTATATGGACAGCTTACAGGGTTTGCCCAGACATTAGTAAATTTACCACAAGTATTTTCTGTTGCAATTGGGGCAAGTTTAGTTCCAGCAATTTCTCAAGCAAATGCAATGAAAAATAGAGAAGAGATAAAGAATATGACTTCATCAGGTTTAAGACTAACACTATTAATTGGATTACCTGCGGCATTAGGGCTATTTGTATTAGCAGAACCAATTATTAATTTACTTTATTATAAAAACCCTGCTGAGACAATTGCAAGTATAGGTGAATTATTGGCGATACTTTCAATATCTGTAGTATTTTTAAACTTAGTACAATCATTAACAGCAATATTACAAGGATTGGGCAGAACAATGGTTCCAGTAGTAAATCTATTAATTGGTGCTATAGTTAAAGTTGTATTGACTTATGTATTGGTTGCAATACCAAGTATAAATGTTAAGGGTGCAGCAATATCAACAGTTATTGCTTATTTAATAGCAGCAATACTTGATCTATTGAGTGTTAGAAAATATGCAGAGATAAATTATAATGTAAAAGATATATTTATAAAACCATTACTTTCTTCTTTGGGTATGGCATTTGTAGCAAAGATTTCTCATTTACTTTTAAGTGGAATTATAGGAACTAGATTGGCTACAGTAATAGCAATAGGACTTGCAGGAATTTGTTATATTGTACTTTTATTTGTTACTGGATCAATAACTTATGCTGATTTTAAATTGTTTCCAAGTGGAGAGAAAATAGGAAGAAAATTATTAGACAAAGGTATATTGAAAGAAAAATAAGGTGATTAGATGATAATAAATATAGTGGGCTTAGGACCAGGAAATATAGGATCCTTAACTTTAGATGCAGTAGATAAAATTAAAGATAAAAATCCAAACTATTTAAGAACAGAAAAACATCCAACAGTAGAATATTTTAAAAATAATAATATTGAATATAAATCTTTTGACTATGTATATGATAGAGAAGATAATTTTGAAAATGTTTATAGTAAAATAGTTGAAGAATTAATTGAAAATGCAAGGAAGTTTAATGAAATAAATTATTTTGTTCCTGGAAATCCAATGGTTGCCGAAAATACAGTAAGTAAATTATTGAAAAGCAGTGATGAAGATTTAACTATAAATCTTGGTACAGGACTATCATTTATAGAGCCAATGCTTGAAGGCGTAAGGCATGATGCTGTAAATGGACTATCTATAATAGATGGAATTAATTTTAGCTTTAGTGATATAAATATAAACTCAGATTGTATAATAACTCAGGTATATAGCCAAAGAGTTGCATCAGATTTAAAATTAATACTATCTGAAGTATATGGAGATGAATATTTAGTTTATTTAATAAACTCTGGGGGTATAATGGGAGAAGAGGAAATTTTAAAAATCCCTATATATGAAGTAGATAGAAATAAAAATATTGGTGATTTAACATCATTATTTATACCTAAAATAGAGAAAGATAACAAAATATATGGTTTTTCTGATATAATACAGACTGTGGCAAAATTAAGAGATATAGATGGTTGTCCTTGGGATAGAAAGCAAGATTTTAAATCATTGAGAAAATACCTCTTAGAAGAAACCTATGAACTTATAAATGCAGTTGATAATGATGATATAGACAATATTATAGAAGAATTAGGAGATGTACTATTACAGGTAATTTTCTATAGCCAAATAGGTTATGAAGATGGAGAATTTAATATTTATGATGTAATAAGTCATTTAAATGATAAACTAATTCATAGGCATCCCCATGTATTTTCAAATACAGTTATTGAAAATGAGGAAGAATTAAGAAAAAATTGGGATGAGTTAAAAAAAGAAGAAAAATCATATAAAAAAATATCAGATAGTATAAGTGATTTGCCTCAAACTTCATTATTAATGAAGAGTTATAAGATACAAGAAAAGGTTTCTAAAGTTGGTTTTGATTGGGATAATATACAAGGACCCCTTGATAAAGTGATTGAGGAATATAATGAAATTTTAGAAATTATTAATGATGAAAAAAGTAGTAAAAATGGTGAACTAGAAGGAGAAATAGGTGATTTACTATTCTCTGTAGTAAATCTTTCAAGATTCTTAAAAGTTGATCCAAATATAGCATTAAAAAAGACAATAGATAAATTTATAAAAAGATTTACTTATATCGAAGAATCTGCTATAAATAATAATATGGATTTAAAAAATATGTCTTTAGAAGAAATGGATAAACTTTGGAATAAAGCTAAAAAATCATAAAAACCATTGGTATATTCAGTTTTATGTAGTATAATACTATATATCTGATATCAATTGTTTATGAATTATTATTTTTTTTAAAAAAGAGGAGGAAATAAGAATGAATAAAGCAGAATTAGTTGCAAGTATTGCAGAAGTTAGTGAATTAACAAAAAAGGATGCAGAAGCGGCATTAAACGCTTTTATGTCAGTAGTAGAAGATACTTTAGCAAAAGGTGATAAAGTACAATTAGTAGGATTTGGAACTTTTGAAGTAAGAGATAGAAAAGCTAGAGAAGGAAGAAATCCAAGAAATCCAGAAGAAGTAATTCAAATACCTGCATCAAAAGCACCAGTATTTAAAGCTGGAAAAGGATTAAAAGAAGTAGTAAACAAGTAATTAAAATCAGGTCAATGACCTGATTTTTTTATATATTGTAAAAAATATATTGAAAATTCTCTACAAGGAGGATATGATGAGAGTAGATAAGTTTTTAAAGAATTCAAGAATTATAAAAAGAAGAACAATTGCAAAAGAAGCTTGTGAACAAGAAAGAGTAAAAATAAATGGAAATATAGCTAAACCTGGGGATAATTTAAAAATATCGGATATTGTGGAAATTGAATTTGGAACAGGTAACTTAAAAATAGAGATTTTAAGATTAGATGAACATGTGAAAAAGACAGATGCAGAAGAAATGTATAAAATAATTTAAGTAAAATTCTATAAAGGAGGGTGAATATGGAGAATACAAATAATAAATTGAAAAGGAAAAAAGTATTTAAAAGAGTATTTATTATAGTTCTTGCATTATGGTTAGGAAAAACTTTTATAACTCAGGGTATTACAATGAAAAATTTAAAGGCTCAAAAGAAGAATGAAGAAGAGAATATTGCTATATTAGAGAGAAAAGTTGATGAACTTAATAATGAGATTAAAAACAAGGATTCACTGGAATTTATAGAAAAAGCAGCAAGAGAAGATCATTTTATGGTAAAGCCTAGAGAAATTATATTTATTAACAAGAATAAAAATGATAATAAAGATAATTTTTGGCTACAAGAGTCAAGTAAACCAATTGACAAGGATTAAAAACTGCTATATACTTATTATGAATATATTTTATTAAGGGGGATTTGTTTATTTATGCCTATATCTGTTGGTAAGGTAGTTGAAGGAACAGTATCAGGAATTACAAAGTTTGGAGCTTTTATTCAATTACCAGAGGGGAAAAGTGGATTAGTACATATTTCTGAAATATCAGATGATTATGTAGAGAAAGTAGCAGACTATCTTAAAAAGGATGACAAAGTTAAAGTTAAGGTTTTATCAATATCTAATGAAAATAATAACGAAAAGATTAGTCTTTCCATTAGAAAAGCAAAACCTAAAACAAACAATCCAGAAGTTGTGGATTGGAAAAATGTTGATAGCTCACAGAAAGGTTTGTCCTTTGAAGATAAGTTATCACAATTTTTAAAAGATAGTGGTGAAAAACAAGAGAGAATAAAATCGAGAGAAGGTAGAAGAGGTCCATCTCAAGGATATTAAATGGATGGTATTAATAATAACTTATAATATTTTATCAATAATAATAAAACCGGAGCTATCCGGTTTTTTTAATTTCAATGACTAAGGTGAAAAAATGGAAAAAATATTAGATAATATAAGAAAATATAATATGATAGAAAGTGGAGATAAGATATTGATTGGACTCTCAGGTGGTCCAGATTCAGTATTTTTATTTCATGTATTAAACGAGATTAAAAATGAATTAAATTTTAGCCTTTACATAGCCCATATTAATCATGGAGTCAGAGGAGAAGAAGCCTTAAGAGATGAAAAATTTGTTGAAAACTTAGCTTTAGAAAATAATATTCCATATTATTTAAAAACTGCTAATATGGATGAGTATGCCAAAGAAAATAATTTATCATCTGAAGAAGCAGGTAGAAAGCTAAGATATGATTTCTTTTATCATATATTAGATAAAATAAATGGAGATAAAATAGCAGTAGGGCATAACAAGTCTGACCAAGCAGAAACTATATTAATGAGATTTTTTCGGGGAACGGGTATTGATGGTTTAAGAGGTATGGAATATAAAGTAGGAAAGATAATAAGACCGATTTTAAATATTGAAAGAGAAGAAATAGAGAATTATTTAATTGAAAATAATTATGAATTTAAACTAGATCATACCAATTTAGAAACCATCTATAATAGAAATAAAATAAGATTAGAAACAATTCCTCATATAGAAAAGAATTATAATCCAAATATAATAGATACATTATTTAGAACGGCAGATAATTTTAAAGCGGATAGTGATTTTTTATATGAATATACTAAAAAAGCCTATGATAATATGTTAAAATTAGATATAGAAGGAGAAATTATTTTAAATAAAGAAAAATTATTAGAAGAGCATAATAGTATTAAATCAAGAGTCATTAGATATTCTATAGGAAATATACTAGGTAATTTACAAGGGATAACACAGAAACATATAGTGGATACATTGGAATTTATAGAAAATAGTGAAACAGGAAAATCTATTAATTTAATAAAAAATATAATAATTAAATTAGAATATGAAAATATTATAATAAGTAATAAGGATGATTCTAATAAAGATAAATATTCTTATATACTAAATATTGGAAAAAATAATTTAGAAGAACTAAATCTTATAATAGATATAGATTTAATTGACATAGATGGATACAAAGTGTTAAAGGATGAGCACAATACAAAATACTTTGATTATAGTAAAATTGAAGGTGATTTATATTTAAGAAATAGAAGAAATGGAGATATATTCTTCCCTTTAGGAATGAAAGGAAGAAGTAAAAAAATAAAAGATTTCTTTATAGACGAAAAAATTCCTAGAGATAAAAGAGAGGAAATACCATTATTAACAGATGATAAAAATATTATTTGGATAATGGACTATAGAATTAGTGAAAAATATAAAATAGACTCAGACACAAATAAAGTTCTGAGAATAAAATTTTATGGAGGTAAGTATGGATAAGGTAATAAAAAAAATACTTGTAACAGAAGAAGAGATAGCAGATAAAGTTAAAGAATTAGGTTCTATAATAGCTAATGATTATAAAGATAAAGATTTAATGCTAATAGGTATATTAAAAGGCTCTGTAATTTTTTTATCAGATTTAGCAAGAGCTATAAATAAACCGGTTTTTATGGATTTTATGGATGTATCAAGCTATGGAAAATCTTCGGTTTCAACAGGTAATGTTAGGATATTAAAAGATTTGGACTATGACATTGAAGGAAAAGATATATTAATAGTGGAAGATATAGTAGATACAGGAAAAACATTATCTTACTTAAAAGATAATCTTACAAGAAGAGGTGCAAATTCAGTAAAAATATGTTCCCTTTTAAATAAACCAGACAGAAGAACTGTAGAATTATCAATAGATTATTTAGGTTTTACAATACCTGATGAGTTTGTAGTAGGCTATGGACTAGACTATGCAGAGATGTATAGAAACTTTCCATATGTTGGAGCATTGAAAGAAGAAGTTTATGAATAAAATATTAGCAAAATTGTAATAACCATATACATATGCTATAATATATTGATATGCCAAGGATGGAGGGAGGATATTAGTGAAGAGATTTTTCAGAGAATCAAGCCTATATTTAATTTTACTTTTGATAATTATTTCTGCTGTAGCCTTATTAAGTAAAGAACCTCAAGAAATTAAAGAATTAGACTATGTACAATTATTGGATAATTTAGAAAAAGATAATATATTATCTATTGAAATAAAAGATGATTTAAGCATAGCGGGACAACTTAAGGATAAGACAGAATTTGTATCAAAAATCAATATAGTATTTTTAAATTCTTTTCAAGAAAAGATTGAACCAAAAATTGAAAATAATGAAATTAAAGTTGTAAAAGCAAAACCACAAGAACAAAGATCAATACTATGGGATATAATGCCGACTATAATAGTGGTTATAGTGCTTGGAGTTATTTGGTTTATGTTTATGAATCAATCCCAAGGTGGTGGCGGTGGCAAAGTAATGAACTTTGGAAAGAGTAACGCCCAGATGCATAAAGACGATAATAGAACTAAGATAACATTTAATGATGTAGCAGGGCTTAAAGAAGAAAAAGAAGAATTAAAAGAAATTGTAGACTTTTTAAAAGACCCTAGAAAATATATTAATATAGGAGCTAGAATACCAAAGGGAGTATTATTAGTTGGACCACCAGGAACAGGTAAAACTTATTTAAGTAGAGCGGTGGCTGGAGAGGCAGGAGTGCCATTTTTTAGTATTTCAGGTTCTGATTTTGTAGAGATGTTTGTGGGTGTTGGAGCTAGCAGAGTAAGAGATTTATTTGAAACAGCTAAAAAAGCAGCGCCATGTATTATCTTTATTGATGAGATAGATGCAGTTGGTAGAAGAAGAGGTGCTGGTTTAGGTGGAGGACATGATGAGAGAGAACAAACATTAAATCAATTATTGGTTGAAATGGATGGATTTGGAACAAATGAAGGTATAATAGTCATGGCAGCAACTAATAGACCAGATATATTAGACCCAGCAATATTAAGACCTGGTAGATTTGATAGAAGAGTTCATGTAGGTTTACCAGATGTTAGAGCAAGAGAAGCAATATTGAAAGTACACACGAGAAACAAGCCTTTAGCAGATGATGTAAATTTAAAAGTTGTTGCAAAAAGAACTCCAGGTTTTTCTCCAGCAGATTTAGAAAATTTAACTAATGAAGCAGCTTTATTAACAGCAAGAAATAATCTTACTAAGATTACTATGGAAATAATAAATGAAGCTTCTATAAAAGTAATTGCTGGACCTGAGAAAAAGAGTCAAGTTGTAACAGAGAAAGAAAGAAAATTAACTGCTTATCATGAAGCTGGTCATGCAGTAGTATCAAAACTATTACCTGAAAGTGACTTAGTACATATGATAACTATAATTCCAAGAGGTGGAGCAGGAGGATTTACTGCATATCTACCTGAAGATGATAGAAATTATATGACAAAAGGTCAGATGAAGACAGAACTAGTTAGCTTACTTGGAGGAAGAGTAGCAGAAACTCTTGCATTAGATGATATAAGTACAGGCGCTCAAAATGATATTGAAAGAGCTACAGAGATGGCAAGAAACATGATTACAAGATATGGTATGAGTGATAAACTTGGTCCAATGTCTTATGGTTCTGATGAAGAAGAGGTTTTTGTAGGTAGAGATATTGGTAGAGGTGCAAGATATAGTGAAGATATAGCATCTGCAATAGATAAAGAAATAAGAGCCTTGATAGATGAGGCTTATGATAAAGCAAAAGAGCTGTTAAGTGAAAATATGGATGTATTAGATAGAGTAGCAGTTGCTTTGCTTGAAAGAGAAACTATAAATGGTGAAGAATTTAATATGATATTTAATGGTGAAGAATTGCCTCCGATGGCAGAAGTAAATGGAAATGAAGAGACTGATGATATACCATTAGATGATGATAAAAAAGAAGAACCATTAAGTGAAGAAGGTATAAAAACGGTAGAAATTGACAAGACTAGATTAATAGACCAAAATTTAGATAATGGAAATGAAAAAATATAGTAAAAGCCTATTGAGAAATCAATAGGCTTTATTTTATGAAATGTTCTATTTGGAAAATTAATCGTAAATTAAAAACTGTCTCACTATCTTTTAAATCCAATTTTAATATTTCTTCAATTCTTTGTAATCGATATCTTAATGTATTAATATGGATAAATAAGTCATTAGCAGTGTTTTGAAGGTGCTTATCATTTTGTAAATAGACCTTTAAAGTATTTATTAAATTTGTATTATTATCTTTATCATATATAATTAAATTTTTTAAGGTAATATTAAAACTTTCTTCTAGTACAGACAAATCTTTCATATAATAAATCAATTGATAAATAGGTAGTTTTTGAAATTCATAAATATTTTTTCCTTCAATTTTATTATCAAGACATAGTAATGCCTGTAGTATAGAATCTTTAAAACTATTTAGTTCTTGAAAATAAGATCCAATAGCCATAGAAATATTTTTTAGTAGTAGTTCTGGAAATTCATTAAGTATTAGTTTTATAAAATCTTCGGGATAAAAACTTACATTAGACTGAGATGCAACCATAGATAATAATTTATTATTATCTATGGTATAAATAAATGATAATTTATTATTATCCACGATATTTAATATTTTTTCCAATATTAAATTTTTGTGATTATTGCTATTTCTTATATCTAAATTATCATCGTCATATTCTAAGATGAAAGAGAAATAGTCTAATTGAGGGTTATAACCCAGTTCTCTTGCCAATTCTAAATCATTATTATTTAATCTTCTGCTATAAATAATATTGTGGAAAAAATGATTAATAGAGAAAGATTTTCTTTCGTTTTCTATTATAGCTCTACACAGGGAATTTGTAAGATCAGACATGGCAATCTTCCAAGGTAATTGAAAAATAGGTATATGTAATTTATTTGCCAATTTAATACCATCTTCTAGATAAAAAGCATTTTCTAATTCATCCTTATCAGAAATAACTAATCCGGCAATATTTTTCTCATTTAATTTATATAGTAGATTTAAAAAATCTTCTTTTTTTTCAATAGTATATGCAGTAGTTAATATTAAATCTTCACCATTTAAGAATTCAATATAATTAGGATTTTCTAAATAATGGACCCATAGTATTTGTCTATATAAACCAGAAGCATCTGAAAGCAATATTAAATCTTTGCCTACTTCTATATTTAGTAATTGATTATACGAAACGCCTGATTTAATATTTTGAAAATTATTGTCAATCAATTTAAAACCTCCAATCTATAAAAAATTAAATATCCTACTATATATAAGTATATATTGATTGTATCTTTTATACAATATCACCAAAATATTTTGTATATGCCACACAATAGTATTTTTAAAGAATTCTTATAAAATATAATTATAACTTATCTTTATCATAAATTTTCTAAAACATACTTATTTAGTTGAGGGGGGATTTTATGGAGTCATTGTTTTATCTATTCTTAATAGCAGCTATAGGTTCTTTAATTGGATGTATTTCAATTAAGGGTATTCAATTGGGAACGTGTATGTGCTTAGTGGTTGCATTGGTATTTGGACATTTTGGAATAGTTCTTCCATCTTTAATTAAAGATATAGGATTAGTCCTATTTGTAACTTCTGTTGGACTAATTGCTGGACCAATATTCTTTCAGAATTTCAAAGAAAAAGCTTTTCAATATGTAATATTAGGAGCATTAACTATATTTTTAGGAGCAATTTCCTTATTTTTTCTAGCAAATTTACTGAATATTCCAAAAACACTTTCAGTTGGATTATTTGCTGGAGCACTAACAAGTACGCCAGGGTTAGCAGCAGCTTTAGAAGTTGCAAATGATCCTACAGTTTCAGTAGGTTATGGAGTTGCTTATTTATTTGGAGTAATAGGAGTAGTTTTATTTATACAAGTATTACCTAAAATATTGAAAGTGGATTTAGTTATTGAAGGAGAGAAACTTTCAGAGAAACTTGCAAAAGAAAAAGTAAAAATTCATTTGCCTAGAAATATTATAACTGTAGATGAAAGTGGATTATTTGTATTTTCATTAACTGTAGTAGTCGGACTCATTATAGGAAAGTTAAAAATACCTTTACCAGGAAATAATACTTTTCAATTAGGACTAACAGGAGGACCATTATTTGCCGGAATTATCATAGGAGCATTTCATAAAGTGGGAAGGCTATCTTTGGCAGTGAGATCAGATTTATTAGAATCTCTACAGGAACTAGGTTTAATTTTATTTTTAATAAGTACAGGGACAGATGCGGGAGGAGGATTTATAAATATCGTAAAAGAGTATGGACTATTATTATTTTTTGTTGGAGCAATTGTAACTTTAATACCTATGATTGGAAGTACATTTATAGCAATGAAATTTATGAAATTAGATTTGTTAAATACATTGGGTTCAGTATGTGGAGGAATGACTAGTACACCTGCACTTGGAACGTTGATAAAAAGTTCTAAGTCAAAAGATGTTATTGTTGCTTATGCTGCAACTTATCCAATAGCATTGATCTTAGTTGTACTATGTAGCAAAATACTAATACTAATATTGTAGAAGGGGGTAAAAAAATGAATACAGAGTTAAAATTAAAGCATTCTTATAGAAGGAACCTATTATTATTTATTTTTGGTAGTTTAGCTGGAGTGATTATATTTTTTGTTCCAATAAATGGAACATTACCATTTGAAACAATATATAAGTCGATATTATTAAAACCTTTAGAAAGTTATGTTAAATATATAGCTTTAGCGATTATCACATTTAGGATGCTTGGATATGTTTATGCTAAGAAATTTGCAAAAGAAGATAGTTGGTTTTATAAATATTTTAAAAATGATAGTTATAAAAATTTTTTCTTATACATACTAGCATTTATATTTATGATTATGGTTATTTTACAAAAAGGAATACCACATATTTATAGCAGTGATACAGCAGGCATGATGGTTGAAGAAGTATTTCCTTTTACGATATCTATACTACCAATAGGAGGAGCATTGTTACCATTATTAACAGCTTATGGGATTCTTGAAATAGTTGGTGCTATTTTAGAACCGATAATGAGACCACTATTAAAATTGCCTGGAAAATCTGCAATTAATACAATTGCTTCTGTAGTAGGTGCAGCAGTTGTAGGTATATTTATGACAGCAGAATTATATCATGAAAATGAATATACGGAAAAAGAAGCTCTTAGCATTGCTTCTGGTTTTAGTTTAAATTCAGTTGGTTATTGTGCTTTTTTAATTGGTTATGT
>RRZT010713332.1_pt1 | contig 12311 bp, 19 predicted proteins | sample 2165551 | NCBI WGS metagenome assembly RRZT01 (sample SAMN10456910, study PRJNA506462) | wastewater metagenome | biome: wastewater; feature: sludge; material: wastewater sludge; isolation source: wastewater sludge with Escherichia coli K12::gfp cells carrying plasmid... | place: USA: Moscow, Idaho... | reverse complement strand
TATGCCAAGTCATTTGCGGGGTTGGCCACCCGCGTGGTTGCAAAAATAACCGCTTTAACCATTATTCAGTTACATAACAAAAACTTGGGAAGAAATATTAATCGACTGAAAATGGGATTCCCCTAAATGCGCAACGGGTAGCATTATAGTTTGTATATATAGAATTGACTTCTATTAAGAAGGAATTAATTCCAACTCATCAATGTAAAAAGCATAGCTCCCAGCTTGATCTCCATCCGTATCAACAATGATCAAGTCGCCCGCCACCACTGAAATCACCCCCACCAAACCCAGGAAGGTGTTCTCTTCGTTTATCACTCGCACATGATTTCCGTATTCCATATCGTTCCCCAGCAAAGTTATAGTGTGCACTGCACTTCATCTACGAAACCCATAAACCCACCAGCTTACAAAGAAGGCCTTGAATTTATGTTATTAACATTCTTGGTTTCTTGTGCCAGCTCCGATTCAAGGCGAACATTGTAGAATTTCATTTTCTTTTGTATTCGTTCTTGTGCTGGCAAGTCTTCACACGAAATATCCAATGCCGTTTCCAGTTGTTTTATTTGCGCAGCCACTGCTGATGGAGCTTTGCTTAAGGCCTGATCATAATTTTGAACACATTGCTTGTATGCAGATACATTGTGCAATTCAGCGTAAATCACATTACCCGGCAACTCAGCGGCACCACTATGTTGCTTATTAAAAAGAATGCCATCATAGTTATAGACCCTGAAATCCCCCATGGGGCCTTCTTTAAAAACCAGGTCTGCATTATCAGCCAAGACATTTACCACTAAATCATGGTGTGCCTGGTCAGTGTGTCGTGGCGTCTCACCTGCGGCAATCATGGCTTGGTACCGCTTACCGGTATTGGCCCAACTCACTTCTTTTGGGCAAGTCTTAACCAGCACATGGGTGTCATACCCCGAATCTGTCATTTGCTTTAAGGTTTTAAGCGGTGTTTCTGCCGTCCTGAATGTACCTTCAACCAAAAGGTTGTATTTGTTCTCCAATGCCTTGGCAATCACCAATTGCGTCATTTTTCCGGAGAATTCGGCCGTGTATTTGGGCGAATCATCATGGTGCTTGACCTGTATCGCCTCAAAATCAGGATGATAGCGACGATATGCATCACCATTTGCAATAATAAGATTGCCCCCAACTTCTGAAGATGCGATTTTTTGCAGCCTTGATTTGCCTGAGCCAGGCTGTCCACCCAATACATAGCCTTGAGGATTTTCAGCTGGAGCATAGGCCGGATCAGTGTGCTCCAACTCCCAAATTAAATCAAAAGCGAGCTGTTCATCCGTGTTCAAATTGCCGTACAAGGCAGCAAAATTTTGTTCATTCGGATGATTATTATCCATGCCGCACCATGGTTTCATCGCATTGTTTCACTATCGTATTAAAATCCAACGCCTCCGGTTCCGAATTAATGACCTCAAAGCGCAGCTTCTTGATTGCGATAACGTCTTCAGAAGTAGCCAATTGATTGAACGGAATGTGGCGGCCTAGGTAGGCGCAGGTTGTAGCAAGCTTTTCTATCAACGCATCTTTTTCCATCAAAGTAGCCATTGTGTTCTCCTTTCGAGTTCTTGCACGATTATTGCACAAAATGAACTATCAAAATATACGCATGGGATAATTTAACTGCCGCTTCCAAGACAAAACAGCCCTAAAGCGGCACTGTTTTAGCAATGGCCAACCACCATACGACCCTTAAAATAGTGATGGCAAGCTGTCATAAATGAGCAATTTTCACCATAGTGTTTGCTTTGTGTGAATATGGCGTAATGCATATAAGCTTCGTTATACAACTGCGCCAAAGACAACTCAATCACACTACTAGGTGCCTTATGGTCCAAAAATGCAAACAAAAACTCCACATCTGCACTCAAAACGCTTGCACCTGTGAATTGGCCAAACAGCTCTGATACATCATCCACAGTCGCATCACCTAAAGAAAGACCCATCCATACCCCAAAAATCAATGTGAATTGGTTCATTGTTACGCTCATAATCCCATCCTTTTTCTGTAGGCAAGGTTTTAAGCCTTAGCCTTGTTTTTGATGGGTCTGAAAAAGCTGCAGGATGATCTAGGGTCAAGGCGGCGCACAGCGCCCCCGTAGGGCTTGGCCTTTACCCTAGAACAGACCAAGCTAAGATCCATCAATCAAAAACAGAAGGGGCGTAAAATTTGTTTTAGGTAAATTAGGGGTACTTGTTGCCTGAATCTTTATAAAATCAACAATACTGATGGCAACATATACTTAGGGCTAACGAATTTAATAATGTTTAATTTCAAGATGTAAAGACGATATTTAATATTGACGTACTCACAATGTGAGTACATAATTAAGAATCATCTATAAAAAGGACCGTAATAAAACTGCTGTACAAATATTTACTATAAATAAACTATTAAACATAAATAAACTACTAAACATAAATAAACTACTAAATATATATAAGCTAATAAACGTAAATAAATTAAGAAAATTAGGACTAAACATTATGAATACCCATTTCATGCCTGCTGCAACTATGAGTGCCGCGAAACAAGAGAAAGGAGTCTCATCAGAAAGATTGAATATTCGAATTTACCCACAACAAAAAAAATTGATTGAACTGGCTTGTAGAATTGAAAAATTGGATAAATCGAAATTTATTATCCAATCTTCCATAGAAAAAGCGGAGAAAGTTATAAATAAAAACACGACAATAGTTCTCGAAGAGGACGAATATGCGGCGTTCAAACAAGCGCTACAGCACGCTAACGATAACATCACGGAAAGACAAAAAGAATGTCTAAAGAACTTAATGAGCAAACGAAGATCATGGGAATAAGCTCACCCAGCCTCATCAATCAAAATCATGATTTTTCCGATTTCGATTGTGGGGAACCTGCACTAAATGAATTTGCAAAAAAAGATGCCTTTGAGCAATACCAGAATAATGAGTCATCAACATATGTACTGACATTGGCAGACTCAAATAAAGTAATTGGCTTTTTTACTTTAGCACACTACAGTGTTCGTACAAGTAAAGTTTCAGAATTAGTACCTGGTCACTACAGCGATACAAGACTCATTTTACTAGGTAGGTTAGCCGTAGATAAGTTATACCAAAAGCAAGGCTTGGGTGAGGACTTAACTTCCTATGCCTTAGAGTTGTGTTACGAAACTTCAAAATTATTGAAGTTCAAAGGGGTTGGCGTTCACCCTAAAAATGAAAAACTGTTACAGTTTTATTCAAAATTTGGATTCCTAGAAACACCAATAGACGGGCTTATGATATTACCAATGGACAAATTGGTAGATTCAATGAATAAAGAAGACCGTTAGATGCTTATTAATTCAAATAGCGCATTTAAGTGAGGCTCTAAAGCACTCTTTAATATTTTGGCTGCTGTTTAAACAAATAATGTTGCCATGATAAAAGGATGAATCCAACTCTTATCATGACAACAATCCCAACTGAAGCATTTGAAGGCCGCTCATCGAGCGGCCTTCAAACTAACTTAGCAAGTGCTGATGCGCAAATGGCCGATGGTGATTATCCCGTCATTATCTCGCTGCACCGATTCAAAAACAAAATCACGGTCAAACGTCACTTTATGCAAAGCTTGTGCACTGTTGCGGCCTGCAAAATGCTCAACTAAAGCCACAGGAATCACCCCGATTAAACCTGCATCTACACCAAATTCGTATTCATCGTTTTGGTCTGTGTAAACGCCATCGCCATATGCTGTACGGCTTGCAATGACATCAAAACCATTCCAACTGCCTTTAATTCGGTCATCGAAGATGTTTGAGCTGGTTAAAATGGCATCCCATGCTTCGCTGCCTTCTGCATCATGCGAAACGGAATAGCAAGGGTCGCCGACATAGTATTCACCTGCGGGGAGAGTGATTTGCATAGAATTTCCTTTCTGTAAGGGGTCGGCATTTCGCCCACCGTTTTTTGATGGGGCAAGGGCAGCTGCAGGATGGGGCAGGGTCAAGGCTGCGCAAAGCGCACCCGCAGGGTCTTGGTCTTGGCCTTGAACCTGACACAGACCAAGCTAAGCTCCATCAAATAAAAAAACGGGGGAAGGCCTGACGCCAAACAGAAGGGCGTTGAAACAATGTTGCCATGACAGAAAAATGAATACAGCCACACCCATGGCAACAATAACAAGAAGCTCCGAAAGCATGAGAGGCATAGCCTCTCATGCTGGTATGGGTTTACAAGGGTTCTGCGCAGCTCAACAATCCAACCACATCATCCAGCTCCCAGTAACTTTCCTCGTATTCAGCCAACCATTTGGATTTGAGCATTTTGGTATTTTCGTAGTGGTCGTCAATTTGCTCCAAATCATCGGGTAAATCATCGAGCACACTGTCAAAAATATACTCAGGCTGGTCGTGCTCCAAATACATGCTGTGTGAGCTTCGGATTGGGCCGTGGCACCAAGTCACCCCAACACTACAACTGAAATGGGCCAATTCCATAAAAGTCAGCAAATCACTTCCTGAATCAAACATCACCTTTGGCAGGAATCTTTGTACTGCGTTCTTTTTGATGTAGAGGACAAGGGCATTGATATGGGGCTCGGTCGCATCAAAAGCATTCAAAAACTCAAAGGCCGGCGACATGTGAATGAGCTCTTGCATTTTTTCAAGTCGAGGGGTCACTTGTTCCGGCCAACTCACCCCCTCTAATTCGTCCCACATTTTTGAAACCGTTTGGTACAAAAGTGTGTAATCAACTTCAGAAATCCCATCAATCAGCTCATCAATACCAAAGACATAATAGGCATCCAAATAGGTCAGGATGAATTCAAGCTCAAACCGCTCAAAATCCTCTTCCGGAAACACGGAAAGAATAGATTTGTGAGGCCGTTTGTATCGTTCTTGGTCTATATTGGCCAAAGCCCAAAATATCCGGATTTGTTTGCACTGTTGGTAGGTGGTTTTCATGGTCACTCCCCTTGTGGGTACAACAGTGATTGAATCATTTGTGCTTCGGCTTGTTTCATACAGTGGTCATAAAGGCAGACATACAAATGCTCTGCGACCTCCGCAAAGGATTCAGCCTCAACCGTGCAGTAATAGTCATGAGCAGTCCAAAACACACGCAGCAGAATCACATCTAACGCACTTTCAATTGGCAAGATTGCTTGCCTACTGCTGTCAATGGTGACCAGCACTTCCGGCACATGCTGACTGCTTGGCAATACACGCAATGAGAATCTCAATGCATACGGCTCCTGTAGGAAAAACTCAGGCCCATGTTCCCAATCCCAGTCTATGGTTGAAGGCAACATTCGGTTGACCGCTTCTTTGACATGAACTTCAAGAAAATTGAACAGATATGGGCTTGAGGAAGGGCCCATAACACCCAAGTCAGGATAAGAAGGCACAATAATCCTTTCTGTAAGGGTCGGCATTTCACCCACCCGTTTTTGATGGGGCAAGGGCAGCTGCAGGATGGGGCAGGGTCAAGGCTGCGCAAAGCGCACCCGCAGGGCTTGGCCTTGACCATGACACAGACCAAGCTAAGCTCCATCAAATAAAAAACGGGGGATATTGCAGCCAAAGTACAGAAGGGGGAAACAATGTTGCCATGACATAAAATGAAGCCCGCAATACCTATGGCAACAACGAGAAGAAATGGCCCCAAAAAAGCATGAGAGGCATCAACTCTCATGCTGGCATGTATATTCGATGAATGATTGTGATTTAAAACATACGTTGGCATCTGTCCATTGGATTTATTCTGAAATCCTTTGGATTGAACCTTGCAAACAGCATGCAGCAGATTTTGAAATTAGAAGATTCTTCATCCGTTTCAGGGTCTGGTACGGTCTTTAAGTATCCGGCTTTGTATTCGGAAACCAGCCAATTCATTTCTTCAAATTCTCGTTGAGAAAAGTTGAATGTCTCAAATTTTTGGTTTAACTGCTCAAGCACGTATTCTGAAATGTCATAGAGCTCATCAGTCACCATTTCCCCACCTATGAAGTTCAACTCCTCATTGAATCCACAGAGAGGCTCCTCTGATGCAATAGTAAAATCAATATTCCAACGCTTACATAGCTCAGTTAAACATGCGCCATCTTCTTTGGCTCGCAACATACTTACGAAGACAGACCATCCACAAACCCCACTGATTTGTATCACGATTGCATCTTCAGCATCGATTTCTTCAACGCAACCAATCTCAAACCAATCTTGATAGATATCGGTCGCATCCCAGTCGGTCACGGTTTCAAAATGATGTTTGGCCATCAACTGTTTAAGAGCACTCATAATACTGTGCGTCTCAATATAATCTTTAGGATTGATGAGGGCATTCAACACATTCAACAAACCAAATGCATTGTCTTTCTTCGCTCGTAAGCGCATGTCTACTTCACAAAGATTCGCCATACAACAGTCCTTTCTGTAATAGGGTTGGCATTCCACCCACCAGGTTTTGATGGGGCAAGGACAGCTGCAGGATGGGGCAGGGTCAAGGCTGCGCAAAGCGCACCCGCAGGGCCTGGTCTTGACCATGACACAGACTAGGCTAAGCTCCATCGAATAAAAACCGGGGAATGAAAAACCGATACAGAAGGAAGGGGTAATATGTTGCCATTATTGAGAGATGAAACCGCATTCACGTTGGCAACAATTTAGAGTTCAGGCCTGTCACACACAAAAAAAGGCCCCAAATTGGGGCGCTATATCAATCAATTACTTTTGCTGCCTCTGATACTAAGCCTCTTTCACAATGCAGGGTTTGGACACTAGATGACCCACAGTAGTATGATTCTTTGTTGCTCTGAATTTATGAGATATTCAGGTAAGACTACCATTGGTCATAATATACACGAAGACCACGCTCATAGAACAAGTCTCGAATATCGCACTGATATTTCTGCATGCAATACTCTTCCGCATCACTCAAATCCTCAAAATAAATATAGCCATCTTCAAAAACCAGACCACAATTGATAGGCAATTTGGATTTAAAATCCACTCGGAAATGCTCATTCAACCAATCATCCAAATCGGAAGCCCATAAGGTTTCAGCTGGCCAGCTTTCAGCCTGCCATCTCTCAAAAACAGCCAAGACCATATAGACTTTTTCAAACACAATGTCATCATGTGTTGGCATGGCGTTGACCATTTTGACCATGGCCTCAATGACCGAATTGGATTCTGGAACTTCAAAGCCGCCATCATCCAACGGCTTTCCATTCTCATAACGCTTCAATTGTTCCAACATAAACCACATTAAATCCAAAACATCTCCAGTAGTCATCGCAGTTCTCCAATAAGTGGGTCGGCATTCTGCCCACCCATGGTTCATTACTGTTGGCACAACCATCGTCCAATATACAGTCAGTTCATCAATACCATAGTTCAAAATTCACCCAATTCTGAGGGAATGTGCAGGTTTCATCACAAACATCATCAAGCGTGACCCCAACCCAACGAACAGTTTCTTCACCGTCCTCATCAGAGCAATCCGAACCCAGAACAATGACATCCATGTCTGAACACATCACATTATCGGCACCCTCTAACACGTAACTGAGTGCTTCTTCACGAGACAACTGGGTAGATGTAATCATGGAAATTCTTTCTGTAAAGGGGTTGGCATTTCACCCACCGTTTTTGATGGGGCATGGTTAGGCGCAGGCTGCTGCCTAGTCAAGGCTGCGCAAAGCGCACCCGTAGGGCTTGGCCTTGACTAGGCAGTAGACCAGGCTAGGCTCCATCAATAAAAAACGGGGGATGCTAATACCGGAACAGACAGGAAGGGGAAATAATGTTGCCTTGAAAAAACCATGTATCCCAATACACCTTGGCAACAAATAAATGCGGCCTATTTGCGGCCATATTGAATCAACACCAAGCCACAAGTGAGGCTCAGCGTTAACAAGTGGTTAATCCTTCATAATCCCACGTATCTCATGGGCATAAGCAACCAATGGTTCAAAATTTACCGAGTAATCTTGAATAGCATTCTTTCCTTCTCGAATATCAACCATCATCCAATCATTCCATACCTCATTTGGATGAAAAGCGAGAAGTCTAGCGAGCCCCATTTTCCAAGCATATTTAATCAAAAAATCTATGTTGGTAGATGGCATACTGTACTCAGTATGGCCATGCTTATCTAACAGCATGAAACTATAACCTTTAGCAATGGCAGCTCTTAAAAATCTGCGCATGATGCGCTTGGCTTGAATAATGTCGCTGGAAGTAGCGCTACTCAATAAGTCTTTGATAAACAGTTTTGTGATGGGAAGGTGCTTAAAATTGCCGACATCGGCCTCGCTCACAAGCGTGCAATTCGGATACACCGTATCCATAAGAACTTTCAAGTTAGGGTAACGAGTTGGGTATTCTTTTGAGGGGTCAACCAAATAATATGTTTTCATGCTGTGTCCTTTTTGTTTGGTGTCGCGGCATTTCATCCACACTTATCCATAAATCACATTTCATTCACGGAACGATGCAACCAAAGCATATTGAACTCTATGTTGCTGCCAACAATCATCCACCAGTAAGCTGATTTTTGGGTAAGGGTGTCTTGAATCACAGCCAATGCTTTGGAAACCCATTCATCATTAAAATCGGCATCTTTTTCAATATTGCTTTTCAGCCGTAGAATTTTGGGAAGGGCTTTGAGCCGTGCACCATTACCCGATACCAATTGATTCACGAAATCGCTTTCCAGCATCGGAAGCATGCCCACACACACCGGCAAAAGCTCCCACGTAAATGATTCTTTAAAATCATCAATCAGATACGCATTGAAATCCGCTTCAGTGATGGGTATTTCACCAACATAATTGAACGTCCAAAATCTGTCGGGCAGGTCATCAGACATGAGATTTCGACTGCTAGAAAGATGCTGCAAATATTCCCACCCCGCTTCGGCACTGGGGAACACCACAAACGCATCATGGAATTCACCACGGTACGCATCTTTTTCCATAATTTCGTATACATGGGCGAGTTTTCTTGGGGTAGTCATGCTGGACATCCTTTTGGCTGTTTTGTGAGAAACCACATTAATTTTTGTCTGGGTTTATGCTGCAACCGAAATCGAAATAATCGGGTTATTTGAGTCGCTCAATTGGCTCGCATACGCCTGAACGGTCAAACATGCCGCTTGCCAATCCGCACGGATGATTTTCAAAGGATTGATATTGGCCAAATGGCACAGGCTCAACAACGCACTGGCTGGGCGGTTTTTAGCAAAATCCGCAGGAACAAGGTATGCCCCATCTTTTAAACCCACTTCTAGCTGCAATTGGTTGGTCAAGGTGCACATAAGGTATTCCTTTCTGTAAATGGGGTCGGCATTTCACCCACCGTTTTGATGGGGCAGGGATAGCCACAGGCTGGGGCCGAGTCAAGGATGCGCAAAGCGCACCCGTAGGGCATGGCCTTGACTTGGACACAGACTAGGCTAGGCTCCATCAAATAAAAACGGGGGGTATTGCTGAAACCAGAACAGAAAGAATTGAGAAACAATGTTGCCATGACAGAGATTTGATACCGGCTTATACCTTGGCAACAAACACCAACCGCTCAAAAAAAATGCCACTGAAATCTCAGTGGCAAACAAAACTTAATGTATCAAAAACGAACTATCCAAAGGATTGAAACAATCCGACCCCTGAAACAATTGCAATAGCCATGCACAAACTGCCATTGACCAAGTAAAAAATCCAATAAAAATCTCGTTCTGTTTTACGTGCTCTCAAACCCATCAGTATAGTTCTGGCTCCAATGGCCAAACAGGCAAACAATGCAAAAACTGCTGCTACAAGTAACAAATCCATTTGATTTTCCATAAGTTGAAGGCCATTTCATCGCACAATAAACTCAGAGCTTTTCAAGATATTTCTCAATTCAGTTGAAATGTTCCGCCCCCCACCACTACCACTACCACGATTGCTCGAAGAACCATCATTTTTAGATTGTGCCAACTGATTAAAGGTGAAAGTAATAAAAGAAGACAACATACCAGTGTATTTTAAAATAGGATTTTGAGCACCATAGGTATCTATCATCACAAAAATGTAAAAAAATGAAAGCAAAACACCCAAAAACATAGCTTTATCAGAATTCAATGTCTGACGAGTACCCTGAAATATATCTTTACTCCAGGAAATAAATGTAGACATCATAAAGGCCCCTAAGCCTCCAAACAAAAGGCCAAACCCAAAAGATTGCTGTAAAAACAGCCAGCCATCTTTGGGTAGCGGGGCAAAAAATTGCAACGGGAAACTGAGAATCATCCCCAAAATAATGGCACCAAACATCAAGCCTCTATCAAACAGCCATTGGCGAGTAAACGCTTGAGGAAACTCTCGTTTAATTTTTTGAATAAAGCCCTTAAATATTCCCATTTTATGTATCCTATTCTATGAAAGGTAGATTCGCATCAATCAAATACTTCATCAACAATTGGAACTTAAATAGGCCAAAATCATGGCCATCAGCTCAGTCACTCAAATTGCGGAATAACTTCAAAGCAACGCGCCTTTAAATCCTCGAATGTAAGTGTAACTTCTTTCAAGTTGCCTATGTTTTTAATTTCCGTATAGTATTCACCCAGCAATTGAAATTCTGCACGAATGACATCTTCAGTCACATCATATCCAATCGTTTCCCCATAGCGTGATTCAAGAAATGCAAAGACATACATAAATTCGAATTCACCAAAATTGTTGTCTGGAAACAATTCTGAAGTTGCCTTATAGGCAGTGGTCGCAGCTGTTATCGCAGATTTCTGCTCTTGGGTTAAAACAATACCGTCCCTGGGAAAATAATCATACAAACAACTATTCAGCATCCACATTCCACGAATTGTCACATACTTGATAAAAGTTAAATCCATTTCACACCAACCCTTCTTCTGTTAAAGGCTTTGGGGTAGGCCAAGCCCGTTTTTTGATGAGGCATGTTGAGCCGGAGAGCAGGCCTGTGTCTAGGCTGCGCACAGCGCACCCGAAGGGCTTGGCCTTGATTCAGGCAGGATCGAGGCTAGGCTCCATCAAAATGAAAAACGGGATATGCCCGAGGATTTAATGCAGAATGTATGTTTTAACCATGTTGACATGACAAACAAATGATTCCGTATCCACTTTGTCAACAAAAAGAAGCAGCCCCTGAGGCTTCAATTTTAATTTATCCCCATCAGTCATTTGGTTGATAACCAAATCCAAGCAACTGATGGGTTTAAAAATCAGCCTAAAGCTTAAGCCAGCTTTACTTCAAGCTTGTGTAGCAACAGGTGCCACATGGCAAAACCCATTTTTTGATGGGTTGATGCTCTTTCTTGGGCCGTGTACTTACGAAAGTTTTGCGGAGACACGCCTACCAACTCGGCAGCCTTTGCACCGGTGATGCCAGTAAAACTTCCTTCACCCACAATATGTCGCAATTCCAAACTGGTTGGCGAGCGCCATTCAGAAGGGGTATTGGTCAAGACTTCTTTGGGCAACAATGATGAGATCCATGCATTATCTGGTGCGTTGTTGTCGGCAACAATTTGCCCCCACTGCGTCAACGTAACAGCTCGTGATACCAGCCTGTCTTCGCTACATATCCAGTATTGATGGCTATCATTAATGGGATTAGGTAGCATATCGCAGCCATTTTCTGTGTGAAAATACGCCAGCACAGCACCTGATTTAGAATCCAGCAAATCGATGCGTGGCAGGCGATATGAATTTTGCTTCTCAACAATAAAGGCATTGCGATCCGATTCAAAGGTTTTGAAAAGCTCGGAAAGAATCACATTGGTGCTAGGAATACTATGTGTGGCCACCACTTGGCCATTGTATTTCATCACCCACTCGCGTGAAGACAGACTAATTTTGGTGTTTTCAAATATGAATGGACCATATTTGCGTGGAGTTATATCCATTTGAATTTTCCTTTCAAGAACAGAGCTTGCAAAATGCAGCTCTGATACATTAATTATTTGCGCGATACGCGCTATTGTCAATGGTGTAATAAAACAAACTTTCTTTCATGCACAAATTGGGAATTCCTACCAAGACGTCTCTGTGATAGGGATTGATATGGATATAATTTGACTACACAAAACAAGAGCAATCCAATTTGGATTGCTCTTGTTTATATTGATTGGCCAATTACTAAAAAACAGGATTAAGATCTAACGAAAAAGGAAATTTCATCCCAAATTTGTATACAAATAATACACAATGACCGCAAATAAACCATTAAATGCGGACCATACAACATAGCTTGTAAATTGGTTCAAGGTAATAAAACGTCTTGTAAATTCAT
>RRZT010157123.1_pt1 | contig 12313 bp, 12 predicted proteins | sample 2165551 | NCBI WGS metagenome assembly RRZT01 (sample SAMN10456910, study PRJNA506462) | wastewater metagenome | biome: wastewater; feature: sludge; material: wastewater sludge; isolation source: wastewater sludge with Escherichia coli K12::gfp cells carrying plasmid... | place: USA: Moscow, Idaho... | reverse complement strand
TCAAAAGCCAGAAAATGAAATTAATAAAAAAAGGAAATGGAGAAAAGCTAAATTAGCTGATGATAAAACACAAAGAAAATATTTAGCTGTTTCCATTGAATATAATAATAGAAATTTTATATTAATTGAAATAGAACGAGATTTATTAGTAGATGGATTGAGTACTTTAATTATTTGGGATAATGATTATTCCAAAATTCATACTTCAATTATTTTATCAGTAGTAAGAAATTTTGTTTATGAAAATGGAAGATGGCTAAAAAATTATGAAGAGTTTACTTTTAACAAAGATTTTTTAGAACACCCTAAAGATGAAAATAAAAGCAAAATAAAGGAATGGTATTCTAGGTTGATAACAAAAATAACTAAATATCTTAATATTTAAAGAATAATTTTAATAATATATATAAAAATTCTTTTATAACTTAAATATATATTTTAATTGATTAAATAATATCAATTATAGCTAATGTTAAATATAATTTTTATCTATTAATTTTGTTCTGCTATAATAACTTTCTGGTAATAAGTTGAACTTTTATTGACACTTTAGTTATTCATATTTATATAACTTCTTAAGTAAAAAGTGACTTTTTACATTATTAATAATTTCTTTAAATTATAAAATTTAAGGTTTTTTTATGTTAATTGTAACTTATGTTTAAGGTTAATACAGATACAATTCGCAACTTTTTTTTGTAAGAAATGATAATAAGGAAAGTTATGGAAAATATACTGTTAGACTATGTATTTTATGCAATAATGATTGTAAGTACATATTTTATAGTTATTGGTTTTATCGATTGGTTTGTAAGTAGAAAGTTAAATCCATCGACTGAAATCATAAGAATTTCAAAAAATATGGTTGAGAACCATGCAGATTTTAAAAGTGTTAAAAACACTTCTAGTAATGCACTTCTTAAAACTTCTTTTGGAAGTAGAAGTTCTTTAGTAAATAATGATACAGAAGAATTGTATATAGAATACAAAACTCAAAAAAGAGTTCATGGTGGGGGATGGGGGCTGTAAAAGTTCTCTAACCCTTCTATGAATTTTGACAATCCTCTAGTAAGCAAAATTGATTCAAATGAAATCGAAGACAAAAACAAAAGTAAATACAAAAGTTGGATACCGAACAATAGTGGATATATTAGACCAAATTTAATTGGGTTGTCTCAAAGTAAAGATACTAGATTTAGAGTTAATCATGGTAATGATAAGAACACTTTTAATATTACTGTTATAAACTATAGTTTAGATTTAAAAGATGATCTTCCTAGCTATATTGATACTTTAAAAAATGTTTATAAAAGATGTGTTGGAAATTTAACAAATAATGCTAAGACAAAGAAAATAATCAAAGAATACGGTTATTTAAAAAATGATGATGAGCAAATATTTATAAATAATATCAAACTTGTTGATAATATAAAAAATGAAACACCAAACTTATTAGACAAAAAGCATTTATTAACAGATAATTATAAAGATGCTGGATATATTGGGAAAGCATATCTATGCTCATTAACACCTAATGATTTCAAAAAATTCCTAAAATTTAATGAAGTATCTAAGCTGAAAAAACTTAATTCAAAAATAACTTTAGATCAAGATGATATAGACAATAATTTTAAAGAATTTAGTAATTATTTTTCTAAAAATAATTCAAATTTTATTTATGCTTTTTCTGTAGAGTACAAAATAGAACTCAAGGGATTAATTACTTTAAGCAATTTAAAAATAGTAAAAAATATTAAAAAAGAAATAAATCTTATTAATTCTTTCAATCAAGAAGATGAACAAGTTGAAGTTATGCAACAGCTATTTACATTGATAAAAATGGATATTCATGGGGACTCTCATCACCATTATAAATCTGATACTATATTAAAAATTGTTCCAATAGATGAATTTAATAAAGAAACTACAATATTGAATCAGATTACACATTTTATAAAAATACTTGATAAAGTTGAACAAAAAAGAAAAACTTTACCTTGTTCTAATCTTATACCATCATTTAAATTTGATGCTGAAGGTGTTAATTGTTATGCTAATGTATACAAAAAACTTTATTTAGAAAAAACTGAAAAAGATAAAATAACAACATTTGAAGATGATATTTTAAAATCAATTAAGACGCTTAATGATAGAAATGAAGAGTCTATCAAATTAATAAATAAAGCAAAAAGTGCTTATTTTGATTTTTTAAAATCTTTGGTTCCATTTGCAATTCTTATTGTAGGTTTTTTATCTTTATTATTCAATCAAAACTTTAGTAATTTAAAGTCTGAAAATGATATTATATTAACACGATTCAAAGATACTATTTTTAGTATAGTATCATTTATTTTAGAACATAACATTTTTGCTTTGGCTATATTAATATTTATATTTTTATTTCAATCTATTAAAATAAAGTTTTGTTACAAAAGATATTTGTTTAAAGATGCAAGACCAAGAGATATGTCAGCTGTTAAGTTATTATATCTATATCATAATAAAGAAATAAGCTTTATAAGAAAACATTTAAGGATATTATTGGGAACAATTGGATTAGTAAGTGCGCTTATATATTTCAATTACTATTCAATTATTTCATATATAAAAATATTAATATATTATTGTCTAAGTTTAATCTAAGTAAATTTTCACAATAAACTCATACTAATATAAGTAAATATTAATAATGCATATATTGTGTAACATTCTTACAAAATTCACAAATGTATTTTAAAAGAACTTTCTGTGCTTTTAAGACAATCCTTTGATTGCTTAGATATAATGTAATGTCAATCTAAGTTATTTTATTTAAATAGTTCGTATAATTAATATTTAACATCAAGGGGAAAATAATGGCAGGGGCTTATGCACATTTAACTGTTGTAAATAAAGCATTTACTGAAACTGAATTAGAAAAATTAGGTTTTAGTAAAGAGTCGCTTATTTCACTAGGGGATTATTCGACTTTTACAGAATTAGGTTCGGTTAGTCCAGATTATCCATATCTTGCAATCACTCAAAAACACAAAAAATGGGCAGATTTAATGCATTTAGAAATGAAAACAAGAGCTTTCATTTTAAAAGGTATTGAAGAAGTTAAAGTAATTAAAGATAAAGAGGATAAAAGAAAAGCTTTTGCTTGGCTCTGTGGTCTTGCTGGGCATATTGTTACAGATGTTGTTATTCATCCTGTAGTTGAGCTAAAAGTAGGTACTTATGAAGGAAATGAATCAGCTCATAGAAATTGTGAAATGCATCAGGATGTTTATATTTATAAAAAAATTACAGGTTATGGAGAAATTTCTGAAACTGAACAATTATCTTTATTTGGTAAAGAGTGTAGCGATAATGGTGATACTGATAAATTAAATAGAATAATTTCTTTAGTTTGGGAGAAAATGTTAGAAGTTCTAAGTGCTGATGAATATGCTATTAATAAACCAGAATTTGATACATGGCATCGTAGATTTCATTCACTGGTATCAACAATAGAAGAAACTCAGAATTTTCCTACTATTTCAAGACATGTAATAGGTTTAGATTCTGGAGCAATATATCCTAAATTTGAAGAAGTAAATATAAAAGAATTTATTGAAAATTTAAAAGTACCTGGAAATCAGACTATGCACTATGATGATATATTTAATAAAGTAGTATCTCAAGTTCAACAAACTTGGAAGGTTTTAGATGAAGTAGTATTTGGTAATGATGTTACTAATTTAGACTATTTTGCAGATTGGAATTTGGATAATGGTAGAACATCTTCTGGTAAATTAGAATATTGGGCATAAGGATTAGAGATATGAAAATAATAACATTTAAAAAAAGTTTATTTATAATTTTATTAATTAGTTTAAGCGGTTGTAGTTTAAAAAGTAACGATGATTTAATTGAGTTAAAACCTAATTTAAACAACCTTACTAAAAGAGCTAATAATGCTATAGAAAGAAGAGATATTGCAGTAGATGATGTAATAGAATTTCTTATCAAAAAAGATTCTATACTAATGGAAAATTTTAAAGATTATGATTTAAAAGTAAAGTATGAAAATGAAGTTACTGTGATTCTTGTATGTAAAGATAATAAAGCCATTTATGAAGATTTATCTTGTGATTTAAAAATTGATAATGACTATATAAATGATAACAAAGAATGTGATTTTTATATTAAAAATCCAGTTTGTGAAAAATAAATTTAAAAATTTAGAAAATACTAAGGAATTAATTTATGAAAAAGATTTTTATAATAATGATGCTTTCTGTTTCTTTATTTTCTGCTGAAAGTAAAAAAAACAAACAAGAAGATAAGAAACAAGGGTTTAAATGCGAAGGAAAAAAATATTGTAAAGAAATGAAAAGTTGTGCTGAAGCAAAGTTTTATTTAACTCAATGTGGATTAACAAGATTAGATAGAGATAAAGATGGAATTCCTTGTGAAACAATTTGTAAATAAAATAATAATTAAATAAATTTTATATGATATAATTAAAAATTATAAGTAATATTAACAAATTAGCTTACTAAGTGTTATTCCTTTATACCTATAAAATGTCTTATATATGGAAGATTGATCTGGTTAAACTAAATAGGACATAGAAAATAACTATGTTAAAATTAGTTAAATAGGAGAATAAAATGAGAAGAAGTAGTTACTCGCAAGAATTTAAAGAATCAACAATAAAGTTTTGTATTGATAATAGTGATAGATTAATTATAAGTATAGCAAGAGAATAAAAGACTTAAAAAAGAACTTGTAATTTTAAAACAAGAAAAAGAGATATTAAAAAAGGCAGTAGCATACTTTGCAAAAGAAACTCTGTAAAGTATGCATGGATAAAAGAACACTCAAAGAGTTTTAATGTACAACTTATGTGTAAACTATTTAAAGTTAGTAGAAGTTGCTACTATAACTGGATTGAAAAGGCCGTATTGTAAATAAAATTGATACAGAGCTAAATGATTTTGTTAAAAATATTTTTCTGTCCTATAAAGTGTCTCGTTTTCTAAGTTATAACTATGTAATTTGAATTGAGAATAATGTATTTTTTGATAAAAAATAGAATACTAATTTTGAGGTTTAGCTATAAATAAGTATTCCGCTAAAGCTTTATTAGCTTTATTTAGAGCATAAGAATGCTTTTTGATTAAACATACTCTACACTTCATATTATTTTCTATGAAAATATTTTTCAGTTCTTTTATTGAAGGTATACCTTTATTTCTATAAGACAATACAATTATCTTGCTATTAAACTTTTTTATAAGATTTGTAATATCTTTAGTTATCGTGTATTTTGATTCAAATTCTGTACTTTTTCCTAGTGAAACTTCATGGTTTAATTTTTCATAGTTAATATATTTTATAAAATTTTCGTAATTAACCAAGGCTTCTAAAAAATGATATCTTGAATGATAATTCACATGAGAACCTTTTTCTGAAACATATGGTGGATCAATATAGATTAAATCTGCAGATTTTTTACAATTAATGGCACTAGATCTTGTCGCTGTGTTTTTGTAATTATTATTAAATATATAACTATTTGCTTCATTACAAAATTTATTAAATAATTCCATAATATCTTTTTCCCAAGTTACTTTGTTACCAAACTTTCTTTTTACATCATTAGTTCTTAAATTTAGATTTTTTCTATGAAATGTATTAAAGGGACGTTTAATTAAACAGGTCTGAAATAAACTATAATAGGCGATATATTTAGAATAATTATTCTTTAACCTATTTATATTTTGAACCATAATATCTATTAATTCATTTTCATGGTCAAGGTAATAGATATCTTTAAATATTTCTTTAATATAATATTTGTATTCAAAATTTTCATCTTTTTTTAAAATCAATTCTATGTCTTTTTCACTAATTCTATTTGAATTATTTTGAATGATTGCTTTACCTATAATGGTATTAAACCCAAAAATATCATTATAGTGAACTTCTTTCCCCGCTAATTTTGCTCTATAAGAGAATGTTCCTGTTCCTCCAAATATGTCTAATACGCTATTAAAGTCTAATTTTTCAGATTCAATAAACCCCCATATCTGATTAATGATTTTTCTTTTTGAGCCATAATATCTGGTTACCGGTAATGTATTTTTCATTTATTACTTAAGTATTGCTAATATATTAGACTTGAGTGTATTTTTACTATTTGAAGCTAAACAGTATAAGTCTTTACCTGATGATGGTAAAGGGTATTTAAATGCTAATCCACCTAAACAATCGTCTATAGTCATGTTTTTTATAAAGTATGACATTGTAGTATTAACATCTGTTGTAAAACTAAAACCAATTAGAAAATAATTATCAAAAATTTTTAAATTGTCATCTATGATATATTTTTCAACTTTTTCAGCTTGATCTTGAATAATAAATTTTGAAAGTTTTGTTTTTGTCTCTAATACTATTGTAGATTTAACACCGTTCTCCTTAATATAATTAAGGATAAAATCATATTCTTGGTTATGAGAAAAATCTGCTTCTAAAAATAATGGAGTAGTTATATATTTATTTTTATTAACAAAAAATTTCTTATTGTCAATTATTTCAAGAGATAGTAAAGGTTTTTCATTTTTTATTTCTAAAAGAATTTCTTTTAATAAATCTTCAAAAAACTTTTCTTTAAAATAGAATGCTAATTCGGGTAAAAGATGCATAATCTTATCTGAATTTGTAACCGATTCTTTCATAACGAGATTTTGTTCTTTATCATCTAGATTAATCCAAGACTTTAAACCTTTTTCTGATTTATTATTCTCATCTCTAGCATTACTAATATTATTTAACCCAAAAAGAGAAGGAGCAGGTTTGTCTTTTTGCTTTTTAATTAAAGGTACAAATAATTCATAGTTTTTAAGATATTTAGTTTTAACTTTATATGCTGAACTAAAAAAAGCTTTTGTATTATTTTTTCTAGCATGCTTAAAATTTGTTTCTGTTAAATAAATATTTTCTTCAAGTAATGAAAGAGTATTTAAAAGATCTTCATTAGAAATTGATGCTTTGAATTCATTAATTATATCACTTTTATATTCGGCTTTATTATCTTCAATCAAAATATTTTCTTTTAAGTAGTGTTGCTTAATATCTTTTGTATTAAGTACATCATCTTTTATTAATTCATAAATATCATAAAAGAATAAATAATTTTCTAAAACTAATCCAATAATTTTATTATTAAACTTTACTTCACTTATAATAACATTTGATGGATGAATACAAAGATTAAAGATTTGATTAATAGATTTTAATTGACTACTTGTTAGCGCATATTGATTTTTATCATATTCTAACTCATCACATATTGATAATTCGGATAGTTTTATTGGTAAAAAATCAACTTTTATTTCATTATTATCTTCATCGATAAAATTAATATCTGTAGATTTATTTTCTAAAAAAACTTTTATTATATTTATTGTTTGATTATTTAAATGTTGTTGTAAAGATGTTAAAATAGCATTATTTAAAGATTTTTTTAGTTCATTTTTTAATAATCCATTAACTTTTTGAACTATTGTCCTTCGTTCATTTGAAGATTTTTTTGTATAAAATATTTTCTTTTTATATTTAAATAAACAATTATTATTTTTATAAAACTCTATTTCTAGTATATTGTCGTTTTTATTCGTTAATTCGTGCAATAAATTTTCAAAAATAATAGATAAGGCAGTTTCAATATTATCTATAAAAGAGTCACTTTGTGCATAACTATTATTGTCTAATTTTTCCAATGTAAAATATTTATTGATATTAATTATTTTAAATTCTTCTTTGTTCGTTGTAATTAAACTTTTTATAAAATCTCTAATTGATTTTAAATAAAAATCAAACTCATCTGAATATTTATATGATACTTGCCAATATTTTTGATTATTTAAAAACACTAAAGCTCACCTTTAGTGTAATTAAAAATAATTTCTTTAATTTCTTCATGATGTCCAATTTCATCAAACATTATAAGTAATGTTAATAATTTCTTTGGATCATAATTTACAATTGTCAAATTTTTGTTATTATCAAAATGTTCATATGCAATATCTATACTTTCTGGAGTAAAGGCAATTACTAATTTTTCATCTTCAAGTAATGAGCCTATTTTTGAAATTTCATCTTCAAGTTTTGAATTATCATTTACTATGAAATAATATGCATTATTCGATTTATATGGATAAAAAAGATTAGTTTTTTTGAAAAAATTGTTTTCTCTTTTTGTATTAATTTCATAACCTTTATATTCTAAATAATGTTGTAAGGGGTCAAAAAATCTATTTTCTATCTTTTTAAATGTTCCTTCTTCTTCCAAATCTAAATACATATCTTTAAATTCTTCATCCAACTCTTTTTTTTCAAGAATATCATCAAGTAATTTGTACACAGGTTCATTTCTTTCTTTGTTGAGTATATTAAAAATAGCTGCAATTAAGAATCTATTACTTCGTATGGTACCTTTTCCATATATTTGTTTTAACATTGAAGCAATACTTGTTGTTTTTTCAGGGGTAATTTGTATTCCTAGAAGTTCAGAAATTTTTTCTACAAGTTCTTTTTTCTCTGAAGTAGTTGTCAAAAAACCTACCTCTATCATATCTTTTTTAATTCTGCTATAAAATGCTGGATTTTCTAGTAATATTGCATCAATATTAATTGCAGAAGAAACTATTGCTGTTAATAAATAATGTCCTGGAATCTCACCAGATTTATCAATTAGTTCCCTGTAAGATGTTAAAAATGTACGAAATCTAACTTTTGATTTTTCATAGATTTTTTCTAATTCATCTAATGCAAAAACTATATGCTTTTCTTTTTTAGAAAGGACTTTCATAAAAAATATAAATACTTCTCTTCTATCAAAATCTTCTAGAGAAGGTATTTGATGATTCTGAAAGTAGTTTTTTGTATATAAACGTCCAGTTCCCATTAAAATCAATTCTTTTGTTTCAGTGTTCGAGGTATTATTACAAATTTTTTGTATGTATTCTGAAATATTTGAAAGAGATTCTTTTTGAGAATTTATAAAATCTTCGTCTAAATCTTTTAAAGATAAAGATAAGATGTCAATTAAGTTATCTTCTATCAACTTTAATAAATTTAAAAATATATCTGGTAAATCTACATTTGCTCTTTGATAAATATAATAAATATTTTTATCATTGTTTTCAAAATAAAGCTCTAAATATTTTAGGAGATTTGTTTTTCCATTTCCATAATCTGAATATATAAGTTTTCTATGAAAGTAGGCTCCATCTATTTCAGATAAATCTTTTCCAATAGAATTTTTAACATCATCTTGACCTACAATAAAGTATGGTAAATATGGAGTTATACCACGTTCATAATCTTTTCTTAATGCTTCTAAACCTTCTTTTTTAGGTTTAAGTGGTTCCCATAAATTTGGCAAAATCATGTTAAATCCTTTATTATCCGTATATTTAATACAGGACTATTTTTTATATTAAATCGTTTTCTATTGTCTACAGCACTAATAATATTATTAAAAAAAACTTTTTTTCTATTATTCTCATCACTAGCTAATCTATTAATCATATATTCAAAATCATTAAACGATAATCCCATTTTCTCTTTTAAGTCATACATATTTACATAATTAATATTTTTAAAAAACATACTTTTTTTAATTTCTTTATAGGAGAGAGATACCTCTTTTTTAAAAATTTGATATTTTTCTAAATTTTTAAAATTTCTCTCGAATTCTAGCATTATTTTACTGATTTTCTCATAGAGAATTGTATTTTCCTCAGAATTTCTAATGATTTTTAAGAACTTTGGTTTTAAGTTATAAGATTTTGATAATATATTTAAGTCTTTTATCCAATTTTCTCTGACTATTACATAATTACTCCAGCTACTTTGTTTTAATCTAAATTCTCTCAAATTTAAAAAATTATCTAATTCTATTAAGAATAAACTATCCATTTCGTTTAATTCTTCTTCTTTAATGATATATTTATGTTTTAAGCGATAATAAAATATACCAAATACAATTGGTATAAAATCATTTTTTAGAATTTGTTTAAATAAAATATTAATTTCTTTTGGAGTTAGTGAACTTTCATTTTTTGGTGAACGATTTAAATTTGCGAAATGTTGTCCATCTAGTGTTAGCAAAAAATTTGAGTCCATTAAATCAAATTTTTTGGCAAGAGTAGTATAGTATGAAGTAGCTTTTAATGTTGAATAAATACTATGACTGTCTTCAGGTACTGGTTTATAATATTTTTTTAATTCATTTTGAATGTTTTTTGTATTTGTTATATAATAATGTATACAATCTACAGTTTCTTTTTTGGGAAAGCCATTTATAATAGATATTTCTTTATAAACTTCATGTAAGTATTTAATAACTTGAATAAAAAAATCTACTTTAAAATTTTTACCATTGTAGCCTTTTGCAAACCGACAAGCCCATTTGACTGTTATAAGTCTATTGTTAAAAGGTCTATGTAAGCTTCCAATAAATAAATTATGACTCATTTATCAAATTCCTTATTTTATTATATAATTATACATAAGATATCGAAAGTTACGTAAATATTATGTTAAAGAATATTTAAATATTACAAATTTATCTTTAAATTTGTATTTTAACTGACAATAAAGGATTAAAAATAAAGTTGTTTAATTAAGCTTTATAGTTAAGTAAATTTTTCTTAGTTAATTTCAATAAGTATACTTGAAAGAGTTAAATGTAGCAAAATAATTTTATATTGGTAGCTTATGGATTTTAAAAAATAATAAATAGTGGATGTGGAATACCTAATTTAACAATAACGACACAAGAATATCCTGCAAAAGAAAATGTGCAAAAGGAAGAAGTAATATATTATTACTTCTTTTATAACAATTAATTATGAATAGAATATTCTAAATCTATACTATTTAAAACATCTTCTTCTAATTTTTTTATTGTATTATTGCATTCTTTAATTGGTATTTGAGTTCTTATTCCACATGTAGGAACTACATTTGTAGTTGATAGTTTATTACCAATTTGCATAAATGAAACATTATTTTTTACATTTCCATCTGTGTATTTGAATACAAATTGTGTTGACCCCATCTCTTTTAAAGATGATTCTGTTGATATATCTCTTGTCCAATTTGTTCCCAAATTATTTGAGATTTCATTAATAACTTTATCAACATTATTATCTTTTATTTTTATACTTAAATTTAATATATTTTCCATTGGTATCCTTTTAATTAAATTTTAAATATTGTATCATAATAAAATTGAATATTTTATTATATGTATACAGTAGAAAGTAAAAAAAATATATAAGAATTGAGTAACACTGATTAAAGATTGAATAATAAAATCATCACATTCTATAGTTATGTAGTGAGAAATTTTTAAAAAATAAATATCAGGCAGTTTGATGCATTTATATTATTATTTCACTAAATTTTATAAAAGGTAAAAAACTTGTAATTATAAAAACATTTTCTTTTATTTCTTTGATAAAATAAAATTCAAAATGAAAGCATCCCCCAGAATAAACTAATAATCAATAATACAATATACTGATTTATTGATATTTTTAATTAAAGGTATTTTGAATTTTCTTCTAAAATATCCATAATTAACTTCCTAGTCTTCTTAATTTTTTAATACTTTGTAAAAAAGAACAAAGATTAAAGAAAAAAGAATAATTACACTCCTTATAACATTTATAAAATAAATATTTAAGTATTTTATCTAAACTCTTTTCTGTAAAATAATATACATAATATCAAAGACAAGCAATGCCTAAGTAAAAGATGAAAAATAGGATAATTAAATTTTCATAGTTAATTTATTTACTGAGTAAAATTATTTTAAATTATGTATTTAGCATTTTTTTGCTCATTCTTGTAGAACAGATTCTGCTGGATGTCATATGGACCATAAAACTGGTGTTTATCATTGCCATTAAACAAATATTTTAATAAGGTAATATTTTACCTTATTAAATAATATTATTTCACTTTTTCAATTCTTTTATTTTTTTCAATTTCCCATTCACTTATTGGGTCTTGTCTATCCCAAACTTCAATTAATTTTCTTTCTTGGTCTGATAAATTAATATTATATGTTTTACTCATATATAAATATGCTCTTGCTATATCCCCTTTTATATCATCTTTTACATAGGCTCTCTTTGCATCAAAATCTACTTCAAATTTACATTCTCCATACATTCCAACTTTTGGTTTATCAGCTCCATATCTTAAATTACTTCTATCTGCATTTAATTCACCAATTGCTGGAACTAGATTATGCATATCTGCTTCC
>RRZT010661811.1_pt1 | contig 12314 bp, 9 predicted proteins | sample 2165551 | NCBI WGS metagenome assembly RRZT01 (sample SAMN10456910, study PRJNA506462) | wastewater metagenome | biome: wastewater; feature: sludge; material: wastewater sludge; isolation source: wastewater sludge with Escherichia coli K12::gfp cells carrying plasmid... | place: USA: Moscow, Idaho ... | reverse complement strand
TAAATGTTACGGAGGGTTCTCTTTTAGCTTTTGGATTAGATGGGGGAGTTTATATGGGCTCTTCTAACTATCAAGAGGTTACAACTATTAGCGAGGGTGATCCATTACTAGCAAATAATGAAACTACTTCAGGACTGGCCTTGGGTGGTGGATTAGGGTGGTATGGTCGTAATTTTTATACTTCATTATCTGTTCCCTCATTTTATTACTATAATCCTGATAATAGTGGCGAAGGGGAGCTTGATTTGGGGAAGGTGAACTATCTTATTTCGGGCGGATATATGTTCCAATTGGCCGATAAGTTTCATCTTCAACCTTCTGCTTTAGCAATCTTAAATCCAACTAAAAGTGTGGTTGTTGATGGTGGTGTAACAGCTATTTACAATAGTTTTATTTGGACAACTTTAGCCTATCGTTCTGTAGGTGAGGTTGTTGCGATGTTCGCTATTCAGCCAATATCGTCGTTAAAAATTGGGTATAGTTTTGATTATCCTATTGGAGATTTAGCTACCTTTGGGAGTGGCTCGCACGAAATCTCTTTACAGTACGATTTTGGGCATAAAATAAAGTCATCTAATCCTAAATTCTTTTAGTTGTTGAGTTATGAAAAAGAGAATAATTGTATATAAAATCTTCTTTATCATGCTTTTAGCTGTTTTATCGCTAAATGCTCAAGGACAAGGAATTAAGGTTAATAGATTACCTGTTAATAAATACGCGAACTCAAATATTGCTCCTCTTTTGATTGATTCGAGTTTAATTTTCTCGTCAAATCAGAAACTCTCTACCTTTAAAAACTTCTTTAATTCCGATGGAGATTATATCTACAAGCTCTATAAAGTTGATCTGAAGAATGGTGTACCCAAAGGTAATCCTAAGCTCTTTCTGAAAGATGAAAGTGGCCGTTTTAATGTTGGATCTGCTTCGGTAACAAAGGATGGTAATTATATGGTTGTTTGCCAAAATGTAAGCGAAGAGGTGAAAAATTCTAATGGGAAAAGAGGAAATACTTATGGTCTCTATTTCTCTGAAAGGAATTTGAGCGGAAAATGGAGCCGCCTTAAGCCATTGGTTTTAGGAACTAAGAAGTTGAATAATCTTATTCATCCTGCTCTATCGGATAATGGTAAGTTTTTAGCGTTTGCATCGGATATGCCAGGAGGTGAGGGACAATTTGATATTTATATTGCCGAGCGTCAACTGATGGGCGGATGGAGTGAGCCTGTAAATATTGGGAAGCCCATCAACAGCAGTGAAAATGAGTTATTTCCCTTTTTTGTTGGAAGTACTAAACTCTATTTTTCGTCTATGCGAAGTGATGGGTATGGAGGAATGGACATTTGGGTCTCTCAGATTGATAATGGATGGGGAAAACCCAAATTATTAGAGGCTCCCATAAATTCACCTCAAGATGATTTTAGCTGCTATATTTCAACGGATGAACGCGATGGCTACATCTCAAGTAACAGAGGAAATGGAGATGACATTTATCATTTTGAGTATGTTTTCCCAGAATTTGAAAACGCTCAACCTCAGGTTATTGACACGTTCTGCTTTGGTTTTGAAGAGACCAGTGTCGATTCCATTTCAGCTGCCACTCAAACATACATTTGGAATTTTGGTGATGGTGGGACGGCCAAGGGGTTAAGTGTAGAGCACTGTTTTGTTGGGCCAGGATTGTATAAAGTGTTTTTAAATGTGGTAGATGCTGTAACGCACGAAGAGCTCTACTCTGTGGCTAATTACGATTTACCGCTTAATTACACCGAGCAGGTTTTTATCACATGTCCAGATACCGTTAAAGTGGGGCAGTCAGTAGAGTTTGATGCTACAAACTCCAAATTAGGAAATTTAGTGCCGAAGGACTATTTTTGGGTCTTCGACAATAAAGATAAGAGAATTGGATCGAAGGTTAATTTCACGTTTACAAAGAGAGGAACCTATACGGTTCTTTGTGGGGTGGTTTCTCGTGAAAACCCAAATGATCGAATGGCGAGTACTCGCTTAATTGTTGTTGAATAATTTTATTAATAGAGTTATGCGTAACTATCTGCTTTTATTATTTTTTGCCATTACACTAATGGCGTCGTATGGTCAGCCTGTTCCTGCGGTGGATGAGAATATCCCCTATTTGCAAACTTTTGGAAAAGAGACTTCGCAAGAGTGGGGAGATGATGATTTTACTCAAATTATTTTCTTCTCTGTTCCAAAAGATTACAGCAAACCTATCTACATAAGAGTTTACGACCCTGATTGTGGCGGCGAAATTGACGAAATTCATGGTCCATGGGACACCAAGACAACTTTTTCGGTTTATGGAGGCAAAGGTGCGTGTTCTGAAGATGCGCGAAAAGTTAAGCTAGTGGGTAATTATAAGAGTGGGAATTTGTTGAACACGAAAGTGTTTACTGAGAACTCTAAGATGGATAAACAGTGGTTCACATTTGGACCATTCAACCCAAGTGAAGGTGAATTTTTACCCGAATATGGTGGTTGCGTTTTCAAAATAATGATAGAGGGTACCGCTGGTGATGATGGTAACTTATATCGCCTCTTTTTATCGACCTCTGCTTCGGCCAATCAACCAGTGGAGGGTGCTAATGCCTTCTATTTTAAGTATAAGTTCCGTATGCATGAAGATCAAAATGAGGTGTCGCATATCTATCCCTACATCGATGACAAGGTGATAACACTTCGTCAAGGTAATTTTGATTGGGATTACGATGGAACTATTCGTATTATCTCGGTGGCTAAAAACGGGGAGGTGATGAAGACATCATTAAACAACGACTGGGCTACAAGTCAACACCGTGTGGTTGAAGCAGAAAAAAACACCTCATACGATATTCAATTGATCAAGAATAAGAGAGAGAAGATCAAAAATAACAATGTTGTTATCTATCTTCAAAACCAATATGGTACTGCTCTTCCATTTTATAGTATTCCAATTGGAGGTATTCCGAAGTATAAATATACAATTAGCATAAAGCCTAAGAAATAGTTGCATTTTATTGCTAAAATATATGACTTTCAGGACTCTTGTTTTTACTTTTGCCCTTTATATTGGTGTCACTACATTCATCGTGCAGGAGTCTTATGGTCAGTCATTTGACTTTAAGACCTACGATTCTAGTGTTGGACTCCCGCAAAATTTTGTCTATACACTTGCCGAGGCAAAGAACGGCTATTTGTGGATTGGCACAGGTGAAGGCGTAGTCAAATACGATGGAGTAGAGTTTCACAAGGTAAATCTTGCCGACTCAATTACCGATGAATTTGTACGTACCATTAAATTAGCTAATGACGGCGCTGTTTGGGTGGGACTTAACAATGGAATTGTATCAATTATTGGTGATTCCATAACAAATTTGTATATCAATCCACTATCATCAAACTCGATAAGCGATTTCACTCCTTATGGTAGAAGAGGAATGTGGGTTTTGATGCAAAATGGTGGGATTGCCAGAGTTAATGACCAAAAAGTTATTACCGATTTTAGTGGTTACGCAGAACTTCAGGATTTTATTTTAACAGATATTGAGACTCAAAAAGAGAATGAACTATTGGTGGGTACTAACAGTGGGTTGTATCAATTAAAAATAAAAGATAACCAAATTAGTTCGATGTCAGAGGTGAAGGGCATTCCAGCATCAAAGATAAATCGTATCGTTCCGCGTAAATCAAGTAAAACAGAATATTGGATTGCAACTGAAGAGGCCGGATTTTACCTTTATAATTCTGCAAATGGAAGCGCCACGCAGGTTTCTGATCAAAAGATGTGTCTTCAACTAAATATCCGTAATGAAAATATTCAGTCGCTTGTTGAAGAGGATAATGGTGATTTGCTTTTAGCCACGTGGGGAGACGGAGTTATAAAACTCTTTTACGATAAAGAGCAGGGTAATTTTGTTAAATCGCTCAACTTTTCGACTGCCAATGGTTTGAATAATAATTACATCAAGGATATACTCTGTGATGTCGAGGGAAACTATTGGTTTGGCACCTATGGTGGGGGTATTTCATCGTTGATTGATGGCTCTTTTATCTTTTATTCGCTTGAAGATATCGGTTTCAAGCAAAATAAGGTGCTTGCCGTTTACGCCGGGAGAGAAGAGTTGTGGATGGGATTAGAGAATGGTCTTTTAAAGAGTGATCCTTACTGCTTCTTAAATCATGAGTATTATGATAAAGCAATGGGAGTACCTAATGATAAAATTAGTGGTTTTGTTGAAGATAGGGAGGGGAATCTTTGGGTATCAACATTCGATTTTGGAGTCTATTTTAGAAAATCAAAAGAGATTCGTTTTCGCCCTTATAGCTATTGTAATGATGCCCCAGGAAAGAAAGTAAATGATATTAAGATCTCCGGCGACTCGGTTCTGCTTGCAACAATGGGAGGTCTTTATGTTATTGACATTAAAAGGAATACGGTAGAATTGTTTAATACGTTGAATGGGCTACCTCATAATAACATCAATTTTGTGTATGCCGATTCTAAGAAAAACATTTGGATTGGTCCTAAAAATAGTGGTGTTTGCAAAATAACTAGTGAGGGGATAATTGAAAAACATATGATTTTTCAAACACCTGTTAATGTTGCCGGATTGGTTGAGGATTTGAACGGTATATTGTGGCTTGCAACGATTGGGAAAGGGGTTGTTCGTTATGATGAAAATGGCGTTTACGAAGTCACAACGAATGAGGGGTTAGCAAAGAACTACTGCTACAGTATTAATTGCGATAAAAACAACCGTCTTTGGGTGTCGCATTGGCCTGGAATTAGCTCTATCGATGTTAACACTATGCAGATTAAGATCTATGGTGGCGAACATCGAATGAGTGGCGATTTTTACAATATTTGGCAAGATCATGAAAAGCATCTCTGGTTTGCATCGAGCGAAGGGGTTGTAAAATATTTCCCCGAATTAGATAAGAAAAATTTAGTTCCTCCGAGACTAAATTTTAGTAGTATTAAAATATCGGGCAAATCGTATCCAATCACCGAATCAATAACGCTTCCCTATCCCTATCGTAAAAGTAAGTATCAGTTTCGATTTGATTTCATAGGTATTAGCTTCAAAAATCCTAGGGGTGTAACATATCAGTATCAGCTTATTAAAAATGATGATTATGAGTCTGCGCAATGGATCGATCTAGGTAGTAGTGGCTACAGAGAGTTCGATTTTTTGCCCGATGGTCAGTATGAATTACGAGTAACAGCTGTTAATGCCGATGGTGTTAGGTCCAAAACAAATCTCTCTCTAACATTAAATATTGAGCCTCCGTTATGGAAGCAAAGCTGGTTCTATCTGTTGATGGCCTCCCTTTTTGCTTATCTAATTTATATGCTCATCAAATATCGTGAACAACGATTACGCGAGGCAAAACGGGTACTTGAATCCGAAGTGGCGAATCAAACAGTACTTCTGCGTCATCAAAAAACAGAGATTGAGCGTAAAAACCAAGATATCACTGATAGTATAAATTATGCTAAACGTATTCAATCGAGCATTTTACCTCCAATTGGAAACTTAAACGAATGGTTTTCTGACTCGTTTGTCTTTTTTGCTCCACGCGATATTGTAAGTGGCGATTTTTATTGGTTTAACCACAAAGAGGGCAAGTTTTATATCTGTTGTGTTGATTGCACGGGGCATGGGGTTCCTGGAGCATTTATGTCGATGATTGGAAGTACTCTTTTAACCGACATCTTCAAACGAAAGGATGCCGAAAGCCCAGCAAAGATTTTGCTCCGTTTAGATGAGGAGTTAAAAATTTTACTTCATCAAGGTCAAGGAGGTGATGACCAGTCCAAAGATGGAATGGATATTTCAATTGTTGAGATAGCGTTTGCAGAGAAAAAAATACGCGTCTCGGCTGCCAGACGTCCCGTTTATCTATATTTGAATAATGAGTTCGTGATTTTTAATGGTACACGCAGAAGCATCGGAGAGTATCAAGATAAGGAATTTGAAAAGGAGTTTACCTTTGAAGAATATACTTATAAACATGGAGATATAATATATCTTTTCTCTGATGGTTATACAGACCAATTTGGTGGACCACAGGGCAAAAAATTCATGACCGTTGGCTTTAAGAATCTACTCCAAGGAATAATGCATCTTCCAATGTCGGAGCAACTTGAGATAGTTGAGAAAAATTTTTATGACTGGAAAGGGGATCTTGATCAGGTGGATGATGTTATCGTAATGGGAATAAAGTTTTGACAAGAGCAGAGAGTGTTGAATGTTAGAGCATTACTCCAATTAATCACTCTGCCGCAACGTCGTTTAATATTGTTTAACAACATCCTTTTTATTCATAATCAAACCCGAAATATCCCTATATTTGCACTGCAAATGAATAACTATGGGGAAAATTTCGGATTTACTCCGTCAAGATTTTCGTTACCATGAGGCATTAAATTCGTGCATGGGTTGTGGTAAATGTTCGGCAATATGTCCGGCAGCTGCCTACTATCCATACGATCCACGTTTGGTGTGCACATTGGTTGAACGAAACGACGAGCAGACGTTAGAAGAGCTACTATCAAGCGATACAATTTGGCAGTGTGGCATGTGCATGTCGTGCAAAACGCGTTGCCCTAGAGGTAATACGCCAGGCTTACTCATAATGGCATTACGAAAAGCAAGTACCTTATTAGGATTTTTTGACAGATCAGAACTTGGTCGCCAACAAAAACTTTTACTCAATGTAATTGGTAAAAACCTAGTAAATACGGGCTATTGCGTTAGTGTCGATCTTGTTGAGCCCACCTATCACCCTGAACAAGGGCCAATATGGCAGTGGATCCACACAAATCGAAAGCCATTGCTAGAGAAACTCGATACTGGATATGGAAAAGTAGGATCAGGTGCTTTGCGCAACCTCTCTACCGATGATATGGGAGAGCTGGATCGAATTTTCGAAGTTACGGGAGGATATCAATTTATGAAGATGATTGATGAATCTGATTTCTTAACCAGCAAACCAGCCGATCAAGCTGAGAGCACAATGAATCTTTCAGATGGCAATTGAAGTGAAAAAATGGGAGAATCATCAAAAGGAGATTCCTGATGATCACTACTATTATGTAAGAAGCTGCATTAGACAGACCTTCTTTCCTGGTGCTGAAGAGGCCTTTTTGAAAATTGTGCGTAATAATTTGAAGCTCGACTTTTACGACGATGCCCGTCACTCCTCTTGTTCGGGCATTGGATATCACACCGATTTGGTTCCATTTGAAACAACGATGACAATCATTGCACGTCAATTTGCTTTAATGACCGAGCGTGGCTATAAGCATTTGGCGGTTTCATGTGTGACCTCTTTTGGGCTCTATTTAGAAGTTATTGAGGCGTGGGAGCACCATCCGCATCTATTAAAACAGGCGAGAGAGATGTTGTGGAAAGCAACTCAAAGAGAGTTCGAAATTCCTACTCATATTGTGCATGTTTCGGACTTGATATATAAATATGCCGAAAAAATTGCAAAAATTGCGCCCTACAAATTGGTTAATATTCACACTGGCAAGCCATTACAGGTGGTAGATCATGTAGGTTGCCACTATGCTAAGATTTTTCCCGACAAAGGAATTGGAGGTTCTGAATATCCTAAGGTTTTAAGTCATGTGGTTGAGGCATTTGGAGGCAGCTCAATAGATTATCCTGAACGCCGTCAGTGTTGCGGTTTTGGGTTTAGGCACTATATTGTTAAAGAGAATCGAGGTTACTCCATTTCGGCATCTAAACGTAAGTTTGAATCGATGAAACCCTATAAACCCGACCTCATTGTGGCTAATTGTCCAGGCTGCTCAATGTTTTTAGATAAGTGGCAATATGCGCTTTCGGAAATGGAGGGTACTACTTACGACGATAATAAACATGGAATACCTGTTGTGACCCATGAGGAGTTGGCTGCTATCATGCTTGGATTTAATCCGTGGGAACTAGGATTACAGATGCATCAAGTGCAGGTTGATTCGCTCTTTGAAAAGATCGGATTTAAGTACAATAAATCTGATAAGTATTTGGATATTAATGGAGTTACAATGGGTAAACCATTAAAACCATCGGTGTTAACAGTGGACTAATGATAACTGTGTTCAATATAATATGACTAATCAATCACAAAATATAACCATTGTTGGTGGAGGTGTTGCAGGGATGCAAATGGCGCTCCAACTATCGGGACTGGGTTTTTCAATTACCCTTTTAGAGAAAGAGGCAATACTAGGAGGTAAAGTTGCCAATTGGGCTAACATCTTTCCTTTAAATGCAAAAGGTTCAACCTTGACGAACAGACTCATTGCCGAGATTAAAAGTAGTAATGTGTTATTACAACTCTCAACTGAATTTCAGTCGCTGAAGCGTGACGTGAACGATTGGAGTGTTATCACAAATAGAGGTGTGCTCGAGAATCAGCAGGCAGTGGTGATGGCCGATGGATTCAAACTCTTTAATCCCTCCGTAAAAGAGGAGTTGGGATATGGCCTATTCAAGAGTGTGATTACAGCCTCCGAGCTAGAGGAGATGTTTGACGATGGTCGTTTGAAAAAGCTGGCAACATCTGATAATTTTTCAGTAGCATTTGTGCACTGTGTTGGATCGCGCGATCGGCAGATTAACTGCGAACACTGTAGCAAAATCTGTTGCATGGTAGGCGTTAAGCAGGCTGTGGAGATCAAAAAGAGATATCCACAAAGTAAAGTCTATAACTTTTATATGGATCTTCGTATGTATGACGAGGGTTTTGAAGAGCTCTATTACGAAGCTCAAGCTACACATAAAGTAAATTTTGTGCGTGGAAGAGTCTCTGAAATTGCCGAAACTATTGATAAGAGATTGCTTGTTAAAGCCGAAGATACACTTCTTCGAAAGCCATTAGCAGGGACATTTGACCTCGTAGTGCTTTTAACTGGCTACGAAAAACGTGATAAAGAGGTTAACGCTCCTCTATTTTATCCCAAAAGCAGTTTGGTATCTACCACCATCAAAGAGACTATTGCTGAGGCAAATTCCACTTCGCTGGAGATTCTGAACTATTTTAAAACGCTTCAGAACTAAACGTATGATAAACTTTGGATACGCTACCAAAAAGAGCAATCAGGTATCGCTAGATGCTTCGTTGCCCCATTTCGATAAGCGTTGGGAGGCAATGCTTGAGAGTAGTGCGCAATGTATTCAGTGTGGATGTTGCTCGGGCAGTTGTGCATCGCCTTACGAGGGGAAAGTCTCTTTTAGAGAGGTTGTTGCATTATGGCGAAGGGGATTAACCTCTGAAGCCAACGACGTGCTTAAGAACTGTATTAACTGCTCAAAATGTCAGCTTGTGTGTCCTTCAAATGTTGAGAGCCGCAAAATTATCTACTCCATCTTACAAATTGCATAGTAATGAGTTTTAATTGGTTTGTATTACCTTTTGCTATAGGGTTTCATTTTATGCTTATAGTGCTTATTATAAGCTTTATAAGTGGATTCGCTAAACTATCTAGCAAGAGTCGCAAGAGGGTTTTTCGTCGTCTTTTTACACGCCGATTATTCTACGCTCTTCAGGAGATAATGATGGAGTCGCTACTGCATCGTAAGTTATTCAAGGTGAATTTGTTGCTAGGATTGATGCATACAGCCTTTGCCTTTGGATGGTTTATGCTGATTGTAGTGGGTAAAATTGAGACGCATCTCTTAACACAAAGTTGGATAAATCCTGTTTGGGTGCCCATTTTTTTACGACGAGGCGATCTATTTAACGAATCGATGCTCTCTAAAAGTTTCGCTAATGTTATGGATTTTATCCTGTTGCTGATTCTGATAGCGCTGGTGGTTGCCATTGGAAAGCGTTTCTTTTCAAAGAGTGTGGGGATGAAAGGAACTACCCAGCATGATTTGGTTGATCGATTAGCGATGTCATTTTTGTGGGCTATCTTCCCTCTTCGATTTTTAGCCGAGAGTGGTCAAGCTTCTATATCTAATAATGGCGGTTTTTTAACGCAAACAGCCTCTTCCATCTTCTTTTCAACGCCTCTTTCACAATCCACTGCCGATCTTATTTGGTGGAGCTACTCATTTGCGTTGGGAGGTTTTTTTATCTTCTTGCCCTATTCACGATATCTACACATTCCAGCTGAGATTATATTGATATTTGCGCGAAATTTATTATCTAATAATGAGTTTCATCATCCGATGTTGCGCCAATTAGAGAATAATAGCTGTTCGCGTTGTGGTGTTTGTATTGATGTATGTGCTCAGCGCACCGTTAATAGAATGGATAAGAATCAGTCTGTATATCTATTGCGTAGTTTGCGACGTAAAAACTTCAATCACGAAGCCCATTTCGATCTGGCCTTCAACTGTTTGCAATGTAATAAATGCAGTTCAGCTTGTCCGGTAGGTATCAATTTAATGCCACATCGAAATCATGCAAGGAGCAACTATTCATTAATTGGCAAAACTACGTCACACTATCGTCCAATTGTCGAGACTCCTCTCAAGAATGAGGCGGTAGATGTTCTTTATTTCGAGGGGTGCATGGGGCGTTTGAATCACCGCACTGGCAAAGCGATGGAGCGAGTATTTGAGAAGCTCAATATGAGCTATATAAAGTTAGACGACTCCATTAATTGTTGTGGTCGAGGTGCTCAACTACTTGCCGACAAGCGAAACATTAAAGAGGTGATGGCTAAGAATAGTGAAATTATCAATAATTCAAATGCTAAGATGTTGGTTACCTCCTGCCCTATTTGTTATAAAAGTTTTAAAGAGAACTACTCTTTAAAGATGACGGTTTTACATCATAGCCAGCTTATTGCAAAGAGTTATAGTCGTTTGAAAACAGCAAGTTCATTCGATGGAAAAGCGCATTATCATACTCCATGCGAACTAGGAAAATGGAACGACGTAAAAGCCGTCTCTAACTCAATAACCAAGCAACTGAGTTACAAACTTATTAATGGTAAAGAGAGTGAAGAGAGTATATGTTGCGGTGGAAGCATTGGCAATCTAACGATCGACACCAATTCTCGAAAAGAGATAGGCGCTTTAGAAATTTCTAGAGCTATTAGTAAGGATGCAACAGCGATTGTTACAAGTTGTCCATTATGCAAGCGATCGCTAGCTAAATTGACCAATTTGCCTGTATTGGATATTGCAGAGACGGTGGTTTAAACTATAGTTCAAGCAACATCCAATCGCTACTTTTTTGCACCCAATGGGTTTGAAACTCCATCTGTTTGGCTGCTTCTATGTTGGCAGCCGAGTCGTCGATAAAAAGGGTCTCCTCTGCCTTAATATTCGCATCTTTGAGCACCATTTCAAATATCTGTGGTTCAGGTTTACAAACCCCCATTTCATAAGATAAAAAGAGCTTGTGAAAGAGATCTTCCATTCGGTAAAATCCCATTTGAGAGGGAAAAAATTCTCGATGTGCAGGATTTGTGTTAGAGAGAAGATACATTTGGTAGTCTGCTTTGAGCTCTTTGAGTCGTTTTAGACGGTTGATTGGAAAATCAATAATGATAGAGTTCCACGCATTAAGGATTTGATTATCCGATAGATATGGCTTACCTGCAAGTTCTCTTAGTTTAGCACAAAAGGTTGCCGAGTCAACTGTTCCACATTCAAAATCGTGAAAGATCCCGTGTTGCTTATATCTGTTTAGAAGAGAATTGATGTTTTTAATTCCCAAATTTTCCAGAGATTCGATGCCTTCATTGATATCGATGTCGCAGATGACACCACCTAGATCAAAAAGGAGATTCTTTATTTTTTCGGCCATGATCGTTTAAAAAAGAGCGTATTATATTTGATTTATTGCAATAACTTTTTACTTTTGCACTCGAAAGCTAACCACTTTCGGTTACAAATATACACATTTTGTAATTAGGGCCTATAGCTCAGCTGGTTAGAGCACCTGACTCATAATCAGGGGGTCCCTGGTTCAAACCCAGGTGGGCCCACATTAGTAAATACAAGGCTTTCAGATGTTTTCTGAGAGCCTTATTTTTTTTGGTGTAAACATAGTGTAAACATTTTTCAAAATATTCAATCCGAATTTCGTTTGTTTTCATTGTCTTTCATAATGTATAAAATAAACCTTCAATTTACTTACTCCATTACACCTCAAATTTTTGGCATTGATTCCAAAACAAAAGAGACGCGGAAACACATTCTGATTTTATGACTTGTTTGGCGGTAAATAATTTATAAGTGTTATATTTAAACTATTGTTCAATAATTTAAACTCTATCTATGAAAAAGAACTTAAATATTTTATTCGTATTCGTATCAATCATTCTACACATTAGTTGTAATAATAGC
>RRZT012774792.1_pt1 | contig 12316 bp, 10 predicted proteins | sample 2165551 | NCBI WGS metagenome assembly RRZT01 (sample SAMN10456910, study PRJNA506462) | wastewater metagenome | biome: wastewater; feature: sludge; material: wastewater sludge; isolation source: wastewater sludge with Escherichia coli K12::gfp cells carrying plasmid... | place: USA: Moscow, Idaho... | reverse complement strand
CGCGTTGTCGATCACTTCTTGAATGATGTGCAACGGGTTGTCGGTGCGGGTGTACATGCCCGGGCGCTGCTTGACCGGCTCCAACCCTTTGAGCACGCGGATGGAATGTTCGGAATAAAGTTCGTTGGAAGGCTTGTTCGACATGCGTTTTTTGTGGAAAACAGACGGCGCCCCGGCGCCAATCAGGCAGTCAATACAGGGGCGGTGTTAGGAAAAGAGATGGGGCGCATTGTCGCACCTGCTGCCAGCCCCTTTGTGTACAGATGGATCCGCAGCCTGCACAGGGCCTTGACAGGCAAGGGTGATTGGCCTGCACCCTTATGCCAGTAACCTCAGGCCAGCAGCTGTTGCAGGCAAGCGTCCAGATATTCGGTGGGCTGGCGCCGAAACGCGGTGCGCACATAACGCTGTATGCGTCCGGCGGCAAAAGCCATCATGAGCGAGGCGCGTACTTGCGCATCCACACTGGGGCTGGCAGACGCGCGCGCTTCTGCCGCCTGACGCAGGTGCTGGCGCAGGCTGGATTCGATCTTGTCCATCATCAGGTTGATGCGCTGCTGCAGCCTGTCGTGCTCCAGCACCAAGGCATCGCCCACCATCACGCGCGCCATGCCGGGGTTTTTTTCGGCAAACTGCAGCAGCATCAGCAAAATGCGCGGCGCCCGCAATTGCGGATCGGCCTCGCGCTCGCCAATCTGGTTGATGAGGTGAAAAATGCTCTGCTCAATGAAGTCGATCAGCGCCTCGAACATCTGCGCCTTGCTGGCAAAGTGGCGATACAGCGCCGCTTCGCTGACAGCCAACTCAGCCGCCAGGGCCGCCGTGGTGATGCGCTCGGAACCGGGCTTTTCGAGCATGCGCGCCAGCGTTTCGAGAATCTGTTTGCGGCGCTCGCCAGGCGGCGGGCGCTTGCGGGTGGCTGCGGTGGGCGTATCCGCGTCAGCCGCAGCGTCTTGATCGTGGGAAGGCTGGTCGTTGGCAGATGGAGTCATGAGAAAGAGATAGAGCTTGCTGAAAACTGAATGGATTTTCGCACATTGTGTTACGTCTGGCCGGGAATGTCTGCTCTGCCACTGTTGTTGTTAACCATGCACAAGCACAATCGGTGGCGGTGTTCGATAATGATGGCCTTTCGCCAACTGTTTTTCTTCTGTTGCATGCATATGATTCCTGCCACCATCATCACCGGTTTTTTGGGCGCTGGCAAAACCACCTTGCTCAAACGCATTCTGACCGAGGCCCATGGCCAGAGAATTGCCGTTATTGAAAACGAATTTGGCGAAGAGGCGGTTGACAACGAAATTCTGGTGACGGACGCCACCGAACAAATCATCCAGATGAACAATGGCTGTGTGTGTTGCACCATTCGTGAAGACCTGCGCAGCACACTGACCGATTTGGCCAACAAGCGCCGCAGCGGTGCCCTGCAGTTCGATCGCGTGGTGATCGAAACCACCGGCCTGGCCGACCCTGGCCCCGTGGCGCAAACCTTTTTCATGGATGATGACGTGGCCGAGCACTACATGCTCGACTCGATCATCACCCTGGTGGATGCCAAACACGCGCACCAGCAGCTGGACGCCCGGCTGGAGGCACAGCGGCAGGTCGGCTTTGCCGATCAGATCTTTATCAGCAAGGCCGATTTGATTACTGAGCAGGAGTTGGCCGGCTTGCAACGGCGTTTGGCCCGCATGAACCCGCGCGCAGCGCAAAAAGTGGTGAATTTTGGACAGGTGCCCCTGCACGAGGTGCTGGATCTGCGCGGCTTCAACCTCAATGCCCAGCTGGAGCTGCATCCTGAATTTCTGGCTGAAGAAGCCGCTGCGCAGCACCAGCACCATGCCGGATGCAACCATCAGCATGCGCCGGGCGAGCCGTGCAACCACGGCGCGGCGCATGACCATACACACGGGCACAAGCACGATCATGGCGAACACCAATGCAGCGGGCATGGTTGCACCCATGCGCACCACCATCACGCCAGCCACCATGTGCATCAGGACGATGTGCAAAGCTTTGTTTTCCGCACCGATCGGCCGTTTGATCCGGTCAAGCTGGAAGACTTTCTGGGTGCCATCGTCAATATCTATGGCCCGAAAATGTATCGTTACAAAGGCGTGCTGGACATGCAGGGTACCGATCGCAAAGTGATCTTTCAGGGCGTGCACCAATTGATGGGCAGCGACCTGGGGGCGCAGTGGCAACCTGGCGAGCCGCGCGTGAGCAAAATGGTATTTATTGGCACCGAATTGCCCAAAGACATTCTGGAACAGGGCTTGCGCCAGTGCCAGGCCTGATGAAAGCATGCAAAACAAGCCTGCCAAGAAGGGCTTGGCGCAAGGTCGCCGCGTTTTGGCAGACATGTACTTGAGAAAATAAAGATAAATGGCCTAAAATCGCCCGGCATTGCAAGTGCCCAAGCCATGGCGGCGGGTGTGTTGCGTAGCATGTCTATCCACAGGGCGGTTGAAGCAGCATTGGTTGCTCGGATGCTGCCCTTGGGTACCGAACAGGCGAAGGCTTGTTTCTTGTTTGTATTTTTATAGGAAGGTACGTAGTGGCTCGCACAAACCAGACCTCTCCCGCCAGTCAAGCCAAAAAAACCGCCAAGGCGGCTACTGTCACCAAGCAGGCGGCGCAACCAAGCCCTGCCGTGATGCAAAAAGATCCCAAGTTGAGCAACAACTGGAAGAAAAAGCCCCCGCAGGAACTGACGGATGCCGAAGTGCTTTCCATGCCCGATGCCGAATACATGAACGATGTGCAGTTGGCTTTCTTCAAGCACAAGCTGCAATTGCTTCGTCAGGAAATTCTCAGCTACGCGGGTGAAACAGCCGAACACTTGCGCGAAGACGCGGTGGTGGTGCCCGATCCTGCTGATCGAGCCACGATTGAAGAAGAGCATGCGCTGGAGTTGCGCACGCGCGACCGTGAGCGCAAGTTGCTCAAGAAAATCGAACAGACCATTCATCTGATTGATGTCGGTGAATATGGTTATTGCGATGAAACGGGTGAGCCCATCGGCGTGCCCCGTTTGCTGGCGCGCCCCACGGCAACGCTGTCGCTGGAAGCGCAGCAGCGCCGCGAAATGAAGCAGAAACTGTTTGGGGATTGAATATAAGTGATTGATCATGTGGCACGTTGTTATCGACGCGCCACGATGAGGTGATCGGCAAGATATGGCACAGCCTGAGAAAAGCAACTTTCTGAACAAACTGGCTCGGTTTGTTGCCAATCCGACAACCGATTGGGCCGCGCTGGACAATGCTGCAACAGAACAGAAGGGCAAAGCGGCGCCGGCTGAGGAGAAGCTGGAGTTGTCGTCGGCTGAAATTTTTGCCATTCGCTATCAGCGTCAAAAAGAAAATCGCAATATCCGTATCAGAGAATTTGCTGCATTGCGCCAAATACGAGCTGGAACCACTGCGCCTGATACGCCCAATACACCCAATACCCAACCTGTCAGCGCCCCCGATGCCGTGTTGGTGAAGCCCGCTTCGGCACAGGAACATCACTCGACGCGCATCACGGATTTCAGCGACAAGATCAAGCATCTTGAGCAGGAAATGGTCGAGCAGTGGTGGGACAAGGCGGACGGCAAGGCCAAGTCTCCTCAGGAGCCTGAACCCGTAAGGGAAGAAGCAAAAACCCAGATGCTGATCGAGACGCAGATTGGGCAGTACAACGCAGCTGCTGCATCAGCAGACAGTGATGTCATTGCGTTTGATCCAGCCATGCTCGAATCGCTGGCTGTACCATCTGCTGCACAGCCAGTTGCGCAACCCGTCCAAGCCGCCAAGCAACAGTCTGTGTCTTCAGTTGCACCTGTTGTAGCGTTGAGGCCGCAACAGGCGCCCGCCCCTATCACCGCTAGCGGGTCGCCCGCACAGCCTGTACGGCAAGCGCCGGCAGCAAACATGGTTACTGCTGTGTCTACACCTTCGCCGACGCCAAATCCAGCGGCGCACGCTGCTGCTCCACCCAAGGTGGTGACCAAACCGCAACAGGTTGAAGCAGAGCCGGTCGCGCCGATCCAGGGTATTGAAGAGCAGGTGGATTTGGCTTCAGAGCAAAGTCCAGAGGGGCAAGCATCTTCGACCTTTGTCTATCGCGACTCATTCACCGAATTGCCGGCGGATAGCGGTAGTGTTGCGGTCTCTGTGGACGAGCAACTCTTGCCGGATGCTTCCCCCATGGCTGAGGCGCAAGCCATGCCGAGTGAGCTGCCTGTGGCACAGCCAGCAGCCATCCTTCCACCGGAATACACGCCAGACGATTTGCCGGAATGCCTGAACGAGCCAGCCATTCTTTTTGTTCAAGGCAGCTACGAGCAGGCAGAAGCGCAGCTGCTGGAGCTGGCACAGGCGGAGCAGCTTGGCGCACAGATCGGTCAAGAAGATCGGGAGCCTCATGTTTTGCTGGCGTTGCTGGATTTCTATCGCTGTACCGAACAAGAAGAGAAGTTCGAAGCGGCCAGCATCGAGATGGTGCGGCACTTTGACCGGTCGGCTCCGCAATACCAAGGGGCGGATTTGGGCGAGGCTACGCGTATTTTGACAACGCTGGGCGCTTTTCACGATATGGATCACTCGTTGCAAAATGGTTGGCGCAGCCCGGCTGAACTGGATTTGACGGATGTGATGCTGTTGCGCGCGCAGTTGCTGACCCAGCAGGCGCAGGTTCTACTGGACTGGCAGGCCTTGCACACCATTCTGGACGATGCGGTTGAGCCGTTGTTGGATCAATTCCGCGACTTGACCGAGCGCAAGGTCGATTTGCTGATGTGGGGTGGAGAGCATTTGCTGGCCTGTTGTGTGGAGAAAATCCATACCCTGGAAAGCCAGGGGCAACCTCTGCCGTCGCTGTATGCCTTGCTTTGGCAGTTGCGGCTGGAGCTGGTGCGTATCATGCACGGGCAAGAGGATTTTGATCATATGGCGCTGGAATATTGTGTGGCGCTGGAAGAATCGCCGCCGTCCTGGTCGCGTACACGCTGCCACTTCATCGACGCGGATAGCGCCTTGTCAATGCTGGAAGGGGATCAAAAAGAAGAAGCTGCTTCTGCTGGGCCAGCCGGCTTGTCTGCAGATGAAGAAGCAACGCTGAAGCACCCGCTGCAATGGAAAGGCAGCCTCAAAGGCAATATACAGGCGCTGCTGCAGGCAGTAACTGCTGCGAGCCAAGGCGATTTCTGCATGATCGATTGCAGCCAGCTCAATAGCGTGGATTATCCGGCTGCCGTGGCGTTGCTGGAGTGGTTGATGGAGCCACAAAATGCGCAGCGACCGATCCAGTTTGTGCAGGTCAATCGCTTGTTGGCAGTGTTCTGGCGCATCATAGGTATCACGGCAAACGCCACGGTGAAACTGCGCCGCGATTGATGGTTGTACTTTTTTGTGGACGATGGCGTATGGCGCCCACATACCATCTTTGCCCAGATTGCACGAGAAGCAGTCAATCGGGCATGAGTAGTGGTGCAAGTCGTTCTATTGCTTATCAATATGCCCTGGCTGAGTCTGGGGCTGGGGAGTCTTTTCATGGAACAGTTTCGCGGCACGACCATTCTGAGCGTTCGGCGCCAAACACCGCAAGGGGTGGAGGTGGCTTTGGGTGGTGACGGCCAGGTGACCTTGGGCAATGTCGTCGTCAAGCACTCGGCTCGCAAGGTGCGTCGTTTGTACAAAGACCAGGTGCTGGCTGGATTTGCGGGCGCTACGGCCGATGCCTTTACCCTGTTTGAGCGGTTTGAGTCCAAGCTCGAAAAACACCAAGGGCATTTGGTGCGTGCCGCGATTGAGCTGACGCGCGATTGGCGCACGGATCGTGTGCTGCGTCGGCTGGAGGCCATGCTGGCCGTGGCCAACAAGGATGCATCGCTCATCATCACAGGCAACGGTGACGTGCTGGAGCCTGAGCACGGCATCGTGGCTATTGGTTCGGGCAGCACTTATGCCCAAGCCGCGGCGCGCGCCCTGCTGGACAACACCGATTTGCCGGCAGAAGAAGTCGTGCGCAAATCGCTGGCCATTGCGGGTGAGCTGTGCATTTACACGAATATGCACCACACGATCGAAACGCTTTGAAGGGATCGTGCCAACGCCCAAGCGTTTTTTTCGTACCCACACAGGCTGATTTTTGTGTTGCCTCGCGCATGGATTTTCGTGGGCGGGGCGATTGATTCCATTTTTTGTTTTGAGTGATTCACCATGTCTTCCATGACTCCACAGGAAATCGTTTCCGAACTTGACCACCACATTGTTGGCCAGCAAGATGCCAAGCGCGCCGTAGCCATTGCCCTGCGCAACCGCTGGCGGCGCCAGCAGGTGGATGAAAAGCTTCGTGCTGAAATCACCCCCAAAAACATCCTCATGATTGGTCCCACAGGTGTGGGTAAAACCGAAATTGCCCGCCGCCTGGCGCGGCTGGCCAATGCGCCTTTCATCAAGGTGGAGGCCACCAAGTTCACAGAAGTGGGCTATGTAGGCAAGGATGTGGATTCCATCATCCGTGATCTGGTGGAAGTGGCCATCAAGCAAACGCGAGAAGCAGCGGTGCGCACCCAGCAGCACCGGGCGCAAGAAATTGCCGAGGAGCGCATCCTCGACATCCTGCTGCCTTCGGCGCGCGGAACAGACGGCTCGCAAGCGACCGATGTGCAGGCGCAAGCCACTACGGGCGGCGCTACGCGCCAGGCATTTCGCAAAAAACTGCGCGAAGGCCAATTGGACGACAAAGAGATTGAAGTGGAGTTGCCGGATGCCGCACCTTCCATGCAAATCATGGGTCCGGCCGGTATGGAGGAGATGGCCGAACAGTTGCGCTCCATGTTCAGCAGCATGCAGCAAGACAAGCGCTCCACCCGTCGCCTCAAAATTGCCGAAGCCTTGCGCCTGCTGACGGATGAAGAGGCCGCCAAGCTGGTCAATGAAGAAGACATTCGCAGCCAGGCCATGGCCAATGCCGAACAGAACGGTATCGTTTTCATCGACGAAATCGACAAGGTGGCAGGGTCTGACGGCCGCAGCGGCGCCGATGTTTCCCGCCAAGGCGTGCAACGCGATTTGCTGCCATTGGTTGAAGGCACCACGGTCAGCACCAAATACGGCATGGTCAAAACCGACCATATCCTGTTTGTGGCATCAGGCGCTTTCCACCTGAGCAAGCCGAGCGATCTGATCCCTGAGTTGCAAGGGCGCTTTCCGATTCGTGTGGAATTGCAAAGCCTGTCGGTGCAAGACTTCGAGGCCATCCTGACGCAAACGCATGCCTCGCTGGTGAAGCAGTATCAGGCGCTGCTGGCAACCGAAGGCGTCACGCTTGATTTTACGCCCGACGGCATCACGCGCTTGGCGCATATCGCGTTTGACGTGAACGAGCGGACCGAGAACATCGGCGCGCGCCGTTTGGCAACGGTGATGGAGCGTTTGTTGGACGAAGTCAGCTTCGCTGCCACCAACTGGCAGAGCCAGAGTATCACGATTGATGCGGCCTATGTCGATACCCGTTTGGGCGCATTGAGCCAGAACGAAGACCTGTCTCGATACATTTTGTGACCATTTTGTTTACGTTCAAGCAATACTTTTATAAGCCCTGATAACTCATTCTTTTCCAAGAAAAATCTGTTTGGCAAAACCGTTTTTTTCGTGAGCGTTTGTCACTAATCTATTGATTTCATTGGAAAAAATTCACACTTGTTATCTTGCGATCAGGTTGCTTTGCTGGTACAGTGTCAAAAAGTGAAGGAAAGTGGCGAAAAAGGTCATTTTCTGTTCAATCAACGTTTTTTTGACCAGGAAAACCGTGTTCGAAGGTGCCAGCACCCTTTCTGTCGATGCCAAAGGCCGGATTGCCATTCCGACCCGCTATCGCGACGCCTTGGTCGAGATGGCTGGTGGGGGTCTCCACATTACCCGCCACTTCCAGGAGGATTGCCTGCTGCTGTTCCCTGAAACAGAGTGGGTGGCGTTCCGCGAGCGCGTGGCGGCATGGCCGATGTCGGCCTCTTGGCAAAAGCGCATCGTGTTGAGCAATGCGGTGGCGTTGGAGATGGATGCAGGCAGCGGCCGCATCTTGCTGTCGCCAGAGCTGCGTGAAGCGTCGCGCATGGGCAAAGACGCCTTGTTGCTGGGCAATGGCAGCCACTTCGAGCTGTGGGACAAGCAGGTGTACGCAGCCAAAGAGGCGCAGGCGCGCGAGCAGCCCTTGCCCGATGCCTTGGTTGATTTCGTGTTTTGAGGCGGCCCATGGATACCTCGCAAACACATATCTCCGTTTTGCTGCAGGAGGCGGTTGCCGCATTGGTGCATGACCGCGACGGCTGCTATGTGGATGGCACCTTCGGTCGCGGCGGGCACAGCCAGGCCATCCTGGCGCAGTTGGGGCCGCAAGGGCTGCTGCTGGCCTACGACAAAGACCCGCAAGCCATTGCATACGCGCAGGCAACCATCAACGACGCCCGCTTCGAGATTCGCCATGCCAGCTTCGCCTCCATGCGCGAGCTGCCTGCGCGCAGCGTGGACGGCATTTTGCTGGATTTGGGAGTCAGTTCCCCCCAGATTGATACGCCACAGCGGGGTTTTTCTTTCCGGCATGACGGGCCACTGGATATGCGCATGGATACCACGCGCGGACAAAGTGCGGCCGATTGGCTGGCCACGGCCGAGGCGCAGCAGATAGCGGAGGTAATACGTGATTATGGAGAAGAACGGTTTGCTGCATCGATTGCAAAGGCGATTGTTGCTCGCAGGCAAGAGCGGGGTCGCCTGTCAAGCACATCCGAACTGGCCCAGCTCGTGGCTGGCGCGGTCAAAACCCGCGAGCCGGGTCAGGATCCTGCAACGCGCACATTTCAGGCTATTAGGATTTTCGTCAATGCCGAGCTTGAAGAGCTCAAGCAGGCGCTTGACGCCGCGCTGTTGACTCTCAAACCCGGTGGTGTATTGGCGGTGATTTCTTTCCATTCGCTGGAGGACCGTATCGTCAAGCAGTTCATGCAGCAGCATTCACGCGAGGTGCTGGATCGGCGTCAGCCTGCCATTGCGCAACGCGCCAAAACATCCATGCTGTTGCGCGATGTGCAGCGTGTGCGCCCTTCTGCAGACGAAGTGCGCGCCAACCCGCGTGCGCGCAGCGCCATTTTGCGCACAGCCGTGCGCAGTCAGGAGGCGCTGGCATGATGCGCTTGACCATTCTGCTGCTATCGGCCGTGCTGGCCAGCGCGTTTTATCTGGTGCGGCTGCAATACCAGTCGCGCGTATTGTTCACGGCGGTTGATCGCGAGCAGGCTGCTGCCCGCAGATTGGAAACCGAGCGCGAGGCGCTGGATGTGCAAAAGCGTGCACAAGCCGCTGCACTGCGCGTGGATGGCACTGCGCGTGCGCGCCTGCAGATGCGCGAGGCAACGCCTTCCATCACGCAATATGTGATGGAGAAAAAAGGTGTTGTCATCGTCAGTGGCGCGGCAGTTGCCACGCGGGCCGAGGCTGCAGAAGGTGCGCAGCCAACGGCTGGTGGGCGGAGGCAGCCATGACGCGTTGGTGGAATATCAAACAGTGGAGAAGCCGCCAGCAGGAAAGGGCGCTGCAAAAAAGTTTGCGCGGCATCACCAGCGTCAATGGCGTCAAGAATATTTCGTTGGGCGCCAATCCTTTGCTGACCAGCCATACGCCGCTGTGGCGCAGCCGACTGATCGTGGCGGGGCTGGCCTTGGGGTTTGCCGCTTTGAGTGTGCGTGCGGCCTATATCCAGATCATCGGCAATGATTTTTTTGTGCGCCAAGGTGAGGTGCGCTTCGCACGTACCTTGACCTTGCCCGCCAATCGAGGTCGCATTCTGGACCGCAACGGGCTGATTCTGGCCTCCAGCATTCCGGCGCAGGCGATCTGGGCGTTTCCGGAAGAGGTAAACCAGCGAGCCGACCGCAGCAAGCTGGCGGCCATGGCCAAGCTGCTGGACATGCCTTTGAAATCGGTAGAAGCCAAGCTGGCCAACGACGAGAAAAACTTTGTCTACATCAAGCGTCAAGTGGATGAAGACGTTGCCAAGAAAATTGCCGAACTGGGCATTGCTGGCATCTACCAGCGCAAGGAATACCGCCGTCAATACCCTGAAGGGGCCGCGGTGGCGCATATCGTGGGTTTTACCGATATCGAAGACAAGGGATTGGAAGGCATTGAGCGCACCTTCAATGAACAGTTAGCGGGCAAGGCGGGTTCGCGCCGCGTGATCCGCGATCGTTTGGGGCGCGTGATCGAGAGCGTGGGCGATGGTGTTCCGCCGCTGGACGGCAAGGATCTGCATCTGACCATCGACAGCAAGGTGCAATATTTCGCATGGCAAAAACTGCGGGATGCTGTGATAGCGCAACGCGCCAAAGGAGGCAGCGTAGTGGTGCTGGATGTGCAAACCGGTGAAGTGCTGGCTTTGGCCAATTATCCGAGCTATGACCCCAATAACCGCAAGAACCTGACGGGCGAGCAATTGCGCAACCGCGCCCTGACCGATATTTTCGAGCCCGGCTCCACCATGAAGCCGGTCACGGTGGCGCTGGCGCTGGAGCAGAAAAAAGTCACGCCCAATACCGTGATTTCTACCAGCCCCGGCAGGATGACCATTGGCGGCGCAACGATCGGCGATGTGCATAACTATGGCGCGCTGACTGTCAACGGTGTGATCCAAAAATCCAGTAACGTGGGAACCGTCAAGATTGCGCAGCGCATGTCCAGACAGGATATGTGGGACAACTTCCGCAATGTGGGTTTGGGGCAAAAGCCCGACTTGCCGTTTCCGGGCATCGCCAGCGGTCGCCTGCGCCCGTGGAAGGCGTGGCGCCCGATTGAGCAAGCCACCATGTCGTATGGCTACGGCTTGTCCGCCAGCCTGTTCCAACTCACGCGTGTCTATTCGGTATTTGCCCGTGACGGGGTGATGATGCCCGTTTCGCTGGTGCGTGAAGGCACGGCGGATGTCCGTGGCCGTTATCAGTCGGTGGATGCCTCGCAAGGCGTGCGCGTGTACAGCACCAAGGTGGCGCGCGATGTCATGAACATGCTGCACATGGTGACGCAGCCGGGAGGTACGGCACAACAGGCGCGTACCAGTGGCTATTCGGTTGGGGGAAAAACGGGTACATCGCGCAAGCAGGTCGGCAAGAGCTACTCCGAAAAAAATTACCGTGCATCGTTTGTGGGTGTGGCTCCGGTCGAGGCGCCACGCATTGTTGTGGGCGTCATGATTGATGAGCCGCGTGGCAGTATCTACGGTGGCGCGGTAGCGGCGCCTGTTTTCAGTGAAGTGGTGCAGCAAGCCTTGCGCTTGCTGGGTGTGGCTCCCGATATGTCGGTACAGCCCGGTGTGGTGGTGGATGCCGCGCAGGAGTCGCTATGAACACGTTGCTGTCCGCCATGACCTGCCTGCAAACGCCAGACGAAGCAGCCGCTTGGCTGCAAAGTATGCAGGCAACCCGTCTGCAAACCGATAGCCGCCAGCTGCAGGCGCACGAAGCCTTTATCGCGTGGCCAGGGGCTGCGCATGATGCCAGACGCTATGTGCTTGAGGCTTTGCAACAAGGGGCAGCTGCCTGTCTGGTTGAGGCGCAGGGCGCAGAAGCATTCGACTTCATGCAGGCGGATGCATTGACGGCTGAGCAAACCTGCAGGCTGGCTGTGTACCAAGGGTTGCGGCAAGATACCGGCGAAATTGCCGCTGCCTTTTACGGGCGGCCTTCGCAGGCCGTAGATGTGATTGCCGTAACGGGCACGAATGGCAAAACCAGCACGAGCTGGTGGTTGGCGCAGGCCTTGTCGCAGCTTTATCCGGCAGGCAGTGGCTTGGTGGGTACGCTGGGCGTAGGCTGCTTCATGCACGGCCAAGCCACGGTGCAAACCACCGGATTGACCACGCCCGACCCTGTGGTGCTGCAACACCATTTGCGCCAATGGGCTGACCGCGGGGTCAAAACATGCGCGATGGAGGCATCGTCCATCGGCATTGCCGAACACCGCTTGAGCGGCACGCAAGTGCATACGGCGGTGTTTACCAATTTCACGCAAGATCACTTGGACTACCACGGTTCCATGCAGGCATATTGGCAAGCCAAACGGCGCCTGTTTGCCTGGCCGGGGCTGCGGGCAGCTGTGATCAATATCTATGATCCGCAAGGGTTGCAATTGGCTGGCGAGTTGCGGCAAAACGCTCAGCGGGATGATCTGGAAGCGCTTGCGATCTGGACGCTTTCCAGCCAAACCGAGGCATCTGAATCGGCGCGTTTGCAGGCCGTGGATGTGCGCTATGGCGAAGCAGGGCTGGCGTTTGCCGT
>RRZT011505537.1_pt1 | contig 12316 bp, 10 predicted proteins | sample 2165551 | NCBI WGS metagenome assembly RRZT01 (sample SAMN10456910, study PRJNA506462) | wastewater metagenome | biome: wastewater; feature: sludge; material: wastewater sludge; isolation source: wastewater sludge with Escherichia coli K12::gfp cells carrying plasmid... | place: USA: Moscow, Idaho... | reverse complement strand
TCGCCATCTTTCGGCTCGGAAGGACGCTGAAATACAAGAACAAGTCCGGCCGCTCGCTCGTGGCGATGCGCGGGGAGTTGTTGCGCCTGACCCAGTTGCTCGCATCCTTGGCCGATGCCACGCCCGCGCTCGATCTGCGCACCCCGATCTGGGATGAGTTGGTGCAATCGGTGTCGGCCGCCGAGCGCAAGGCGGACCTACGCCGCGCCGAGGATGTCGTCGATGCCGTCCTGTGCGCCTATGTCGCGCGCCTCGCCGCACTCGAGCCCGGCCGGATGACCGCCTATGGCAGCGTGGAGTCGGGAATCATCATGACCCCGACCCTGCCCGCCGATCACGAGCCGGAGCCCCGGCCGGCGCGGCTGCCAGGTCGCGACCGGGTGGTGGATCAGGCCGTGCGCGCCTATCGCGACGGCTTCGCCGAACTTCAGCAGGCTGCGAGTGGCTATCTCGGGCTGGTGCGCGAGATCCTCGACGATGCCGGCATCAACTACCTAACGGTGACCGGGCGGGCGAAAACCGTCGCCTCCTTCGCCGAGAAGGCCGCCCGGAGCAAGGACGGCGCCCCGCTCTATCCGGCGCCGCTGACCGATATCGCCGACCAGATCGGCATCCGCGTCATCACCTATCTGCACCGGGATGTCGCCGCCGTCGCCGAACTGCTCGCCGCCGAGGTGCACGTCCTCGATGACCGCGACCTCGGGCGCGAGACCGCCCGCGAGGGCCGCTTCGGCTATGCCAGCCGCCACCTGCAACTGACCCTCGCCCCGGACACCGAGGTCGACCCGGCGTTGCGGGCGCTGCTGGCGGGCCGGCAGGCGCAAGTGCAGGTGCGGACCGTGCTGCAGCATGCCTGGGCGGAATATGAGCACGCCATCCGCTACAAGGGGACGATCCCCCTCGCTCACGCCCGTGACCTCGATCGCCGGTTCACGCTCGCCGCGGGCCTGCTGGAGCTGGCGGATGAGGAGTTCACGGCGATCCACGAGCAACTCCAACAGGACGCCCAGCTCGCCGAGGAAGCCGACGACGGCACGCTGACCGGTCGCGACCTCGCGGCCTTCCTCGCCGGGCACTATCGCGACGCCGGATGGTCGCGCGAGGATCACTATGGGTGGATGGCCGGGCTGCTCGTCGACCTCGGCATCACCCGCCTGCCCGATCTGGCAGCCGTCTTGGCGGACGTCGATGAGCGGGTCCTGTCGGCCGCTCTGAGCTATCGCTATCCCGCCGCCGCCGTGCGCCGGCTCGACGACGCCCTGCTGGCCCGCTTCGGGCAGGAGTATGTCGCCCTGCCGGGCAATGCGCACCGCGTCGACCTCCTGCGCACCCGGTGGCGGCGCCTGACCGGCGGCTAATCCCCTGGCGACGCGCGCCGTGCGAGATGGTGAGGGGATGACCATCCCTGCATACGGCATACCTCGTCACCGGCACGGTGACATCCTCGATGTGATCTTGACCGACCACCGGCAGATGGAAGACCTGATTCGCGAGGTGCGCCGCAGCGATAGCGACCGCGCCGCCGCGCGTGCGGCACTCGCCGAACTGCTCGTCGCGCATGCGCGCGCCGAGGAGGAGGTGGTGCTGCCTCGAGCCGAGCGAGCAGAGGCCATCAGCGAGCACGAACTCGAACACGGGCACGAGGAGCACGCAGAGATCAACGAGGCCCTGCTCGCGCTCTTGGAGTGCGCCGGCACCGACACCCAGAAGTGGGATGACGCGGCCGAAGAGCTCGGCAAAGTCCTCGCCCACCACCTCGGCGAGGAGGAACTCACCGTGATCAACCCCAGCCGTGCAGAGTTGAGCATCCAGCAGCGCGGCGACCTCGGGGAGGCCTGGTTGGCCCGGCGCAATGCCTATCTGGCGCGCGGCTGCGCCAGCCGCGCGCAGGTCGCGGCTCTCGTCGGGCGGGCGTATGACGAGGGCTTGCTGCCCGCGGACGAGGAGGACTGAGGCCGCTCAGCGCAGGAAGAGGGCGCGCAGCCGACGCGCCGTCAGAGCGACGCCGAGGGTCGCCATCACCATGAAATAGGCGGCATGTCCGAGGCTGGCCCAGGTCAGATGCCCGACCGCCAACTGCCGCATCAGCTCGATGCCGTGCCAGAGCGGGAGCGCCTTGACCAGCCATTGCACAGCTTCCGGGAAGACCTCGACCGGATAGAGGGTCGAGGAGAAGAGGAACATCGGCAATAGGACGAAGGTGATCAGGTCCATGTGCTGGAAGCTCTTGGTGTAGGACGTCGCCGCCATGCCGAAGGCGGCGAAACCGAAGGCGATGAGCAGGGCGACCGGGATCATCCCCACCGCCCACCACGAGGTCACCAGACCGAGGGTGACGGCGACGGCCATGAAACCCACGGCATACAGCAGCCCGCGCAGCAGCGCCATGATGATCTCGCCGAGCGCCACATCAACCGGCCCCAGGGCGGTCTGGAGCATCGCCTCATACAGGCGGGCGAAGCGCAGCTTGAAGAAGACATTCCACGTGGAGTCGAAGATGGCGCCATTCATCGCCGAACTCGCCAGCAAGGCCGGGGCGATATAGGCCGGATAGGAGATCGCCTGCCCGCCCGGGCCCGGGACGGTCCCGACCAGGCCGCCGAGGCCGTAGCCCATCGCCAGCAGATAGAAGAGCGGCTCGAAGAAGCCGGAGACAACGACCTGCCAGTTGCGCCGATAGACCCGCAATCCCCGCTCAAGGACGGGGCCGGGGCCGCTGCCACGCTGGCCCGCCAGGGCGCGCCGTCGAGCTGCCAGGAGCATCATCGCGACAGCCTGCTTTCGAAGCGGCGCATGCTCAGCAGGGTGCCGACCACGGCATACCCGAGCAGCACCGCGAGGTGGCCGGCCATGGCCGGCAAGGACATCGAGGCGCCATAGCTCGCGACCCGCGCCAGCTCGGTGCCATGCCAGACCGGTGAGATCCAGCCGACCCAGTGCAGATAGCCGGGCAATTCGCTGAGCGGGAAGAAGGTGCCGGCGAAGAGGAACATCGGCATGACGACGAAGCGCTGGAGCATCGCAAACTGATAGCCCTCGTCCTCCAGGCCGGCTGCGTATGCCGTGACGCACGCCCCGAAGGCCAGCCCGGTCAGCGCGGCGATGGGCACCACGAGCCAGGACCAGCCGCTGCGCGTGGCGCCGAAGGCAACCAAGACGATCCAGAAGAGGGTGGCCTGCACGACATACCGGCACATTGTCCCGCCGAGCTGGCCCAGGGCGATCTGTGCCGGGGTCAGCGGGCTCGCCCGCGGGGCGTGGAAGAGGCGGCGCCACTTGAAGCCGGCCATCACGGGATAGGTCGACTCCTGATGCGCGGCCATGACTGCTGTCGCGACGATCAAGCCCGGCCCGACGAAGACGAGATAGGGCACGCCGCCCGGCGAACTGCCGCGACCGTCCACCAGGTTGCCAAGGCCCCAGCCCAGCGCGAGGAGATAGGCGATGGGTTCGACGACGGCGACGATGAGCAGGGATAGCGCCCAGGTCTTGCTCGCGACCAGCCAGGTCTCGACATAGAGCAGCACGCCGCGCCGGCGCACGGAATCCGCGATCTGCTCGGGGCGCGGGGCGGTGCCGGAACGGGCGAGGCGGGTGAGATGGGTCAGGTCAGTCAACGAGCGACCTGCCCGTCAGATGCAAGAAGACGTCTTCGAGTGAGGACCGTCGAACCAGCGAGGTCACCGGGTGCAGCCCGCGCGCCGCGAGCGCCTCGAGGACCCCTTCGCCATGGTCGCTGTAAAGCAACAAGCGATCGGGCAGCACTTCGACCCGCTCGGCCAGGTCGCGCACCCTCGGCTCGACCTCGGCATTGCGGTCGGCTCCGAAGCGCACCTCGACCACCTCGCGGGTCGAGTGTCGCGCGATGAGCTCACGTGGGCTGCCTTCGGCCTGGATCCGGCCGTGGTCGACCACGATCAGCCGGTCGCACAATTGCTCGGCCTCGTCCATGAAGTGCGTGGTGACCACGAGCGTCACCCCGACCTCTTTGAGCCGAAAGAGCTTGTCCCACAAGGTATGCCGTGCCTGCGGGTCCAACCCTGTCGTGGGCTCAGCGAGCACGCAAATGGGGGGTGGGAAGGAAATCTCACCTCATGTCCATGACTATGACGATGAACCGGCGGCTGGAGCTGCCGCTGCTGCCCCCGGAGTTGCAGGCGTCTATCGAGCGCCTGCGGGAGATGGCCGACGAGGACTGGCTCGCCTCGATCTTGTACGGGCGCGCCTCGCAGGATCGGCACAAGTTGATGCGCTCCATTGACGACCAGCTCATGGAGTTGGTCGGCTGGTGCGAGCCGATCCGCTGGACGCCCTCGGTAATCGTGCGCGACTCTGACCGTTCCGCGTCTCAGTGGCGCAAGAAGGAGCGCGAGGGATTCGACGAGGCGATGGCGTTGATCGAGGCGGGCAACCACGGCGGCTTCGCCACCTGGGAGCCGTCTCGGGCCGGGCGCGACCTGGAGATCTACGTGCAGTTGCGCAAGGCGTGCCAGCGCGCCGGAGTCCTGTACCTGACCCACGGGCGTGTCTACGACCTGTCGCGCAGCGACGATTCATTCATGATGGGCTTCGAGTTCCTGCGGGCCGAGGCGGACGCGAACACGATGCGGGAGCGTCAGATCAGGACGGCGAAGCTGAACGCGGAGAAGGGCCGACCGCACGGCCGTCTGCCGTTTGGGTATCGGCGGGTGTACGACGAGCACACCGGCGTGCTGTTGCGGCAGGAGCCCGACCCGCACAAGGGCCAGATCGTGCGGGAAGCTGCACGCGAGGTGCTGGCGGGTCGCTCGCTGCACTCGGTGGCGATGGACTTGCAGGACGCGGGCGAGCCGACGCCGATGAAGCCGTGGGTGGAGAACCCGCGCGGCGGGGACACCAAGACGCTGCGCCAGGTGCTGCGCAACCCGACGATCGCTGGCAAGCGGGTCTACCGGGGCGAGATCATCGGGGATGCCCAGTGGGAGCCGTTGATCTCGTGGGAGGACTTCCAGCGGTTGCAGCGGATGTTCGCTGACCCTGGCAGGCGTGCCAAGGGCGGCGGCGGTACTCCGGCCAAGACGCTGGTGACGCACATCGCCCGCTGCCACTACTGCGGCAGGCCGCTGCGTCGCGCCACCGACAGGCGGCAGGGCAAGAAGCCCGCGACGAAGTACCTGTGCATGTTCCGTGGCTGCTACAAGATCACCATCTCCCAGCCGGGCCTGGATGCCTACGTTGAGGACGCGGTGCTGTCGTGGTTCGAGCAGCCGGCGAACCTGGCTCGCCTCACCTCCGACGATGACGGCGGCGAGTGGGAGCGTCAGGCACGCGAGGCCGAGCAGCAGCGGGCGGCGTTGCAGACCCGGCTGGACGAGGCGATTGCGCAGTACACGGCGGGCTCGCTGAACCTGGACACGCTGACCAAGGTCGAGCAGACGTTGCGCCCGCTGATCGCCGAGGCCGAGCGTGCGATGGTGCCCCCGGTCACCGACGAGCGCATCCGCGCGCTGGTGACCGCGAACGATGTTCGCGTCGCCTGGGATGCGCTCGCGTTGTCTGAGCAGCGCAAGATCATCAAGGCCGCGTTCGATATCCGCGTCCAGCAGACGAAGAACCGTGGACAGAACGCCTTCGAGCCGGAGCGGGTGCTGATCGAGCCGCGCCTGCGGTGACGGCCCGCACAAGCGTGAGGCCCGCATCCCGGAGACGGGGTGCGGGCCTCTCGTTTCGCCCATACGCCGTGGTCAGTGTCGGGCGGTGCGCATGAGGTTGCGGGTGAGTTTGACGAGTTCGTCGCTCATCGGCGGCCACGACGCGGCGGTCTGTTGCGCGGCGGCGCGAATCCGGTCGCGCTCCTCCGGTGGGAGTGCGCGGGCTCGGTGCGACGGTTCCGGACGGCGGGGCGGGGTGCTCGCTTCGGTGCTGCTCATGCCGTGCAGGTGCTCGGCACCGGCCTGCGGTGACATGCGTCAACGCCCGGCGCGGTGCTCCGGGCGCTGCGATGGGTGAGGGCTCAGTTCGTGTGCAGAGGCACCGTCGCCTCGGGCACGTCGTCTGTCTGCTCCTGGCTCCGCTGCTCATTGCGCTCGCGGCGGCGGGCAGCGATGAGCCGGACGAGACTGATGGGGCCGTAGATGAGGAACTTGAATGCGTTGTAGATGCACAGCAGCACGATCAGGTGCAGCCAGCCGGGTGCGCCGCCGTCGATGAGGGTGGTGCACCAGTAGGCGATGGTGAAGTAGACGACCGACAGCAGCATCGCCGGTACGCCCCACTTGAGGCCGCGCCTGGTGCGCAGCACGTCGAGCAGGATGTTGGTGGGCATCCAAGTGCGCAGGAACGGGCGAACGCGGATGCTGATGCTCCAGATCAGTCGAAGCATGGTCAAGTCCTCCCAGCGGCGACGCTTCCACGGGATGGACTTGCCTGGGCGGTTTCCCTGGCTCGTCTGCCACCTGCCTGGGCGGGTGACGGCTTGCTAACTGATGTCGCCTGTGCCTGATTCTACTCGCTTCACCCGTCTTCGGGAAGGGCAGCAGCCGGGAGCGCGCACCTGCCGTCTGGGAGGTGCGGTCATGCAGCATGAGGGGCAGTTGGCGTTCGACTTCGAGGAGTTCGAGCGTGAGGAAGCTCGTGCACGGCTGCATGAGTGGGCGGGTGCGCCGCTGCACTTCACCACGGACTACTACCCGCCGACGATGCTGGACGAGGCGTTCCGGCACTGGCGGTTCCTCAACGGCGACTTCGGTTCGTTCGGACGCAGCCACATGTGGCATCGCAGCATCGCTCACGGCACTGTGGAGTTCGGAGAGCATCGCGCCGAGTCGTTCACGGCCGATCTGCGACCAGAGCCCGGCGAGGCGGGGCCGGGTGATCTGCTGACGATGCTGGTTTGCGAACCGTGCGAGTGGCATTCGCCCGCCGGCGGCGAGAACGCCGCGGTGGAGGCGTGGCACGACCACGCCTTACCGGGGTGGCGCGATTTGCCGGTGGTGCCTCGGCAGGTGCGGGTGCGGTCTGAGAGCGGGCTGACGAAGGTCGCGCTGCGGTGGATCGAGCAGCGCTACCCGGCGCAGATGCAGGTGCCGGGCGCGCCGATCATCACCGAGCGCGGGCCGTATGGCACCCGGCATGTGCCCGGCTACTCGCCGTGCGGTGGCTACGACCTGTCCGCAACCGCCTTGGAGCGCCCCGCCTCACCGCCGCCCGGTCGTGCTGTGCACCGTGAGCTCGCCCGGTTCTCGCCGTCTCTGACTCCTGCGGCTGCGGTGCGGCGTGGGCGTGTCCTGGGCGACTGAACGGGAACACGGGTGCGGGGCCGAGCCGGGGTTGGCTCGGCCCCGCTTCAAGGGTCGTGGCGCTCAGGTGATCTCGCCGGTGTCGGGGTCGAGGGTGGCGTAGAAGTCTTCCTCGATCTGGCGGCGGCGTTCGACGTCAGCGATGACGAAGGCCACGAAGTCCTGGTCGCGGTCGGTGATCGGGATGTCCTCGATCGGGTCGGCCTCGTCCTCGCCGGGCCAGACGGTCTGGCGAGTGGGCCGGTCGCGGTCGAGGCGGGTGCCGCACGCGGCGACCCAATCCCGCAGCCGCTGCCGGGCGTCAGCGAAGTCCCGGTGCCAGCCGATCGGCGCCGACCCGTTCTGCTGCGGGTCGTACGCGCACAGCCAGTGCGTGTGCAACGCGCTCAGCTCCCAGTGCAGTTCGGGGTGCCGGTGCCACATCGGAGGGATCACCGAGGCAGGCAGGCCGTAGGTGATGCGAAGCCAGTTGACCCACTGATTCAGCTCCAACCACTCGGTCTCGGCGACATCGGCAGTCAGCAAGTTCCAGTTGATCGGGCCGGGTGGCTCGTCCAGCATCGGCCCGGCCGCTGTCCCGGACGCGGGGCGGGTGCTGTCGAGGTCGGGTTCCGGCTCGTCCTGCTCGGGCACGAAGTCCTCGTCGTCGTTCATCGCGTGATCTCCGTCCTACCGCGACATGACGGCCGGTTCACGCTGCTGCGCGGGCCGCTCGTGCTCGAATGCCTGGCTGCGGTCGAGGCCGGGAGCCTGCCGCTGCATCACCTCGTCCTGCGGAGTGCGGTCGACGGTGTAGGGCGTCCACATCGGGTCGTGGCCGATCTTCTTGGCGACGAACTCCTCGCGCTCGTTACCGTTCTGATCGGTGAACTCGCGCACATAGCCCTGGGCGATGAAGTGGTCGCCCTGCGCGAAGATCTCCTTGGCGCGCTCGGCGGTCTTGCGGAAGATCACCAGGTCGTGGAACGTGGTGCCGGTCTTGACGAACGAATCCTCGCCGTCCGGACGGAAGTGATCGATTCCGACGCGGGCATAGAACCTCGGTATCCCGCTCTGGCCGTACTTGAGGATGGGATCGGAGTCGATGAAGCCGACCACGGCTTCGCGGGGCCGGAGCCTCACCGCCGACCGGTTCTGCTCGTTCGGGGTGGGGTGCTCGTTCTGCTCGTCCATGACCTGGCCTCCTGCCTAACGGTGCGCCGTCGGTGACAGCGCGGCTCGTGTGGGCAGAAGGTGCTCGCGGCTGGCCGGGGTCACATGCCTCGGCTCAGAGCGTCCCGGACTCGCATCTGCACCGTCGATGCTGACCCGGACGGTTCCGGTGTTCGGTCAGGGTCGGGACGCACGCCGAGCGCGGGCCGATGCGCCCGCACTGCCTCGACGGTGAGCGCCGGTTCACGCTCAGGCTCGGGCGTCGGCGAGGGTTGGGAGTCGATGTCGTCTTGCATCGCGGCCAACTGGGTCTCGATGCGGGCGAGGTCTTCCTCGGCGTCGGCGAGGGCTTGGGCGTGGCGGAACGGCTGGCCGATGCGCTGCTGGGCGTCGGCGCGCTCGGCCTCCGCGCGGGCGAGGTCGGCGTGCGCCTGTTCCAGCAGGGAGGGGATGCCGGAGGCGCGGTTCTCGATCCGCTGGATGAGCCCGATGCCGCCGTCGAGGAACGAGGCACGGGTGAGGACGAACCCGCTGCGCGGCACTCCGTCGAGTCGGATGTGCACCATCGGGTCGCCGCCGAGTGCCGGGCTGGTCGCCACGGTGATCTCGAACCCGCTGATGCGCCCGATGGTGCCGTATTCGCGGGAGGCGTACCGGGGTGCCCATTTCAGGTCGGAGTCGTGCGCCCACCCCGCGAGCGCGTGCGCGGCGTCGGCGCGGGAGGTGTAGGGGCGGCCGCGCAGCTCGATGCGGAAGTTCTCACCGGAGGTATCAGTGACTTGCGGCAGCGCGGCTTCCAGCGCCTCAATGTCCGCGCTCGCGCGGCGTACGTCGTCCCCGGCGCGGTCGCGGGCGTGGACGAGCATCGACTCGTTGCGGTGGTAGGCGCGTTCCAGGCGGCGCAGCCGTTGGACTTCGGTGTGGACGGTGGAGTGCTCCAGCAGCAGAGGGTTGCCTGAACTGATTGCTTTGGCTTCTGCGGCTGAGAGCGCGGAGGAGTCGATCTCCTCGATCTCGCGGGTGTCGAGTCTGCCGCGCATGAGTTGGGAGATGAACGTGGCTTTGCGTTCGACGCCTTGCCACATGTAGGAGTCGAACGACCGCTCGGTGACGAAGCGGACGATCCCGACCTCACCGTTCTGATTGCCCTGTCGGAGGATTCTGCCCTCGCGCTGTGCGATATCGGAGGGTCGCCAGGGGCAGTCCAGGTGATACAGGGCGACGGCCCGGTTCTGCACGTTCGTGCCGACGCCCATCTTCTCGGTCGAGCCCATCAGCACCGCGACGTGCCCGGCGCGAGCAGCGGCGAACAAACGCGCTTTGTCCACGTCGGTCTTCGCCTCGTGCATGTACCGGATCGACTCGGCGGGCATCTCGCGCGCGATGAGCTGCGCCCGGAGTTCCTCGTAGGCGTTCCACCGCTCCGGGTGCGGGGTGCCGATATCGGAGAACACCAGTTGCAGCGCCCCGCGTACCGGCGACTCGCGCCCCGTCACCGGGTCGAGGTAGGTGTTGTCCTTGGTCTGCTCCCACACCTTGTGGATGCTGTCGGCGGCCAGATCGACCTTGGTCGGCCCGGACGGGTCGCGCGGCACGATCATGCGGATATCCAGCGCGGCCTTGCGCCCATCGGTGCTGATGGTGAGCATGTTGTCCTCGCTGGGCGAGACCGCGCGGGCGGCGACCTTCTCGGCCCGCGCTCCGAGGGTTTCGATGAACTGCTCCAGCTCGACGGTCGGCTGGATCGCGACCGTGGCAGGGGCACGCCGGCCGTCGTCGCGCTCGGCAATCTCCGGGGTGGGCAGTTGCAGATCCTCGGCGGTCTTCACGTCGGCGAAGATCGACCAGAGTTTCAACATCTCCGGCACGTTCTGGAACTTCGCGAACCTCGTCTTCATGCGGAACGTGTTGTTCGCGGTCGGGGCCATCTCCATCTGCGTGACGGTCTGCCCGAACGTCGCCGCCCACGCATCGAACGCCCCAATGCCTGCGGCTTCCAGCAAGTCCGGGCGCAGATACTTCTGCATCACGAACGCTTCGGTCACGCTGTTCGAGATCGGGGTGGCGGTCGCGCCGGTGACGACCCGCTCGCGGCCCAGGGAGCGCAGGTACTCCAGCTTCATGTGCAGGTCGCTGGCCCGGTTCGAGCCCTCGATGGCGGCGTCCTGAATGTTCGAGTCGGTGGCGAGGTTCTTGTACATGTGCATCTCGTCCACGACCACGTAGTCGATGCCGGTGTCCTCGAAGCACACTCCGACGTCCCGGTCGCTGTCGACACGGGCCTTGACCTTGTTCTCCAGTTGCAGCAGCCGACGCTGGATGCGCTTGACGCTCCTCTGCTTCTCGCCCTCAGCGTTGGCGAGCACCTGCCGCATCTCGTCCACCTGCGCCTGGATGTAGGTCTGCTGGGTGTCCTCGCGCAGCGGGATCTTCTCGAACGCGCCCTGGGTCAGCAGCACCCCGTCCCAGTCGCTTGCGGAGGCGCGGGCGACGAACAGGCGGCGCTTGTCGGCGGTGAGGTCTTTGGACGAGGCGGCGAGAATCCGCGCCTGCGGATAGATCTGCAACCATTCCCGGCTGAACTGTTCGAGCATGTGATTTGGGATCACGATCACCGGCTTGGAGATCAGCCCCATCCGGCGCATCTCCATCACGCCCATGATCATCTCGGCGGTCTTGCCCGCACCCACCTCGTGGAACAACCCGGCAGACGGCTCGGCGATCATGCGGGCCACCGCCGAGCGCTGGTGCGGACGTGGCACGAAGTTCTCCGCCATGCCCGGCAGCGTCAGATACTCGCCCGCGTCGGTGTAGTCGCGCAGCACGATGCTGTTGAAGCGTCTGTTGTACTCGGCCACGAGAGTGCGGGCGCGTTCGGGGTCTTCGAACACCCACTCTGCGAAGCGCTCCTGTATCGCGTCGGCCTTCTCTTGCGCGGCGGTCGTCTCCAGGGGGTTGAGCACGCGGCGGGTCTTGCCGCCGACGTCCTCGATCTCGTCGTAGACCAGCAGCGTCTTCTGCTCCATCAAAGCCTGGGCGATGTCCGGGGCGGGGCGGCGCTCGGTGCCCCACTCGCTGGTCGCCAGCAGCCCGGCCCGGCCGCCGCGCACCTCCCACATCCCCGGCAGCGGGTTCTCCACCCGGACGTCGCTGGTGCGCAGCAGCTCGTTCAAGAACTGTGCGTGCACCTCGGCGCTGATCCACACCGCGCCCATCCGGGCGCTGATCTCCTGCACGCCGAGCGGTTCGGGGACGACCTCGGTGAGCGCGTCCACGTTGGCTTGGAATGCCGGATCGTCGGCGGCGCGCTCGGTGGCGGCGTCGAGTTTGGTGCGCACATCCCCCGACAGATAGGCCGGGGCGTGGACGAGTTCATCGGTGACTGGATCGGTGAACACCAGCCCGGTCAGCGCGCCGCGCGCCTCGTCCTCGCTCATGCCGAGCATGTCCGCGATCAGCGGCAGCTCGATCCGGCCGGTGCGATCCAGGCTCACCGCCACCGCATCGGCCGGGGTCTCGACGCCCTGAATCTCGGTGCGCGGGGTGACGACCCGGCGGGTCATGATCGCCGCCGGGGTCGCGGTCCCCGAGCAGGTCGGAGGTGGCGCCCATGAGGGTGTTACCCATCCGCATGAACATGTCGCCCATCCCGCCCATGTCGCCCATCCCACGGGACAGCTCAGCGAGAACCTGGTCGGGGGTGGCGGTGAACCCATCGAGCCAGTCGTCCAGGACGATGACCCACGCGTCGTCGTAGGCCAGGGGCTCGTTCGGGTCCTCGACGATGAGCGCCCCGTACAGTCCGCTGTCGAGCTGCGCACCGACGTGGGGGTGGAACCAGTAGGTGCCCGGATCGGGTGCGATGAACTCGTAGTCGAACGTGGCAC
>RRZT011967579.1_pt1 | contig 12319 bp, 11 predicted proteins | sample 2165551 | NCBI WGS metagenome assembly RRZT01 (sample SAMN10456910, study PRJNA506462) | wastewater metagenome | biome: wastewater; feature: sludge; material: wastewater sludge; isolation source: wastewater sludge with Escherichia coli K12::gfp cells carrying plasmid... | place: USA: Moscow, Idaho... | reverse complement strand
CCTTAGACGTCGTCACCCGTTAGTTCGTGCATAGGGGGGAGGCCATCACCCTCTGGGTGATGGCCTCCCCCCTATGCGTTTGTCGCAACTTATACGTCTGCGAGGGCTTCTCGGCAACTACACGTGATCTCGTCCTCGGCCGGAAGTTGCTCGATGATTCGTTCCAGAGCCGTCCTGATACGCACTTGCCCTTCTGCCACCCGCCGCCATACCATACCGCCGGTTACAGGTTCGTCTTGCAGATCCTCCACGCCGGCATCTAGGTCTGAGACGAACGAAATGTTGAAGACACACATTGACTTCTCACGAGCGAGTGTCGTTTCTGGGTGCTGTGTCATTGAGAGTACGCTCCACCCCATTTTCTGGAACCACTCTGACTCCGCGCGGGTAGAGAACCGAGGACCCTGGATTACAACAGAAGTGCCGTTAGGGTGGAATCTCTCGTCAAGCTGGCTCAGGACGTCGATACCGACCTGCCGCATTTGAGGGCAGTACGGATCAGCGACGGAAATATGGACAACTTCAGGCCCCTCGAAAAATGTGTCGGCCCGTCCCCAAGTGCGATCGACGAACTGATCGGGCAGGACGAAGTCTCCTGGAGCATAATCCGCACGTAAAGATCCGACCACGGAAGAAGTGATGAGCGTTTTCACGCCAAGCTGGGCGAGAGCAGCAATGTTTGCACGGTAGTTAATCAGGTGGGGTGGAACGCTGTGCCCCGACCCGTGACGAGTCAAGAAATAAACCTCTCGACCGCCAATTTTTCCCTGTGTGATGGGGCTTGAAGGCGTTCCATAGGGAGTCTCCACAAAACTCCCATCTCCGTCCTCGAACAGATCGTATAGTCCTGATCCGCCAATGATTCCAATGGGGTTTGACATTTTTCAATTCCCTCCTTGCCTAGTGTTGGATGCGCGAGGGGTCTCGCGACTGGATCTCCTGGACTTACCAGGCTGGGACGGCGCTCATTCCACCATCAAAGGTGAGGTCGATCCCGGAGGCCCACGAAGCCATGTCGGAAGCCAGGAAAACGCAGGCGTAGGCCACATCGACTGGAGTTCCAACTCGGCGTAGGGGACACTTCGCTAACCAGGAGTCTCGTCCTTCTGGCCACGCTTGGTCCAGATCCCCACGGTCTATCAGGCCCGGAGAAACGGAGTTAACTCGGATACCAAACCGCGCATACTCAAGCGTCGCGCCACGTGCAAACATCTTGACGGCGGCTTTGGAGGCTGTGTAATGAGCGTGGTTTGGAGCGGGCAGTGACGCCTCGACCGAAGCAATGTTGATAATGGAGCCGCCGCCTTGACTCTTCATTACGGCGGCTGCAGCCTGCGTCATGTTGAACGTGCCGTTTAAGTTAATCTCCACGACTTGGTTCCACTGAGCTAGCGTCATGGATTCAAGTTCCTGGAGTGGTTGCACCCCAGCGTTGTTCACCAGGCAGTCCAGCTTGCCAAATGCCGCAACGCAATCTGCGACTATCCGCTGACAATCCTCCGGGGAGCAGATGTCACCGCCCGCTGTTGCGACGGAGTGGCCCTGAGATCGGAGTTCGGCTGCGAGTTCCTCAGCCACCTTACTGCTGGACAGATAGTGAATGACTACTGAGGCGCCCGCGGTAGCAAATACACGAACGAGCCCCTGGCCAATCCCTCCTTCTCCACCAGTAATGAGTACTACCTTGTCGGTGAGATCTGGCATCGACGCCAGAGAAGATTTGTTCATTTCAACCCCCATTAGTTGTTTGACAACTTACTGCTAGATTTGACGGTGGTCAAGCTTTGATATGCCGTCGAAGTGGAGATCTCAAGGTAGTACTCCCAGCTGACTTTCGCGATATTGACTGGACTGCTGGGTGGAAGCCCGCATTGATGCTCTTGAGAAGAGGGTCACGGCTTTGAGTGTGTAGTGCCCTTTGGTGCGCTAGTTGTCTTAACACATATCCGCATTTATTCACCTAACTGAGGGCGCGATTCCACGGTGAAACAATGGAAGGTCACGAGCGAGACGCAGCGCCAGGGTCGAGCGGCCTGGCTCAGGTTTCGAATGAACAGTTGGATGCTGCTTTGCAACTCGGGGTATGCGCCGGGTAGAGCTACCTCATCACTGTTTGCGCGTGCCAACTGGTTAGGGGTTTCATCGATGATGTCTTGGGGGTCTGGCAACCGCCAAACGAAGACTTGCCGAGGCCTGGTTCGTTTGCTCCGAAGTGGTTAAGTGCATCATCGGTCGGCGTGAAGTCGAAGCTCCGTGCGTCCCCTTCGAGAGTGCCAACCACCGTTGCGTAGAGTTCACCTGCGAGGAACATCAGCACCGTCCCAGGCCCAGGTTGTGGGCCAGTTCTGCTTGGGTCATGCCGCGCTCTAGGCGAGCCTGTTGGATCGCAAGCCCAACGTCCGCTGGAACTCTGAGCCGCGCCGTTCGCTTCGCGATATGACCTCCTTGATGTAGATATTCAGATACCAAATCGGTATCTGAATATCTAGATGGCGGCTGGCTTCACGCAGGAACTCGCGACACCTTTCGAGCACACTGGTTTATTGGGACACCACTATGGCGCTAGACATCGATGGCCGTAGGAACAAAAGGTGATGTGTCAAGAGCGCTCACTGCTATCGAGGGGCTTACGGAGCGGTACGGGGCTGGGCGGTCGTAAGGGGACTTGTCGGCCTAACTCTCCATAGAGGCTTTTGATGTGTCAAGGGTTAGGAGGGTCGGGTGGTGGCAGGGACCAATACTTCTGCGTCCTCGTTCGAGTGGCATGGTGCATTCAGACTGCTATCAAAATCGCCTTGCGCGTACGCACAACCCGGATAGTGTTTATGCATAACTCCCCACCATCCTCCGGGACTGGTGGGGTTCTGCTAGCCAGGAGAAGCAATTGAGCAGCTCTTTATCGCGATGGACTATCAAAACAAAATGTGATGCTCGCGGGACACAGAGGTCGGGGCTGGGTATTACGGGGGGCTCGTCCTCGAACTCAAAACACTGAAGAATCCCAACCTTGGCGACAGCTCCAATGGCATTACGATCGTCGCGGCGTTCAGGGAGCGGCACCTTTCCGTTGCGGATCGGCTTGATGGGCGTTTATCCCGGGCGGAGGGTCGCGCCAGCGTAGGAGGGGTCAATGAACGAGTACCGCGTGCAACCCAATGAGGCCTGTTTCTGCGGAAGGAACGCGTTTCACAAGCGGTGGGTCGGAAGACCCTGCAGGTCAACCTCATGCTCACGAAGTGGAAGCTCTCGTTCTCTGTGTCCAAGACAAGGGCTTGGCGGGTATGTTGCTATAGAACGGTTCGCATATCAGACTCAAACTCACCTACTGCGTGATCAGTTAGATCATCACTGAGAAGATCGGTCAGGACTTCGGGCGCAAGAGTGAACGTGCGGACACCGACTTTAGCGAGAAGCAGGACATCGGCCGCAGATTTGACGGAGGCCGCCATCACGCGGGTCGCATCACCTGTCTGGGGCACAATCTGGACCATTGTTGCGAACTCGGCCAAAGCGTCGCGTCCATGAATGTTCATGCGATTGAAGTACGGTGCGAAGTACCGGACCCCGAGTGCAGATGCGACCAGCATCTGCTTGGCGGCATAGCCTGCAGTGAGCAGGATTGGGACGCCTTGGGCCTGTAGACGAGCGGCCACTCTTGCGCCCGATTCTGTGCAAGGGACCTTTATTGTCGCCCAAGGAACGACTTCGAGTAAGCGTTCAGCGTTCTCGTACCATTCCTCGGAGCTCCCACCCCAAGTCTGGAAGCATACTTCCCTAGCTCCCGCACCTTGGGCCCACTCGGCGATCTTGTGGATATCGCTCAGGTGTGCGTTCGCGCGTCGCAGGATCGTAGGATTGGTTGTCAAGCCTGTAGCAACCCCTGCAACAAGCCAACGTTCGGCAACCGTCCTGTCTGCCGAGTCGACAAAGATTTTGATTGCATCCGATTGCATGTCTGCTTCTCCCTATTGGCGCTAGATTTGTGTCATATCCAAATTGTGGTGCTGCGAACGCTCATTTGAGAGGATAGCTCACAAATGGGGTTGCTCAGCAAAGTGCGAATAGTTAACGGGAGTGTCTTTGGCTACTTCAGTACCGAGGAGAGACGCGAGCAAGCAAATCGCGGAGGTAGCAAGGCGATTCTATCTAGGTGATGAGAGTAAGGTCTCTATCGCCGAGTCATTGGGTGTTTCACGCTTCAAGGTTGCTCGGATGCTCGAAGAAGCACGCAGTCTTGGTATTGTGAAAATCGAGGTAGCGGAGAGTCCAGGACTGGTTGAGGAGAGGGCTCAGGCTCTTGCGAACCATCTGCATCTGGAGCATGTCGTGCTGGTACCAGGTAGCAAAGACATATATCTGGAGCGCAATGATCTTGGTCGAGCTGGCGCACAATTCCTCTCGGGCGTGTTACGTCCCGACGACAAGGTTGGTGTCTCATGGGGGCGCACATTACTCCCAGTAGGGGAGAACCTGCGGGATTTGGCATCGACCACATTCATCCAGATTGCCGGTGTCGTAGGCAATGATCCGGCTGCCTCACCGATTGAGATCATCTCTCGAATTCCCCGTGCATCCGGTTTGAAAGCCATGGCGCTGATTGCGCCGCTGTTCGCAGCAAGTGCCGAGATGGCTGAAGCGTTCCGTAAGGAACCAGCTGTGGCCGATGTCTTAGCCACGTACTCAACACTGGATGCCGCAATCCTTTCCATTGGCTCCTGGAATCCACGCGTCACCCAGCTGGCGGATCTCTTCGACGAGCAGACCTGCAGGGAGATCGATGAGGCGGGAGCCGTCGCTGATATGGCCGGCATGTTTCTGTCGGCAAGCGGACGCTATCTGGATCTTCGGATAAACGATCGCCGAATCTCCATCTCAGTTGATGAGCTGGCTGGCGTTCGAACTGTTGTTGCGTTAGCAGGGGGTAAGGAAAAAGTCGGTGCGATCCACGCGGTAGCCAGCTCAGGTCTAATAACCTCGTTGGTGACAACGACGCAGGTCTGTGAGCATTTGTTGCGGATGCCGTCCGTTAAGGGGACCGTCTTTCCGCGGAAGTAGAACCGCGCTTTGGTGCAGTGCTCAGAACCATCGATGCCACATTCGAGCGACTCTCTATAACGGTTTGGTTGCATCGTATGAGCGAGACGTGCTCATTTGAAGGGTTCGGCTGCCCGGTTTTGGCGCTATTTGGCGGAATACTGCCCCGAATGCGCTGTGTCGATGGCTGCGCAGAAGGCTCTTGAGCGTTGGGCAGGCTACTGCTAGCATTCAAGCAACTCAAACGAGCGACAGGCGCTCATTTGGGCAAAGGAGCCGAAATGAAACGTAAACGGGCAGTTCCTCAGGAGCTCGGCGTGTTTAGTGTCGTGGTCATCGTGGCCATTATCATGAGCCTGCTTTCCCCCGAGTTTCGAACTGCAGGAAACTTGAGCGTTCTCCTGTTGAACGGGGCAGTCGTCATGTTCTTGGCACTAGGTCAGACCTGTGTCCTGTTGACTGGTGGAATCGACCTATCAGTGGGATCCAACATTGCGTTAACTGGTGTTGTAGCGGCAATGGCGATGCGAGCCGGAGTGCCGTGGTGGTTGGCTGCATTGATCGCAATACTGACCGGCATCGCAGTGGGACTCTTCAACGGAGCGATGGTTGTGTATGGACGAATGCCCCCGTTCATCGTTACGTTCGCGACATTTGGAATCGCAGCATCGATACCCAAGATTCTCACAAATGCACAGTCCGTGACCGTGACCGATCCGATGTTTGCATTCTTCGGACGAGGGTCGATCTTTGGCGTACCTGTACCGGTGATCATGGTGCTAATCGCGGCTGGAGTTTTGGCGTTCATGCTCCAGAAGACCTCGACTGGCGTACATATCTACGCGGTAGGCGGCAATAAGGATACGGCTCGGCTCGCAGGTATCAACATCGCGAAAACAACGATTCTCGTCTATGTGATTTCTGGTATCACGGCCGCGTTCGGCGGGATCATCGTTACTTCGCGGCTGATGGTGGGGTACCCAACGGCAGGTTCTGGTAACGAGCAGTTCTACTCAATCGCGTCATCCGTCGTTGGGGGAGTTTCGCTGTTCGGAGGTGTTGGCACTATCCTCGGCGCGCTTATTGGGTCGCTGTTGATTGCCGAAGTCTCGAACGGGATGAACGTGATCGGCGTTCAGTCTTACTGGCAGCCATTGGTCATCGGCGTAATCATCCTCTTGGGTGTTCTATGGGATACGAACAGGCGCAACATTTCGATTAGACAGCTTTTGCGCAGGACTCCGAGGGATGAAGGCAGAGCTAGCCCCGAAGGGCTAGAGGGCGCGCAAGCTACGACCCGCTAGCGGACGAGGGCCCGCTATCGGACGAGGGCATCACGAAGTGGCCTCCTCCTTATTCGGAGACCTAACAGTGATGCTGGACAGCATGACCGTACATCAAGAATAGAAAACAAAGATCAAGGAGCAATCATGAGAAAGTCACGGATAGCCGCCGGCTTGGGAGTGGTAGTCGCTACGACTGCGTTAGCTGCATGTGGGGGGGTGAACACAGGGGTTTCTTCGACTGATACAGGAGCCGGGCAATCAGCGGAAGGTTCTGCTTCTGAATCAACGGCGGTTCCCGAATCATGCCTAGAAGACGGCGCGCTTATCGGCGTCCTGTTGCCCAACCAAACAAACCCGTATTACGTCGCAATGAAGACGGGCTTCGAGGAAGGACCGACGGAGCATGGGTTCAAGGCAGAGGTCGCGATTGCAGATGACGATGATGCGCAACAGTTGGCCCAGGCAGAAGCAATGCTTCAGAAGAATCTCTGTGCATTGGCTCTGAACCCAGTGAAGTCTGAGCCGGCCGCTGCAATCGTGAAGGCAGCAAATGATAAGAACGTTCCAGTGTTTACTGTGAATGTGATCGTTGACGAAGCTGCACTCGACGCTCAGGGTGCACACATCGTGCAGTATCTCGGCGCCGACAACCGAGCTGGCGGTGCGCAAATCGGTGAACAAGTACTGGCGGACATGGGTGAGGATGCCGATTTGAGCATTGGACTCATTACTGAACCGGATGAGCGTCCTGTCGTTATCCGAGATGAGGGTTTTGCCGATGCAATCTCCGTTAATCCCAATGCCGAAGTTGTGGCGTCTGTGAATGGGAAAGTGAAAGCGGAGGTCTCCTTGAATGTTGGGACTGAGATGCTGCAAGGAAATCCGACCATGAACGTGATATTTGCTTCGACAGGCCCGGCAACACAGGGAGGACTTGAAGCAGTTAAGGCGTCAGGACGAGATACAAAGATCTACGGTTTCTGTGCTCCCGATCTGCCATTGACGGACATGTACCCGGCTTGTGTTGCTCAGGAACCAGAGGATTACGGGCGTCGAGTGACTGAGCAGGTACGTAAGTTTGTGGACGGCGAGACCGTTGAAGCCGAAATCCTACGTCCTCTCAAGATGTACGTGACCGGTGAGACACCCGCACCGGGAGAGGTTGGCTAGCATGGCTGCTCTTGGGAGTGTGCTGGACCAGCCTGCATTACTTGAGGTTGACGACATTACGAAGTCCTACGGGCCCGTGTCTGTGCTGAAGGGCGTGTCGTTCTCGGTTGCACCAGGAGAGGTCATTGGATTCGTTGGCCACAACGGCGCAGGGAAGTCGACATTGCTCAAAGTTGTTTCAGGAGCGCACCACGCATCTGGCGGGAGGCTCCGCCTCAACGGAGAAGAAGTCTCGTTCAGCTCACCCCAAGAGGCCATCGCCGCAGGAATCTCTACCGTCTATCAAGAGCTCTCACTCTTGCCAAACCTAACCGTCACGCAGAACGTGTGGCTTGGTCAGGAGCTGTCGGGCCCCACTGGCCTCAAGCTCAACGAAATGCGAGAGGGCGCGAAGGCGCTCGTAGATAAGTTTGGGTTAGACGTAGACGTCGACCGCAAGGTCGGCGCATATCCTGTTGCTACTAGGCAGCGCCTCGAGATCGCAATCGCTGCTTCGCGAGATACAAAGTGTCTCCTGCTAGACGAGCCGACTACCTCGTTGGAGGGTGAGCAAGTGGTTGAGCTCATGACCTACTTGCGAGGGCTTGCAGACCAAGAAGGTATTGGGATCGTCTTGGTGAATCACAAGCTCGATGAGCTTTACTCGGTAGCTGACCGCGTTGTCGCACTAATGGATGGACGAATTGTCTTAGACGAGGATGTTGCAACCGTAAACCGAGATGACGTTATTACCGCGATTGCAGGGGAGGGGGCTCTGGATGTCGACGTAAGGGACGACGTAGTGGACCTAGGCCCCCGGGTCCCGTGGTTCTTCGCGCGAGACTTGAAGAATAAGCATCTCAAAGGTGCAACCTTCGATGCTGCTAGAGGTCGTGTGCTCGGTATCTATGGGCTTAGTGGGTCTGGAAGAAGCGAGGCGCTCCGCGCAATCGCAGGGGTGGATCGCCTGACTACTGGGTCAGTGTCGGTGGGTGACCTGACTTTCACGCCAAAAAACCCGGAGGCCTCAATACGTAACGGCATCGCATTCCTCACCGAGGAGCGAAAGCAAGACGGAATCGTCGCTCAAATGGACTCGGTAATGAATGCCGCACTCCCTATCCTTCCTCGTTTCTCAAAGGCGACCGTTATCGACAAAGCTGGACTCCAGAAGTATGTGACCCGACTGTTAGAGTTCCTCAAACTCCGGGGAGATCCGCAGGCGCCGATTACATCATTGTCTGGAGGCAACCAGCAAAAGGTGCTGCTCGCCCGCGTGCTCGGGCAAGAACCTCGCGTTCTTCTTCTCGATGAACCAACCAAGGGCGTGGATATTGGAGTGAAGGCTGAAATTCACCAAGTTCTACGGAAGCTGGCGCATGAGGAAGACCTCGTTGTCATCATGGTTTCTTCCGAGGAAGAAGAAATACTCGAGGTGTCCGACGAGGTAATCGTTTTCGCAAACGGAAAAGTCGTGGGTGGACCGTCTTCGGTGGACGACGTTACAGTCGCCTCATTGCGTCAGACTGCTTGGGGAAACAGCTAATTGTAAACAGTGGACAAGGTTGGCTGCCGGCACGAAGTGGGGGCACTGGTTCCGGCAGCCGAGGGGAGGAACTTGTGGGTAGTCGTACTTACACGGCAGCGCAATCAGCTGCAATCATCGAGGCCGGTGTTCTCGCAGCACGTACGGAGATTGATGCTCTGGGAGATCTGCCCGACCAACTCGGGGACTCTTTCGTCGAATCTATCGAGATTATTCGGTCATCCGCGGGAAAGGTCTTCGTTGCAGGCTCCGGAACATCATCTGCTGTAGCTAGGAGAACGGCACACCTACTCTCAGTGACAGGCACTCCAGCAGTCTTCTTGCATCCCATGGACGCTCTACATGGAAGCCTTGGCGCTGTGGAAAGTGACGACATTCTGTTGGCCTTCTCCAAGGGTGGTGGGTCTACGGAACTGAACCAACTGTGCCGCGCAGTGCGGGAAGTTGGAGCTCCGGTAATTGCTGTAACAGAGACGCCGGACTCCGCGTTTGCGTCCGACGCTGAGGTCGTCGTACTCCTATCAACACGACCAGCGGCTGATCCTGGCGGAATGATAGGCATGGGATCGACCCTACTGGCCGCATTGTGGGCGGATGCTCTCGCCCGCGTACTAATGCGAATCAGGGGCCGCTCGTGGGAGCAAGTTTTACGAACACATCCAGCTGGGGCCGTCGGTAGCCGTGGTATGCGCGACGAACCCGAGCAACAACCACTTGTATTGCCTGAGCGAGAGGTGGACATCCTGTGAACAACAACGCCGATTCCACGAGCATTGCAATGATCGACTCAGCACGTCGCGCGGTAAACGCAGAAGCCAAAGCCCTCAAACAGCTCGAGGACCAGATTGATGGCACCCTAGTGGATGTCGTCCGCATCATCGAATCTGCACAAGGAAAAGTACTGGTCACAGGAAGCGGAACGTCATCTCATGTAGCGCGCAGAATGGCCCACTTGCTGTCTGTCACAGGTACGCCATCGATGTTCATTCACTCTATGGACGCGCTCCATGGGACAGTTGGCGCAGTTCAAGCGGGTGACGTACTTGTTGCCCTTTCCAAGACTGGGGAATCCAAGGAGGTAGTAGACCTCTGCAGGCTCGCCCGATCTCGCGGCGCGCGCATAGTCGGTATCGGTGAACGCTCGGAGTCAGCACTGGCAAACGCGTGTGACATCTTCGTTTGCCTCAGCACAGCTCAAGGTGCAGATCCAGGGGAGACGATCGCGATGGGATCGACCCTGGTGGCGGCGGCATGGGGTGATGCCCTCACACGCACGCTAATGGATCTACACGATTGGAATCTCCAAGAGAGTCTTGAGATACACCCTGCCGGTGGTGTTGGAGAACTAGTCCGCAACGTCCACGGGGGAATCCCGGCAGCACAATCTAAAGAGGAGAGAGAGCGATCATGTCCCTGATTCTCGGTATCGACTTGTCGACACAGTCCTGCACAACAGAGGTGCGGGATGCTGAAACGTTCGCGGTGGTGGGGAGGTCCCGCACCCCACTGCCTGCCACGACACCTCCAGTTTCGGAACACGACCCCTTGGACTGGTGGTCTTCCGTTGTCCGGACTTGCTCAATCCTCCGTAGCGAAGGCGTTGATCTCAGCGCGGTGCGGTCCATGTCCGTGTCGGGTCAGTGTCATGCTCTTGTCGCACTCAACGCGGACGGGCAGCCCATTCGTCCTGCGAAACTATGGAATGACACGACGACGGCCCCTCAAGTGAAATGGTTGCTGTCTGAGGTTCCCACGGAAGAATGGGTGCGGCGAGTCGGATCGGTACCAACGCCGGCGTTCACGGTGGCGAAACTCGCATGGTTGCTTGAGAATGAGCCAGCGACAATCGGTGCCACGGAGCAAATTCTTCTGCCGCATGATTACATTACTTTCCGACTTACGGGCCAGTTTGTAACTGATCGTTCGGAAGCCTCGGGCACGGGATACTTCGATTCCGTAGACAACAGGTACGACACGGAGCTTCTCCATAGGCTCTTTGGGAATGTGCTTGACTGGGACCGTGTGCTCCCTCGCGTTGGGGAGCCGGACTCAATTGCTGGTCGAGTCACAGAAAATGCCGCGATGCAGCTTGGCGTTCCAGCGGGCACTCTGGTTGCAGTTGGCGGGGGTGACCAACACGTCGCTCCACTAGGTTTGGGTACAGCACCCGGCGACGTGGTGTTTAGTCTGGGCACTTCTGGAACTGTCTCCACACTTAGTGAGGCTCCGGTGATCGACGTTGCTGGCGACATTGACTGCGTGGCAAATGCTGTAGGCGGCTGGCTGCCTCTGGCATGCACTCTGAACTCCACAAAGGTGACTGATTGGGCTGCCAATCTCCTCGGAGTCGATGTTCAGGAGCTTGACCGCTTAGCTTTGGCTGCGCCGCAATCCGATGGACTTGCAGTGTTTGTACCATATCTGGACGGGGAGAGGACTCCCTCCGTGCCGGACGCGACGGGTGTGTTGGCGGGCATCACGTCCGGAATGGGCCGCGAAGAATTTGCAGCGTCGGCGTTCTACGGCGTTCTGGCCGGGCTGCTGTACGGATTCGATGCGCTAGACCGCATAGGAGTGCTGACAGACGGTCGCATTATCGCCGTAGGCGGAGGAGCGCGATCTGAAGCCTACACGCAGTTCCTTGCCAACCTCCTTGCGCGTGATGTTTGGACTATCGGAGAACCCGAAGCTACGGTTCGTGGTGCATGTGTGCAAGCGCTCGCAGTTCTGCGCGATGAGTCGCCCATGGAGCTTGCAATAGCACTGCGGCCCCAAGCGGTATTGGCGGCATCACCTGAATCAACCGATGCTCTCTGGCCCAAGCTCCGCCCGCGCTACGCAGAGGTCTCAACCTTCGCTGCGAATATGCAGCGGCCAAGGAGCGAGTGAGTACTGTGGAGGAACACGAGCCAGCTTGTCAGGTCGGGCCGTCCTTGCTGGCAGCGGACCCGCTCGCACTAGCAACTGAGATGGCTTCGGTTGAATCTGCCGACTTTCTCCATGTCGATATATTCGATGACGGCTTCGTTCAAGGGGCAACGTGGGGGGAACATACTCTGCTAGCAATCGCAGATCGCAGTGCCATTCCTGTCGAAGTCCACTTGATGGTCTCAGATCCACTTCGCTGGGGGACGGTAGCTGCGAGCGCTAAGTGTGAACGTGTGATCATCCATGTTGAGGCTGCTGAGAATGCACAGAACCTAATCGACATAATCGAAAGGATCTCGGAGTTGGGCATCAGTGTGGGCGTGGCGATTTCACCGCAGACGGACCCTGCAGTCTTGGGGGTCATTGGCCCTCTCGT
>RRZT010626243.1_pt1 | contig 12322 bp, 10 predicted proteins | sample 2165551 | NCBI WGS metagenome assembly RRZT01 (sample SAMN10456910, study PRJNA506462) | wastewater metagenome | biome: wastewater; feature: sludge; material: wastewater sludge; isolation source: wastewater sludge with Escherichia coli K12::gfp cells carrying plasmid... | place: USA: Moscow, Idaho... | reverse complement strand
TGGTTTCTATCGCCCATGGGTTAGACATCGATGTCGTGGTCGAAGGGGTGGAGACAAGCGCAGAAGTGGATAAGCTCATCGCGAGTGGTTGTGATTTTTTACAAGGGTATCACCTTGGGAGACCAGCTTCATCGATTTCTGTGGAGCCGTATATTCGAAATCGCAAAGGGTATATTAAGTAAAAATACGATAGAAAGGCGTTGGCACATGAAGAAAAAAAATAACAACTCAAGTTGGCATCGTTTAGACAATGCTGCCAATGTGTTTCCGCTCATCTCGCATGAAAACTTTAGCAATGTATTTCGCTTGGCAGCAGAATTAAAAGAGCCAGTGAATCCAGAAATATTGCAGCGGTCTTTGGATCTAACACTCAATGCATTTGGCAATTTTAATTTTAGAATTCGAAGAGGTTTCTTTTGGTTTTATTTTGAGCCCATTAAAACCCAGCTTAAAGTGCATGAAGAGAGTTTAAGGCCATGCGCGTTCATAGATACCTATGGAAAACAACAACATTTATTACGCGTAGTATATTATAAGAACAGAATCAGTTTAGAGGTTTTTCATGTGCTAACCGATGGTACTGGAGCAGTTAATTTCCTTAAGGCGTTGGTGATGAATTATTTAGCACTTCTTGACGGAGAAGAAATCGTCATCGAAGAACCTCGACGCATGTTGCATACAGAACTTGAAGACAGTTACAAGAAATATTCACAAAAGGAGTTAAAAAAATCGATACGATTGGCCAAGGCTTTTAGATTGAAAGGAAAATTACTGCCTGTAACATCGATCGGGGTCATGCATGGCTACTTCAGTGCAGATGAACTTTTAGCGCATTGTCGTACCAAAGGGGTCACCATCACAGAATATATCACCTGTGTCTACATTTGGGCAATCTATCAAGCCAATCAAGTGAAAGGATTGATGAAGAAGCCTATTCAGTTAGCGGTTCCCGTCAACTTGAGAAAATTTTTTGAGTCTAGTACTCAGATGAACTTTTTTTCTCATATTACGGTTTCGGTGGATATGACGGATTCGGCATTGATTTTTGATGAAATTTTAGCGTTGATTCATGACCAGTTTAAAGAAAAGATTACCAAAGAAAAGATGATTGCCAGTATTTCTAAAGATGTGGCTATGAGAGAAAACATCGCCACACGGGCATTGCCACTGGTTCTAAAGACATTTTTCGTCAAAATGGTACACTGGGTTTCTGTGCAGTCATATACCAGTACGTTATCCAATGTGGGTAAGATTGATATGCCAGAAAGATGGGAAGATCGCGTTCGCCATTTTGAACTACTCATGACGACATCTGCATTAGATCCGATGAAATGCGCGCTGTGTGCTTATCGTGATCAGCTCATCGTCACGTTATCGTCTCAGTTAAAAGACCCAGAAATTCAAAAAATCTTCTTCCGCAAAGTGGCTGAGGATGGGTTAAATGTTGTGGTAGAAACCAATGGAGCGTTTTATGAGGTATTGTAAAGCTTGTCAAATTCAAATAGCAGATCCCGTGCATCGATGTCCGCTTTGTGAGGGGATGTTAGAGGTGCATCAGATTGAACGGGAAGTTGGGATTGGAGATCGCTACCCAGATTTAGAGATGCAAAAAGGAATATACCAGTTGATTAAGCGCATCTATCTTTTCGTGTCTATTTTGCTTGTAGGTGCCTCTGTCATCGTCGATTTGAGTATCGATGATGGCATCGTTTGGTCGATTATATCCTTAGGTGCGGTGATGTATAGTTGGACAGTGGTCTATCATGCCATTAAGTCCAATACATCGGTAGTCGCTAAAATTTTGGTTCAAGCCATAGCTGGTTCTTTCTTTATCTATTTGATCGATAGAGTGGTGGGGTATATGGGTTGGTCAGTGAATTTTGTAATTCCACAAATTTTTATCTTAGCCAATGTGACTATTGTGATTCTAATGCTAGTAAACCGAATGGCGTTTAAAGAATACGTTTTTTATCAACTGGCAACCACTTGTATCGGTCTCATTCCCATCGTCTTGATTTTAACCGATGTTGTGGTCCATCCTTTGTTAAGTTATATATGCATCGGGATTTCCTCCGTCATTTTACTCGGAACGATTATTTTCGGAGATAAAACCGTCAAAGATGAGCTGATCAGACGTTTTCACATTTAAAAAAAGCTTCTCAAGAACACATCCTGTAGATGGTTTTTGAGAAGCTTTATTCATTTAAAAGACAAAGGAGCCTGCAACACCGTATCCTGCTGGGATATCGTCGTCTAGTTTAATGTCATCGAACTGCCAATGACCGTTGATGCCGATATCGTGCATACCAACTTCAAAATAGAGCATCGCAATTCCTGCATCTAAGCATTGGATTACTTTGGTTATGGAATCGTCGGTTTCGATGAACAGGACGATTGCATTTTCTTTATACAAAAAAGTCCAAGGCTGTCTATTTCGATAAGATGGCGCTAATCTCATATAGAAGAGCGCTTCGTGGATGCCTAGTTTTTCTAAGTCCTCTATGGTGATGTGTTGTCCCCATGTGTGATAAAAAACAAATTCTGTGATAGATTTTCTGGAACTGATAGGACCTTGTGTATTGGAAAGTTTGATGTTCGGATATCCGAGCTCTACCAACGAAGATACATTACCTATATGTGAGGAAGCGTAGAGTGAAGAGCTTTGAAACTCTTTTTTAGGATATCCAATCGCGATAAGCGCTACCAAATGCTTATCTGAGTTGATGCCCAAAAGTTCCTTTGCTTTTTCAGGATCGTGAACCTCAATCCAACATGCCCCAATGTTTTCTTGAAGCGCTTTTAAAATGAGCCACTCACCTTGAAATCCGGCTATTTTATAGCATAGGGGAGACCGATCACATAAAAGAGCGTAATAGTGAGGTGCGTGAATCATTTTTCCAAAATAACCAGCTAAACCTTCAAGTTTCTCAGAGATACTGAATCCCTCTTCGATGAACATGAACTCCAAACTTTGATCTCCGGTAAAGATGGGTTTATTAATAAATTGGATGTTTAGATAACTCTTATCCTGATGAGAGAGTTTTTTATGCTTATACTCTCGAACAGAATGTCTTTTTTCAGCAAGTTTTAATGCGTTCATAACGACACCTCCTTCTTACATCACTTTTACCCGAACGAGAGGGGTTGAATCAGATGTTTAATACCGTGTTTTAATGATGTCACTTTCTAAGAGTGCGATGTTTTCGATGGATTTTTGATCTAATCTCTCCATGATTTCTCCCCTTGCTTTAAGACCTGCAAGATGACGCGTGCGAGGTGCGTTTTCTCTCAAAGTATCCAACCAGTCTATTTTCTTATGGTTATAATAGACGTCATAGTCGACGATTCGTGTCCCATCTTCGAGATATTCCATACCGAGCAAAAACCATTTGATCGTCTTAGGTTCTTTAAAGGTGAAAAACCTTACGCGATAAACCTCCACGGACATTAAAAATCTTGGGTAATCTTTAGACCAGGACTCACCTAGGATGAAACCTAACTCTAGCCCTTCAAAAAGCTCGATTAAGCGATCATAATGGAGCTTATAAGCACTGAAACGATCGTATATTCTGATTTCGATCTCATACCAATCTTTGTTGCTGATGCCCGTGTTTAGATAAGTAAGTGCATGCATGCGAAGTTCTCTTAAAAAAGAAAAATGGTTGCCATCAAGCTTCAGCACGCGATCATAAAAGTCAGCAAGCTTAATGCTACGGTTTAATGGTTTTTCGGTTAAAGCCACCAAAGTGGTTTTGTCGTTACCACTGTCTAAGATTTCTTTGAAACTTCCAATATCTCCGCCTAAATCACTGTGAATTTTATCCAAGACGTGAGGCAAATCTCCGATGGCTCTCATGATTAATAGATGTGGAGCAGGTCTCACATCGTCAATCCAATCTTTATAGGGACTTCTAAGGAGTTTGCTTAATATCACTTCAGCTTCTTCGATGATGAGCAGTGTGTCTTGTATTTGGTGTAGAGCAACGGGCTGGTTTAAGTCTTCCACAAAGTAAACAATCGTACTTTCTTCGTTTGCCTTCTCAAACGCGTGATCTAAATCATAGATGGAAGCGTTGAGGGTTACTTTAAACCAATCGATAAGCTCAGCCATTTTAGATGTTTTGATTAGCAGTATGCGTGGCCCACTTCTAATGAGAGAAAACATAAAACCTCCTATATATATAAATACTAACGATTAAAAACCTATTCTAGATTTTTTGGATCTTGCATCATCGATGCCATAAGGATAATCGATGCTGATGATTTCTAAGCGTTCCATATCGATGAGATAAATAGCTGAAAGGCCATTGAGATAAACCCGATCTTCTCCAAAACGCGTTTTAACCTTTAGATCATGTCCAAAAAGATATAAGTCTGAATCATCTTCTAGAATTTGATGTGCGTAATGTGATACAGAGACTCTGATTCCATTGATTTGAAACTGACTTTTTTCATCGATAACCGTGAAATCTTCGGTTTTCGAATGAATATAAGACGCACTGTCATGATTGCCAAGTGCGAGTAACACCCCATCAGCATGAGCATTTTCCAAGATTTTGATCAGCGATAAAACCTGCCTTTCGTAATGTCGAATCGCTCCTGGATGAAGTTGAAGCTTAATATCATCCACCAGGTCGCCAGCATGTATGATATAAGTCGGTTTAATGAGTTTGATTAAACGGTCGAGTTCAGAATAAAAGATCGAGGGGGTGTCAGAAATAAACATCATCACTTGATTCAAGTGTTTGATGTGTTCCATCTCGAACGTTGTCCTTCCTGTAAAATAGTTAAACAAGTGCATCAGTTTATTCATAAGGCCTCCTAACCGTTATATACTCAGATTATTGAATTTAAAACAGAAGTTATGAAAAGTCAGAAAAATATGATAACATTGATATAAGGATTAATATAATTGGAGAAGAACATGTTGCGAAATTTATCATATAAGATTAGGGCATTATACCATAAATTAAATGTATTGGGCATCTGGTTTTACATTTGGACCGTATTGATCTTTGTCTATTTTGAGTTTGTTTTGAGGACCGTCACCACTGGGCGCATCATCAGTCCATCAATCTATATTTCAGTTTTTTTTGATGCCGTTTGGTCAGGCTTAATCTTTTTAGGATTTATGGTATTGCCATCAGGAAGGAAAAGACGATATTGGATATGGACTACACTCTCAATAGTTACAGTCGTTTTTATCTCTCAAGCCGTTTATTATAAGATGATGCAAACTTTTTACACCCTCTACTCAGCAGAAAATGCCGGCAAGGCATTTGAGTTTGCAGGTATGGCACTATCTGGTCTAATCGCACACTTCATGTCAGTCATCTTGTTTATAATTCCAATACTTTCATGGATCGTGATTAGAAAACGTCTAACGTATATATCCCTCGAAGTTCAAACCTTTCGAAAAGGTTTGAAGGGCGTCATCGTCCTGATGATAATCCTATCTCACGTGATTGGGTTGGGCATCGTTCAACTGAGCGAAAAAAGTGAGAACTCACCGTATTCACTCTATTATACTATGGATTTCCCTGAGTTTTCAGTGGATAATTTAGGGTTATTAACATACATGCGTTTGGATGCAAAGCGCTATTATTTTGGCTTTGAGGCAAGTTTGATCGCCTATGATATCGATGATACGATTTTAGATCAAATAGAAGATGAAATCGATAAAGATGAAAGCTCTTCGAACGACTCAGCAGTAGGCGTGGACATTAAAGACGAAGCGCTTTTAGAGGAACGCCCTGTTCTGACCTATGAACCCCAAATCATGAATATTGATTTCAGCACACTTATTTCTGAGTCTTCGGATCAAGACACGAAAGAGATGCATCAGTATTTTAGCCAAGTTGAACCCACCAACAAAAATGCATTCACAGGCAAGTACAAAGATTATAATCTAATTTTCATCACCGCAGAGGGTTTTTCTCATCTGGCCATCGATCCAGTCGTCACGCCGACCTTATATAAACTTCAACATGAAGGCGTCAATTTCACTAACTTTTACACGCCTATCTGGGGTGTAAGTACTTCGGATGGTGAATATGTCGCGACCACGGGACTGATTCCTAAAAGTGGTGTATGGAGTTATCGTTATTCAAGAAATAATGCGATGCCATTTGCCATGGGGAATCAACTCAAAGCAAAAGGCTATGTCACAAAAGCGTATCACAACCACACTTATACGTATTATGATCGAAATTTATCACATCCCAATATGGGTTATGATTATATTGGCGTGGGCAATGGACTTGACATTAAAAATACATGGCCTGAATCTGATCTAGAAATGATGGACGTCACAGTAAAGGACTACGTCAATCTTCCAAAATTCCATACGTATTATATGACCGTCAGTGGCCATATGTATTATAACTTTAATGACAACGCCATGGCATATAAGAATAGGGATGTCGTTAAAGATTTACCGTACTCGGATGCGGTTAAGGCTTATTTAGCAACGCAAGTAGAGTTTGATCGCGCGATGGCATCCCTGTTAAAACAGCTTGAAGCCAGCGGTAGATTGGAGAACACATTGATTGCCATCAGTGCAGATCATTATCCATATGGCTTAACGCCTGAAGAAATCGAAGAGCTGACGGGGCACGAGATCGACGAAAACTTTGATTTGTACCGTAATGCCTTTATTTTGTATGCGAAGGGCATGGAACCTTTAACCGTGGATCGCCCATCGTCTAGCCTAGACATTATCCCTACCCTTTCAAACTTAATGGGCTTAGAATTCGATTCAAGATTACTGATGGGGATAGATATGTTCTCGGACACGGCACCACTGGTTATCTTTAGCAATCGAAGTTTTATCTCTGAGTATGGTGCCTATAATAGTAAAACAGGTGACTTTACACCAAACGAGGTAGGTGAAAAATTGAGTGAGGATATGCTAAAGACATATCGAAAAGCCATTTCAAATCGTATAAATGAAAAGTTCTTTTACTCAGCTCGGATTCTAGAGACCAACTATTACAGTCAAATCTTTCAAAATAAATAGAATAGGTGGAAGCATGATTATCGTAAAACGCATTATGACTCAAAAGGAGCTTAAACAGTTTTCAGCATTTGCTAATAAGTTATATGAAAAGAATCCACATTACGTACCTGAATTAGAAATGGATGTACGACATCTGTTTCAGCCTCAAAGGAACCCTGCATTAGACTTTTGCAAAGCCGTTTGTTTTTTAGCCTATCAAGACCATAAGATCGTTGGTCGCATCGGTGTGATCATCAATCCTAAGAGCAATCTAAAATGGAACCAAAAATATGCACGATTCACGCACTTCGATTTTATAGATGATCTAGAGGTTTCACAGGCGCTTATAAATGCTGCCCGTGCCTATGCACTTGGTGAAGGGATGAATACGTTACATGGTCCATTAGGTTTTACGGACTTAGATCACCAAGGCATGTTGGTTGAAGGTTTTGATGAACTCGATTTATTTATAACCATATATAATGCACCCTACTATGTGCATCATATGGAACACTTGGGTTTTGTCAAAGATGTTGACTGGATTGAATGTCAGTTAAAACTTAATCAAGAAAAAGCGGATCGACTTTCAAAATTATCTGCTTATCTAAATCAAAAATCGGCATTTAAACTTTTAGAGTTTAACCGCAAAAAAGATCTGCTCCCCTGGGCAAACGCTGTGTTTGATCTGTACAATACGGCATATGCCCCCTTATATGGCACTTCGGAACTCTCAGAAAAACAAATCGAAACGTACATCAAAACTTTCTTTGGTTATGTGAATCCTAACTTTATCAAGATCGTTGTCGATAAGGATGAGGCGTTAGCGGCGTTTGCCATAGCGATGCCTTCACTATCAAAAGCAATGCAAAAAGCTAAAGGAAAGCTTTTCCCGTTTGGATTTATTCATATTTTGAGATCAATGCGCTTAAATAAAATCCTCGACTTGTATCTAATCGCAGTAAAACCTGAATATCAGCAAACAGGAATCAATGGACTGTTACTAGACAGTGTCATTAGAACTGCATTGAAATTTAATATGGAGATGGCTGAAACGGGTCCAATGCTTGAGATGAACGATAAAGTTCAAGCACAGTGGAAATTTTTTGAAGTCAGACAACATCGCAGACGCAGAGTTTGGATTTGTAAAATTGATGATAAAGAAGCTTAAAATCGAACGTTTTGGGTATATATGAATTGCTAAAACAGTAACACGTTTATGCGTGTATGGTTATAAGAGAGGTGAGAGTCATGGTCGATGCCTTAAAGACACCTTCAAAAACAGTGAGACAAATTAACACCTATATTGCTCAGCGGACTAAGGAAACACACACAGTTTCGGTGATGGATTTTTTACCCAAAAGTACGGTATCTGAAAAAGTCAAAAATATTAATAATGATTTAAATGCTGTTGATCAACTAGAGTTAAGTCAAGAAGGCTTAGCTAAAAAGACAATGAAGAACGAATCGCAAATCGAAGAGGAAACCAATTCAAGCGTGGTGTATACCAATAATTTGTCCTTTTATTCAGAGTATCAGTTAAGCCAAATGTTAAGCAAGGGCTCGATTTCTACTCTGGCATATTACGATGAACTCGATCGAAGAAAACAAAATCTAGATCAAAATAATAAATTCTGATGTTTAAAGTTGACCTTCATGGGTATATTATAGGCATGAGGACATTTTCCTCATCACTGATTGGTTACGAGCAATTGAAAGACGTTTTAAAAGTAAGTTTTTTAATTTAAGGATTAAGTTTAAAATTTAAGTTTAAGATTTAAGTTTCTGATTTAGGTTTCTGATTTAGGTTTAAGTTTTTAGATTTAAGTTTAAGATTAAATGGTTAGAAGTTAGTTTTAAGAAGTTTGTTTTAATGGCAATAAAGAGTAAATTTTTATGATTTAACGTATCCAATCAGGTGTCATAAGGGAAATCCCAAATAGGGATTTCCCTTATTTGTTTTTAAAGTGATGTTTATTTTGTTAAATAATTGATATAAATGATGTGTGTATGACATAAAAATTAAAACATTTCTAATCGGACATTAATGTAAACTGGGAAATCGAATGTTAAACTGTTAACAGAAATACTTCAGGGGGCAGTTATGAGAGAAAAAATCAAAGGGCGCATCAGTGGAAGAATTGTAAGAGTGACTTTGCTTGGCATTGTTTTGCTCATTTTAGGCATCAGCTTTATTACATATACATTTATTGCCACAGAGCAGAAGAACAGAACAGATAAACTGGCTGATGGTGTTTTGAATGCTGTGTTGGAAACTGTAAAAATGCAAGACATTTCCGACTTGATGGCTAATCCATCCAAAGATACAGAAAATTATTTAATGTTGAAGGAGAAGCTAATTACCCTTCGTAAGGCTTCTGGCGCTGAGTTTTTACACGTGGTCGTAGACCAAAGTAATGGATTCAACTATTTGGTCGACGGGATACAAGATGATGATAGTGCTTTACCAGGAGAACCAGTTGAAGCAGAGTATCAAGCATTTTATGCCGAAGTCAAGGCGACTCAAAAAGCATTGTATGGTGATTATGATCCTTATGAAGGTAAAATCCTCTTTAGCAATTATTTCCCAATAGTGGGGAGTGATGGTCAAATCCTCGCTTACTTAGGTGCTGACTTTGACATTACAGAGTCTGTGGCAGCGACTCAAAAAACTTTCATCGCGATTTTGGGATTTTCGGTAGCAAGCTTACTGGTGATTGGTCTCATTTTAACTTGGGCGATCAGAAAAATGTTAAAACCGGTTTCTTATATCGTGGACCAATGTGATCTTATCGCGAATTACGATTTGACCGAGACACTGAAAACTGACTTTAAAGGCGAATTCGGCTTGTTGGCTGAATCCCTAAATACCATGAGGCAGAATAATTTAGCATTGATTTCAGAGATTAAAAAAATATGTCATACTGTAAGCAATAACTTTGTGAATGTTCAAAATGCAACACATGGCATATCACATATGATAGAAGAGAATACCACCGCCATGAGCAAAGCTACTTTGAATATCGTGGATCAATCAAAAGTGGTTGAAAAATTAAAGCAAAGTAGTGAGTCTTTAGAGTCAAATGTCATCGAAATGTCCGTCGTGGTGACGGAGACTGTGGACAAAGGTGAAAGTGTTAGTCAAGCACTGGATGCGTCGCAAGTTAAAATGCAAGTCATGAAAACACAGTTTAGTGACACGATGGAGGGATTCGTACAGTTAAACGAAAAGATGAATGATTTGTTCCAAAAATCCGGAAGCATTATGAGTATTATTGAAACGATTCGCGGGATAGCAGGGCAAACAAATCTGCTCGCTCTGAATGCATCTATAGAGGCAGCGAGGGCTGGTGAACAAGGTCGTGGGTTTGCCGTTGTCGCAGAGGAGATCCGAAAACTCGCGGAAGAATCTAGTGCTTCGGTATCTTTAATCGAAGGTATCATTAAAGACGTTCTAACAGGTATTAAGGCATCAAATGAGGTGGCTCAAACCAATCATGAGTCTATGAAGAATGCAAATATCAGTGTTGATGAGACGATTAACCAGTTTGGAATGACACAAACTCAGATGACCAACATCATCCAGCGCATTAGACTTTTGGGAGAAAAGCTTGAAATATTAGTCGATGTGGAAAAAGTGGTTCATCACGGAACACTGACAGTCGATGAACTGTCACATAAAAACGCAGTAATGATCGAAGAGGTGAATCAATCCTCAGAAGAGGAATGTGCCAATGTTGAAGAAATCACTGCCAGTATAGATGGACTCAACCAAATGATTCATCTGTTGAAAGGACAGGTTGATCGCTATAAAAGTACCTAGATTATGTAAAATATTGTGTTCTTGATGTGTATGTACGAATATTCAAACATGCGATTGACAAAGTCTCATATCCATTATAAAATCGAGAAGTAATATACATTATGCATTTATAAATGCATAAAATATAATCTCAGGGGTATGTCATGAAACCATCGATCAATTCAAAGTTAACGATTATCGGCGTTGCCATCGATTTAGGTGCAGGAACACCAGGTGTAAGTTTAGGACCAGCTGCGATACGCTATGCCGGAGTTAGAGAGAGATTAGAAAACATAGGCTATGACGTGGATGATTTAGGTGACATCGTTGCGATTAAACCTGCCAGTCCTATCATAGAAGGCACAAATCTTAAGAATTTGGATGAAGTGACTCGCGTCAATACTGAGTTGTGTCATCGCGTGGATCAAGTGATGAAGGACGGTCGATTTCCACTTGTATTAGGTGGTGACCACAGTATTGCGATTGGCACCATTGCTGGTATTTTACAGAACAAAGCAAACCTCGGTGTCATTTGGTTTGATGCTCATGGGGATATTAACACGGCGGAGACGTCTCCATCTGGAAATATTCATGGGATGCCTGTGGCTGTGGCGTTAGGTCTTGGACATGAGAGATTAACAGCGATCGGTGGTACGGATAAGAAATTAAACACGAAAAACATCGTATTTATTGGCTGTAGAGATTTAGATCAAGGTGAAAGAAAAATGCTCAAAGAACTGGGCATCACCGTGTTTACGATGCATGAAATTGATAAACTTGGCATGCCTGAAGTCATCGACCGTGCGATCAAAATCGCTTCAGATGGCACCGATGGCATCCATGTGAGTTTTGATCTCGACAGCATGGACCCACTATTTGTACAGGGCACAGGAACGAGAGTGCCAGGTGGATTAACGTATAGAGAATCACATCTTGCCCTTGAGATGATCGCTTTAACCGAAAAAGTCATCAGTGCAGAATTTGTCGAAGTGAATCCAATCATCGATCATCATAATGAAACCGCGAAAACCGCAGTTGCGCTCATCGGTTCCTTAATGGGAGAATGGCTCATATAGTATAAAACTTAACTTGAAAGACTAAAATTTTCTTAACTGAAAATTTTAGTCTTTTTTATATTTTGGTGATATAAATCACGTTTTTAATGGATGCAAGCTGATATAATACCAATATAATGAGAATCAAAATCAATTAAATAGAATGTTTATCGTTAAAATAATCAAAAAAATCAGGAGGTTTCCATGACAAACCAAGAAATGAGAACAAAAGCAAAGCCAGAGATGCAAACCTATGTAAACGTAGACGAGCAAAAAATAGAAAAAATCATGGAGATAAAAGTAGGTTATCTTCAAGGGGACATTTCTAGAGAAGATGCAAAAAAACAATTAAATGAGGCTTATGATCACGTCACAGCTCAAGAATTTGCCATCTGTGAGCAAAAGCTTCAAGCTTATGGCATCAGCGACGACACGCTGGCTGAACGCATGGAAGAAATATTGGATTTATTT